>Ga0193743_1002474_pt1 | contig 13038 bp, 12 predicted proteins | sample L2c2metaG_FD_143038 | JGI IMG/M metagenome (GOLD analysis project Ga0193743, IMG submission 143038) | Soil microbial communities from a riparian zone of the East river system, Colorado, United States - L2c2 | ecosystem: Environmental > Terrestrial > Soil > Riparian zone | place: USA: East River... | reverse complement strand
CTCGGCGCGGATGCGGCTGCCGTCTTTCGCGGTCATCCACACGGAGTAGTAGTCGGGACGGGTGATCTCATCGGCGTGCGTAAACTGCATCTGCCGGGTCTCGGGAGTAGCTGCCAATTCTCCCACCTGCGGGACCAGGGTGACGTAGCCGTAGTCGCCCATCCAGATGGCCGGCTGGTGCGTTCCCATGAACCCCTGGATGACGGTGTCTTCGTACTTGTACGAGACCACGCTGAGGTGGTTCTGCCTCGTCTGCGCGGTCCAGTTGGTCATGCCGAAGGGCGGCGTGACGAACGGCATCGTCCCTCCGTAGCCGATCGCTCCCGAGCCGGTTCCGATGTAGGGATTCACCCACTCGATGGCATCGCGTACCTGGCTACGGGCACTCGCGGTCAGGGCGAATGCCAGAGCCAACGCGGCGCATCCCAACTTCCTCAACGACAGTTCACTGTTCCTTATCGTCCTCATCGCAGATGACGATACCAGAGAAGGTTAATTTCCTGACAAAGTCCGCTCCGCCGCATCGGCGGCCTGCGCGGCTCCAGGAAGGATGCCCATCTCTATATAAATGGGCTTCATCACCTGGCGTACGGATCTCAGCTGCGTCGAGAACCAGAGGGCTCCCAGCAGGCATGCCGTTCCGGTGAGGATGACGGTGTGGGGCGCGCCGAAGCGATGCGCCAGCGCTCCAGCCAGAAGGCTGCCGAAGGGAGTCATACCGACGAAGGCCATCGTGTAGTAGCTCATCACGCGACCGCGCTTGTCCTCTGGCACCAGCGTCTGGATGACGGTGTTGCTGGCGGCCAGACCCTGCATCATGCCGAAGCCGGTGATGAGCATCAGCAGCAGCGACAGTGCAAGGCTGCGCGAGAGTCCGAAGAGAATCAGCCCGCTACCGAAGCAGAAGGCCGACACCTGGATCATCGTCGTCAGACCGCGCACCGACTTGCGCATGGCCAGCGAGATGGCCGAGACGAGTGCGCCGACACCCGAGGCCCCTGTAAGGAAGCCCAGCGTGTGCGGCCCACCGTGCAGCACACGCGCAGCGAAGATCGGCATCAGCACCATGAAAGGCATTCCCATCAGGCTCATGAGGGCGAAGAGCAGAAGGATGGTGCGGATGGGGCGGAAGCCGCTCACGTACGACCAGCCCTCCTTCAGCTGCTCCAGCATGGAGGTGGTGGGACGCTCTGTGACCGCGTGGGAGACCCGCATCATCAACAGCGAGGCTACGACGGCGATGTAGCTTGCGCCATCGATCAGGAAACACCAGCCCTCGCCGACGGCGGCGATGATCAGGCCGGCGATCGCCGGTCCGACTAGCCGGGCCAGATTGACGATGGAGGAGTTCAACGCGATGGCGTTGCCCAGGTCTCCTCTGTCCGGCTTGCCTCCCTCGGGGCTCACCATCTGGACGAGGAACGACTGCCTGCCCGGCATGTCGAAGGCATTGATCAGGCCCTGAAAGACGCTGAGGGCGAGCACCTCGTGGATGGTGATGACCCGCGCCAGGGTAAGGGCGGCCAGCAGCAGCGACTGCACTCCCGCCAGCACCTGCGTCCAAACCAGCAGCTTGCGGCGGTCCATGCGCTCGACGACCACGCCTGCCAGAGGAGCCAGGAGGAAGGTCGGGATTTGTCCGGCGAAGCCGACGACTCCCAGAAGGAAGGCCGAGCCGGTGAGCCGGTAGACCAGCCAGCTGGTGGCGATGCGGGTGATCCAGGTTCCGACCAGCGAGATGCTCTGACCGGTGAAGTAGAGCCGGAAGTTGCGGTGCCGCAGCGCGCGCCAGGCGTGCGAGAAGCGGCCTCGCGCCTCCGGCGGAGCCTGAGGCGCGGATTCTATCGTCGGTGCGGCTTCGGCTTCTTTTGGTTCCATCCTGTAGGGGCCTGTGAGGGCTGCTCCTATAGGATGACGGACGGCGCGGATCGAAGTACGCGGAGGGCTCAGTAGAAGTCGGCGCAGCTCAGGAAGTAGCCGCAGGTGCGGCAGACCAGCTTGCAGCGGCTGTCCTCGAGCCTGGAAGAGCAGGTGGGGCAGTAGACCTGGTGGTGCTCGACGGGCAGCGAGCACTGCTCGGTCGCTTCGATCTTCTCAGCGCGTTCCTCGATGGCGGAATCCAGGTGGGACATTCCGTTAAGCTAGCGCACTTTGCAGAATTTTCAACTGGCCGCTGTCCGCAGGGAGGCATCGAATCATGTACCGTCGGAAGAGCGGTTTTAACACGAAAAGGAGACTTCCATGGATCGCTACGCAAGCGCCATCTGGCACGGCACCCTCAAGGAGGGTAAAGGCAGCATCACCACCCAGAGCGGCACGCTCAAGGAGACGCAGTACAGCTTCGCGGCCCGCTTCGCCGAGGGCGTGGGCACCAACCCGGAGGAGCTGATCGCTGCCGCGCACGCTGGATGCTTCACCATGGCATTGAGCGCTCAGCTTACCGAGGCCGGCTTCACCCCGGAGACGATTGAGACCAAGGCGGTGTTAACGCTCGACCTGCATGGGGAAGGCCCGACGATCACCAAGATTCACCTGACCAATACGTCAAAGATCCCGAACATCGACAAGGCGAAGTTCGACGAGCTGGCCCACAAGGCCGAGCTGGGCTGCCCGGTCTCGAAGGTTCTGAAGGCGGAGATCACGCTGGACGCCACACTGGTTTAGTGGTCCTCCCCTCCCCCGGTTTTTGTGCAAAGTCTTCAAAACATATAACTTAGCTTCGGACCACAATCTCAAAGTATTGAATAATAAAGGCTTATAGGTAAGATATTAAAAAGTAACGAGTTGTGGGAAACAGAAAAGCCCCGGAGGAATCCGGGGCTTTTTCAGCTTCTGCTTTTATTTTAGCAGACCAGACAATATGGATCGGCAGATGGATGTGTTTTTGTTTGTGCTGGTTAGATCGATTTTGACTTGACAGGCTGTTGCCAGTTCCTGCCCAAGCATCCTGGCATGGCTCAGTATGATGACTAGGAGGGCATCGTGAGGCTTCTTCTCACTTCCGCTGGTATCAGCAACACGAGCATCAACGACGCGCTCGTCGAGCTGCTGGGTAAACCGATTGCCGACTCCACCGCCCTCTTCATTCCCACCGCGATATATCCTTTCCCTGGCAGTGCTGGTATGGCATACCAGGCGATCTGCGGGAAAGCCCATTCCCCTTTGTCCCAATTGGGTTGGAAGTCCCTGGGAGTGCTGGAACTTACTGCGCTACCAAGTATCGATAGAAAAGCCTGGATCCCGTCGGTCGAGGAGACGGACGCCCTGCTGGTTTGGGGCGGCGATCCCCTGTACCTGAGCTACTGGATGCGGCAGTCCGGACTGGCAGACCTCTTGCCGTCGTTGCTGCGCCAGTCAGTCTATGTGGGAGTAAGCGCCGGGAGCATGGCGACGGCCTCCACCTTTGGAGAGACCTACAGGAATCCGCCCAGCGGCAGCGGTAGCGCGCTCACATCGGAAGACATTGTGTTCGATACTCCCCAGGGAGAGACCAGCAGGATCTTCGTTACGTCTCAGGGAGCGGGGCTGGTTGACTTTGCATTGATTCCGCACCTGGATCATGAGGATCACCCGGACGCTTCGTTGGCTAACGCGGAAAAATGGGCTGCGAGGCTACCAGTTCCGGTGTATGCGATTGACGATCAGACCGCCATTAAAGTGGCCGACGGCACTGTCGAAGTGGTCTCCGAGGGACACTGGAAGCTGTTTACCTCCTAATCTCGAGAGGTACAACGGATTCGCGCGCTATCCTGGCCTTTGTTTGTGGCTGAAATTCATGTGCCCAAAGAGCTAATCAACGTTTAGATTCAAACTCACCCTTGACCAGCGATGCCGCCAGCTCTCATGGAAGCCTTCAGCCAGGAAGGAGGCGTGGGGCAATCCCTTGATACATCCAGAGTTAAGAGAAGGAAGCGGCTTCCGCCGAGGGAAGTTAGACGAGTAAATTCCAGAAAAAGACGCCGGTCCAAACAAAATTTTTTCTCTAAGCCTGCTTTAAAAACAATGCTTTGAAAAAAGTTTCGGGTATAGTTGGAAAAATTACAGGCTCTTCAAAAAAAATATAAATGTGTGGAATAGCAGGATATACCCACGCTGCACGTCCCTTTCTGCCCGAACGGATTTACCAGGCGGTAGCCTCCATCATTCACCGGGGCCCTGACGACCAGGGTGCATGGCAAAGCTCCACGGTCTCGCTGGGCGCAACCCGGCTCCGTGTCATCGACACGGCAGCCGGGTGTCAGCCGATTACCTCTGACGACGAAGACTACGTGCTCGTCTTCAATGGCGAGATCTATAACCACGCCGAGCTGCGCCGGGAGCTGATAGCTCTTGGCCACAGCTTCCGCACCAGCTGCGACACCGAGGTGGTGTTGCGTGCCTTCATGGAGTGGGACACGGCCTGCATTGAGAAGCTGCACGGCATGTTCGGTTTTGCCGTCTGGCGCGAGTCGCGGAGGCGGCTGGTGCTGGCGCGCGACCGGATGGGAATCAAGCCGCTCTACTATGCTCTCTGCGGAGGCGAACTTTACTTCGGGTCGGAGGTGAAGTCGATCTTCTGCTACCCCGAGGTTCCGCGACGGATCGATCTGGATGCCCTCGATGCCTACCTTGGGCTGAACTATGTTCCCGGGTCGCGCACACTGGCCGAGGGCGTCCACAAGCTGATGCCGGGATGCTTCCTGACCTGGCATGACGGGGAGATCTCGTCGCACAGCTACTGGCAGGTGGACCGCGCGGACCTGAGCGCACCGACGTCGTTTGGAGATGCGACGGCGCGGCTGGATCAGTTGATCTCGCAGTCGGTGAAGGAGCATCTGACCGCGGACGTTCCGGTAGGAGTGTGGCTGAGCGGGGGCTTGGACTCGTCGACGATCCTGCACTATGCGAGCCAGTACAGTGCGACGCCGCTGAAGACGTTTTCGATCACCTTCGAGGGTCGCGAGTTCAACGAGGCTCCTTACCTGCGCGAGATGGCGTCGCGGTATGGGACCGACCATCACGAACTGGATCTCGGGCCATCGACGGTGACTCCGGACTCGATTACGGAGCTGGCCTATTACGCGGATGAGCCGAACGCAGATGCGGGCGCGGTTCCGGTGTGGCACCTGTCGCGAATGTCGGCCAAACAGGTTACGGTGGCGCTGAGCGGCGAGGGGGCCGATGAACTATTCGGAGGGTACATCACGTATCTTGCCGACAAGTATGCGCGACGGGCGCGGATGGTTCCGCGCAGCCTGCGGCGGCTCTCGCTGCACTCGGCCAACCGGCTGCGGGCCTCGAACAAGAAGATAGGGCTGGACTACAAGCTGCAGCGCTTTCTGTACGGCACGCTGCTGGATGAGCGCAGCTCGCACATCTACTGGAACGGAACCTTCTCGCAAATGCAGCGGAAGGACCTGATGATGACACAGGGCGGAACGCATCTGCTGAAGATGCTGGCGACGATTCCGGCGCGCGGCGATGTGCGGAGGTTCATGGCCTTCGACCAGGCGTATTATCTGCCTGACAACCTTCTGGTGAAGGTGGATCGTATGAGCATGGCGCACTCGCTCGAGGTGAGGCCAGCGTTTCTGGACCACCGCATCGTAGAGTTTGCGGCGACGCTGCCGGCGGACTACTGTATTCGAGGCCGCACGCTGAAGGTGCTGCTGCGCAGCCTGATGAAAGACAAGCTGCCGCAGAACATTCTGGCGAAGAAGAAGCAGGGGCTGGATATACCGGTGCACGACTGGCTGCGCGGACATCTGAAGCCGCTGTTGCTGGATACGCTCAATCAAAAGACGGTGGAGGAGACAGGCATCGTGTCGTGGCCTTATCTGGAGTCGCTGATCAGGCTGCACATGGAGAGAAAGGCGAACTACGGGTATCACTTATGGGGGATGTTGATGTTGTTTCTGTGGATCCGGCAATGGAAGATCGAGTGCGGATGGGATCTGGAGGACCAGACGATGGCTCTGCAGGACCACTCGGGAGGTTTTTCCTCGGTCTCCGCATAGACACGATCGTTCTTCTGGTCGCCTGCTGCGCCTTTCTTCCATTGGTGTTCAGCCCGCCGCATCTGATGGACGATGTGGATGCGGTGCAGGCGCAGATTGCCCGCAACATGCTGGAGAGCGGCGACTGGGTGACGGCGCGGCTGGATGGCGTGGCGTATCTGGAGAAATCGCCGCTGATCTACTGGATCATGGCGTCGTCGTACAAGGTGTTCGGCGTGCACGACTGGGCGGCGCGTCTTCCTCTGGCACTGATTAATATTGCGTTGTGCTGGGTGACGGCACGGTTTGCGCTGTGGGCCTTTGGGCGGCGGGCGGCGATCTACTCGGGCACAATTCTGGCGACGTGCGTTGGCATCTTTCTGTTTACGCGCATCCTGATTCCCGATGCCGCGCTTACGCTGACGATCACGCTGGCGCTGTGGTCGATGCTGCGCCTGCTGGACGCGGAGGAGAAGCGGCCTGCACTCTGGTTCATCACGCTTTATGTGAGCCTGGCGTGTGGGCTTCTGCTGAAGGGGCTGGTTGCGGCGGTGTTTCCGGTTGCGATCGGCGCGATCTACCTTGCGGTTACGCGGCAGACGCCGCTGCGGGAGCTTGTGCGGCGGCTGCGTCCGCTGAGCGGACTGGCTATCGTGCTTGTCATAGCGGCGCCTTGGCATGTTCTGGCGACGCTGCGGAATCCGCCGTACTTCGATTGGACGATGCACTCGAGCCCGGGGGAGTATCACGGCTTCTTCTGGTTCTACTTTCTGAACGAGCACCTGTTCCGGTTTCTGAACATGCGCTATCCGCGCGACTACAACACGGTGCCGAGAGTGTGGTTCTGGCTGCTGCACTTTGCATGGCTGTTTCCGTGGAGCCTGACACTGCCTCTTGCTTTCCGGCAGAGTTATCGCGCGGTGGACCGCGGCGGCAGGGTGCGGCTGCTGGCACTGGTGTGGGTGCTGTTCGTGCTCTGTTTCTTTACGTTGTCGACGACGCAGGAGTACTACTCGCTGCCGATCTATCCGGCTCTGGCGATGCTTCTGGGCAGCCAGCTTGCTGAGAAAGAGAAGTACCCGCGTGTGGCGCGGGTTGTGCTGGGTGCGGTTTTGGGGCTTTGCCTGGGTGCGGTGGTGTTTCTGCTGGCGTGGACGGCGAAGCTGCCGACGCCGGGAGATATTTCAACGGCGCTGACGCAGAATCCGGAGCTGTATACGCTCTCGCTGGGGCACATGAGTGACCTTACGCTCGGAGCCTTTGCGTATCTGCGGGCTCCTCTGGTTGTGGCGGGTTGCGCTCTGCTGATTGGAGTGGCGGGGCTGTTGCGAGTGAGGAGAACGGGCGCGGCGGTGGCGGTGCTCGCGGTGATGATGCTGGTGTTTTTGCAGGCGGCACGGCTGGCGCTGATCACTTTCGACCCTTACCTGAGCTCGTACCGGCTTGCCGAGGCGCTGAAGAACGCGCCTCCGGGTGAGCTGATCGAAGGCGATGCCTATTATGCTTTTTCGGCTACGTTCTTCTACACCAACCGGAGTGCTCTGCTTTGGAATGGGAGAAGCGCGAATCTGGAGTATGGAAGCTATGCTCCGAATGCCAAGCAAATATTTATCGGGGACGCGGAGCTGAAGGGTTTATGGGGCAGGCCGCAGCGGACGTATCTGCTGGTGTATGGGACGGAGATGCCGCACCTGAAGGATCTTCTGGAAAAGGGCTTCAACGTTGTGGCGGAGAGTGGAGGGAATTACCTGCTGGTGAATCGAAGTCCGGGAATCAGTGCTCCGGAATAACGAGGGGCGGTCTGTCGAACAGACATTCTTTAACAGAACAAAACTATAATTGCGTTCACCAGCACATATCGCTGATGGAAGGGGAAAGACCAGTGCGGAAACGTTTGATACTGTTGTTGCTTTGCTTTACATTCACGGCGTTTGCGGGGACAGGGAAGCCGGTTTACAACTACCCGCTTAAGACGATCGACGGAGTCCCGACCTCGCTTGCGAAGTACAAGGGAAAGGTCTTGCTTGTTGTGAATGTAGCAAGCGCCTGCGGATATACGCCTCAATACTCGGCGTTAGAGTCGATCTATGAAAAGTACAAAGACAAGGGACTGGTGGTGATTGGCGTTCCGGCCAATAACTTTGCCAACCAGGAGTCGGGTACGGAGGCGGAGATCAAGACGTTCTGCAACCGCAAGTATCATGTGACATTTCCGATGATGTCGAAGGTTTCGGTGTTAGGCGCGGACCAGACGCCCCTTTACCACTATCTGACGGACAAGACGGCTGATTCCCCACTCGGCGGCGATATCAAGTGGAACTTCACCAAATTTCTGATTGCGCGCAACGGAGTACCGGTCAACCGCTTTGAGCCGGCCGCGAAGCCGGATTCTCCGGAGGTCATCGCTGCAATTGAGAGTGAACTAGAGAAAAAGTAGCAGCTTCGCTAGTTTGAGCAGACAAAGAGAGCCCCGGCATGGACTGCCGGGGCTTTTCTGTGTTCTGAATTGAGCGAGAGGATCAGCCGCGGGATGCCGCGCCGCCGAAGGGAGTTCCGGTCATGCCGCCGTCGACGAAGAGCTCCACACCCTGGACGTAGGAGGAGTCGTCGGAGGCGAGGAAGAGGACGGCCTTGGCGATCTCGTTGGCCTCGCCCATTCGGCCGAGAGGGATGATTCGGGAGAAAAGGGCCTCGAGGCCTGAGGCCTGCTCGTCGGTGCGGGAGCTGTTGCGGGACCAGATGGGGGTCTTGGTGGCTCCGGGAGCGACGACGTTGACGCGGATGCCGCGCGGGGAGAGATCGGCTGCAAGAGAGCGGGCAAGGGCGCGGACACCTGCTTTGGTAGCAGCATAGGCGGCGTAGCCAGGCTGGCCGAGAGTCCCGATCACTGAGCCGTTGAGGATGACGGAGGCTCCGTCGTTCAGGATGGGCAGCGAATCTTCGACGGTGAAGAAGACCGAGGTGAGATTGATGTCGATGATCTGGCGGAAGAGCTCCTCGGAGGTGGAGCCGGCGGGAGTGTTGCCGGGGACACCGGCGTTGGCGAAGACGATGTCGAGCTTGCCGAATTTGTCGGCGATCTGCTGAAAGGCCTGCTTGCGTGCAGATGTATCGGTGATCTCGAGGCGGAAACCGTGGGCCCTGGGTCCGAGGAAGGCGACCGCTTCGTCGAGGGTCTGTTGATTGCGTCCGGTGATGGCGACCTCGGCGCCTTCGTCGATGAAGAGCTTCGCGGTAGCCAGGCCGATGCCGCTATTGCCGCCGGTAATAAGTGCTTTTTTGCCTTTGAGTCTCATGGAAATCCTCTTTTCGTGGTTCGTCTTCCTTGCAGCCGTTTGTTTGGATGGATTATTTGGTTTCAAGATGCAACTAGTTTTGATAAAATTTCATGAGGAGGGCGGCATGAAGCATAAGTCCCATCAAGACAGCATCTGCCCCGTTGCCCGCTCGCTGGATGTGATCGGCGAGTGGTGGTCCCTGTTGATCGTGCGCGACGCGATGATCGGGGTGAAGCGGTTTTCGGAGTTCGAGCGCAGGTTGGGGATGGCGAAGAATATTCTGACGGCACGGCTGAAGCGGCTGGTGGAGGAGGGGATACTGCGGGTGGTCCCGGCTTCGGACGGAAGTGCTTACAACGAGTATGAGCTGACGAAGAAGGGTGAAGACTTGTTGCCGGTGATGGTGACGTTACGTCAGTGGGGCGACAAGTATATGTTCCGCGCGGGTGAGGAGCACTCGGTGCTATTGGATGCCAGGGACCATAAGCCGCTGGCGGAGATCGCGGTACGAAGCACTGATGGCAGGAAGCTTGGAGTAGGGGATGTGGAGGTCGTGCTTCCGGGGAGATGAGTCTGCGCTCAACGAAACGCTATGTACCCCCCTTTCGCTCGTAGCGACCGCGGTCTAACGAGATTGCGCTGATGGCAGCCCGAAACCAATTCTGTATGTGGAACAGTAAACTTATCTTGCATGAAAAAGATCGGTTTTCTCTCGTTTGGCCACTGGACATCTTCACCGCAGTCATCGACGCAATCAGCGGCTGACGTGCTGCTGCAGTCGATTGATCTCGCTATCGAGGCTGAGCGCCTTGGAATGGATGGAGCCTACTTCCGGGTTCATCACTTCGCACGGCAACTGGGGTCACCCTTCCCACTGTTGGCGGCAGTCGGTACCCGGACGCGAAAGATCGAGCTCGGTACAGCGGTCATCGATATGCGATATGAGAATCCTCATTACATGGCCGAGGACGCGGGGGCTGCGGATCTCATTGCGGGGTCACGCCTGCAGTTGGGGATCAGCCGCGGTTCCCCGGAGCAGGTCATTGATGGCTGGCGGTATTTCGGCTATCGGCCGATGGAAGGTGAGGACGACGCGGGCATGGGCCGCAGGCACGCGGAGGAGTTTCTCGAGCTGCTGCGCGGCAAAGGCTTCGCTCAACCCAATCCACGTCCGATGTTCGCCAATCCTCCAGGACTTCTGCGTCTTGAGCCGCACTCCGAAGGTCTGCGCGATCGAATATGGTGGGGAGCGGGTTCCAACGCCACAGCTGTCTGGGCTGCCAAGCTCGGAATGAACCTGCAGAGCTCAACCCTGAAGAATGACGAGAGCGGTGAGCCGTTCCACATCCAGCAGGCTAATCAGATTCGCGCCTTCCGTGAAGCCTGGAAGGAGGCTGGCCACACCCGCACTCCACGGGTTTCGGTGAGCCGCAGTATCTTCGCGCTGATTAACGATCTTGATCGTGCCTACTTTGGACGAGGTCAGGAACAGGATCAGATCGGTTTCATCGACACGACAAGGGCGATCTTTGGCCGAGGGTACGCTGCCGAGCCGGATGTCCTTATAGAGCAGCTCCGAGAGGACGAGGCCATCTCGGAGGCGGATACGCTTCTGCTCACCGTTCCGAACCAACTCGGCGTTGCCTACAATGCGCACGTCATGGAAGCGATTTTGACGACTGTTGCTCCAGCTCTGGGTTGGCGTTGATCAGCGACTCGTGAATTTCAGGGCCAGACGAGTCGCTGAGATCGGTTTCAGCGGCCAGGAGTTGATGGACTCGAGGGAGTCAGCACTAGTCACGTTTTGAAGGAACCTGCGACGACTGTTCATGAAGCATGGGTTTATGGGTCGCGGTACTCGCGGCGTTTGAGTTCGCGAAGTGCCTGTTCGTGGCCCTGGAGGGCGGACTGGCGAATCCAGTGCCGGGACTGGGTGTAGTCGTGTTCGACGCCCTGACCGGTGGCGTAGAGGTGGCTGAGCTGGAACTGGGCTTCGGCGTTGCCGTGATCGGCGGCCTTGCGATACCACTCGGCTGCCTTCGTGTAACTTAGCGGAACGCCCTGGCCCACGTAATAGAGGTCAGCCAGCTTTTGCTGGGCTTCGGGAAAGTCCTGGACGGCGGCGAGGCGATACCAGTAGGCAGCATCGGTGTTGCTTTGCGGGACGCCTTCCCCTTTGCGATACATGAGGCCGAGATTGTATTGCGCCCAGGCGAGGTTGCTGTAGGCCGCGCGCTGGCACCAGGCGAAGGCCTCAGCGAAGTTGTTCGCCGTGTAGTAACGGAAGCTGAGGTTGGCCTGCGCGTAGGCATGGCCCTGCTCGGCGGCCTTGCGCTCCCAGTAGGCCGCCTGGGTGTCGTCTTTGGGCAGGCCCTGACCTTCGTCGTACATGGTGCTGAGAAGATACTGCGACTCCGCGTGGCCTTGTTCGGCGGCGAGCTGGAAGCCGGTTGCGGCTTGGGTGAAGTTACCGGCGTTGTAGTCAGTGACGGCCTGCCGGTAGTGCGGGTTGGAGGCTGCATTGGCCGCGTCGCGGCGGCCGCGGGCGATGATGCCGGAGCGTGTGGAGTGCAGTGACAGCGCTGCGCCGGTGGGGATGTGCTGCAGGCCGGAGCTGGGTTTCTCGTCCATTGGAGGCTTATTTTCGCTGGGCGTTGATCTGGCGCTCTACGAACTGGAAACGGTACTTTGCATCGGCGATCTGCTCGCGAAGGTTGGTGGCAAGCTCAGTGAGGAGGTCGCGGTGTTCGCGGGCGGCGGCTTCGGCATCGAGGTGCAGTTGGGCGATCTCGCCGGAGAGTAGCGTGTGCCGCTCGGCATCGAGGTTGGCGATGTCGCGCTCGGCGTGCTGGATCTGGCGCGTGATGCGAAGAAGTTCGGCAGCGGCGCCTTCGCCGGCGATCGAAGCGCTGATCTCGCGATGATCGTCGAGGAGACGTTGCAATGTTTCTGTGTCGCCACGGCTGTAGGCCTGATTGGCACGAGCCATCAACAGGGTGAAGTGCTTCTGCTCGGCGTCGTCGCGCGCGAAGTCGGGGTGGATGCGTTTGGCGACCTCGCGAAAGAGGGTTTTGAGGCTAGGAGGTGGGTCGAACTCTTCGGCTTCGCGGGCCTCGCCGAAGGCGGCATCATGGGTCTCCTGCGCTTGCTGGCGGGCTTCTTCGGCTCGGCGGCGGGCGGAGTCGGAGTCGTAGAGGTCGACTTCGCGCTCAGCGATGCGTGCTTCGATCTCGTCGAGCTCGGCGTAGAGGATGCCGACCTGGCGGAGGTAACGGCCTTCAAAGGTCTTAAGCTGGGCGCGGAGCTGGGCAAGCTCCGATTCACGCTCGGCGAGCGTGGAGCGAATGGCGGCCAGTTGCTCACGCTTGTTGAGGAGGTCGATATCGTCCGGGGTTTGCTGGAGGATGATTTCGGCTGGCATGCGGCTTTCCCGTGTCTTCTAGTTTAGCGGAGCTGCGATGTGTTTTTCGCGGACAAACAGGCTTATGCAGGGCCAATTCCGTTGTTCCGGCGGCTAGATTAGCCGTCGTTCTATCGCCATCAGGGTGCTTCCTCGAATTGGACCGGAGCTAAGGGGGCATCTACCTGAACAAGGCATGCGACTGATCTCAACCAACATGTAACCGGATTTTGACGTTCCATTTTTGGTGCATCGGCCACCATCGAAGCATGTCCTCACAGCATCATCCTCTTCTGAAGCAAGCCTTCGCCTACTGGAACTGGAAGTGTGCTCTGATGAGTGCTACCGCCCGCTCGCTCGTTTACCTTGCGGCGATGGCCCACAC
>Ga0193743_1002473_pt1 | contig 13042 bp, 14 predicted proteins | sample L2c2metaG_FD_143038 | JGI IMG/M metagenome (GOLD analysis project Ga0193743, IMG submission 143038) | Soil microbial communities from a riparian zone of the East river system, Colorado, United States - L2c2 | ecosystem: Environmental > Terrestrial > Soil > Riparian zone | place: USA: East River... | reverse complement strand
CGATGGAAAACTTTTCACCATCGGTGCTGTGGGCGCTGGCACGTTCTCGCTCATGGGCGCGGACACGACCGGTGCGGCGGGCAACATGAGTGACGACGCGCAGGTCGAAATCTGGGACAGCACAGACCTCGTGCGGATGTGCCTGACCTCCTTCGCGTTCAACCCCGAGACGCCCGGCACCACGAATGTCGGCACGTACTGCAATCCGAGCGCGACGCTGCCGGCGGTGGCAACGTCTGCTGGCACTGCAACGCTCGGCGGCTGGATCGACAAGGACGACGCCGGTTATCGCGAGCTGAAAAACGCATCGAACGATGCAGTGCAGCGCATCTTTTCCATCGTGCTGCCGCAGAGCCAAGGCGAGATCGTGGCGCCTATCACCTTCAGCAGCATGAGCTGGGACATCCCGCTGGATGGCGGCATGGCGTTTACAGCCAACGGCGCGCTCGGCTCGTCGCCGGTCCATCTCTTCTGAGCAGGGGGATAGCGCATGACGACCCCCACCTTGGAAGAACGCCCGGTCGGCGCGTACACCGTGCGTGAGCTGACGCTTGGCGAAATCATGGACCTTCGCGACAAGCACCCGAACGGCGGCAGCGGGCTATCGCTCGCGATGCTCGGCGCGTGCGTGCGCAACGGCACCGGACAGCCCATCGGGGTTGACGGTGCGCGCGGCCTGCCCGCGCGCCTTGCCGGCAAGTTGTCCCAAGTCGTCGCCGAGCTGACTGGTGAGGCGGAGGACGAAACAAAAAACGTCTGACGCCGACGCGCGTCGGCCTCCACAACCTCGCCTATGAGCTGCACATGACAGTCGGTCAATTGCTCAACACCATGACCGCCCGCGAGTTCGGCGACTGGGTGGAGTGGTATCGCCTGCGCAATGCGCGCGCAGCCAGCCCTGTCCTGCAATCGGGAGCCCTCGACCTCACCACTGATGGCGGCGTCGCAGCACTCTCAACGATGTTCAAGAAGTGAGAAGCCATGAGCAGCAATGGCATTAACCCGGTCCCGAAGACCAAGACCTACAGCTACGGCATCGGCGAGTCGGTGACGCAGAAGCGCCTGACGCAGGATGTGACGAACTACACGCGCAATGAGGTGATCGAGCTGCTGCGCTTGATTGCAGGCACCGAGACAGCGCAACAGATCAACTTCGGAAATCCCCCGGACATCGTCGTGAGTGATGGCACGCGCGGCAAGGGGGCTACAGAGGCCATCAAGCGCATCGAAGTGATGTTCGGCACGCGCCTACAGGCCTCGGCGTTGAACGTGCTGCAGGCTGAGCTGCGCAAGGCCATCGGCAAGGCCACGCAGCGCAGGACCGGCGCCCTGGCAAACATGGGCAACTGGGGATGGACCTACATCCGTGACGGCAAGGGCCAGCCGTTGCCCATCGGCAGCCGCGCCGGCATTCCGCTGACTGGGAACGATGCCATCGTGCTGCGCCCGAACCGCGTACCGCACTCGACGGTGGCGAACATCCGCGCGACGCAAGGGCGCAGCAAGGTCTTCGCAGCAGCGCGCGCAGCAGCCGGCAAGGCGCCGCGCAAGACATCTGCCGGGCTCGGGTTCCTGGCCCAGGCAGCTCATGCGGCTGGCCGGCATCCCGTGTTCGCGGGATACAAGGTCGTCGTGCGCTTCACGGACTACACCGTGGCCGGTGAGAAGTGGGGCCGCGGCCACACCGGCACCATCATGATTACGCCGAACACGGGCCGCAGGCGCGGCCGGCGTCGGTGACAGGGGCCGCGCATATGGGCAACGCTCCGAACATCCGACACGGGCAGGCGCGCTCCGGGCAGGTCTCACAGAAGTGGCTCGCGTGGCACAACATGCGCAGGCGCGCGAGTGAGGCGCGCGCAGGCTATGAGCACATCACGGTGGACCCGGCGTGGGAGAGCTTCGAAGTGTTCGACGCCTACATGCCAGACCCGCCGAGCCCGCTGCACTCACTCGACCGGATCAGAGGCGCCGAAGGTTACTGGCCCGGCAACGTGCGTTGGGCGACGAAGCGCCAGCAGAGCCAGAACCGGCGCACGACGCGTTGGATTGAGCATGACGGGCGCGTGATGTGCGCTGCCGCCTGGGCGCGTGAGCTGGGCGTGACGCGGCAGGCCATCAATGGGCGCCTGCGCCGCTCGGGCTCACTGCTCGGCGTGCAAGGGGTGCAAGGGGTGCCTCATGGCTGAAGACCTGCAGCGAATTATCCGATTGGATGTGAACGCCACGCAGGCGCTCGCGCAGCTCGACAAGATCAGCAAGGCCACCGGGGCAATGGAGCGCAGCACGCAGAGCGCGGCCACGTCGCTGCAGAAGGTCGGCGGCGCCGTTGAGCAGGCGATGAACTTCGGCAAGGGCCTGATTGCCTTCGAGGTCATCAAGACGGCCATCGGTGGAGTGATCGACGGCTTTATGCGCATGAGCGAAGCGATGGACCAGGTTGGCAAGACTGCCTCTGGCCTGGGCATCACCACCGAAGAATTTACCAAGCTGCAGTACGCCGCTGACCTCGCTGGCGTCAACACCGAACAGCTCACGAGCGGGCTGTCCCGGCTCAATGACAAGATCGCTGATGTCGGCAAGGGCACTGACAAGGCGTCTCAACTGCTGCGGCACTTCGGCGTGGAGGCCGGCGACAGCACGCAACAGGCCATGGAGAAGATCGCCGACGCCTTCGCGCGCTCAGCCGATGGTCCTGCGAAGACTGCAGCAGCCATCGAACTGTTCGGCCGCATGCTCGGGCTCAAGATGATTCCGCTCTTGAATGGCGGTGCTGCTGGGCTCAAGGAGATGGGCGCCGAAGCGCAGAAGTTCGGGCTGGTGCTCGGCAACGAAGCCGCCAAGAAGGCTGAAGAGTTCAACGACAACTTGCGCCGCCTGGAGCTGCGCTTCACTGCGCTCGGCCGCTCAATCACGTCTGACCTGCTGCCGCAGATGAATGAGCTGCTAAAAAACGTGCTCGACCAGATCAACAAATTCGGTCTGCTCAAGGGTGCCGTGCTCGGGCTGTGGGAGACGATCAAGCGCCCCCCTTCCGACAACGCGGTGGGTGAACTTCTGTTCAACACCAAGGAGCTGGAAAGCGCCGAAACGCGGCTGGTGGCGATCCGGGCACAGGGCAACGTGACTGCTATCGCGCGCCAGGAAAAGTACATCGCCGGGCTGAAGGAAACGAACACGGCGCTGAATGAAAGCGCGCGCCTCGCGAAGCGCGCAGACGACGCGCAGAAGACCGTCATCGGCACGCTCAGCGCGCCCAAGGTCGTCGGCGCCGGCAAGACTATCGATGACTTCAAAGCGGTTGAGAAGGCAGCGAAGGCAACGAAGAGTGAGATGGACAAGTGGTTCGAAGGTCTGCTCAAAGCAGGTGAAGCCTCAGCCAATGTCAACGTCCAAATCCAGCGCCTGGAAGTGGAAATGAAAAAGCTGGAAGCTGCCGGCAAGGCTGGCGGCCACCAGTGGCAGGTGTTCAATGACGCGCTGGTGAAGCTGCGCGACGTGACCGACCCGGCAGCCATTGCCATCGCCAAGATCGCAGAGACAGCGCGCACGCTCGAAGAGTCCCCGAAGACGCTGGATCGCATGATCGAGCGCATGGACGCGCTGGCGCGCGCCGGCCTGCAGACTTCCGAGCAGTACCGGCTACTGCGCGAAGAGGTGCTGAAGGTGCAGGCCGTCACAGACCCGTTCGCACGCATCACGCTCGATGTGGAGAAGCTCGGCAAGGAAAGTGAGTTCGCTGCTGCGCACTTCGAAGCGCTGCTGCTGATGTTCGGGCGCGGGGAAATCAATACCGAGCAGTTCACCGAGCTGGCCCGCAAGCTGGAAATTTCCGGCAAGTCGGCCGAGGACACAACGAAGAAGGTCAAGAGCCTGTCCGAATCCGTGCTCGAAGCCGGCGCGAAGTTCGTGACCGACTTCGGTGACAAGCTCATCGATTCGTTCGGCAAAGCCGACAAGTCGCTCGGGGACTTCGTTGAGTCGGCCATCAAACAGTTCGCGAAGCTCATGCTCAACAGCTACTTCGCCAAGTTCCTGAAGATGGTGGAAGGACAGGCCGGCCAGGAAGGCTTCTGGGGCTCGCTGGGAACGCTGCTGAAGGGTGCTGCGCACGGCGCAGCGTTCACTGACAAGGGCATCCAGTACATGGCCGCAGGCGGCATCGTGAGCCAGCCCACGATGTTCGCGCACGGCGGCGGGCTCGGCGTCATGGGTGAAGCCGGCGCCGAAGCCATCGTGCCGCTGCGCCGGGACGCGGCCGGCGACCTGGGCGTGAAGGCGTCGCCGACCATCGTCAACGTCCACAACAACAACGATTCGCAGGTGAGCGTGAGCGAGCGCACGAACACGGACGGCATGAAGGAAATCGACATCATGATTGAGCGCAAGGTGCGCAGCATGGTCGCAGGCGGCAAGCTCGACACCACCATGCGCAGCTCGTACGGCCTCTCACGCCAGCCGTCCATCGGGTAGGGAGCGCAGCACCATGGCAACGATTGTTATTGCATCACGCCCACTGACCCTCGACGGCTGCTTTGCCACGTGGAGTGAGAAGGACGCGCCGAGCGTGCTGCGCAGTGAGATGGACATGGGCGGCTTCGTCAAGGTGCGCCGCCGCACCACCGCTGCGAGCTGGCAGGTGGAAGCCGGCGTGACGCTGGCGTCCACGCTCTACGCCGATTTTCAATCATGGTTCCGCGTCAACTGCGCGGCCGGCTCACTGCCGACTCGCGTCAAGCGCCCGGATGGGACCGAGGTCGTGATGCGCTTCACAGGCCCACCCGGCATCGAGTGGCTCGAAAAGGACAAGGGCGCGTTTCGCGTCTCTGTGACGTTGGAACAGCTCCCTGCATGGGTAGGCCTATGACTCAACCGGAAAACGTTCCTGCAGCCCTTGCGTCGTCTTCTAACGTCGCTTGGCTGGTGCTGCTCACCATCACTGCGACCGACCTGCCGCCGCTGCGCGTGGTGAACAACTCGGAGCCGATCACGTCACGCGGCAATGTCTTCGAGCCGTACCCGTTCGCCGTGACGCTGCCGAGCGATGACAGTGACCAGATGCCCACGGTAACGCTGAGCATCAGCAACTTGGATGCAGCCATCGTCCAGTTCGTGCGCGGCCAGCGTGACGCGCCGGCCGTGGCTGTCGAGCTGGTCACGAGCGCGTTCCCTGACATCGTCGAGAAGTCGCTGACGTTCCTAAAGCTGGTGACGGTCACGTACGACGCCATGACGCTGCAGGGCCGGCTCGATGTCGATGACTTTCTGACGCAGCGCTTTCCGGCTGAAGCCTACGTGCCGCCGCTCTTCCCTGGGCTCTTCCGATGATCGTTGCTGAGCACCACGTCGCCGAGTTCGTTGGGATTCCCTACGTTCCGCGCGGGCGCACGCATGACGGCTGTGACTGCTGGGGCCTGATGCTGATGGCTGCGCATGACCTCTACGGCATCGAACTGCCCGAGTACTTCTACGAGGAGGCGAAGATTTTGGAGCACGCGTGCGAGTGCATCGGGCGTGAGATTGCCGGGCCGCACTGGCTGCCGGTAGACCCGCCGTTCCGGCCTGGGCTCGTGCACATCTTCCGCATCAAGGGCTACACCACGCATTGCGGCCTGCACCTGGCCGGCACCTATTTCCTTCACAGCCTGCCGGGGCGCAATAGCTGCGTGGAGAGCCTGCACGATATCAACTGGTCACAGCGCCGCGTCGGGAGTTATGCATGGTCCCCATGATCGCCAACGCCGACGCGCGCCGCGAGTGGCTGCCCGAAGTGCTGCCTGCTGCTGACCGGCCTGGGCCTGACGTGGGGCGCCTGCTGATGCCGGGCGGTGAGCATCGCGAGTTCGCGATGGTCGAAGGGCTAACTGTCCGGGAACTAATCGCGCACGCTGCAGTGCCTGAGCACCTGTGGCCGATGCTGCGCGTGTACAACCACGGCGCCCTGGTGCAGGACTGGGACGGGTTCACGCTGCGCGCAGGGGATCGTCTGCTACTCGCTGTGGTGCCGCAGGGCGGCGGCGGTGATGGTGAAGACAACAGCAAGGGCATTCTCGGCGCAGTGCTGACCATCGCCGTTGCGATCTTCGCGCCCTACGCGGCCGGCGCGATCTACTCGGCAGCCGGTGGCACGCTCGTCGCAGCGAATGCCGGCATCATCCTGACGGGCCTGTCGGCCGGTATCACGATGGTCGGCGCCATGGTCATCAGCGCGCTAATCAAGCCGCCGACCATCAGCACCGGCAACGTCGCTACGAGCGCAGCCAAGTCCTACTCGCTGTCCGGGCAGAGCAACGCGCCGAGGCCGTACGGCTCTTGCTTCGTGCTCTACGGACGCCACAAGATCATGCCGGCGCTGGCATCGAACCCCGATGTAGACAACTACGCGATGGGCTCTGTGCTCACTGCCCTCTATGACTTCGGGCTCGGCTATCTGAACCTCTATGACATCCGCGTCGGTGACGTGGACGTGTGGCAGTACAGCCCGCATATCGTCGTCCACACCGACAGCCTGTGCAGGAACCTACAGCTCAACTTCAACCGCATCGGCTATGACCAGTACGCACTGGCGATGCAGCAGAACGACCCGATCACGATCCGCACGAAGACCGACACCTACTGCGCGAACCTCGACATTCAGTTTCCCAGGGGCATCTTCCAGCAGGCGCCGAAGATCGGGCAGCTTCCCTTCTGGGCCGACTTCGCAACCTTCTGGCGCCCCATCGGCACAACGACGTGGAACGAGGTGCCTGTCGATTGGTATCACGGCGGCATGGGCGTCTCCTACACCGAGAGCGCCGGGCCAACGATCCAGTACGGCCCGCCTGATGAAGGCAGCGGCGGCGGCTTCGGCGTGCAGTCGTGGTATGACTACAGCCCGACGACCGGCGCTGCAGAGCTGCGTGCGAAGTCGGCACGCTGGCAGGCCGGGCAGGGCAAGGACGACCCCTATCTGCGGGCGACGCCGAACACTATTTTCCCGTTCGTCTATCCCTTCGGTCCCATCGACGAAGCCAGCTATTTCGCGCGCTATCCCGAGATTCGCGCGCGTGGCTGGACTGGCACTGCACAGGCTCACTTCGAAGCGCTCGGCAGCCGCGAGGGTCGTGAGCCCGGCGTGGGCGTGACAGTCAGTGGCATCGGCTTCTATATTCCGTCAATCACGCCGTCGCTGCTGCACCGCTATGACCAGATTTTTGGCACGCCTGACACAGGCGCTTATGCGTGGATCGAGGCAGGATCGCCACCGCCGCAGCCCATCGGCCAGACGCCGTTTCTGTGGCGCATGAAGGCCGGGGAAGTATTCGAAGAGGCTCTGTACCTCGCGCGCTATCCCGACGCAGCGAACGCCGTGGCAGCAGGCTCTGTCGCGAGCGGCTGGGATCACTTCACGCGATACGGTGCCTTCGAAGGACGCGACCCCTATGTGCGCATCGTCACGCGCTCGGTGCGCTTCTATGCGCAATGGGTCGGCACCTACTGGATGCGCATCTTCTTGGTCTTCCCGTCGCCAGGAGAGTATGAAATCCAGATCGTGCGCACTGACAAGATTCAGGACGGCTCGGACACGAGCATCAGCCAAAGCACAGCGGGCGGCATCACTGCCCAGTTCAATGAGAGCACTGTCGCACTGCTGCGCTCCTATCAGGCTGGCCTGCCGGTGCAGCCGCGCTTGCGCCACACGATGCTAGAGCTGCGCGTCGCCGCCACTGACCAGTTGCAAGGCGTCATCCAGAACCTGTCCGCCATCTGCGTCTCGGTGCTGTACGTCACTGAAGACGGCGTCACGTTCACGCTGCGTGAGACGCGCAACCCCGCGTGGATCGCGCTCGATATGCTCACGAGCGAAAAGAACCCAAAGCCCATCGCCCGTTCCCAGATCGATTGGCCGAGCTGGATTCACCTCGCCAACGTCTGCGACACGCTGCGCTATTGGGTCGCCAACGGGCAGCCGACTACTGCACCGCGCTACACCTGCGACATCGTCGTCTCCGACTTCATGACAGTGCGGGATGTCGTCGAGTCAGTGCTGTCAGGCTGCCGCTCTTCGCTGATGCTGACCACGGCCGGAAAGTGGGGCGTGCTGCACGATGAAGAAAAGACGGTGCCGCGCCAGCTCATCACGCCGGCCAACTCCTGGGGCTTCAGCGGCGCGCGCACCTTCAGCAGCTATCCGCACGCGCTGCGCGTCAACTTCGTGAACCGCGATCACTCCTACGTGAAAGACGAAGTGACGGTGTACGCGGACGGGTACTACGAAGGCAATGCGTCGATCTTCGAGACGCTCGACACCTTCGGCATCACTGACTATCCGCACGCCTGGGCCTATGGCCGCTTCATGCTCGCGCAGGGCATCCAGCGCAGTGAGCTTTTCACGGTGAGCATGGACGTAGAGAACCTGCTCGTGCAGCGCGGAGACCTCGTGCATGTTGCGCACGATGTGCCGCGCATCGGCGGCTTCCCATCACGCATCGATAACTACGGCTGGGCAGTCGGCCCGAACGGCGGCGGGCTCGTGCATGTGAACGTCGATGTGAGCACCCCGCCCACGGGCTACAGCATTCGCAGGCAGGACGGAACCATCATCACAGGGGCGGTGCTGTCTTCCCTGCCGAATGGTGTCTTCGAGGTGGACAACCTCACTGGCGTCGGCGTCGATGACCTCATCGTCCTGGGTGAGTTCAACCGTGTGACGCAGCCGTATCTCGTGCAGCGCATCGCCGCAGGCCAAGACCTGTCGGCAGAGCTAACCCTGTGCAAGTACGTCCGAGAGGTCTATGACGCTGACATCGGCGCGCTGCCGCCGTGGGAACCCGGCTTTGGCAATGACCTCATCAACGCGTCCGACCTGATCGTGACGCAGCTCACGGTGACGAGCGTCCTCTATTACGTCAACCGTGAGCCGAAAGTCGATGTGATCCTTAACTGGATCACGACCGGCTTCGGCCTGCTCGGGCATGACATCGCAGTCATCGTGCAGAGCGGCGCGCGCACAGCGCTCGCTGTGAGCCACATCCCGCAGAGCTTCACGTGGACCGTTGACGCGCTGCGCGAGCGCTTGTTTTTCGACATCCCGCTGCAGCTCGAAGTAACGCCCGTGGCGACCAATGGCCTGCGCGGAAGACTGGCCTATGTGTCGATCCAGATCACGCCCGACCGCACGGCGCCGCTGCCTGTCCCGGTGTTCGGCGCGAACGTCCAGAAAGAGCAGATCGACCTCTACTGGCAAGAGCCTGCCGAGCTTGATGTCGAGCAGTACCTGCTGCGCTACACCCCGGAGATTCTGTTCCCGAACTGGGATGCTTCACAGCATCTCGCGAACGTGGGCTACCCGACCACCAAGACCAGCGCAGGCGCGCGCACCGGCAGCTATGGCCTGCGCGTGCAGGACACCAGCGGCAACCTTTCCCCGGTCGTGTGGCGGCGCACGACCATCGGCGTACTGCCCGACATCAATGTCATCGAGGTCGTCAACGACAGAGACGATCTGGTGCCGTGGGGCGGCAAGCGCTCGCACGTCGAAGTGCATGGCATCGAGATTACGAGCGAAGGCGAGTTCGGTGCGGTCTACCCTGAAGGCATCTATTACTGCAAAGAGCTGGTTGACCTGGCTGACGTATACGAGACTCGCATTAGCTCGAAGATCGAAGCCTATGGCGTCATCGCCGATGACTACATGGCCGAGTGGGAGACGCTGGATAGCGTGCTGTCGATGGTCAGTCCGACCAGCGGCCTGTGGGACGCGTGGGTGGAAGTGCGCACTTCCAACGAGATGTCATTCATGCAGGACTGGGTTACGCTCACGGCTATCGATCCGCTGTCTGATGCGAATGACTCGGACTGGTCGCCGTGGCGCGCGCTGACGGTCGGTGACTTCACTGGGCAGCTCTTCGGCTTCCGCATCCGGCTGCAGAGCAATAACCCCGGCGTGCGCGTCGTCGTGAAGTCAGGCCGCATCGAAGTTGACATGCCAGACCGCATCGACGCGTTCGGCAATGTCGCTGTGCCGCTCGCTGGCCTGGACTTCATTTTCCCGGTGGCGTTCCGCTCACTCAAAGCGGTTGCCATCACCATCGACGGCACGACTGCCGACGCACTGGTGGCAGTCGTCACGAGCAAGACGCCGACCGGCTTTCACCTGCAGCTCGTAAAGGCAGCGGACGGCGTCACATCGCTCGCCGGGCAGGTAGACATCCTCGCCAAGGGCTACGGCCGACTACGCGCCACCTCCATCTAAGAAACCCTCTTCACCCGGAGAAACCGAACCATGGCTCAAGTTCTCACGACTGACTTTCCCATCGACCCTGCGACGACCAGCGGGACGATGCTCGCTGACATCCTGAACCGTCAGGCTGACGCGATCCAGACCAGCAACAGCGGGCCGACTGCGCCGACAGAGACCTACCCCGGTCTTGTGTGGCTCGACACGTCTGGCGGTGCTGACGGCATCCTGAAGATTCGCAACGGTGCCAACACTGCATGGCGAGACTTCATCGCTGCGTCGGTGTCACCAGGCAATTCCGCTGCAGCACTCGCTGCGCTGGGCATTCCGAATCATCAGTTGATTACGGTCGATGGTGCTGGCAGCCTGACTTCACCTGCAACGGTGACGGCAGCCGCCTTATCCCTCGCTGGGGGCAACCCGTCATTGGTACAGAACGCCACCGATGCGCTTCTCAACTTTGCGACCGGCTGGGCTTGGATCTACAACAAGGCCACTGGCAATATGACATGGGCGCGCTCAGGTGGGCTTCCCGACCTCTCTTTCCTTGGCAACGGTGATATCAATTGCAACTTCGCCGTGAACAACCAGCTCAACCTGCGCGCGGACTTCTATCTCTCAGAGGCAGGCACCTATCGTCTTCTCAACTACGCCACCAACTGGGCGCTGCGCTGGAACACCAGCTCCGGGGCGTTGGAGTGGCTGAAGCCCGGCGTAGTCCAGTGGTCATTGGATGGCGTTGGAATGAATCTGTATCAGGGCGCCATCACTGTGCATGCAGGCGCCATCACTGCAGCGAACAACCTCAATTCCACCGTGGGGACTGTCGGGCTGGGCACTCTCGGAAGCCGAGTCGATAAGGGCGGCTATACCGTGCGTGACTACGGAGCAGCAGGGTCGTTGGTATTTACGAACATACTCGACGCGGCTCCTGCTGGCGTGCAGATGGTGCTTTCGTTCCAGCACAATCCGGGCCTCTACGCGCACGCGCAATTTCAGGTCGGCGCTGCGAGCTTCGAGTTCAAGACGGACAACGATGCACAGAAGAGCGGCGGCAGCTCTACGTGGAGCATTGCGTCTGACCGGCGCGTGAAGCAGGACATCGTCGATTACTCCGGGGGCCTTACCGAAATCCTGTCACTGACACCTCGGCGCTTCCGGTACAGGAATGACCCGACTCGCGAGTACTTCGGGATCATCGCCGATGAGGCTGAGCCCGGCATGCCTGAGATCATCAGGACCGGCTACGGCGTGGTGGACGGCCAACCTGTGACCGACTTCAAAACCCTTTTCATTGATCCTGTCATCTGGTCACTGGTCAATTCAGTCAAGACGCTGACGGCGCGCGTCGAAGCATTGGAAGCAGCAGCAGCGCCGTAACGCCAAACAAAAGAGGTGCCCACACCATGAAGCTCGACCAGCCGTTTTATCAATTCGCGCTCGCAGTCATCGCCCTGGTGCTCTGGGTCGTCATCATCGTGACAGGCAAGACCGAGGAAGCGAAGGAGCTGGTGGTCATCCTCAACGCGCTGATCGGCGCCGGCATTTGGGGCGGCATCCAGCAGCGCATCCACGTGCAGAAGGAAGAGGTGCTCAGAAACTCACAGATCGCCGAGCTGATGGACATCGACGGGAGCAAGAAAAAATGAAGTTCGTTGCGGTTGAGATTCCGCTTGACGCATGGCTGCACCCCAGGCCGAAGCACATGGGAGAGCGCATCGTGTGGGCTGACGGCTCACTGCATGGCCTGCCCGAAGATGACAGCGGCAAGGTGACTGTGCTGCGGCGCGTTTCCCGGCCCCCAGGAGCTGCGCAGCGCGCTCGGGGCTACTACCCCAGCACCCCACACAAGACGAAGCCCCCAGCGTTGATTCTGGGGGCTTCTGGCCGGGAACGGTGGCGTGCATGACCTTCAGGTCGATGGACAACCTGAAGCACCGCTGTCCCCGGTTGCGGACGATTCTAGCGGGGCGGCAGCGTGTCCTCGAACGTCACATGCTGCTCACCCTTCAGCCGCACCTTGTGCGCGTTGCTGCAGGTGCTCAGCTTGATTCGCAATGCGATGTTGTTGCCCGGCCCGGCCTGATTGGCAAGCCAGCCGATGCATGCCGCGTCGTGCGTCTCATGGCAGGCCATGATGCTGAGCGTGGGGCTGCTGAGCTGCCCGAGCAGGTCAGTCGGGTCGGCGATGGTGCTGGCTAGCGCTTCGTGCTTCTCCACGTCATAGCCGTTCGGGATGTCGTGCGGGTCTACGTCCTTCCGCCAGGGGCACTTCGCGCACTGCGCGGTGCGTTTGAGTGCCCAGCTCATGATGCGCCCCCTGTGGCCTTGGCAGCGTTATAGGCGTCGATGCCGGCCTGGGTGATCGTCACAGGCACCAGCGTTTCTGTGGGAGGCAACAGACCAACGTCGTGCAACTGCAGATGGCCGGATGCGCACAGCGCTCTTGCTCGCCGCCAACTGCGGCCTGAATATAGATAGGGTGTACCGACCGGCAGGCCGATTCGCACCGCGTGCGCATTGGCTTGGTAGACGTGCAGAAGCACCTGCAGGTCAGTCTTTCCGAGGCCGGGCATGTGCTGCGCGCTCATGCAGCAACGATCAGCAGCGCATCACGTTCCTTGTCTGCAGTCCAGTGGAAGTAATGCTTTTCAATCATCGCCGCTGACGTTCCAGCCATCTTCGCGATAGCGCTGGCTGAGTGGCCCTGCCCGACAAGGTCAGTGATGCGGGAGTGACGCAGCCAGTACAGGGTCATGGCTGCCGGCAGCCCTGCGTGCTTTGCAGCGCGCTTGGTGGCCTTCTGCCACCGGCTGGCGATCC
>Ga0193743_1002472_pt1 | contig 13042 bp, 11 predicted proteins | sample L2c2metaG_FD_143038 | JGI IMG/M metagenome (GOLD analysis project Ga0193743, IMG submission 143038) | Soil microbial communities from a riparian zone of the East river system, Colorado, United States - L2c2 | ecosystem: Environmental > Terrestrial > Soil > Riparian zone | place: USA: East River... | reverse complement strand
CGAGCGGGGCGCTGGCTCCGCCGGTGGTGAAGTAGCCGCTGAGTTTGGTGGGGTTGTAGACGGCGTCGAAGACTTCGGCGATGGGCTTCTGGATCTTGGTCTGGACTTGAAATTTGAGTTGCATGGGGTGGTTCACCTCACGGCGGAGTTTCGATATTTATATGTTATGTTTTTATAACATGTCAAGGCGAGACTCTCAGAGTGCCGTTTTCAAGGCGCTGGCCGATGACCGGCGGCGGGAGATTCTCGACCTGCTGAAGGATGGGCCGAAGACGACGGGTGAGCTCTGCGCTCACTTCAAGAGGGTGGATCGGTGCACGGTGATGCAGCACCTTGGCGTGCTGGAGGCTGCGGACCTGGTGATCGCAAAGAGAAGCGGCCGGCAGCGGTGGAACTATCTGAACGTGGCTCCGGTGCAGGAGATCTATGACCGCTGGATCAGCCAGTATGCGCGGCCTTCGGTGGAGCTGCTGACGCGGTTGAAGCGGGATATGGAGAGTGGTGGGTGAGGTTTAGTTGCGATAACGCTCGAGTTGACTGGAGTTGGTATGGGTCTCCGCTGCGGTCGAAGTGACCGATGTTTTTGAGGGGTGGAAGAGAAAAGCACTCGGGTCGCTGCGCTCCCCTCGTCAATGCGGGGGTTCTTCGCTTCGCTCAGAATGACGACATAGAACAAGCAACTTCAAAGCAAAAACGACAGCGAGTGCAGTTGCAACCCAAAGCTGAGGATCAGGGTTTGGCGTTGAAGGTGGGGCCGAAGTAGAAGCACTCGACGGTCATGCAGAAGATGTGCTCGAGGGCGAGGTGGCACTCCTGGATGTTCATGGTGGTGGAGGAGGGGATGATGACGTTGTGGTCGCAGAGGTCGCGCATCTGGCCGCCGCCGTTGCCGGTGAAGCCGATGGTGGTGATGTCCATCTTCTTGGCTTGATGGAGGGCGTTGATGATGTTTTTGGAGTTGCCGGAGGTGGAGATGCCGAGGAAGAGGTCGCCGGGCTGGCCGAGGGCTTCGACCTGGCGCTCGAAGAGTTGATCGAAGCCGAAGTCGTTGCCGATGGCGGTGAGGATGGAGGAGTCGGTGGTGAGGGCGACGGCGCGGAGGGCGGGGCGGTTGGCGGTGAGGCGGACGACGAACTCGGCGACGAGGTGCTGGGCGTCGGCGGCGGAGCCACCATTGCCGGCGACGAGGAGTTTGCGGCCAGCCTGCATGGCGTTGGCGGTGAGCTCGGCTATGGTGACGATGGTGTCGGTGATGTGCGGGTCGGCGAGGGTGGCCTGCATGGTGGCGATGGACTGGGCTAGCTGCTTCTGGACGAGATGCTTATGTGCTGGGGAACTCCGGTGGGGGTGATGGTGCGTTTGGCTAGTCTGTCTGTTGTAAGGGTAAGGGACGGATGGGTGAGATGTCGAAGTGACCGTATCTTGTTAGAGAATTAGACAGTAGGTGGAGAAAGAGCGAGATGAAAATTCGATGCGGTACGGGGTTGTTGATGGCGATGGTGATGGCGGTGGGGATGGGTTCCATGTGGGGGCAGCAGGCGAGCGTTGCTGTGACGGAGAAGACGGTGTTGTTGTGGCCGGCGGGAGCTCCGGGCGCGCAGGGAGAGGAGGATATCGATAGGCCGACGCTGACGGTGTATCTGCCCGCGGGAGTGAATGCGACGAAGACGGGGGTGGTGGTTGCTCCGGGTGGGGGGTATCAGCATCTGGCGACGGAGAAGGAGGGTACGGCGATTGCGCGGTGGTTGAATGCACGGGGGGTGGCGGCGTTTGTGCTGAAGTATCGGCTGGGGCCGAAGTATCACTATCCGGTGGAGCTGGAAGATGCGCAGCGGGCGATTCGGATGGTGAGGGCCAATGCGGCAGAGTATGGAGTGGCGACGGACCATGTGGGGATGTGGGGGTCTTCGGCGGGCGGGCATCTGACGGCTACGGCAGGGACGCACTTCGATGCGGGGAATGCGAAGTCGACGGACCCGATTGAGCGGCAGGGAAGCCGGCCGGATTTTATGGTGCTGAGTTATCCGGTGATTACGCTGGAGGATCCGGATGCGCATAAACCTTCGAGAAAGTATCTGCTGGGGGATGATCCGGATCCGACGCTGGTGAAGGCGCTTTCGGTTGAGACGCAGGTGACGAAGGAGACTCCGCCTACGTTTCTGTTTGCGACTACGGAGGACAAGACGGTTCCGGTGGTCAATAGCGTGATGTTCTATGAGGCGCTGGTGAAGGCTGGGGTTCCGGCAGAGATGCATCTGTTTCAGCATGGGGCGCATGGGGCTGGATTGGCGGCGGCGAATCCGGAGTTGAGCGTGTGGCCGGATTTGGTAATCAAGTGGATGCGGGAGAGGGGGTATGCTGCTCCTGCTGGTACTCCTTAGGAGAGAGCTATGACTATTGCGGAGTTTGAGTCGGCTGGCAGTGCGAAGTTCGAGGGCGCGCTGCTCGCGCTCTGGTGGGATGGCAAGGGCGAGTGGGAGAGGGCGCATGAGGTTGCACAGGAGGTTCCGGGGACGGATGGGGCCTGGGTTCATGCTTTCTGCACCGGAAGGAGGGCGACCTGGGGAACGCCGCGTATTGGTATCGACAGGCGGGCCGTAGTATCGCCACTGGAGATTTTCGAGTGGAGTGGGAGGGGATTGTGGGGGAGATGCTGGGGCGGGGGTAAGAGTGCTGTTCGCTCCGCGGCGCGAATGCCCACCGTAGCGACGATAAAACTGTCGCGAAGATGGGGCACCCGGCAACGACGATGGAGGTAATGGTTGAAAAGGGTTGGACGGTTGTGGCGAGTAAAGACCTTCGGGATCCTTCCCCTTCGACAAGCTCAGGGTCAGGATGACGACGTAAACAACAGCAACAGCTCCCTGAAATTGGTTAGCGGAGGTAGGCGTCTTCCTTGTCGATCCAGTCCTGCCGGGGTGGGGCGAAGATGTCGAGGTTGATGGTGTCTTCTAGGGCTACGGCGGAGTGGGGCACGTTGCCGGGGATGACGAGAACCTCACCTGGGTTGATGGTGCTGGAGTCCCCATTATCGAAGTCGAAGCGAAGGGAGCCCTGGAGGACGAAGGCGATCTGCTCGTGATGGTGCGAGTGCCTGGGGACGATGCAGCCCTTGGTGAGGACGATGCGCGAGAGCATGGCCTGGCTGCCGTTGACGAACTGGCGCTGGAGGAGAGGATTGAGCTGTTCGCTTTCGACGTCGGACCAGCGGTAGTGGGTTGGAGTCGTCATGATGGAGGGACCTCTCGATTGATGCGTACTGGGAAGTGTAAATTTCCCGCTTTGTGTTGTGCGATTCCTTTGTGTAGATTAAACGCATCAGGGTTTAAACCCTCGCTCCCACGTCGCAGCGAGACTAATGGCGGGAGACTGCCGAACTGGCAGGATGCCGGAGTGTTTTCTCTTTCCTACTTACAATTTTTTATAGCTTACTAATTTTTTTTGAAGCGGGTGATTGAACCATGCGTTTTCCAGTAGTGAAGGTGTTTCTGGCTCTTCTGTTTACGATGATCTTCGGTGCGTCCGTGCTGACGGGATCGACGGCAATGGCGCAGGCTGCGCCACAGGCTGAATCCCAGACAGGGGCGCCGGTAACTGGGACGAGTCAGACGGACAGAATTGCGGCACTGGAGAAGCAGGCTGCCGATAATGCGGCTGCGATTGCGGCGGCGCAGACGGCAGGGGACAACGGCTGGATGCTGGTGTCGGCGGCGCTTGTGCTGATGATGAGCGGGCCCGGGCTGGCGCTGTTCTACGGCGGGCTGGTGCGGAAGAAGAACATCCTGGGAACGATGATGCAGACGTTCGCCATGATGGCGGTGATTACGGTGCTGTGGGGGCTGGTGACGTACTCCCTGGCGTTTGGCGAGGGGAATGCTTTTATCGGCGGGTTGCACAATATGTTTCTGCATGGAGTGGGATTGGCGCCGGATGCGAAGTATGCGGCGACGATTCCGCTGCAGACGTTCATGGTGTATCAACTGATGTTCGCGATCATCACGCCAGCGCTGATTACGGGCGCGTTTGCTGAGCGGATGAAGTTTTCGGCGATGCTGGTGTTCATGGTGCTGTGGGCATTGTTTGTGTACAGCCCGATGGCGCATATGGTCTGGGGCAAGGGCGGTTTTCTGAATGCGGCGCTGGGTGGACGCTTTCCCTGCCTGGACTTCGCGGGTGGGACGGTGGTGCATGTGACCTCGGGAGTTTCGGCGCTGGTGACGGCGATCTATCTGGGGAAGAGATTGGGGTATCCGAAGGTTCCGATGCCGCCGCACTCCGTGGTGAACAGCTTCATTGGGGCCTGCCTGCTGTGGGTGGGCTGGTTCGGGTTCAATGCTGGGTCGGCGCTGTCGGCTGGGACGCTGGCGACCTCGGCATTCGTGGCGACGCACTTTGCCGCGGCTGCCGCGGCGCTTGGCTGGGGTGCGGCGGAGTGGATTCGCCAGGGTAAGGTGTCGGCGCTGGGTGCGATCTCGGGCGCTGTGGCCGGATTGGTTGCGATTACACCGGCGGCGGGGTTTGTGACTCCGATGTCCGCTCTGTGGATTGGCCTGATTGCCGGTGTGTTCTGCTACCTGATGGTTGTGAAGGTGAAGGCGCTGTTTGGATATGACGATTCGCTCGATGCCTTCGGTGTGCATGGCGCGGGTGGGACGATGGGAGCCATTCTGACGGGGATCTTTGCGAATAGCGTGATCAATCCGATCTTCGGTGCGGGGAAGCCTACCGGGTTGCTGGAAGGGAACTGGCACCAGTTTCTGAACCAGATTGTTGGCGTAGCGATTGCGTGGAGTCTTTCAATTGTGGGTACGCTTGTTATTTTGTTCATCGTAGATAAGTCGATTGGGCTTAGGGTGAGCGAGGATGATGAGCGGACTGGTCTGGACCTTTCGCAACATGGCGAAGAAGGCTACGATTGGGCGCACTAGAAGTAAGGTGCTTGAGCTGTGAGCATTGAGGAAGGGACTAAAGGTATGCAGAAGATTGAAGCGGTGATTCAGCCATCGAAGCTGGACGCAGTGAAGGATGCTCTGGTAGAGATTGGCGTTGAGGGGATGACGATCACCGAGGCGCGGGGACACGGACGGCAAAAGGGCCATACGGAGTTTTATCGGGGGCAGGAGTACTCGGTGGACCTGCTGCCGAAGGTGAAGCTGGAGATCGTCGTGCGTGACGAGATGGTGGATAAGGCTATCCACGCGATTATGACGGCGGCGCGGACTGGGACGATCGGCGATGGAAAGATCTTCGTGTCGAAGATCGATGAGGCGATTCGAATACGCAATGACGAGCGTGGGGAGATCGCGCTGTAAGTTGCTTTTTGTGACCGCGGCGAGCATGGGCGTAGTGGATTGAATTTGTAACCGTGCAAGATGGGGATCGCTGGCTGTAGGCTTGAGGTCCCTGCGAGCAAACAGACATGCAGGAAAACGAATCCACAGACGGCGGCATGCGCGGAAGATACCAGCGGAGGATGCTGGAGATTCGCGGTGCGTTCGAGACGGGGACATCGGGGTCGGCGACAATTGCGGCGCGGGCCGCGGCTTTGGATGAGCTTGTTCGCGGGTTGTGGCAGCAGGCGGTAGAGCAGGATGGACGGCTGGCGAATGGGATTGCGCTGGCGGCGGTAGGTGGGTATGGACGGCAGGAGCTGTTTCCCTATTCGGATGTCGATCTGCTGTTCCTGCTGGATGGGCGGGTGGTGGAGAAGGATGTCAAGGACGCGATCCGGCGGGTGAACCAGGAGATGTGGGACTGCGGAATACGGGTGTCCCCCACGACTCGGAAGATTACAGAGTGCGAGCGGCTCGCGGAAGAGAACACGGAGCTCACGGTTTCATTGATGGACCACCGCATGATCGCAGGGGATGCGGCGCTATACGACAGACTATCGACGCAGACGATTCCGAAGCTGTTGCAGCGTGAGCAGAGGACAGTAATAACGCGGCTGCTGGAGCTGACGCGGAATCGTCATGCGAAGTACGGCGACACGCTGTTTCATCTTGAACCGAATATCAAGGATTGTCCCGGTGGATTGCGGGACGTGCATGTGTGTGTGTGGTTGTCGGCGCTGGTGGGATGGGGCTCGCAGGAGAAGAGCCCGCAGACTGAGGCGGAGGGGAACGAGTTTCTTCAGGCGGTGGAGTTCCTTCGGCTGGTGCGCTGCTTTTTGCACTATCGGCATGAGCGGGACGACAACACCTTGGCGTGGCAGGCGCAGGATGCCGCGGCAGAGGCGGCGATCGGGCTGAATGGACGCCAGTTGAAGAACGTCGATGCGGCGTACTGGATGCGGCTCTACTTTCGTCATGCGCGGAGTGTGGAGCGGCGAGTGACGCAGATGATGGAGGAGATGCCTGTGGGGAAGGCTCCCTCGAAGCTGCTGGGGTTGAAGCGCGGCCGCCGAGCCGAGGTGGAGCAGCAGGGCTTTCGAGTGGAGCGAGGCAGGGTGGTGCTGGATGCGGCGATGGAGGGAGATGAGGATCCGGCAAACGATCCGAATGTGGTGTTGCAGGTGTTTACGGCGATGGCGCGGACGGGATGCACGCTGGGGCGGGAGGCGGAGGAGCGAATGTCGCAGGCTCTGCCGTTGTTGTCCTCCCATCTGGAAGAGGGACCTACGCTGTGGCATCAGCTGCAAGGCGTCCTGACGGGAGCTCATGCCGGAGATGCGCTGCGAGCGATGCATGCGATGGGTGTCCTGGAGCTGCTGATTCCCGAGTTTCATGGGATCGATGCCCTGGTGATCCGCGATGCGTACCACCGCTACACGGTGGATGAACATACCTTCGTGCTGATAGACACGCTGCATGGGTTGGAAGGCGCGCAGGCAGGGGCGAAGGCGGAGTGGGCGACACGGTTTGGGGCGCTGCTGCGCGAGCTTCCACATGCTGGCGTGCTGTACCTGGTGGCTCTGCTGCATGACACGGGGAAGGGCAGGAGCACGGGCGATCACGCGCAGGAGAGCGCGCGCATGGCCAGGAGCGTGCTGGCGCGGTTGGAGTTGGATGCGTATGAGAGTGGGCTGGTGCTGGGTCTGATAGCGAATCATCTCGAGATGTCGGCTGCGCTGCGGCGGGATATCTTCGACGCGGAGACGGTGGGGGCCTTCGCAGGCAAGGTGCTTACGCCGGAGATGTTGCGCATGTTGACGCTGTTTACCTATGCGGACATCAATGCGGTTCATCCGGATGCGCTGACGCCCTGGAAGGCTGAGAATTTGTGGCGTCTCTACATGGCTACGGCGAACTATCTGGATCGCAGTGTGGATGAGGAGCGGGTGGGAGCGCAGGTGGAAAGCGAACTGGTGCATCGGGTGGCGGCTCTGTTGCCGGGGCAGCGGGCGGAGGTGGGGGCGTATCTGGAGGGGTTTCCAGAGCGATATGTGAGGACCAGGACGCCGGAGCAGGTGCGGACGCACTTCCAGATGGCGGGCAGGTTGGCTGAGGATCGAGTCCAGCTGAACTTTCGCTATGCGCCGGTGGTGAGCGAGTTGACGGTGGTGACGCCGGACAGGGCGCTACTATTTGCGAACATGTCGGGCGTGCTGGCGGCGTGGGGGATGAACATCGTGACGGCGGACGCGTTTTCTAACCGACGGGGCGTCGTGGTGGACAGCTTCCGGTTTACGGATACCTTTCGCACGCTGGAGATGAACGCCTCCGAGCATGAGGCGTTTGTTAAGAGCGTCCATGATGTGATGACCGAAGCTGTCTCTGTCGAGAAGTTGCTGAGTGGGCGCAGGCGTGGGCGACGCAAGGCCCCGAAGGTTGTCGTGGAGACGCGGGTTGAGTTTGACGATGAGGCGTCATCGCACAGCACGCTGCTGGAGGTGGTCGCACAGGATGTGCCGGGGTTGCTGCGCGCACTGAGCCTGACGCTGGCTGGGCAGGGATGCAATATCGAGGTGGCGCTGGTCGATACAGAGGGCGAGATGGCGATCGACGTCTTCTATCTGACGCGCAACGGGGCGAAGCTTGAGAAGCATGAAGAGAAGGTGTTGCGGAAGGCTTTGCTGCAGGCGATGGAGGAGAACGCGCGTTAGCGGGGTAGCTGGATTTCGGCGGTATGGTGCTTGTTGTGGGATGGGTTGAGCGGTGCCGGTGGGTGGGAAGGCATTGATGGCATTCGCCCTTGAAGATGAAATAAGTTAACTGGCGAGGGGATCGGTTTTATACTAGCGAGTATGACCACACCTGCAGATGAAACCACGAGCAACGGCCGCCCGACGACGGAACCGCAGAAAAATGACCGGTATCTCTTCGGCAGCCTGGATAGTTTTGGGAAGAATCAGGAGAAGTTGAAGGAGGTTAGCTGGGGCTATGACCAGCCGGAGGGCATCGTTCTGGCTTCCCTGGACGCGGCCATCAACTGGGTCAGGAAGAACTCTGTCTGGCCGATGACGTTCGGACTGGCGTGCTGTGCCATCGAGATGATGTCGATGGGTGGATCACGATACGACATCGCACGGTTTGGAGCAGAGGTATTTCGTCCGTCTCCACGTCAGAGCGATCTGATGATCATTGCAGGGCGAGTCTCGCAGAAGATGGCCCCGGTGATCCGTCGGCTATATGAACAGATGCCGGAACCAAAGTGGGTGATCTCGATGGGTGCCTGCGCTACTTCGGGTGGAGTTTTCAATAATTATGCCCTGTTGCAGGGCGTGAATCAGGTAATTCCAGTGGATATCTACGTTCCGGGGTGCCCGCCGCGTCCGGAGCAGTTGCTGTATGCAATTACACTGCTGCAGGAGAAGATCCAGCATGAACGGGGAACGCTGCGAAAGACGTTGAATCTCGACTAGGGCACGTCAGGCTGGTTACTCGGAAGGTTCTCCCTGGTGCGGATTTTCGACGACGCTTGGTAAGCTATTGAAAATATAGTTCCCACGGAGTAGTTTTTTACCGGTAGGGTTAGCAACTGCGGTAAACTTTACTGAATCGAAGCAATATAGCGGGTCCTGTAAAAGGCTCTCGTAAAAAACAATGCAGCAATTTTGAGTGGAGGAAGCGAATGGTTTATAGCCCGTTTCGTAATTTTGGCCGGTTCGTACTGGCTGCATGTGCAGTCAGCCTTGGAGTAGCAAGTCTGGGTGCGCAGACCCCCAGCACCGCCGCCCCTGTGGGCGTTAACCCTTCGCGAGTAGACGTTTTCACGGGATACTCTTACTTTGGAGCCCATGGACAGTTGAAGCCTGCGGGCATCAATTACTCCTCGATTGATCTTGGAGCGATCGGCAGCGGCGCCTACTATTTCAACAAGTATTTTGGTGGCGAGGCGATCTTCACGGCGCATCCGGATGGAAATAATGATGGCCTGTATACCGTCGGAGCTGGCCCGATCTTCCGCGCCCCCATGCAAAACTTCACGCTTTTTGCGCATGGGCTTGCCGGAGCCGCCAAACTTGGCGGACCAAACTCCTCAAATCCCTTTATCTACCACAATCCTTATATGTGGGGTCCGGCGCTCACGGCTGGCGGCGGAATGGACTATGATCTGCCATTCTGGAATCACCGCTTCGCGTTCCGCCTGTTCCAGGCAGACTATCGCTACATTCACGCGAACTACGGCCCCTATACGGCTCCCCCTACAACTGGTCAGGTGGGCGGGCGCGCGAACCTGAGCGGTGTTGAGCTCAGCACCGGTATCGTGACGCACTTCGGCCACATCATTCCTCCTCCGCCGGTAACCTACGCTTGCTCGGTCTCTCCTTCGACGGCTTTCCCTGGCGACCCTCTTACGGTTACCGGTACGGCAACGAATTTGAACCCGAAGAAGACGGCGAGCTATACGTGGACCTCTGACGGCGGAACGGTCTCGGGTACGGCTAACACGGCCAATATCGACACAAAGAACCTGAACGCAGGCTCCTACACGGTGAAGGGCCATGTCTCAGAGGGCGCAAAGCCTGGTGAGATGGCAGACTGCTCGGCTCCGTTCACAATCAAGGCGTATGAGCCACCGACTGCAACCTGCTCGGCGAATCCTTCCACTGTTGCCCCGGGAGATTCCTCGACGATTACGGCAACTGGCACAAGCCCGCAGAACCGTCCGCTGACGTATAGCTATAGCTCGACGGCTGGTTCGGTAACCGGCAGCACATCGACGGCGACGTTGAATACGACTGGTGCAGCACCTGGAACAATTACGGTGACCGCCAATGTAGTCGACGATAAGGGCCAGTCTGCCTCTTGCACCACAACCGTGACAGTAGTTGCGCCGCCGCCGCCACCAGCGCCGACGACAAGCGCCCTCTGCTCCATCAACTTCGAGCGCGATAAGCGGCGCCCGACCCGGGTCGATAACGAAGCCAAGGCTTGCCTTGACGATATCGCCCTCAACCTGCAGCGTTCTTCGGATGCGAAGCTTGCCATTGCTGGCAATGCAAGCAGCACTGAGAAGGCAGGCAGCAAACTCGCCGCCGCGCGTGCCGTCAATACGAAGGCATACCTGGTAAGCGAGAAGGGTGTCGACGCCAGCCGTATCTCGGTCTATACCGGTTCGCAAGACGGCAAGACCGCAACCTCGACGCTGATCCCGACCGGTGCATCGCTGGATAGCACAGGTCTCACCGCGGTGGATGAGAGCGCAGTCAAGGTTCAGCCCCGCACAGCGCCTGCCAGAAGGCAGCGCAAACAGTAACGACTAACCCGCATGAAAACACAAAGGCTGACTGGATCTCCAGTCAGCCTTTGTGCTTGCTTGGCTGAGTTCTTCGTTCCATCTATCCTTAGGGTCAATGTCGAGATTGGATGAATTCCTTGAATAGCCCCCACAGATTAAAAATCGGCTTTCTAGCTTTGATTTTTCTCTTTTCATGCCTTCGTTTGAATGCAGTCAACTGGCTGCCGTTTGGGCCATACGGCGGAGACGCTCGTGCCTTTGTTGCCGATTCGCATGATCACACCCACCTCTATCTTGGTACAGCAAACGGCTGGATCTATGAATCCCACAATGGGGGCGGGGAGTGGAAGAGGCTGGCTAGGGTAGGGAATCGGGATGATCTGGTGCTGGATTCGATCGTGCTAGACCCTGCGAAGCCAAATCGCATCCTAGTGGGCGCGTGGGTATTGGGGAGTCCCGATGGTGGTATCTATGTCAGCAACGATGGAGGGGCGACTTGGACGAGCGAAGCGGAGATGGGCGGGCAGTCCATTCGGGCGCTAACGACTGCTCCATCAGACCCGAAGATTGTGGTGGCCGGGACCTTGAAGGGCGTGTACCAGTCGATGGATGGTGGTAGCCATTGGCGGCTTATCAGCCCTGAGGGAAGCATAGAGCTGCATGAGGTCGAATCCATTGCGATCGACCCGGTCAACCCACAGATCATCTATGCGGGAACATGGCATCTTCCGTGGAAGACGACGGATGGCGGTCTCCATTGGAACAATATTAAAGAGGGTGTGATCGAGGACTCCGATGTGTTTTCTATCATCGTGGATCCAAAACAACCGAATGAGATGTATATGAGCGCCTGCTCGGGAATCTACAAGAGCGTGAATGCTGGAGACAAATTTCAGAAGATACAGGGCATTCCTTCGACAGCGCGCAGAACCAGAGTCCTGATGCAGGATCCGTTGCATCTGAACATCGTCTTTGCCGGTACGACGGAGGGACTGTGGCGAACAACCGATTCAGGGAAGACATGGGTGCGCACGACTGGACCTGAAGTGATTGTGAATGATGTCTATGTCGACTCGACCGACTCCAACAGGATGTTGCTGGCTACGGACCGTGGAGGAGTGCTGGCAAGCAATGATGGCGGGTTTAGTTTTGTGCCTTCGAACAATGGTTTTTCGGCGCGCCAGATAACCTCTTATGTCGGTGATGCGCGACAGGCTGGGACAATCTACATCGGTGTTGTCAACGACAAGGCGTGGGGTGGGGTGTTCGTGAGCGATAACGGGGGATTGGCCTGGGCACAGAAGAGCACAGGGTTGGAGGGGCACGATGTCTTCAGCCTGGGACAGGCTACGGATGGGACTCTGGTGGCAGGGACCCGGCACGGCATCTATCGGCTGCAAGGCGATGCCTGGAGCCGGGCCAATGAGTTGACGCTGTTGCCTACGACGATCACAAAGCCAGCTCCTAAGAGGGCGGCTGGGGCTGCAGGCAAGACACGGAGTACGGCTGCGGCTAAAGCCGCGCCTACCGTCGTCACGGTACCGGGCAAAGTCGTGCCACTTGATGGCCATGTCTTTGAGTTTGCGCGGACTGGGGAGACGCTCTATGCCGCGGCGTCCGAGGGTCTGCTGGCGAGCGATACTGCAGGACGCACTTGGAGGCAGGTGGCTGGTCCGGAGAAGCAGGAGTGGCGTTTTGTCGCTGCGGCCAAATCAGTGGTCATGACGGCTACCTTGAGGACCGCTTCCTTGACGACTGATGGAGGACAGAATTGGTCGACATTGAAGCTCCCGTCGGAGTTGACGCAACTGGGGGCGGTGGCGGTTGATGGATCCGGCGGATTGTGGGTGGGCGGGCGTGAGGGCGTCTACCTTTCCGAGGACTCGGGTGTCACCTGGAAGACGCTGAAGAACCTCTATATGAGAGATGTGAACAGCATCTTCTATGACGAGCCCTCCCAGCGAGTGTTGATTACCGCTAATAGTTCGACCACAATTGCATTCTCGGTGCATTTGACGGACAAAGCTGTGCGTTATTGGAATACTGGTTGGCATTTGAAGCTGGTGCGCTCGGTTGGAGACCATATGGTTGGCGCTACTTTGTTCGATGGCATGGTAATTCAGCCGCAGATGGTGGATTCAAAGGATGCCGCCGGGCATTGAGGAGCAAGGTTGGCGACGGGAGGGATAGAATCTTAGTATGAGCTTCCAAGCATCCAGCACGCAGCCTCGGCATTCCTTCCAGACAGATGATGCGGCGCTTTTGCCGATTGCGGCGAAGGTGGAGGCAGGCGAGCGGCTCAGCTTCGAGGATGGGATTACGCTGTACCGGAGCGGGGACATCCTGGCGGTGGGTTGGTTGGCGAACCTCGTGCGAGAGAGACTGCACGGGAATACGGCCTACTTCAACGTCAACCGGC
>Ga0193743_1002471_pt1 | contig 13049 bp, 10 predicted proteins | sample L2c2metaG_FD_143038 | JGI IMG/M metagenome (GOLD analysis project Ga0193743, IMG submission 143038) | Soil microbial communities from a riparian zone of the East river system, Colorado, United States - L2c2 | ecosystem: Environmental > Terrestrial > Soil > Riparian zone | place: USA: East River... | reverse complement strand
CGTCGAGGCACTGGATCGGACCGGCCTGTGGGGCAGGCTCTTTCCCGAATGGGGCGCGGTACGTGACCTACCGCCTCGCGACGTCGTGCACATCTGGACGGTGGACCGCCACCTCGTCGAGACCGTTTCGCGGGCAAGCGCTTTCACCACCCGGGTGTCGCGGCCTGATCTGCTGGTACTGGGCGCGCTGGTGCACGACATCGGCAAGGGTCGCGGCGGCGACCACAGTGTCATCGGCGCGGACCTGGCCACCCAGATCGGCACCCGGTTGGGAATGTGGCCGTCCGACGTCGAGGTGCTGTCCAAGATCGTGCGTTACCACCTGCTGCTGCCGGACACCGCGACCCGGCGAGATCTGCAGGACCCGAAGACCATCGCCGCGGTGGTCGACGCACTGGGTGGCGATTCGGTGCTGCTGGAGTTGTTGCACGCGCTGGCCGAGGCCGACGCGCTGGCCACCGGTCCCGGCGTGTGGGGCGACTGGAAGGCCTCGCTGATCGGCGACCTGGTGCGGCGTTGCCGGCTGGTGATGTCGGGCGAGCCGCTACCGCAACCGGATCCCATCGAGCCGCACTACCTGGCGCTGGCAGCCGAGGGCGGTGTGCACGTCGACCTCACCCCGGCCGACGCGCACGTCTACAACGTCACGATGATCGCCCCGGACCGCCGCGGCCTGCTGTCCAAGGCCGCAGGCGTGCTCGCGCTGAACTCGCTGCGGGTGCACTCCGCGTCGGTCAACAGCCACGACGGGGTGGCGATCAACACGTTCGTCGTTTCACCGCACTTCGGCACGCCGCCCGCCGCCGAACTGGTGCGCCAGCAGTTCATCCTCGCTCTCGACGGCGATCTCGACGTGATCGGATCCCTCGAACGCCGCGACCTGGAAGCGGCCGCCACGAACACGGCCAGGGCCGGAGAGATCCTCGCCGCGGTGCCTGTCAACGAGGCGGCGGCGCCACCCCGGATCCTCTGGTCCGATGGCACCTCGCCCGGGGAGTACGTCGTGCAGATCCGCAGCGCCGACCGCACCGGGCTGTTGGCGCGACTGTCGGCGGTCATCGAACGCGACGGCCTCGACATCGTCTGGGCCAGGGTCACCACGCGGGGATCGTCGGTCGACGACGTGTTCGGCATCGTGGTGCCCGCGCTGAGCGCCGGCGCGGGCACGGCCGACTACACGGCGGCCCGTGAAGAACTCGAGCGGGAGATGTATGCGGTGCTGCCCGCGCCGCCGCCGCCGCCCAAGCCGGTGTCCGAAGCCAGCTGACGCGAGCATCACCGATGCTCGCGTCAGGTCCGCAGAGCCATCACGATGCCGGCCATCGAGAGGGCGCGGCTGGCCCTGTCGATGGCGACATTGCGCGATCCCTCGATGTGCGCCAGCAGGGCCTGCCTGCCCGCGGCCAGGTCGCCATCGAGAATCCGCTCGGCGACCTGGATGTGTTCGGCGATCGTGGCCTGCATGCGGTCCTCGGTGAGGTAGTCGAACATCCGCACCGGACGAATCCGCACGTTGACCAGTTCGAGCGCGGCCACCAGTGCCTGGTTGCCCGCCGACGACAGCAGTCGGACGTGGAACCGCTCGTCCTCGGCGACGAAGCCGGCGTCCGGACTCGGGGAGGAGGCGGCGAAGGCCTGCCAGCGATCCAATTCCGGGCCAAGGACGTCGTGGTCGTGTGACCGGTCGCCGTCCTCCTCGATGCGCACGATGCCGCGCAGCTCCACGGTGGTGCGAAGTTCGTAGAGGCCGTCCAGATCCTGCAGGCTCGGCCGGTAGGGATAGAGGCCCCGTTCCCGCCGCTCGACCAGGCCGTCGGCGAGCAACCGCGCCAGCGCCTCGCGGACCGGCGTCCTGGACACCCCGTACCGCTCCGCCAGCGACATCTCCGAGAGCCGCTCGGCGGGCGGCAGCCCTCCGGACATGAGATCGTCGCGGAGCAAGACGAACACTCTGTCCGCCAGATCGCTCATGCCGCCACTCCTGCCTTGTATCCAGGATCGTATACGAGGTGGTATCCGTCAGCCGGGCGAGCGACTCGCCCGCGCCGTCGGCGCAGCACCACCCCGGTTAGGCTGGTCGCGTGTTTGAATCCCTGTCCGACCGGTTGACCGGAGCCCTGTCGGGACTCCGTGGCAAGGGGCGGCTGACCGACGCCGACATCGATGCGACCACCCGCGAGATTCGGCTCGCCCTGCTGGAGGCGGACGTCTCGCTTCCGGTGGTGCGCGAGTTCGTCGCCCGCATCAAGGAGCGCGCCAAGGGGGCTGAAGTCTCGGGCGCCCTGAACCCGGCGCAACAGGTCGTCAAGATCGTCAACGACGAACTCGTCGGGATCCTCGGCGGCGAGACGAGGCAACTGGCATGGGCCAAGACACCGCCCACCGTCATCATGCTGGCAGGCCTGCAGGGCTCCGGTAAGACGACGCTGGCCGGCAAGCTCGCCAAATGGCTTCGGGGACAGGACCATACGCCGTTACTGGTGGCCTGCGACCTGCAGCGGCCGGGCGCGGTCAACCAGCTGCAGATCGTCGGTGAACGGGCAGGCGTCGCGGTGTTCGCGCCGCACTCAGGCACGACTGAGGGCTCGGATGACGCCGCGCCCGGCGACCCGGTCGCCGTTGCCGCCGCGGGCCTGGCCGAGGCCAAGGCCAAGCACTACGACGTGGTCATCGTCGACACCGCGGGCCGGCTGGGCATCGACGAAGAGTTGATGAGCCAGGCCGCCGCGATCCGCGACGCCGTCAATCCCGACGAAGTCATCTTCGTTCTCGACGCGATGATCGGCCAGGACGCGGTGACCACCGCCGAGGCGTTCCGCGAGGGCGTCGGCTTCACCGGCGTCGTGCTGACCAAGCTCGACGGCGACGCCCGCGGTGGCGCGGCGCTGTCGGTGCGCGAGGTCACCGGCGTGCCGATCCTGTTCGCGTCCACCGGCGAGAAGCTCGAGGACTTCGATGTCTTCCACCCCGACCGGATGGCAAGCCGCATCCTTGGCATGGGCGACGTGCTCAGCCTCATCGAGCAGGCCGAGCAGGTCTTCGACGCCGACCAGGCCGAGGCCGCCGCCGCCAAGATCGGATCCGGCGAACTCACCCTCGAGGACTTCCTCGAGCAGATGCTGGCGATCCGCAAGATGGGGCCGATCGGCAACCTGCTCGGCATGCTGCCCGGCGCCGGCCAGATGAAGGACGCGCTGGCCGCCGTCGACGACAGCCAACTCGACCGCGTCCAGGCCATCATCCGCGGCATGACGCCCGCCGAGCGCACCGACCCGAAGATCATCAATGCGTCCCGCCGGCTCCGCATCGCCAACGGCTCCGGGGTGGCGGTCTCCGAGGTCAACCAACTCGTCGACCGGTTCTTCGAAGCCCGCAAGATGATGTCGCAGATGGCCGGGCAGATGGGAATGCCGTTCGGTCGCAAGGGTTCCAAGAGCAAGGCCGTGAAGGGCAAGAACAAGCAGAAGGGCAAGAAGGGCGGCCGCGGGCCCACTCCGCCGAAGGTGGCGAACCCGCTCGGCATCGGCGGCGGAATGCCCGCCGGGTTCCCCGACCTGTCGAACATGCCGAAGGGGCTCGACGAGCTTCCGCCCGGGCTGGCCGACTTCGATCTGTCCAAGCTGAAGTTCCCGGGCCAGAAGTAGCCGTTGCGCCTGCACGTGAAGGGCCGCGGGCTCCCTGACGGGGAGCCCGTGGAGTGGTGGGTCGTCGATGAGCGCTCGCGCGAAGAGCATGGATACCGCGGATTGCTGAGCGCAGAACCGGTCGCTGACGCCGAAAACGTCTTCGATGGCGGCTGGATCGTGCCCGGACTGGTCGACGCGCATTGCCACGTCGGGCTCGGCGACGACGGCGCCATTGAGCTCGACGAGGCGATCGCTCAGGCCGAAACCGAACGGGACGTCGGCGCGCTACTGCTGCGCGACGCCGGTTCACCGACCGACACCCGCAGCCTCGACGACCACGACGACCTTCCGCGCATCATCCGGGCGGGACGCCACCTTGCCAGGCCCAACCGGTACAGCCCCGGACTGCCGATCGACATCGAGGACGAGTCGCAACTACCCGAAGCGGTAGCGCAACAGGCCCGGTTCGGCGACGGCTGGGTCAAGCTGGTCGGGGACTGGATCGACCGCAGCATCGGCGATCTCGCGCCGCTGTGGTCCGACAGTGTGCTCAAGGACGCCATCGACGCCGCCCACGCCGAAGGGGCCAGGGTCACTGCCCACGTGTTCGGTGAGGACGCGCTGCCCGGGCTCATCACTGCCGGAATCGACTGCATCGAGCACGGCACCGGCATCACCGACGACATCATCACGCTGATGGTCGAACACGGCACGGCGCTGGTGCCCACCCTGATCAACACCAGGAACTTCCCCGGCATTGCCGACGCCGCGGGCAAGTACCCGACCTACGCCGCCCACATGCGCGACCTCTACGCGTCGTGCCCAGATCGGATGGCCGCGGCGTGGGAGGCCGGCATTCCGATCTATGCCGGGACCGACGCGGGCAGCATGGTCGCGCACGGCCGGATCGCCGACGAGGTCGACGCGCTCAAGGAGATCGGTATGAGTCCCACCGACGCGCTCGGCGCGGCCTGCTGGGACGCCCGACGATGGTTGGACAGGCCCGCGCTCGAACACGGCGCGTCGGCCGACCTCGTCTGCTACACCGAGGATCCCCGCGGCGGCGCCGACGTCGTGAGCAACCCCGACCTGGTAATCCTGCGCGGCACGGTCTACCCCTGATCGAACCTCGTCAGACGGTCACTGCATGCCCTGCGCGATTACGGCGTTCAACGCAGCGACGGATTCTGGTCGTCCCGAGACCCGTGCCCCTGCACCGCGTGTCCACGCCCACAGCGCAAGATCCTCCACCGGCGCCGTGACGGTCGCCGTCGCGTCGCCCGCCGTCGCCCGCACTGCCATCGGGGCGCCGCCATCCCCGCCGGGTTCCTGTGCGCCTGCGGTCCAACTCCCGAACTCAACGAGCCACCTCTCGCTGGTGTCGGTCGCGAGGAACTCCACCACACACTGGGCCCGGTAGGTCGCCTCGTCGGGCTTCCAGCCCCACATCACGTCCACGGCGTGGTCGATGGCGCCCGCTGCCACGTCCTTGGCAATCGGGCTCACCGGCAGGCCGGCCGTCAACTCGGCGTCGACCCGGTGCATCGTCGCTTCATAGGTCTGCATTCGCCGCGTGAAGCCCACAGTTTGATCGGGCGGCCACCACGACCAACAGGACTCGGTGTCGGCCCGGGTTGCGAGGGTCTCCAGCAAGGCGGCCGTCGCCTGCGCACGAAGAGACAGCAGGTCCGCCAAGGCTTCTGGACGCGCTGGTTTGGCCTGTTCGATCGCAGGCAGGTCGGACCCGGACAGGATGCCGTGCGAGAGCACTCCGGCCCAGAAGAGGTGGACCTCGGTGAGGTGCCACAACAGGTCCGCGGCCGTCCAGTCCGGACACGTGGTGCAGCGGCTGGCGGGGACGACGCCGGAGAGCACCTCGGCGAGCCGCCGCGATTCGGAATCGATGATCGAGAGGCGATCCATCACCCAAGGATGCCAGCCGCTAGTACACGTCCCGCACGTATCGGTGGGTTTTGACGTCCTTGGCCATCCGCTCGGCGTCGCCGCACACGTACACGTGCGCGCCGTCTTGAAGCCAGCTGACCAGTTCGGCCGAGTTCTCCCTCATGCGTTGCTGGACATACACGTTCGGTTCGCCATCGGTCCCGTCGCGGGAGAACGCCAGGTCGAGTCGGGTCAGCGTGCCCGACTTCACGAAGCGCTCGAGTAGTCGCGGAACTGAAGCTGGCGCAAGGCGTCGACCTTAGGTGGGGACGAATGGTTGTGGGCGTCCCTTTCGAGGGAACCAGCCCGCCGTACGCTCTCGGGCATGCCGGACCATCGCGCCCACTTCGACTTCACCATTCGCTTCGCCAACGGGGGCGATCTGACCGGCACCGGCTTCCGGCTCGACGTGCCCTCGTCGGACGTCGACGAGACGACCATCGGTCGGCTGCTCGTCGGGCACCTCGGACTCGCCCTGGTCGACGTCGTCGAGATGCGCGCACTGCGGATCGTCGAGGAGCAGCACCGCGGGAGCCGGGGGGTGCCCGCGCCGCCGGCCGCGAGGGCAGCCCGGGTCGTCGACCTCAGCCACCCCATCCGCGCCGGCCTGGTCACGTACCCGGGGCTTCCCGCGCCCGTCATCACACCGCACCTGACCCGCGAGGACTCCCGCTCGAGATATGCCCACGGCACCGAGTTCGCGATGGACGTCATCACGATGATCGGCAACACCGGGACGTATCTGGATTCGCCCTTTCACCGCTACGCCGACGGGCGCGACCTGGCTGGACTCGACCTGTCGACGCTGGTCGGTCTGCGCGCCGCGGTGTTCCACCTGACCGACGCGTGGGATGGGACGCGGCGCGGCATCCGCGCGGAGACCCTGGTCGACCGTGACCTGCGCGGCGCCGCAGTGCTGCTGCACACCGGATGGGACCAGCACTTCGGCACGGCCGAATACGGTGTCGGCGCACCGTTTTTGACCGCAGAGGGGGCCCAGTACCTCATCGATGTGGGCGCCGCGCTGGTGGGGATCGACTCGGTCAACATCGACGACACCGAGTCGGGTGGTGAGCGCCCCGCGCACACGCTGCTGCTTGGCGCAGGCGTGCACGTCGTGGAGCACCTCACGAACCTGGCCGCCCTGCCGCCGCAGGGTGCCCGATTCACGGCGGCCCCGCCTGCCATCGAGGGATTCGGGACGTTCCCGGTGCGCGCGTTCGCCGAGGTGCCCGCCGCTATCGGCTGAAACCCCAGTCGAACAGTCCGGTGGCCTGACCGTAGAGATCGCCACTGCCGTACATCTGGACCACGACCAGGCGGCGGCCGTTGCGTTGCGCCGCACCGACATAGGTCCTGCGCGCCAGGTTGGTGAACCCGGTCTTGCCGCCGAGATCGCCCGGGTAGCGCGCCAGCAGTTCGTTCTGGGCGGTCAGGGTCTTACCGGGGAACGCGGCCGACGGCGTATGCAAAATCCGCGCGATCAGCGGGTACTTCAGTGCCTGCCGGAAGAGCACCGCGAGGTCGTGCGGCGAGGTGACGGTTTCCCAGCCGGGTCCGTCGAGTCCAGACGGAGACGCCGCCCTGGTGCTGCGCGCACCAAGTTGGGCGGCCTTGGCGTTCATCGCCGCAACCGCGACGCGTTGCCCGCCCAGCATGTCGGCGAGCATGTTGGCGGCGTCATTGCCGGACACCATCAGCAGCGCCGCGAGCAGCTGGGTGGTGGTGTAGGCCTGACCCGGTATCAGCCCCACGCACGAACACTCGACCTTGGTATGACTCTGGTTGGCCCGCGCGAACGAATTCGGGTTGAGGTTGTCGAGCACCACCATCGCCAGCAGCACCTTGATCGTGCTTGCAGGAGCGTACGAGCCGTAGGGGTCCCTCGCGGCGAGTACCGCCCCGCTGTCGAGGTCGGCCAGCAGCCAGGCCTGCGCAGGACCGTCGGGCGGCGCGACGACCGCGCCTGCGGGTTCGACGTCGGGTTGCGCCCATGCGAATGGTGCGGTCAACGCCGCGGTGACGACGAGCGCCATCGCCGCGAGAAGTCTTCGCACGGGTTGGGAGCGTATGGCGCTCAGGACTCGCCAAGTGCGCGATCAGGTCTCCGTCGGGTATCGGCCCTACAGCGCGCCGATGCTCACCGACCGGTCCTGGGCGAAACCCCAGTCCAGCAGGCTCGTCGCCTGATCCCAGTAGGTGGGGCCACCCTCCGTGACCAGGCCGTACATCATGGCCACCAAGAGCCGTCGGCCGTCGCGCTGCGCGGCGCCGACGAACGTCTTGCGTGCGACGTCGGTGAACCCGGTCTTGCCGCCGAGCATGCCCGGATAGCGGGCCAACATCTCGTCCTGGTTGATCAGCGTCACCGGTCCGGCGTCCCCGGGGAACGGCGCCGTCGGCGACGTCGTGATCCGGGCGAAGACCGGGTTGGCCAGTGCCGCGCGGAAGATGACGGTCAGATCGTGCGGCGTCGTGTACCCGTCGATTCCGGGTCCGTTCAGCCCAGACGGTGACCCGGCGAGGGTGTCCGTCGCGCCGAGCGCGGCGGCCTTGGCGTTCATCTTCGCCACGGCCACGTCCCTGCCGCCCAGCATGTGCGCCAGGGTGTTGGCGGCATCGTTGCCCGAGACCAGGAGCAGGCCGTCGAGGAGCTCTGTCGCGGTGTACGTGCGGCCGGCCTTGACCCCGGCGCAGTTGCACTCCACCTTGGCGTCGGCATCGTCGGCGACCACCGTGGCGTCCAGCGGCACTTCGTCGAGGACGACCAGGGCCAGCAGCGTCTTGATCGTGCTGGCGGGTGCGTGCCTGGCGTACTCGTCGCGGCCCGCGAGGATCTGACCGGTGTCCATGTCGGCGACGATCCACGCAGGCGCGGGACCTTCCGGAATCTGCGCCGTGCCGACGGGCTGGACGTCGACGTCGGCCGACGCGACCGGAGCGAACGAGCCGGGAAGCAGTGCCGCGAGGCATACCGCGAGAGCGGCGATGAGCCTGACCATGTCCGCTGACCCTACCGACCCAACCTCGTGCCCGGCGGAGGTGGTCGGTGCCGCCTTAGTGTTTGAACAAGGCGGGATTGGGGTTAACCACGCAGCGCGAGCGACGTCGTGGCCGGCCGTACGGCGACGGCCATCACATCGTCGAAGTAACGTAGTGCGCCAAGACCGTCAGGGGGACGAACGCCATGTGTGGCATCGCCGGTGAGATCGCTCAAGGGCGCCCCGCCAACCTCGCGGCCATCGAGGCGATGACGAACAGCATGGTGTCCCGCGGCCCGGACAGCAGCGGTGTCTGGGCGCAAGAAGGAGTGGCCCTTGGCCACCGGCGGCTGGCGATCATCGACCTGTCCAGCCACGGGCACCAGCCCATGCACGACCCGGAACTCGGGCTCACCGTCGCGTTCAACGGGTGCATCTACAACTACCCGGAACTGCGCCGCCAATTGCTGGCCAAGGGATATCGCTTCTTCTCCCACAGCGACACCGAGGTGATCCTGAAGGGCTACCGCGAATGGGGCGAGCGGGTGGTCGACCACCTCTACGGGATGTTCGCCTTCGCCGTGACCGAGCTCGACACCGGACGAGTGGTGCTCGCCAGGGACCGGCTCGGCGTCAAGCCGCTGTACTGGTGCGACACCTCCGAAGGGCACGGCATGAGCAGCCTGCGGTTCGCCTCGTCGCTGCCGGCCCTGGTGGCAGCCGGCGGCGTGGACACCGAGATCGACCCGGTCGCCCTGCACCACTACCTCACCTTCCACTCCGTGGTGCCTGCGCCGCACACGATCCTGCGCGGCGTCCACAAGCTTCCGCCGGGGACGATCATGCGCATCGAGCCGGACGGCAAGCGGACCCAGGAAACCTATTGGGAGCCGGTGTTCGAGCGGTCGGCGGAGCGGGCCAAATGGTCGGAACCCGAGTGGGAGGAGGCCATCCTCGCCTCGCTGCGCATCGCGGTGGAGCGCCGCCTGGTCGCCGACGTGCCGGTGGGCTGCCTGCTGTCGGGTGGGCTGGACTCCAGCCTGATCGTCGGGCTGCTCGCCGAGGCAGGCCAGCACGGCCTGGCGACGTTCTCGATCGGCTTCGAAGCCGCCGGGGGTGAGGAGGGCGACGAGTTCAAGTACTCCGACGTCATCGCCCGTCACTACGACACCGACCACCACCAGATCCGCATCGACACCGCCCGCATGCTGCCCTCGCTCTCGGGGGCCATCGGGGCGATGAGCGAGCCCATGATGAGCCACGACTGCGTGGCCTTCTACCTGCTGTCCGAAGAGGTGAGCAAGCACGTCAAGGTCGTGCAGTCGGGGCAGGGCGCCGACGAGATCTTCGCCGGCTACCACTGGTACCCCCCGATGGCACACGCCACCGATGATGATCCCGGCGATGCGTTGCAGCGCTATCGGCAGGCGTTCTTCGACCGCGACCACGACTCGGTGAACCGGCTGCTGCAACCGCGGTGGCGGCTCGACACGGACGTGTCCGACGAATTCGTGCTCGACCACTTCTCGCACACCGGCGCCGCCACCGCGACCGACCGGGCGCTGCGGCTGGACACCACCGTCATGCTGGTCGACGACCCGGTGAAGCGGGTCGACAACATGACCATGGCCTGGGGCCTGGAGGGCCGGGTGCCCTTCCTCGACCACGAGCTGGTCGAACTCGCGGCCACCTGCCCACCGGAGTTGAAGACGGCGCAGGACGGCAAGGGCGTGTTGAAGGAGGCCGCCCGCCGGGTCATCCCGCACGAGGTCATCGACCGGCCCAAGGGGTACTTCCCGGTGCCAGCCCTCAAGCACCTTGCCGGGCCGTACCTCGACCTGGTCCGGGACGCGCTGCACAGTGCCGGGGCGCGTGACCGCGGACTGTTCGCGCCCGAGGCGCTCGACGGGCTGCTCGCGGAGCCCAACGGCAACCTGACGCCGCTGCGCGGGAATCCGCTCTGGCAGCTCGGCCTGCTCGAGCTGTGGCTCGCCCGCCACGTCGACGGAGCCACGGAGTCATGACCCCCGACGCCGGGCACGACGAGCCCGCCAGGGGAGTTGTCCAGGATCTCGGCTGGGGCCGGCTGGTGTTCGGCCAGACCTTCTCCGACCCCGAGCAGTTCGGCACGGCCCTGCGCGCGGAGGCCAGCGGCCGCCGCGACATCGGGATGTACCTCGACGCGCCGCACGTCTTCGTCGCCCTGCATCCGCAGGAGTTCTTCATCGACCCGAGCTTCACCTACCGCCTGAACTTCGCCGAGCTCGGCGAGTACCAGCCGCCGTCGGTGCCGGGAGTGTCGGTGCGACCGGTGACCTCCATCGAGGACTGCGCGGGGATCAACCAGATCTACCTGCAGTGCCGCATGGTGCCAGCCGATGTCGACCTGATGTGGAACAACAGTCACTCCGAGCCGCACATGGTGTATCTGGTCGCCACGGACGACGAGACGGGCCATCTGGTCGGCACCGTGACGGGGATCGACCACGCCCAGCTCTTCGGTGACGAGGAGAACGGGTCGAGCCTGTGGTGTCTGGCGGTCGACCCGACGCTGCCCCGACCAGGAGTGGGCGGTCTGCTGGTGCGGTGCCTCATCGAGGAGTTCATCCGGCGTGGACGCTCGCAGATGGACCTCTCGGTACTACACGACAACGAGGGCGCCATTGCGCTCTACGAGCGGATGGGGTTCACCCGCGTCCCCGTGCTCGGCATCAAGCGCAAGAACGCCATCAACGAGCGGCTCTTCGCACCCGTGATGGCCGAGGAAGAGCTCGCGCAGCTCAACCCGTATGCGCGCATCATCGCCGACGAGGCCATCATGCGCGGTATCGCCGTCCAGGTGCTCGACGCCAAGGGCGGTTATCTCCAGCTCACCCACGGCGGCACTACCGTGGTCACCCGGGAATCGCTGTCCGAGCTGACCAACGCCATCGCGATGAGCCGCTGCGACGACAAGCGCGTCGCACGCAAGGTCGTCGCCGACGCCGGGATCCGGGTGCCGCAGGGCATGACTGCGACCTCTACCGGCGAGGACCACGAATTCCTCGAGAAGGTCGGCTCGGTCGTGGTGAAGCCGGCGCGCGGCGAGCAGGGCGCAGGCATCACGGTCGGGGTGACCAAGCCCGACGACCTCGACCGCGCAATCGCATTCGCCGCGCAGCACTGTCCCGACGTACTGCTCGAGGAGCGATGCGAAGGCGAGGACCTGCGCATCGTCGTGATCGGCGGCAAGGTGATCGCCGCTGCCCTGCGCCGCCCCGCCGAGGTGGTCGGCAGCGGCACCCACACGATCCGTCAACTCATCGAGGCGCAGAGCCGTCGGCGGGCCGCCGCCACGCAAGGGGAATCCATCATCCCGCTCGACGACGTCACGACCGACACCGTGCGTGCGGCGGGTTGGAGTCTGGACGACGTCCTGCCCGCCAGCGAGCGCCTCGTCGTCCGGCGCACGGCGAACCTGCACACCGGCGGAACCATCCGCGACGTGACCGACGACCTGAACCCGCTGCTGGCGAAGGTCGCGGTGGACGCCGCGGACGCCGTCGGCATTCCCGTGACCGGCATCGACCTGATCGTGCCGTCGGTGGCCGGGGAGGAATACGTCTTCATCGAGGCCAACGAGCGACCGGGCCTGGCGAATCACGAACCACGACCCACGGCACAGGCGTTCGTGGACCTGCTCTTCCCGCGCACCGCCGCGACGCCATGGGCCTGGCAGCCCGACCCCGTGGAGCAGGCCTGACGCTCGATAGGCTCGTGTCGACCACTCCGAACCTTGGGAAGGCGACCCTTGAACGACCCCGTGACCGCCGCCGCCGCACCGCGGATGCCCGAGGTGGACCGCAGCTGGATGGTCGACACGCTGCTGGCGCTGCTGCAGACCCCGAGCCCTTCGGGGCGCACCGACGCGGTGATGCAGTTGATCGGCGGCATCCTGGACGACCTCGGCGTGCCGTTCACGCTGACGCGCCGCGGCGCGCTGACGGCCGAACTGCCCGGCGAGTCGGCCACCACCGATCGCGCGTTGGTGGTGCACGCCGACACCATCGGGTGCATGGTGCGGGATCTGTTGGACAACGGTCGGCTGCCGGTGGGTCCCTTCTCGGCACGGTTCGCCGCAGGTGCGCGGGTGCGGATCTTCCCCGACGACGTCGACGAGTTCTTCACCGGAACGGTCATGCCGCTCAAGGCCAGCGGACACGCCTACGGCGACGAGATCGACACTCAGCCCACCGACTGGGACCACGTCGAGGTCCGGGTCGACCGGAAGGTGTCGTCGCGGGCTGACCTGGAATCCCTCGGGCTGCAGGTGGGCGACTTCGTCGCGCTGATCGCCAGCCCGGAACTCACCGCGGACGGGTTCGTGGTGGCGCGCCACCTCGACGGCAAGGCGGGGGTGGCGATCGCGCTGGCCCTGGCGAAGAACGTCGCCGAACAGAAGGTCGTGCTGCCCCACCGCACGACGATCATGATCACCATCACCGAGGAGGTCGGGCAC
>Ga0193743_1002470_pt1 | contig 13063 bp, 7 predicted proteins | sample L2c2metaG_FD_143038 | JGI IMG/M metagenome (GOLD analysis project Ga0193743, IMG submission 143038) | Soil microbial communities from a riparian zone of the East river system, Colorado, United States - L2c2 | ecosystem: Environmental > Terrestrial > Soil > Riparian zone | place: USA: East River... | reverse complement strand
GGTAGCGCGCCCTTCGCCCGTTTGCCTGCCAGCCCCATCTCCACGCTCGCAGCATTCGTGAAGTAGATATCCGGGTAGCCATCCTGGTCGTAGTCGATCAACGCGACGCCACCGCTCATCGACTCGACGATGTAGCGAGCTTCGGGCGTCGACATATGGTTGAAGTGAATGCCGGTTTGGGCCGTGATATCCACCAATTGCGTCGCCGTGCTCGACGGAGGCGAGGCGGCTTTAGCCGAACTCTCCTGCACCTTCTCAACCGATTGTGCAGAAACCAGCGCCGGCACGCACAGGCAGACGAGCAGCGAAAAAACCCGCCCGCAAAGGCGGCTGCGTCGCTCCCGATCAGCGCTGCTCATCCGTCTCATCTGCACTCTTTTGAAGCGAGCCCACACGCATATCGTGGAAGATCTTCTCGAGCTTGCTCTTCATTTCCTTATACTTCTTGTACTCGGCCATCTGCTGATCGGCTTCCGTTGTTTTTCCCTGGCGGCGGTAGAGCATGCTCAACCTGTAGTGGGCCACCGTATTGGAGGGGTCTGCCTTTACGGCTTGCTCAAAGGTCGCTTGCGCCTTGTCGTTCTCATTCAAACTCATGAGAACCTTGCCAAGTTCGACCAGCGCATCCGGATCGTTCGGCTGCAGCTCCACCGCACGCGAGTCTTCACTGAGTGCAGTCTTCGTGTCTCCACGCTTCGCTGCAGCCTCGCCCATCATCAGGTGTGCCTTTGCATCGGCGGGATTGTCGGCCAGCGCTGCTTGGAACTCTGCCTGTGCCTGCGCCTGCAGCTGCTGGTCGGACGAGTTGGAAAGCAATTCGCCAAGTTCAAAGTGCGCGCCGGGAAGATGCGGATCGATCTTGAGCGCCGCGCGCAGATTCACAATTGCCTGTGCCTCATCGCCATGCCGCGCCAGCTCCCGGGCCATCATCTCGTGCATCAGCGCGCCGTCGGGAGCGGTGAGCGCCATGGTCAATAGCGCTTTGTCCGTCAGATCCGAGTAGAGCCGGTAGGAGGTGTAGAGCAGCGCCGTATTCGTAGGATCATCGGCCAGCAGCGCTGACGCGATCGTCGCGGCCTTCTCCGTCTCTCCCGTGCCGGTATACATATCCATCAACGCATTGCCCACTTCGGTCTTGAACTTTTGCTCCGTCAGGTGCGGAAAGGCCGTTTCGAGATCAAGCTGGCTCGCCTGAATCTCTCCCGTATGTTCCTCTGCCAATCCCAACAGCCCCTGGAGCTTCCACAGATCCGGCTTCAACTTCACGGCCATCCGCAGCTCAGGAACCGCGCCAGCGTAGTCCCCGCGAAAGTACAGCAGCACGCCCAGGTTCCCACGCGCGTCTACGTTTTGCGGTTCCAGGGCAACCGCCTTCTGCAGCTCGGGAATGGCCAGGTCCGGCCGCTGCTGCTGCAGATATTGTTGCGCCGCGCGAATATGCTGGCTCGCCTGCTGCTTCTTCGATGGGGCGGTTTGCGGTGTAGCAGCTTGACCGACAGAGGAAACTGCAGTGAGAGGCAACAACAGAAGGGCACAGAGGGCAACGCGGCAAGTCATGTCTAATTCATCATAGCGGGACGGTATCGATGGGCGAAAAGAGAAGAGAACGGCAGTCGCCGTTCTCTTCTCTCCGAAGCAGGTTAGAGGTTAGAAGGAGATGCGGCCGTAGAGCTGCATGGTGCGGCCATGTACTGTGACGCTGTTGATCACCCCAACGTTCGGGTCGCCGATCGTTGAGTCGGGAGCATCGAAGCTGGGATGGTTGATGACGTTATTCGCTGAAGCACGAATTTCTAAGCCGATGTTTTCCCACGGGATGTGGAAAGTCTTGCCCACTGCGGCATTTACGAGCAGATAACTCGGCCCATATAGGTTATTGCGTTGAGTGTTCCCGTAAGTACCGGGAGCGGGCTGAGCGAAGGCGGCGGGATTAAACCACTGCTGAATCGACTGATGGGACGACTTTGGATTCCCCATCTGATTGGGATATAACTTTCCGTTCCCTTTCAGATCGAAGGCCGTATCTGAGTTGCTCATAATCACTGAATAGGGAACGCCAGAGCTCCAGATGATTGTCGGTGATACCTGCCACCCGCCGATGGTCGAGTCGAGCAGCGAGTTGCTGTTCAGGAATTGACGTCCTTTGCCGAATGGCAGGTCATAGATAGCAGCGGTCTTGAAGGAGTTTCGTATATCGAAATTCGATGCTCCATAGTTAGCTGCCACGTTATAGGGATTCTGGTAATAGTCGTTTCCGGAGCTGCTGCCCCATCCCGACGAATCGATACTGGTCAACATGTGAGACCAAACGTAATTTGCTTGGAATTGCAGGCCCTGCGAGTAACGTTTGGTGATTGTAGTCTGCAGCGAGTTGTAGTTGGATACACCGTTATTTGTGCCGCCGGCGCCGTTCCCGTCGTTAATGCCCTGGAACAGCGGATAAGGCCTCTTGTTCTGGTCGTTTGGCCCAAGATCTGCTTCGTGCACTGCATTGATATCTGCAGGGAAGAGCAGGTTATAGCCGTGGCTTGCTACATAACCGACGGTCGCGCTCATATCGGTGCCGATTTGCTGCTGTATCTGAAAGTTCCATTCCAGGATCTTCGGCACAGGCGTGTGGTACTCCTGGTACGAAACACCCTGACCGTTCAGAGCAGCTGGACCTACCGGTCGGATAAAGGCTGAGTTAGCACTCAGACTGCCCTGATAAACGCCATTTCCGTTGGAGCCGAGAAGGGCAACCGGAGAAGTACCGGTTGTGGTGTCACTGAGCTGGCCATTGAATTGGAGCGCAGCTCCTATGCCCGGTCCGTAGGTGTCGTCGCTCCAGGAGTAACCATAGAGCCCGATGCCGCCACGGAGGACAGTCTTCGAACCGTGCTGGTAAGCGAATCCGGCACGTGGCAGGAAAGTGCTCCAATTTGGCGCCTGCAGGCTGTCACGCCCGTTTGCCTTGGTCGTGCCATACCAGATAGCACCCAGCGAACCATCGGCAGGATTCGTTACCGTGGGATCGAAGGAGAGCATATTCCCCTTCACCTCGTGCCAGCCAGTCATGCCCTGCCAGCGCAGACCGAGATTGACGGTCAGGTTCGGACGGAGCTTGATGTCATCCTGCGCAAAGAGCTGTGGACTCTTGAGGCGTCCACCCCACTCCGGTGACTGCTTGGCATCCCATTCGTTCGCATACCCCAGCAGGAAGTCGGCAAACGCCATGCCGGTGGAGGTGTCTCCCGCTGATGCTGCCGTGTAAGCGCCGGTGAAATTGAAGTGCCCGGCAACTTGGTTACCCCATGTAGTTGAATCTGCACGCATGATGAGGAATTCACCGCCAAAGTGCAGCACGTGCCGTCCACGGATCAGAGTGACCACATCGGAAGGATCGAATACGAACTCCTTGTAGACAGCGTTCGTATTTGGCGCCAATTCGTACATGCTGCCGCCATTCCCACCCACAGCGATGTCAGGGAACAGGTCGGCCTTGGCGTATTGCATGCCCAATTTCGCGGGAAAACCCTGGTCGAGGGATGCAGGCACGAAGAAGTTCAGCTGGTCGGTGAATCCCATGCGAGCTTCGTTGATCGTGTTCGGGCTGATGGTCCATACCCACGACACCTGCGCATTGTCCCGGCTGACGTCGCCGCTCTGACAATTAATGGGGCAAATCCCTTGATTTTGAAAATAGGCGGGGTTATCGCTGTTCGTCTCCGAAGCGATGAAATGGTTGTTTTGATTGATCTGCCAATCAAGCCGCCCGAAGTACTTGGTGAAAGGGTTGGAGTTGGGTACGTTGTAAAAGAAGTTGTTGCTGAACCCGGAAGCGCCCGCAACATTCGGCCCCGGATAGTACTTCGTGATCGCGGCTGCAACTGGATCAATCTTGCCTGCAGGAATAGCGTTTTTGCCGTATTCCTCCATGAATGTTTTCCTGTGAAAGACGCCGGCACTATCTACGGTCTGTGTCGTTGGATCATAGAGGGTTTGAAAACCGGTAAAGTCGCCGCTTCGCATCCCTCCCGTAGGCACGTTCTCAAAGCCGGTTGAGCTGCTTCCCGGGTTGATGGTCTTGTCGTAATTGAAGTAGAAGAATATCTTGTCCTTCAGGATTGGACCGCCAACCGAAAAGCCGAAGTTGTTGTAGCGCTGCAACGGAACGGCGCCCTGACCAAAGGCATAGTCTGCGGCGTTGAGCGCGTTGTTTTGGAAGTACTCGTAGCCTGCTCCGTGGAACCGGTTGGTGCCGCCTTTACTGATCTGGTTGAAGGTTGCGCCGCCGATCCCGTACTGCGCCGAGAAGGCCGAATCGTCGACCTTTAGCTCTGAAACCGTCTCGAGCACCATCACGTCGGAGTTCTGGCTCATCGGCAGAGTGGTCGTCGCACCGTCGGCTAGCACCGTGCTGTAGGGCAGGTTGCCATTGATGGCAGCCGTCTGGCCCGTACGACCGCCATAAAGGTGGCTGGACGCTCCCGGCATGAGAGTAATGAAATTCTCCCAGTTCGCCCCAACCTGCGGCAGTTGCAGCAGTTGCTTGGAGTCCAGGGTCTGCGACTGCGTGCCGTTTTCGGTCTGCAGCAACGGCACATCCGTCTTCACCACGATCTGTTGCTCTGTCGTACCGACAGTCATTGCCGCATCGATCGCGACGGTTTCTGCGCGCAATGTAACCGGGCCACGGACTAAGGTCTGAAAGCCGGGCGCGGTAATGGTAATCAGGTAGTGGTCCGGAACAATCGAACCGCTGTCGTAGAGGCCGGCTCCATCGGTTGTATAGGTGTGAGAAATGCCCTTGTCGACGTCATCGATCTTTACCGTGGCGCCGGGGATGATTGCGCCGGATGAATCCGTGACCGTTCCGCGAATGTCACCGGAGTTTGTGTTTTGTGCGATGGCCGTAATGGCCGGCCATAACATGGCCAGGCCAAGGCTGGCGCGAATCAACTGCTTCATGTTGCCTCCTGGAGAAGTACCATCTGCTTGCGCTGAGCCCCGATGCTCTGTGGGTTCGCGCATCTTTGTTTCATCGAGTCGCTGCCAGTAATCCGGCAGTGAGACGCACGACTCCCCGATGACAGAATGGAAGGACCGCAGATCGTCTCACCCCATCCTGTTGATCAGCTTCGAGACCGCCCCGGAAAGGCAAACAGCCTCTTTCCGTATTCACGGCATGCGGGCGCAAAACAACGGTTTGCCCGCTTCGGTCGAGAAATGGTGGTCCTAGGTGATCGTTGCAGATGAAAACAATTCAAGAAGATGATTGTCAAGCGAAATCTTTGCTGCGTATGCTAAGACAATCCTTTGTCTTCATATGAGTTAACAGGTTTCCGCGGAGTGATCGTTAAAGTACAATGGATATGACCAGCCGGCGTACCTTCCTGAAATTGGCAGCCATGGCTGCCCCTTCTGCCACATCTCTCGGTACCCTCAACGCCTGGGGCATGATGCCGGACGGACTCTCCGGAAGGCCGGTTCACGCCTGGCGTACCTCGGAAAAGGTTCGCTGCGAGCAAATGGAAGCGCCGGTATGGCGTAGCGGTGCCGCAACCGGTTCCGGAGTTATCCAACTTGATCCCGGCCAGCCTTGCCAGGAGTTACTAGGGTTTGGCGCCGCGCTCACGGATGCGTCCTGTTATCTGCTCGAGCAGATGCCCACTGCTGCTCGCGGGGCGCTCCTGAAGGAATGTTTCGGCACCGACGGCCTCCGCATGTCGATTGCACGCACCACCATGGGCTCCAGTGACTATTCCCGGAATGCCTACACCTACGACGACTCGGCTCAGCCCGATCCCGGCCTCCAGCACTTCAGCCTCGAGCATGATCGCCAATACATTCTGCCTGTGCTCCGCGAGACGCAGCAGGTCAACCCGGAGATCTTCTACTTCTCCTCACCCTGGAGTCCTCCAGCGTGGATGAAGGCAGGTGACTCTTTGCTCGGCGGCTCCATGCGCAGCCGCTATTTTGAGCCCTACGCGGAATACTTCGTCAAGTTTCTCCAAGGTTATGCCGCGGACGGAGTCCACATCCGCGCCGTTACCATTCAGAACGAGATCGACACAGACCAGGACGGACGCATGCCGCAGTGCATGTGGGGGCAGGAGTACGAAATAAAGTTTGTAGAGGAATTCCTGGGGCCGGCGCTCCAGAGAAACTCGCTCGACACCAAAATCTGGATCCTCGATCACAACTACAACCTGTGGGGCCGGGTGGCGGACGAGTTCGAGGACGCCGGCCTCTCCAAATACGTCGATGGTGTCGCGTGGCACGGTTATTTCGGATCGCCCGCCGCGATGACGCGTGTCCACAACATGTTTCCGTTGAAGAATGCGTATTGGACTGAAGGCGGATCGGACTTCACTTTACCGGACTACATGACCGATTGGGCAAAGTGGTCTGGCACCTTTGCCGGCATCCTGAACAACTGGGCCCGCTGCATCGTGAGTTGGAATCTGGTGCTGGATGAGCACGGTAAGCCCAACGTCGGCCCCTTCACCTGCGGTGGCCTTTTGACGCTGAACTCGCAGACGCATCAGCTTTCGCGCAGCGGGATGTATTGGGCGCTGGCCCACTACTCCAAGTTCATGCAGCGCGGGGCTCGTGTTTTTGCCACGCACGGCGATCTTCCGGATATCGATCACATTGCCGCGCAGAACCCCGACGGCAGCAGCGTGCTTGTGCTTACCAACCGCGGCGCGGAACGCGAGGTGGGATGCGGCTTGCAGGACAAAACTCTGCAGGTCAGCCTGCCGGCAAACTCCATCACCACGCTGCTTCTGTAAGCGTATTGCCGGGCTTTTAGAGATCCTTCTCCACGCAACTTCGTCCATCGGCGCGAACCCGGGCCGAATCGGCATACATGCGGCCCCAGGGCATACGTTGTCACGGACCTGCCAATCGACTAATGTGTGAGAGCGTTCGCATAAGCGGCGATTGCGCAATCCAACGGCATGGATCACATTCCCCGATTTCGCAGTTCCAGCGCGACACAGCCATCTGAAAAGCGCGCCGCATTGCTTTCGGTTCTTTGCTGTGCTGCGAGCCTCGTCCTCCCGGCTCACCTTGCTACCGTACACGCGCAATCCAAGGATCAGGTGCCTCTGTACAAACAAGCCGCTACCCCACTTGAGGCCCGCATCGACGACCTGCTACGTCGCATGACTCCAGAGGAGAAGGCGCGCCAACTGGATATGTATTCCAGCGCCCGTGAAATCGTCGATAAACACACAGACGACACACACGCGGCACTCGATGCGGTCTTCCTTCCGGAGAAGGCGCAGAGCCTCTGGGGCAATTTGGGTGTGGGCTCTATCCATGATCTGAATCCCACACCGGAGCAGGCGAATACCATCCAGCGTTGGGTGATCGCACACAATCGCCTCGGCATTCCCGCGCTCTTTATCGAGGAGGGCTTGCACGGTTTCGACACCGGCACGGTTTTTCCGGCACCCATCAATCTTGCTGCTACCTGGAGTCCCCAGATCGCGCAGGAGACCGGCGCCGCCATTGCGGCAGAAGCGCGCGCTACGGGCGTGGACATGATCCTCGCGCCGGTTCTTGATGTGGCGCGCGAGCCCCGCTGGGGGCGCGTCGAAGAAGACTTCGGCGAGGACCCATTTCTTACCGGTCAACTCGGCCTCGCGTACGTGCGTGGCGCGCAGGGCGATAGCCTCAACACCGACCATACCGTTGTGGCCGAGCCCAAGCACTTCGCTGGTCATGGTTCTCCTGAAGGAGGCACAAATAAATCGCCCGTGCACATCGGTGAGCGCGAACTGCGCAGCGTCATGCTGAGGTCTTTCGAGCCCGCGTTTCGTGAAGGACACGCGATGGCTACCATGGCCGCCTATCACGAGATCGACGGCATCCCCGTCACCGCAGACCCGTTTCTGCTCAAGACAATACTTCGGAGCGAGTGGGGCTTCCAGGGCTTCGTTCTCTCCGACCTCGGCGCCATCGAGCGCCTTTACACGGTGCATCATGTAGCCGCTTCGCCCAAAGAGGCCTCGTGTCTCGCCATTCGCTCCGGCGTCGACATGCAGTTCTACGACTTCCCATACGATGTCTTTCAGAAGGCGCTGGTCGAGTGCGTGCGCGACGGTTCGCTGCCGCAGGCGGATCTGGATCGCGCTGTGCGCTCGGTTCTTCGGGTCAAGTTTGCACTCGGCCTTTTCGATCATCCCTTTGTGGACCCCACGCTGAATGCGCGTGTGCATCGCTCGCAACCGCATCTCGCGCTTTCGTTAGAGTCAGCGCGCGAGTCCATGACGTTGCTCAAGAACGATGGGCATCTCCTGCCGCTCGCGAAATCGACTCCCCGCATCGCGGTCATCGGGCCCAATGCCGACGTGGCACGGTACGGCGACTACGAGCGCGAATCGAATGGCAAGCGCATCAGCCTGCTCGATGGCATCCGCACGATCGTCCCGAAGGCGACTGTCACCTTCGATCCTGGCAAGGACATCTCTGCAGCCGTCGCTGCCGCGAAGCAGGCGGACACCGTCATCCTCGGTCTCGGCGAATGGCAGGGCATCTCCGGTGAAGGCTTTGACCGCTCCAGTCTCGATCTGCCCGGCAATCAGGAGCAACTTCTTGAGGCCGTCGCTGCCACTGGCAAGCCCGTTGTGCTCGTCCTCGAGAACGGCAGGCCGTTGACCATCGGATGGGCCGCGAAGCACGTTCCCGCCATCCTCGAGGCGTGGTATCCGGGCGAGTTCGGCGGCCAGGCCATCGCCGAAACACTTTTTGGCGATAACAATCCCGCAGGTCATCTCACCATCACCATCCCGCGCAGCGTCGGCCAGCTTCCGGACTTCTACAACAGCGACCCATCGCGTGTCCGTGAATACGTCGACGACGATGGCAAGCCGCTTTTCCCCTTCGGCTTCGGCCTCGGCTATACCACCTTCCGCTACGACCACCTTGCCGTGCAACCGCCGGCAGCCGGCAGTGAGCAACCTGTACAAGTAACGGTAGACGTGACAAACGTGGGTGACCGAAACGGAGACGAAGTAGCCCAGCTCTATTTTCGCCAGAACGTCAGCAGCGTGGAGATGCCCGCCCGGTCCCTCGCAGGCTTTTCCCGCATTCATCTCCGGCCTCAGGAAACAAAAACGGTTACGTTTAAGATTCCGCAATCTCAGCTTGCCGTCTGGAACACGGAAGGGAAGTGGGCCACCGAACCGGGTGAGTTCACGATCTGGGTTGGCGGCTCATCCCAGGCATCCCTCACGGCACAGTTCCAACTTCAGCGCTGCGACGCACACGCCAAGCGCGAAGTCGCGAGACGGGCCACACTATAATCTTCACGACCGCTGCGCACGCAGCCCTTCCTCACGCGCAACACTCACCCGGGCCTGTTCAAGTCGATACCATACACGGACGCATACAGGGCAATGATCTACAGGTTTGGCATCTTTGAGTTCGACGCCGCGAAGGCCGAACTTCGGCGGAAGGGTCTGCTGGTCCGAATTCAGGATCAACCGATTCGGCTGCTGATGGCGTTGCTTGAAGCCAGAGGCCAGATCCTCAGCAAGGAGCAGTTGCGCGCACAGCTCTGGGCGCAGGATATCCATGTAGAGGTGGATGGGGCGCTTTCCGTCGCCGTTGCGAAACTGCGTGAAGCTCTCGGAGATGATGCTGCGAATCCGCGCTTCATTGAGACCATTCCCCGCCGCGGTTACCGCTTCATCGCGCCCATCGAAGTGGCAGGCGCTGCAGAACCGGTGGTCGCGCCGCTGCCACCAGCGGAGTCGCGTTCCACCTTCGGTGGACTCTCGCGTATTCTGCTGGCCACGGTTGCGGCGCTGTTTCTGATCACTGCGGGCTTCGCGGCCTATCGATGGCTCTCTGCGAGAACGGCGGATCGTGCAGTCCACTCTCTGATCATCGCTGACTTTTCGAATAGCACCGGAGATCCAGTCTTCGACGGCTCACTCCGCCGGGCCGCAATCGTTCAGCTATCGCAGTCGCCCTCGCTGCACATCGATTCCGATGCCGCAATCGACGACGCTTTGCAGGCTCTTAATCGTCCGCCGGCGCACGGCCATGTGACGCCCGAGATGGCGCGTCAGGCCTGTCAGCCACTGCAAACGGAAGCGATTCTGTCCGGGTCGATTAGCCGGCGCGGGACCGATAACTATCTAATCTCCCTTGAGAGCAACCGTTGCGGTGATGGCGAGCGGCTAAGCCGCGCATCGACGGAGGTGAAGGGACGCGACGGTGTGCTTGGCGCCATGGGGCAAATGCTGGCGGAGGTGCGCGAGGATATGGGAGAGCCCCGCGGCACTGTACAGCGGTTCAACATTCCGCTCGAGCAGGCAACGACCGACTCACTGGAAGCGTTGCATGCGTACCGGGTGGGATATGACCTGCGCAGTCAGGGCCATGCGCAGGAATCCATTCCATATTTCAAAGCGGCCATCATGCTCGACCCGCAATTCGCTATGGCCTACGAACAACTTGGCTCTGTATACACAAATGCCGGCGAGGCGAAGACGGGCGCCCGCTATGTTCAGAAGGCCTTCGATCTTCGCGAGCGAACTACAGGGCCGGAACGCTATCTCATTTCCGGCCGCTATTTCGATGTGGTGACCGGAGAATTGGAGAAGGCGATCGCGATTTACAGCACCTGGCACAGTACCTATCCGCGCGAGTGGAACCCGGCGAATGCACTAGCCAACGATTCCAACCTGCTGGGGCGCTATCCGGTGGCGATCACGACTGCGCAGGACGCGGTTCGTCTGGATCCCAATCATTCCTTCGGTTATGCCAACCTGGCGGTTGCGCTCATGGCTTCCAATCGTTATGACGAGGCCCAGCAGGTGTGCGACCAGGCGTTGGCGAAGCATCGATCCTCTTCCATTGTGCAACGCATCAATTTTCAGCTCGCCTCCCTCAGCGGCGATCCGCGTCGCATAGCCGCCGCGAAGAGGTCGGCCATCCACGATGGCGACAACACATTCGACATCGGCCAGGCCGCCTTCGCACAAGGAAAGATCGCCGAGGCGACCCGCCTTTTCACACAGGCTGCGGAAGAAGCGCGTCGCGGGTCCTTTCCGGGAGTCGCCGCCAGCGACCTCTCCGGGGGAAGCGATTCTGTTGGCGGAAGTGGGCGAGACAGAGCAGGCGCGCCGCCTTGCGCGCGAGTCCATTTCGGACGACGCGGGAGAGAACGGCTACGGTCAGCCGATGATCGCGCTGGCGATTGCCGGGACACCCCAAGAGGTCGTCGACCTTGAGCACGAACTGGATCGCGCCTTTCCGCTTTCCGCCTACAACATGGGCTACTATCGGCCCGTAACGGAAGGGCTGATGGCAGCTCGGCGCAAGGCGTCGCCGGCGGAGGTACTAAGGGCCTTGACACCGGCGGTGCCCTATGAATTAGGACAGGTAGCCGATCTGCTGCCCATCTACATCCGCGCAAGGCTGCTGAGGGATAGTGGCGACGGCGTAGACGCGGTACAGGAATTTCAGCGGCTTCTGGATCATCGTGGCATCGATCCTACTTCTCCGCTTCTGCCGCTGGCACACCTGGGATTGGCCCGTGCTCATCGCCAGTTGAGTCAGACCAGTCAGAGCTGCACGGAGTACCGGGAGTTCCTCCGCGAGTGGAAGGATGGCGATCCCCAGGTGCTGCCAGAGGCGAGGCGGCCAGGTTCTGCCCGCTCACACACTAAGACGTCGCGTTTATTTTTCGTCAGCACCTGTTAATCCCCTTCCGCAGTGTGTTCAAACGAAACACCTTACCTGTTTGGGCAGATTCAATCGGCATTTGATTTGATTTTGCGGCACCGGTGGGCGCTTTATGTGTCACGTTCGCCGCGCACGGATCACTATGCACTGATCCAACCGGTCTCGGTCTAGATGTCTTTCCCCCAAATGGATTTGGTTCCCAGAAGCATGAGCTCTTCAGGAGGATGCCGTGGCAACATTTTGCGCCAAGTGTGGAGCACTTCTCGCCGAGTCGGCTACATTCTGCGGCGCCTGCGGAACGAGGAAGCAGGTGTCGAATCAGCCGGCGGCGCCATCGATGACGACGCCCCAGAGCGCCGCGCCGGCGCCGCCGGTTCCCGGAAAATCGAACACACTGCTGAAAGTCGGCATCGCCCTGGTGGTGGTGATTGCGATCGGCGGGGTGCTGGCGCTGGCTGCCGCCATGTATGCCGCACACAAGGTCAGTGAAAAGGCGCACGCCGTCACGCGCCAGGTGCTGGGAGGCGATAACCCTTCGGCTGCCGGCGGTCTCGCGTCGATGCTCAAGAGCGCTGCCAGCTCAGATGACGACGATGGGTTCAAGGGGGATCCCTGCCGCTTCCTCAGCAAGGAAGATGTCTCCCATGCGGTTGGGGTGACGATCGTTCGCGCTCAAACCCAGGACACCGGCTGTAGCTATATAGCGCACGGCGATCCCGCGGAGATGACCTCGAAGCACATGGCGGCCATGGTAAGCAGCCAGGTCAGCGCCAAGGGGGAAAAGCCGCCAACTGCGCAGCAACAGCAGATGATGCAGCAAATCACCGGCGCCTTCTTCAAGCAGCAGGAGTCATCCGACAAGGATTTGTCTGCACAGGCGGCCACGGGAGAAGTACCCATCCTTACCGTCAGCTTCAGCGCGGGAAACGCGGAGCTGGAGATGAAGATGAACCGCATGGCCTTCAATCGTATAAGTGGGGGTGGCATGGCCTCCCCTGACGGAAAATCAACCGACCAGATCGCAACCGGGGACTTAACCGGCATCGGCGACGACGCCTACGAGATGGGCGGGACAGGCCTGATAGTTCGCAAGGGCAAAGTCGTCGCGCACTTCATGTTCCCCTACTGCCCCTGCAGTGCAGATGCCGTCAAGCCGCTCGCCGCAAAACTCGCAAGCCAACTTTGAGCTGTTTTTGAACCCTCGTCGAGAAAGGACTATGTCATGAGTTTTTGTCAGAGTTGCGGTACCGCCCTGGCGGACAACGGAATAGCGTGCGCTGTCTGCGCCAGCCGCGCGTCATCAGGAGCGGCGGTGGCTGCGATGCCCGCACCTGCTTCCACAGGGCTGCAGAACAACGCCGTGGGGGCGCTGGCC
>Ga0193743_1002468_pt1 | contig 13063 bp, 13 predicted proteins | sample L2c2metaG_FD_143038 | JGI IMG/M metagenome (GOLD analysis project Ga0193743, IMG submission 143038) | Soil microbial communities from a riparian zone of the East river system, Colorado, United States - L2c2 | ecosystem: Environmental > Terrestrial > Soil > Riparian zone | place: USA: East River... | reverse complement strand
CCCTGGAAGCCGCCTGGAATGCGAAACGTCATCACCAGCAGCATCACGATAGTGGCCGAGACAGTCATACGGGCAACTACCCAGGCGCGCCCCGGATAAGGAGAGAGTTCTGCCTTGAGGAAGTTCCAGAACCATCCGCCTCGCTGATCGATGGTGTTCGGCAATGCTGCACTCGGGCCCGCCATGGCTATTTCGCTTTCTCGTCACCACGAATCACTACCACCGCGGACTCGCTCAATCGAAAGGGCTCCGATTCAGGCGCGTTGATACGGACCCGCACCGGAAAACGTGTAGCCAGATGCACCCAGTTCAATGAGCGCTGCACGTCAGGCAGCCCGGTGGATGCAAATGTTCCGACCAGCGTCGAATCCGGCTGCACGCCAAATCCGACACTGTCCACTACGCCGTCGTACTTGATTGACGGCCTCGAAAGCACGTATAGGTCCGCATGCATCCCAGGGTGGATCCGGTGAAGTTGAGTCTCGCGGAAGTTCGCGATAACCCACCAGACGCGCGTATCGATGAGGGTGAAAATCTGTTGGCCGGTGTGAGCGTAAGCGCCCTGGGAGATATTCAGATTGGTCACGCGCGCATCGAACGGCGAATAGACCTTGCTGTTGTTGAGGTTGTATTCCGCAGTTCGAATCGCTGAAGCGCGGCCCTCACGTTGAGCAGTGAGCGGGTCGATGGTAAGCACGCTATGTTGCGACTGGCCAAGTTGCGCATGACTTTGTTCAACGACGGCCCTGGCCTGCTCATATTGGGCTTGAGCGGATTGCACCTGAGCTTCAGCTAATAACACCTGCGCGCGGCGCTGACCGACCTCTTGTCGTTTGGAGGTGACTGCCGTCCTCGCAAGATCGACCTGATCGACAGTAACGAACTGCTTGGCCAGCAGCGGCTCGATACGGTGATAGTTGTTGGTTGTGTAAAGCAGTTCTGCGGTGGCTGCGTCGAGGGCGGCCTTCGCATTGACGACGTTTGCCTTCGCTTCATTCACCGCAGCCGCAGCGCGGTCGACATTCGCCGCAGCGCTATCGGTATTTGCTCTCGCCGCCCTTACCGCGCTTTCCTGCGAGGCTATCGTCCTGCGTTGATCGATGATCTGTCCCTCAAGTGTGTTCAGATCAGAATGAGCTTTCTGCAAAGCATACTCGTACGGCCGGGGATCAATCTCAAAAAGCACCTCACCCTGTTTAATGAAGGCGTTGTCCTGCACCGCAAGCCGCCTAATCGGGCCATCGACCTGCGGAGCAATGCCGATAAAGTTTGCGAACACTTCGGCATCGTCCGTGCGTGGATACCGATTAGTCTCAGCGATTACGAACAATCCGCTAATCACCGCAGCAATGATGATGGAGATGCTTAGGATCCGGCCGAGGCGCGTGGAATGTGGGGTCGGGTTGTCTTCGGGCATCACTTCTCCTTTCCGAATCAACTAAAAAACAGCAGCCACAGAGTAAATGTGAAAAATGCCGCCAGGCAGGGATACACCAGGATCAACGGGGACAACTGCTCCTCCAGCTTGATGCGGACAAACAACAACCGTGAAACGACAGTGAGCAGGATGCCAATGACCCCACACAATATCCAGGAAGGGAAAAATGAGCCAAGGATATTAAAAGAAGGTGCCCGCGAGCACCCCGCGAGCAGCAGTATGGCTGCAGAAGAAGGTGCGGCTACGATAACCCCAGTTATTCGTTGAGAGCCAGCCGAATTTAGTTTTCTATTCGCGTTACGGCCCATGTCGGAGCAGATCTCCTGTCTCGAAGGCTAATGCTGCAATTCCGGTTAACAGCTGAGTTCGTGCACTCACGTCGGCGGTACGCGCCACTGCCAGAGCACGTTGTGCGGAAACCACGTCGATCTGACTGCGAACTCCGTAGTTGTACGACTGCAGGGCTGCGTCATACGACTCACTCGCAGAAGCCAGCAACGCGGCCGCCGCCCTCTGCTGCCGCAGTGCGGTTCGCGCCGTGGAGTAAGCCGCCCACACCTGATTTTCCACCTGATCACGAATAGCATCGACCTCCGCCGCAGCCTGTTTCCGATCGGCTTTCGCCCGTGCGAGCCGGCTCTCGCGCGCAAACCCATCGAACAGGTTCCAGGTCAGGCTGAGCCTGGCGTCCCACGTCTCCTGGTTCCGTGAGTAAAGTCCCGGCGCGAGATTCTGCTGTGCGTAAGTGCGTGCCAAGCCGCCGCTGCCATCGAGGCTCAGCGTAGGCAGATAAGCCGTCTTCGCGGCTTTAATTTCAGCCCCAGAAGCGCGAAGTTGTTCCACCCGCTGCTTCAGGTCAGGACGCTGGGCCAACGCCCTGTCAATCGACGTCTCAACCGTATCAGTCAAATCTTGAGGAATCGTCAGAGTCTGAATGGTCTCGACCTGAAACTTATTGGTAGGTGAAATGCCAAGAGCGTTCGCCAGGTCACCATGCGCAATCTCCGTCGCACCGATCGCGGCCTGCAGATCATAATCCGCCTGTGCTGTTGCATTCCGAGCTTCGAGCACATCTGGCAAAGTCGCCAGCCCCTCATGTAGACGCGCTTCGGCAGCATCCTGCACCGTCTGCGCGTTTTTCAGATTGGCCTCTTGCGCGTCCTCCTGCCCTTTGCTGTTGAGCACCCTGTAATACGCCTCCATCACCTGGAAAATAATCTTGCGATGGGTGTCGTTGAAAATAAAGTTGGCGGCCAATAGATTACTTCGACTGATAGCCACCTCCTGTAATCGCCTGCCGAAGTCGAAGATAATGTAATCCAACACCAGGACGGGAGAAAATGTCCCGCTAGTTTGGCGGATGTAATTCGGAGAAAAAAAGATTTGGCTACGGCTCGTATCGGCAAGCGCTAGTGCAGCCAAAGTGGGATACATGCTTGCCTTGGAAACTCCCATCTCTGCGGCGCGCGCCTTTGCGTTCTCCCACGCTACCCGAGTCTCTGGATTGTTCTGTTCAGCGACGTCCACCAATTCCGGCAGCGTATACACCTTCAGCGGATCGGGAACAAATTGCGGTATGCGTCGGGGAAGAACATCGGGACGACGATTCGGCATCGGCTCCCACGGCCGTTCTGCAGTTGACGGAGCTTGTTGACTTACAGAGACTAGCGGCGCCTGCAGAATGAGAAAAATAACGATCGTTCGTGCATAAAGGCTTTTCATTTTTAGAGCCACAGTGTTGTGCCTTGATAGGAACAAATCTCTTTGCGACAAACGTGCCCACTCATATGACCTTCGCTTCAGCAAAACCAAATAGCCGAGGGCACCCCTTGGGCTACGTGCACCTCTCGAGCCAATCCCACTCGTCGCGCCGGCCACCGGCGACGGGAAGTTTAACGCTGAACTTGGCTCCATAGTCTGGATTGTCCTCAGCCCATAATCGTCCATCGTGCGCTTCAATAATAGACCGAGAAACGGCCAAGGAGAGCTGACACAACTGTAAAGGTAGGCGCGGCTAGCTGATTCCGCATCATTCGTTTGCGTTAGTGTGTTCATAGCAACTTCCACCGGTGCGCTTGGCAGTGAGTTGAGTATTTGCAGATTGCCTTCTTGGCCTTTCTCGAAGAGACCAATTCGGACATTGCTACGGGCATCTCTTTATCCACAAGGATGGGGTGGACCTATGATCGCGATGGCTCGCCGCTTACGCAACGCAGGCAATCCAGTTAGGATCGATCACGGTCCGATGAGAAAGTGGCGGGATTGTTTAGCTTGCCTACGATAGTCTCGGTGATACGATCTGGAGCGGGAGTTTCTTCCTTAACCGCAGATATAGACCTCATGCGTAAGCTCCTTGGGTGATGTCGTGGTCTCTTCGACTGAGTGATAGTAGCAACCGTGAGTGATCCGAATAAATTACATGTTCCTTGTAATGCCTCGTCACCAACATCACCGTGGATGGTCACGTCGTTGGCGCAGCCAACGAGGATGTCTATGGTGTGGCAACGGAGTAACCGAGAACACTAAATGATCCGGCAAATCCCGGGGACCAGAGTCATACCCAATCTTCCTTGCTGCTCTTCGAAGAGGAACTCTTCCAGAACAACAGATGCTTCTTTGAGCACTGAGGGAAACGGCGTCTGGTTAGGAACGGATTCAGATTGGCGGGTGGTGCCCGGAGGGGGACTTGAACCCCCACGACCGTTTCGGGTCTGCGGATTTTAAGTCTCCGAGGGATACCGTAAATCTATGATAAATAAGCGTAATTGAGCGCAAGCCAGCTTGACCCCAAGTCCTTGTCTACCAGACATTTATCGTAGTCGAGCGTAATTTGGCCAAACTGATGTCTGTACCCGAATCTGTACCCGAAATCGTTGCGTTTTACATCCGCCCAGTACTGCATTTGCAGTATGAAGCTACCGCAATCTAGCGCCAATTCCCTGCCTTCTTTAGTTATTTCGTTTGGGTCTGAACATTCGCTCGCTGAGCTACCCGAATGACCTCGCGTTCTCTTCGATGAGCACATCGATCTGTTAGCAACAGTTGAAAGAGAGGTTCCCTTGTCCAAAAGGCGACTTTACGTCCACGTGGAAAGTCCCCACTGGAAATCATGAACACTAGAGCGTTTCTCGTTATTGATCTGCAACGAATGGAATTGGACACGTCGCACGGAGAGAGATCTGAATCTTATTCTGGATAATCTTATCCAATAAGACAGATTGAGCCCACTCTGGAGGATGGACATGGCGGAAAAGTACGGTCGATCATTTGCAGGCAAGGTTGCTCTCGTGACAGGTGGCTCACGAGGGATTGGCGAAGGAATCGTGAGGCGGCTTGCTTCAGATGGCGCTGCCGTCGCATTTACCTATTTCAACTCGGAAGAGAAAACAAAGCAACTCGCGAGCGAAATAGATGCTGCGGGAGGCAAGGTACTACCGATTAAGGCCGATAGTGCCTCTGCTGAGGACATTCGCGCAACAGTGAATCAAGTCGTGAAAGAGTTGGGGGAAATAGATATTTTCGTCAACAATGCCGGAATTATGATCCGGGGAACCATCGACAGCTACAGCCTTGAAGACTTCGACCGCATGTTGGCCATTAATGTCCGTGCAGCATTTGTCGGCATACAAGCGACTTCACAAGCCATGAAGGATGGAGGACGGATCATCCTGATCGGCAGCAACACTGCCGTCCGGACAACATTTCCGGGAGCTAGCGTTTACAGCATGACCAAAGCGGCCCTTACCGGATTGGTGCGAGGGGCCGCGATCGATCTCGCTCCTCGAACTATTACGGTCAATAATATTCAGCCTGGTCCGACGGCGACTGACATGAGTGCGCCTCACGCTGAAGCGGTGAAGACTTTGATTCCACTGGCGCGAATGGCGGATGTGTCGGAGGTTGCGGGTTTTGTCTCGTATCTTGCATCTGACGAGGCCGGATTCATTACGGGGGCCAGCCTCACAATCGATGGGGGATACATCGCATAATTGAGAACGAGGAGAGATGGATATGGCCCGAACGAAGGAATTTGATCTAGAGAGAGCTCTTCACCGTGCTATATCCGCCTTCTCTCAAAAAGGCTTTGCCGCCACGTCGACCGACGACCTGATGCGTGCAATGGAGGTAGGCCGGCAAAGCATGTATGACACTTTCGGGGACAAACGCGCCCTCTTCTTGAAGGCTCTCGAAGTCTACGTCTCGGAAAACGTTCGAGCCATTAATGTCGAACTCCAAGCTCCAGGGTCACCGCTTGCTGCTATCCGGAGCGCATTGGTTCATTTTTCAGAACGCAAAGATCTTTCCAGTACAGATGGTTGCATGGGGATTAATGCCATTTGTGAGTTCGGGATGCGAGATGAAGACGTGACGCGAATTACACGCCGTGCTGCCAACGCACAGCGTCACACGCTCATGGACACATTGAGACGAGCTCAGATGGAAGGCGAACTTGATGCTCGGATGGACATTGAGAGTCTTGCCGATTTCTTTGAAAGCACGCTGGCAGGAATAAGGATTGCTGCAAAATCGGGAAAGACTCGGCCAGCCCTAAGACGAATCGCTGAGGTTGCGTCTGGCACGTTTGCCGATGTTAAATCGGCGGTCCTGTGAAGCCGGCCAGTGTTTACAGTGTGAGATTTTCGAAGTAACAAGGTTGCGGGAGCCGATCGTAAACCGGATTAGGATCCGGTAATCTGGCTCAAGTACTTCAGGGGCGCCTGGTCCAGAGGACTTTATGGCTCCTCCGAGGCTCATAGCGCCAGCGCTCGCCGGCCTTCAGGCGTACCGAAAGATCGTTGATCGGCGAGGGGACACGATGGCGCTCGATGCTGCCCCGCAGCGCTTTAGCGACCTTCAAGTACTGCATTTGCGATATCTCTCCCTTGTCGATCACGGATCGACGATGGAACGGCAGATTCTGGAGCTTGCGGAATAGCGGCTTCCCGCTTTTCGGGCATGAAACTAGAGCCTGACGAAACGAGTCTGGTAGATTAGTTAAAGATTCTGGGGTGCCCGCAAGGGCGTAACAGGGAAGCCGGTGTGAATCCGGCATGGTCCCGCCACTGTGTTCAGGAGATGGACTCTTCGTAAGCCACTCGATCATACCGAGGAAGGCGAAGACTCCAGAGCGTTAAGAATAAACGCTCAGCCTGTCAATCAGGAGACCTACCTCAGATATAGTCTTGATTCTTCTCCGCGTGGAAACGGGAAGCAATCGCTCAAAGAGCTTTGAGCTTTGTGCCTCTTTTCCCGCTATTGTGAGGTGCACTTGTTCAGATCGATGTCGCTCTCCTCCGCTATCGCTCGGAGTGCAGGCGCTCCATGAGAGTTGGAGAACACTTCTGTCCAGGCGTCCTTCATGCAGTCCAGGCAAAAGACGGTCTGCTCATTCGAATCAGGGTACCGGGTGGTTTGATCGAAGCAAATCAACTCAGGACAATCGCCGATCTGTCCAGTGGCTTTGCCGACGGCACCATTGAAATCACCTCGCGGGCAAACCTTCAGTTGCGCGGAATTCGGACCGAAGACCTCGGCCAGATCGTTGACAGCATTTCTTCTGCCGGGCTCTTGCCCTCCCAGCAGCATGATCGCGTCCGCAATATCATCACCAGTCCCATCGCCGGGATCGACCCCGGGGAACTCATCGATCCGCGACCGCTCATCCGTCAGTTCGATCAGCGTTTGCAGGCCGACGCAGCCCTTGTAAACCTCCACCCCAAGTTCAGCTTCGCGATTCACGGCGGCCCCAAACGGTTCAGCCGCGATATCGACGATGTCTCTCTCGATGCAGTGAATGTTGGTGCCGCACCCTATCTTCGCTTTTCTCTCGGTGGAGTCTCTTCGCGCTTCGTAGTGAAGCCAGGTGACGCCGTCGACTGCATGTTGGCAACAACAAGGATGTGCATCGAACTGGCGAAGGAGTCCAGCCTGCCCGTTCGCGTGAAAGCGGTCATGGCGATCCCCGGAGCGATGGAACGTGTCCTCGATGCCCTCTCGCACATGTTGCAGCCGTCGCCTCTTTCGCTGCCCGCTAGCACAGTCAACGAACCCCTTATGGGCATCTATACCACGACTCAAGATGGCCGAGTGAACATCATCCCATCCGTCCCACTCGGTCGGCTCAACCCGGAACAGGCACGCTATCTCGCCGACGCGTCGAACGAGTGGGCGGGTGATCTTCGACTTGCTCCGTGGCGCGGTGTTGTCCTTGGTTCTATTCCGAAGAGCGCGGCAGACAATATCGTTGCCCAGCTTCGCGCCATAGGATTGTCCTGTGAAGGACGAGACGGATTTCAAGGAATTGCAGCTTGCGCCGGAATCACTGGGTGCGATGCGTCGCTGGCCGATGTGCGGGACGACGCAGCTTCGCTCGCGCAGCGCCTTTTAGGCCACGCTGTGCCTTCCGGATGGACGGTGAACCTATCCGGATGCGACAAGCAATGCGCACGTCGGCACGGCGCGACCGCCGAACTTGTCGCCGGCCCGTTGGGCTACACCCTCAATGTCAAGGGACGTCGTGTGGCGTCCGACTGTTCACGTGAATTCGCGCTCGATGCGGTCGCCGCACTGCACGAAAATTTGCTGTCCGAGGTTGCTGCCCGATGAACTACGTCAAGGATGGCGCGGCCATTTATCGCGAGTCTTTTTCCATCATCAGAAGAGAGGCCGATCTATCTACTTTTCAGACCGATCTCGCTCCCGTCGTCGTCCGCATGATCCATGCGTGCGGCATGACGGATCTGCCGCAGGATGTCCAGGCGTCGCCGGGTGCCGCCTCGGCGGGCGTCAATGCGCTGCTCGCGGGTGCGCCACTGCTTTGCGATGCGACGATGGTGGCGAATGGAATTACGCGTTCCAGGCTCCCCCGGAATAACGAGGTCATCTGCACGTTGAGCGATGCGCGAACTACTGAACTTGCTGAGAACCTACACACCACCCGAAGTGCCGCCGCTGTCGAATTATGGCGAGAGAAACTCGCCGGCTCCGTCGTTGTCATCGGCAACGCTCCCACCGCGCTCTTCCATCTACTCGACATACTCGACGATGGAGCGCCGCGGCCAGCACTGATCGTTGGCATACCTGTCGGATTCGTAGGAGCCGCCGAATCCAAGGCAGCACTTGCCGCCAATCCGTTTGGAATTCCCTTCCTCACCGTTCGAGGACGGCGCGGCGGCAGCGCCATTGCGGCGGCAGCCGTCAATGCGCTCGCGTGTGAGAAGGAATGAGCGCAGACGCACGAAGCGGACGTCTCTTCGGAGTCGGTGTCGGTCCCGGCGATCCGGAACTAATTACGGTCAAAGCGCAGCGTGTGCTCAGGCAGGCGCAGGTCATTGCCTATCCGTGCGCCAGACATGGACAGAGCAACGCTCGTTCGATCGTTTGCTCAGAACTGATTCATGGCCAGATCGAGCTTCCGATGATGTACCCAGTTACGACAGAGCAGACTGACCATCCTGGAGGATACGAGGTGGCGCTGTCACAGTTCTATGACGAGATGGCCGAACAGATCGCGGACCACCTTGCAAACGGGCGAGATGTGGCCATTCTGTGCGAGGGCGACCCGTTCTTTTACGGGTCGTATATGTACCTTCATGACCGTCTCGCTCATCGCTTTTCCACGCAGGTAATTCCTGGAGTTGCCTCGATTATGGGCGCAGCTGCACAGCTTGGAACGCCGCTCGTCCGCAGGGACGCCGAGTTCACGGTGCTACCCGGAACTCTCTCGGAAGACGTATTGATCGCAAAGCTAAGCCAGCAGAGTGCCTTTGCCATCATGAAGCTCGGCCGAAACTTCGCCAAGGTAAAGCGGGCCATCGATTCGGCCGGCCTAGCGGACAGAGCACTCTTCATCGAACGAGCGACGATGGCTGCCGAACGCATCATCTCGCTCCGCGAAGTCGACCCGATCCATGTCCCGTACTTTTCGCTCATCCTGATTCCCGATGTAAGTCAGTCCCTGCGGGAAGAAACCATTCGGAGTGCTGGGTGGATCTCCGTCCTTGGTCTTGGCCCCGGCGCTGCTGGTTGGATCACGCCCGAAGCTCAGCAAGCGCTGACCGAGGCTACCGACCTTGTGGGTTATCACACCTATCTCGATCGAATCCCCGTGAGATCTGGTCAGCGCCGCTTCGGCTCCGACAACAAGGTTGAGTCGGACCGCGCACGACACGCTCTTTCGCTTGCCGAATCAGGCCGTCGTGTTTGCGTCGTCTCCTCTGGAGACCCGGGCATCTTCGCCATGGCGTCGGCTGTTCTGGAATGTGTGGACCAGGGACCGCCAGCCTGGCGCTCGCTGGACATTCGCATCATTCCCGGATTGTCGGCTATGCAGGCAGCTGCTTCGAGAGTGGGAGCTCCTTTAGGGCATGACTTCTGCGTCATCTCGCTTTCTGACCGGCTCAAACCCTGGGAGATCGTGGTGAAGAGACTGGAAGCGGCAGGTGCCGCCGACTTCGCGATCGCAATCTACAACCCGATCTCATCGCAACGGCTATGGCAACTCGCCGAGGCGCGGACGATCATCGCCAAACACCGAGGCCCTGAGACACCTGTTGTCCTTGCACGCAGCGTCGGCAGGTCAGACGAACAAATTACTATCACCGATCTTGAACACTTCGATCCTTCGCTCGCCGATATGCAAACCATCGTCCTCATTGGTTCCTCAACAACCCGGGCGATTGCATTGTCGAACGCCAGGAAGCTCATCTACACTTCCCGGATCTACGGTGACAGGAGTTCTGGCGCATGAGTGCCGCTGAGTATTGGTTGTCGATCGTAGGCATCGGCGAAGATGGTTGGGATGGACTGAACAGTGAGGCCAAACGAGCAGTCGAGTCCGCTGAGTTGGTCTACGGAGGAGCCCGCCACCTTGCCCTCGTACCAACTGCCGGTTCGTCTGCACCCCGTATCCCTTGGCCTTCTCCGATGACCCCGGCCGTACAGCAAATCCTCACGGAGTATCGCGGAAAGAAGAGAGTGACCGTGCTCGCCAGTGGCGATCCGATGCTCCACGGTGTGGGAGTACCTCTCACCCGTGACCTTGTCGCAACCGAGTTTCGCGTTATTCCGCAGGTCTCCGCTTTTTCTCTCGCCTGTGCGCGGCTTGGTTGGCCGATGGCAGAGACGACCCTGATTACACTGGTCAACCGGCCGGTAGAGCAGTTGCTTCGCCATCTCTATCCTGATCAACGCCTTGTAATCTTCTCCGAAGACGGCAGCACGCCGGCGACCGTTGCTCGGCTCCTGACGGAATCTGGATACGGATCAAGCAAGATTGATGTCTTCGAAAATCTGGGTGGTTCCTCAGAGCGCAACATCAGGGACCTGGCGGCAAACTGGCCGAACAAGCAGTGCGCCAAGCTGAATCTTATGGCGATACTCTGTGCTCCTGACACGACGGCGAGGCCGTTAGCCCTCACTCCCGGTTTACCGGACGATACCTTCGATACAGATGGGCAGTTGACTAAGCGGGAGGTTCGCGCGGTGACGCTCGCCCGGCTTGCCCCGCTACCAAACCAAACCCTCTGGGATGTCGGAGCCGGCACGGGATCGATCGGGATCGAGTGGATGCGTGTTCATCCCTCCTGCTCCTGCATCGCCTTCGAAGCGCGAGAGGATCGTGCAGCTCGAATCCGGGCGAATGCCGCACGGTTGGGTGTACCGAACTTAAAGGTCATTCAAGGGACTGCGCCAGCCACCTTTGCAGACCTGCTGCCGCCGGATGCGATCTTCATCGGAGGAGGCGTTGGCAACGATGAGTTGTTCGACGCTTGCTGGGCGAAGCTTTCCTCTGGTGGTCGTCTAGTTGCAAACGCGGTCACGCTCCAAAGCGAAGCGAGCCTTGTCGCGCGCCATACACTTTATGGAGGCGATCTGATGCGCATGACGGTTTCCCGAGCCGATCTGATCGGCGGCTTGTATGGATGGCGACCGATGATGCCGATTACTCAGTGGACGGTGACCAAACCGTGACCGATATGATCCAGCACGAGCGTCTCTCCATCGGAATCGGCTGCTCCTCTCGCGCCTGCAGCGACGATGTCATCCGACTGATCGAAGCATCCGTCGATCAGATACCTTCCGGCACCATGATCGCGACGCTAGACCGTCGCGCTTCGATAGGCGAGATCGTAGCATCGACCCTGGGCCTGCGACTTGTGCTCTTCCCGGCCAGGATCCTTGCAGACGTCGCGGGAGTCACCGCACACTCGCCATTGGCTCTCTCGAAAACACGAACCGCCAATGTCGCAGAAGCGTCCGCGCTGGCCTCACTTGGCTCCTGTGCGCGTCTCATCGTACCGCAAACGAAAGGCCGCTTCTGTACCTGTGCCATCGCTGCGCTTCCCATAATGGTGCGTCCATGATCGTTCATTTCATCGGCGCAGGTCCAGGAGCCGCCGACCTACTTACCCTACGGGGTCGGGATCACATTCACAACTCACCGGTTTGCCTCTATGCCGGATCGCTTGTGCCCAAGGAAATACTTGCCCATGCACCACTCGGCGCCCGCATCGTCGATACGGCAGAGATGAACCTTGATGAGATCATTGCGGAGATTGCCGACGCGCACGCCAAAAGCCTCGACGTTGCTCGCATCCACTCCGGCGATCTCTCCATCTGGAGCACCATGGCAGAACAGATTCGCCGCCTGAAGGTGCTTGGTATTCCTTACGATGTCACTCCGGGTGTTCCTGCATTCGCTGCCGCCGCCGCTGCTCTCAACCAGGAACTCACGCTGCCGAATGTAGCTCAGACCCTAATTCTCACTCGCACCTCGACAAGATCCACACCGATGCCAGCAGGAGAAGACCTCGCAACCCTGGGCCACACCGGTGCGACGCTCGCCATTCACCTCTCCATCATGAACCTCGAACAGGTATCCTCCCAGTTGTTACCCCTCTACGGCGAAGACTGTCCCATCATCGTCGTCTTCAGGGCCAGTTGGCCCGACCAGCGCATCCTGCGCGGCACTCTGTCGACCATTCATGGGATTGTTAAGGCATCCGGTATCGATCGCAATGCCCTCATTCTGGTTGGGCGGTCTCTCGACCAGTCGCCCTTCGGCGAAAGCTACCTCTACTCCACGGCGAGGGATCGCACGGATGCATCCGAGCAATAGCGCTATGGACGCAGACAAGGTCATCAAGATGCAATCCGTTACAACCCCAACTCGAACTCACGGGCCACGCGTTCTCATTCTGGGTGGAACAAGCGAGGCATCGGAGCTTGCCACGCACTTGGCTGCCAGATCCGATGTGACCGTGATCTCATCCCTCGCCGGCCGAGTGAGCCAGCCCAGGCTGCCCGCCGGGATTGTTAGAGTTGGAGGCTTCGGCGGGGTTGCCGGATTGATCTCTTATTTGGTCGATGAAAATATCGGAGTGGTCATCGATGCGACCCATCCCTTCGCCTCGAAGATAAGTGGCAACGCCGAGTTGGCCTGCAATACCTTAAGCCTTCCGCTTATCGCGTTGGAACGCCCACCGTGGGAGCCAAATGAGCACGATTGCTGGTGCACGGTACCCGATGCACAAGCCGCTGCGTCAATGGTCAATCATCAACGCAACCGTGTATTTCTCTCCATTGGACGGCAGGAGCTTGGCGCATTTGCCAACTGCGAAGACG
>Ga0193743_1002467_pt1 | contig 13065 bp, 11 predicted proteins | sample L2c2metaG_FD_143038 | JGI IMG/M metagenome (GOLD analysis project Ga0193743, IMG submission 143038) | Soil microbial communities from a riparian zone of the East river system, Colorado, United States - L2c2 | ecosystem: Environmental > Terrestrial > Soil > Riparian zone | place: USA: East River... | reverse complement strand
CGGCTGCGCGCCCTACGCAGGCGGCGGGGCGCGACGCTGGCCCAGCTCGCCGCGAGCACCGGGATCTCGGTCAGCACCCTGTCCCGCCTGGAGTCCGGTCAGCGGCGGCCCACCCTGGAGCTGCTGCTCCCGCTGGCCCGCGCCCACCAGGTCCAGCTGGACGAGCTGGTCGGCGCCCCGCCCACCGGGGACCCGCGGATCCACTCCCGCCCGATCATCCGCCACGGCTCCACGTTCATCCCGCTGACCCGCCGGCCGGGCGGGCTGCAAGCCTTCAAACAGATCATGCCGCCGGGCCCGCCAGGACGGGAACCGGACCTGAAGGTCCACGAGGGCTACGACTGGTTCTACGTGCTGTCCGGCCGGCTGCGCCTGCAGCTCGGCGACCAGGACCTCATCCTCAAGTCCGGCGAGGCGGCGGAGTTCGACTGCCACATCCCGCACTGGTTCAGCAATCCGGGCCCGGAGCCGGTAGAGATCCTCACTATCTTCGGGCCGCAGGGTGAGCGCGTGCACGTGCGCGCCCGCCCCACCAACGGAAAGGGACACGATGACTGAGCTGTACCCGCCGATCGAGCCGTACGAGCACGGCATGCTGGACGTCGGGGATGGTCAGCTCATCTACTGGGAGACCTGCGGAAACCCGGCCGGCAAGCCCGCCGTGATGGTGCACGGCGGCCCCGGGTCAGGATGCTCGGAGCGGCACCGCCGCGGCTTCGACCCTCGGCGCTACCGCGCGGTGCTGTTCGACCAGCGCGGCTGTGGGCGCAGCACCCCGCACGCCAGCGACCCGGCCACGGATCTGAGCGTGAACACCACCGACCACCTGATCGCTGACCTGGAGCGGCTGCGCGAGCACCTCGGCATCGACCGCTGGCTGCTGCACGGCGGCTCCTGGGGCTCCACGCTGATCCTGGCCTACGCGCAGCGGTATCCGCACCGGGTGACCGAGATCGTGATCGCCGCTGTCACCATGACCCGGCGTTCGGAGATCGACTGGCTCTATCGGGGCGCGGGCCGGTTCTTCCCGGAGGCATGGGAACGGTTCCGGGACGGAGCACCCGAGGCGGACCGCGACGGCGACCTGCTCGCCGGGTACGCACGCCTGATGGACAGCACCGACGCCGCCGTCCGGGAGCAGGCCGCCCGGGACTGGTTGACCTGGGAGGACGCGGTGGTCTCGGCGGAGCCGAACGGGCGGCGCAACCCCCTCAGCGACCGCCCACCGGCCGCCGCGATGGCGTTCGCGCGTCTCTGCGCGCACTACTTCTCGCACGGCGCCTGGCTGGAGGAGGGCACCTTGCTCCGGGACGCCGGCAAGCTGGCCGGCATCCCGGGTGTGCTGGTGCATGGCCGGCAGGACGTGAGCGGCCCGGCGGGCACCGCGTGGGAGCTGGCCCGGGCCTGGCCGGACGCCCAGTTGTCGATCATCGAGGACGCCGGGCACACCGGCAGCGACGCGATGCGCGACCGGATCATCGGTGCGCTGGATGCCTTCGCTCGCTGAACCGGCGGCCCGGCGGCTACCCGAGGATTACTGCTTGGAGTAGGCGAACGGGCGGACCGCGATGATCACCCGGTCCGCCGAGTCCGGCGGCGGGGCCGGGTTCTCCATCCCGTACCGCTCGGCCAGCTTGACGTAGAAGGCGCCGGTCGGGTCCGGCGTGACGCTCTCCAGTACGCACCGGGCCTGCAGGTACTGGTAGGGCTTTGCGGCATCCAGCACCGAGACCGCGACGTGCGGGTTGTGCTCGATGTTGCGCAGCTTGGCCCGGCGGGTGGTGTGGGTGAATCGCAGCAGTTCGCCGTCCCACTCGAACCACATCGGGGTGACCGCGGGGTCGCCGTCCGGCCGGACCGTGGCCAGGTGCCCGAAGTTGGGCTGAAGTAGAAGTTCCTCGTATCCCTCAGGGATCGCGTTCATGGCGCCATCTTGCCCCCGGGCGCCCGCGCCGCGCACCCCGGCGATCATGCGCCGGATATGGCACCCTCAGCCCGCAAGCTGGCCCCGCAACGTCTTGCCATTCCGGGGTACCGTCTGCCTGACTAGTGCCGGGCACTTGCACCTTTACGCCTCGCTGCCGACCAATGACGCGACAGGAGACCAATGATGCTCGGCCTGATGCAGGACCGTCCGCTTGTGCTGCCGCACGTGTTCCACCGGGCCGAGCAGCTGTTCGGGCACAAGGAGATCGTCACCGCCACGGCCGGCGCCGAGCAACGCTCCACCATCGCGGAGTGGGCCGTGCGGGTCCGCCGGCTGGCTACCGCGCTGGACAGGTTGGGCATCAGTGCCGACGGGCGGGTGGCCACCTTCTCCTGGAACAACGCGGCGCACCTCGAGCTGTACATGGCCGCCCCGTGCACCGGCCGGGTGCTGCACACGTTGAACATCCGGCTGTTCCCCGAGCAGCTCAGCTACATCGTGAACCACGCCGAGGACGAGATCATCTTCGTGGACCGGTCGCTGCTGCCGTTGCTGTGGCCGTTGACCGACAAGATGGACACCGTCAAGCACTTCGTGGTCATCGACGACGGGGCGGACGTGGACATCCCGGACGACCCCCGCGTCCTGTACTACGAGCGGCTGCTCGCCGAGTCCGAGCCGTACCAGGGTCGCTTCGTGGTGGAGGACGAGAACAGCGCGGCGGCGATGTGCTACACCTCGGGCACCACCGGCAACCCGAAGGGCGTGGTGTATTCGCACCGCTCGTCGGTGCTGCACTCGTTGATCTCGCTGGTCGCGGACGGCGCGGCGCTGTCCGAGCGAGACGTGGTGATGCCGATCGTGCCGATGTTCCATGCGAATGCCTGGGGCCTGCCCTACGGGTGCCTGCTGGCCGGCTCGAGCATGGTGTTCCCCGGCCCGAACATGACGCCCAAGGCCATCCTGGAGCTGCTCGCGAAGCACCGGGTGACGGTGACCGGCGGGGTCCCCACCATCTGGATGGGCGCGCTGCCCATGCTCGAGCAGTTCGACCTGTCCGCGCTGCGAACCATCCTGTGCGGGGGGTCGGCGGTGCCGAAGTCGCTGTCCGAGGCCTTCCGGGAGAAGCTCGGCATCCCGATGCTGCACGCCTGGGGGATGACCGAGACCAGCCCGATCGCCACCATGTCCACCCCGCGCAGCCAGCATGACGCGATGACCGAGGCGGAGCGCGCCGACGTGCGGGCCCGGCAGGGCCAGGCGGTGCCGCTGGTCGAGCTGCGGCTGGTCGATCCGGAGTCCGGCGACGAGCTGCCCTGGGACGACCAGCACACCGGCGAGATCCAGGCCGCCGGGCCGTGGATCGCGAAGGAGTACTACCGGGGCGAGGGCGGCGGCGCGCAGTTCACCGAGGACGGTTGGCTGCGCACCGGGGACGTGGCCGCCGCGGATCGGTACGGGTTCGTGCGGCTGGTCGACCGGACCAAGGACCTGGTCAAGTCGGGCGGCGAGTGGATCAGCTCGGTCGACCTGGAGAACGAGATCATGTCGCACCCGAAGATCGCCGAGGCGGCGGTGATCGCGATCCCGCACGAGCGGTGGGTGGAGCGGCCGATCGCCTGTGTGGTGGTAAAGCCGGGCGAGAAGCTGACCTCGGCGGAGGTGCTGGACTACCTCCGGCCCCGGGTGGCCAAGTGGTGGCTGCCCGACGCCGTGGAGTTCATCGACGAGGTGCCCAAGACCAGCGTTGGCAAATTCTCCAAGAAAACCCTGCGGGACAAGTTCTCCGGCTACGAGCTGCCCAGCTAGGCGAGCTGAACCGACTTCAGACGTCGACGAAATCAGGGTCGGCGCGAGGCACTGGGAGGGCGCGACCTTCGCGGCCAACGACCTGCCCGGCCCGGAGCCGGTGCTGTTCTTCGCTCCGAGCGTCGGCGAGAAGCGCGCCGCCGCGCTCGCAACCGCCTACACCGAGTTGGTCGAGGGCAGCGCCGATCCCCGCAAGGGCCTCGTGTTCACCCTGTAGCCATGGGTTTCCACTGGTCACCCCCCGCACTCAGGGCCCTGGAGGGGAACATTTCTGAGCGCTTCCCCAGGCACGAACTGGAATAGATCGGCACGTAGGGCAGCGTTCTTGACCGATCACGGATAGTCTCCACGGCCATGACCCGGCCCACCGTCTGCCTCGACGTGGGTTCGGGCTGGGTAAAAGCGCTGGGCATCGACGGCGACGGCGAGCCGACCGGATGCGCCCAGCACCTGACCACCCCGCACGATCTGCTGGAGGGTGTGCTCGCGGCGGCCACCGCCGTCGGCCTGGACGGCCCGCTGTCCCCGCGCCGGGGAGTCGGGTCCGATGCCGAGTTGCTGGCCTGCTCGTCGGCGGGTGGCGGGCTGCGCCTGGCCGTGGTCGGGCATGACCGGCTGGCCTCCACCGAGGCTGGGTTCCGGGTGGCCAGGTCGGCCGGGGCTCGGGTGGTGCATGTGCACGCCGGGTTGCTGGAGCCCGCCGGGGTGCGCGCGCTGCGCTCCAGCCGACCGGATGTGGTGCTGCTGGTGGACGGGGCGGACTCGGCGGCGGAGGGCATCCTGCTGCGCAACGCCGCCCGGCTGGCCAGGGCCCGGGTGCGCGCGCCGATCGTGCTGGCGGTGCACACCCCGGTGCGGGCGGACGCGCTGGCGCTGCTCAAGGCCACCGGTCGCACCGTGCTGGCCACCGAGACGGTGCTGCGCTCCGGCGGCGAGATCGTGGCCGAGCCGGCCAGGGCGGCGGTGACCGAGCTGCTCGCCGGCCATCTGGTCGGCGGGCGGGGGACGGCGACCACCGCCCGGTTCCGCCGACTGGCCAGGCAGGCCACCCCGGGCGCGGTGCGCCGGGGCGCGGTCGAGCTGGTCCGGGCCAGGGGCTCCGGCGGCGGTGCGGTGCTGGTCATCGACGTGGGCTCGTCCACCACGGACGTCTACTCGGTGCTGGCGCCGCCCGGGCCGGCCGACGAGCCGGAGGTGAGCTGGTCGACCGCGGAGGCGGATCTGGGTATGCGGCCGACCTCGGCCGGAATCTTGACCGAGGGACAGGCCGAGGGGTTGTTGGATCCGGTGGAGGCGGACCTGCTCAGCCCCGCGGTGGAGCGGCTCGCCGAGGAGACCGACTATGTGCCCACCGACCCCGGTGGCCGAGCCGAGGACCGGCGGCTGGCCGCCCTCGCCTCGGTGCTCGCCGCGCGGCGGCACCTGCGGGTGGCCGGCCAGCAGCTGGTCGACGCGGGGGTGGGTTTGGTCGTGCTGACCGGCGGGGTGTTCCGCCAGCCCGACCAGAACGGGATGGAGGCGGTGCGCCGCACGCTGCGCACCGACCCGGTGCTGCGCGAGCTGCTGGAACACTGCCCGATGGCGGTGGATGACGGGTTCGCGCTGGCCCCGGCCGGATTACTGGCGTCCCGGGGGCGCACCAAGGCGGCGCGCACCGTGCTGGACGCGGCGATCGCGCCGGACGCCGGCTGAACGAGGCGTGGTGAACGCCGCTCCGAGAGATCGTCCCGGCCTCCTGTGGTGAGCCGCTTCGCCGGGTAGCGTGACAGCGGTTCGGACGAGGACGGGGGAAATATGAGCGCACCGACGACTGACATCGACCGCTCCGGCGGCCGGTTCCAGCGGCGCAACGGCATTGACTTCGCGGTGGCCAGTCTGGGTCTCGCGGAGTTCGGCCGCAAGGAGATCCGGCTGGCCGAGCACGAGATGCCGGGCCTGATGGCGCTGCGCAGGGAGTACGCCGAGGCGCGGCCGCTGCACGGGGCGCGGGTGTCCGGGTCCCTGCACATGACGGTGCAGACCGCCGTGCTGATCGAGACGCTGATTTCGCTGGGCGCCGAGGTCCGGTGGGCCTCGTGCAACATCTTCTCCACCCAGGACGGCGCGGCTGCCGCGGTGGTGGTGGGGCCGCACGGCACGCCGGAGGAGCCCAGCGGGGTGCCGTGTTTCGCCTGGAAGGGCGAGTCGCTGGAGGAGTACTGGTGGTGTACCGAGCAGATGCTCACCTGGCCCACCGCGGACGGCGGCACCGAGGGCCCGAACATGATCCTGGACGACGGCGGCGACGCGACCCTGCTGGTCATCAAGGGTGTGCAGTACGAGGCGGCCGGGGTGGTGCCCCAGCCAGAGGACGACGACTCGCACGAGTACAAGGTCATCCTGGACACGCTGCGGGCCTCGCTGGCGGCTGACGGGCAGCGGTGGACCAAGGCGGCGGCGCAGATTCGCGGGGTCACCGAGGAGACCACCACCGGGGTGCACCGGCTCTACCAGTTCGCCGAGCGCGGGGAGCTGTTGTTCCCGGCGATGAACGTGAACGACTCGGTGACCAAGTCCAAGTTCGACAACAAGTACGGGATCCGGCACTCGTTGGTGGACGGCATCAACCGGGGCACCGATGTGCTGATCGGCGGCAAGGTCGCGGTGGTGTGTGGCTACGGCGACGTGGGCAAGGGCTCCGCCGAGGCGCTCTCCTCGCAGGGCGCCCGGGTGATCGTCACCGAGGTGGACCCGATCTGCGCGCTGCAGGCGATGTTGGAGGGCTTCCAGGTCACCACGCTGGACTCGGTGATCGACAAGGCGGACATCCTGATCACCACGACCGGGAACAAGGACATCGTGTCCGCCGCGCACATGGCCCGGATGAAGCACCAGGCGATCGTGGGCAACGTCGGGCACTTCGACAACGAGATCGACATGGCCGGGCTGGCCCGCTACCCGGGGATCCGGCGGATCAACATCAAGCCGCAGGTGGACGAGTGGGTGTTCCCGGACGGGCACTCGATCATCGTGCTGTCCGAGGGACGGTTGCTGAACCTGGGCAACGCCACCGGGCACCCCAGCTTCGTGATGTCCAACAGCTTCTCCAACCAGGTGATCGCGCAGATCGAGTTGTTCACCCGCCACGGCGAGTACAACAACGACGTCTACCGGCTGCCCAAGGCCCTGGACGAGAAGGTCGCCAAGATCCACGTGCTGGCCCTGGGCGGCGAGCTGACCAAGCTCACCAAGGACCAGGCGGAGTACATCGGCGTCGACGTCGAGGGGCCGTTCAAGCCCGAGCACTACCGCTACTAAGCGCCGGGTAGCGACTGGAATCGGCGAGGGTGCCGGCCGGGGACGGGTGGGTGCGGTGCGCGCGCGGCCACCGGCACTGGGGTGTGTACGGCGCGGCCGGCCTGCTGGCGCTGCATCGCGACCCGGACGGCGTGGCCTGGGTGCTCATGCAGCACCGGTCCTGGTGGAGCCACCACGGTGACACCTGGGGCCTGCTCGGCGGTGCCCGAGGGCCCGGCGAGACCGCGGAGCAGGCCGCCGGGCGGGAGGCGTGGGAGGAGGCGTCCCTACCCACCTCGGCGTACACCGTCACCGGCCGGTATGTGGACGACCACGGCGGCTGGTCCTACGTGACCGTGCTGGCCACCGCCGAGGAGCGGGTGCGGATCACCACGCTGAACGCGGAGAGCACCGAGGTCGCCTGGGTCCGCCAGGACGAGCTGCGCCGGCTGCCCCTGCACCCCGGGTTCGCCGCCAGCTGGCCCTCGGTGGTCGCGCTCCTGGACGCGTAGCCGGCGGGCTAGTGTCTCGTGTCCATGGGACGGCTGGTGGTGATCGAGGGGCTGGACGGGGCCGGGAAGCGGACCCTGGCGGATGCGCTGACCGAGGCGCTGACCGCGCGTGGGGCCAGGGTCGCCCGCGCGGCGTTCCCGCGCTACGACACCGATGTGTACGGCCCGCTGGTGGCCGACGCACTGCACGGCCGCCTCGGTGACCTGACCGACTCGGTGCACGGCATGGCGGTGCTTTTCGCGCTGGATCGGCGGGCCGCCGGCGACGAGCTGCGCGCCGCGCTGGCCGAGTCGGACGTGCTGCTGGTGGACCGGTACCTGGCGTCCAACGCGGCCTACGGCGCCGCCCGGCTGCACCAGTCCGGTGACGGGGAGTTCGTCTCCTGGGTGCGCGAGCTGGAGCTGGACCGCTTCGGCATCCCGGCGCCGGACCTGCAGCTGCTGCTCCGGGTGCCGACCGAGCTGGCCGCCGAGCGGGCGGCGCGCCGGGAGACGCTGGACGCGGCGCGCGCACGGGACAGCTACGAGTCCGACGACGAGCTCCAGCGCCGCTGCGGGCGGGTCTACGACCAGCTGGCCGCGCTCGGCTGGGTGAGCCCGTGGCGGGTGTTGGACGGTGCGGCCGAGGCGCCGGTGGACGTCCTGGCCAAAGACCTGCTGGCCTGAGTGCTTACGGCGGAGGGTCAGCCCATGGTGACGCCGGCCAGCCGGCGCAGCTGATCGACATTGGGTGAGCAGGGGAACAGCAGCAGCTCGTGGCACCCGGCCTCGGCGAACTGGGTCACCGCGTCCTTGATCGCGCCTTCGGTGGTCAGCGCACTGGCGGAGATGCTGCTGGCGTAGTCGCCGGCAAACGCGTAGTAGTCGTGCAGGTAGCTCTCCGCCAGCGAGGTCGCGTCCGGGCCGAGTGCGTAATAGGCCAGCGAGGCAAACCGGGGCGTGCCCTCTCGGCCGGCCTCCGACCAGGCCTGGCGGACCCGCTCGGTCCCCTGGGTGAACGCCGGCAGACCGCCGCCGCCGGAGATCCACCCGGCTCCGCGCTGGACGACCCTGCGCACCGCCGCCTTGCTCATGCCGCCGATCAGCAGCGGCGGACCACCGGCCTGGACGGGGGCGGGGCCGATCGCGCCGGCGGTGCCCCGCTCCGCTCCGCCCCAGATCTCCTTGAATTCGGCCAACTGGGCGTCGAACACCGCGCCCCGGCCGTCGAAGTCGGCACCGGTCGCCTGGTAGTCATCCGGTCGCCCGCCCACCGCGATGCCCACGGTGAGCCGACCGGCGGAGAAGCTGTCCACCGTGGCCAGCTGCTTGGCCAACAGGGCGCCACTGCCCCGGTACGGGGCGATCAGGATCGCGGTGGTGAGCCGCACCCGGCTGGTCACCGCCGCCGCGGCGGCCAGCGTCGGAATCGTCTCGTGGTTGCCGTAGACCACCCGGTCCAGGGTGCCCACGCTGGCAAACCCGGCGGCGTCGGCCTCGCGCGCCCAGGTCACGATGTCCGCCCCGGTGGCGGCGGGAATGGTGGACGGCAGACCAACGCCAAGATCCATGCCGCCCATCCTAGTCCCGCCCCAAAACCGCTGAGCAGGGGTTTCCGCGGTAAGTTACCGGCGAGTTAGGCAGATCTGGGAGGGCGACGATGCTCGCTCACATCGAGGAGCAGCTGCACGATCCGGTGGGCTACGCGCTGCCGGTGTTCGCGCTGTTCATCGTCGTCGAGCTGCTGGCGATCCGGCACTCCGACGGCGACGAATCCAGCCCGCCGCTGCGCGGTTACGCCGCGGCGGACACTCGGACCAGCCTGTTCATGGGGCTGATCGGATCCGGCGTGGCGGTGCTGTTCCGGGCCGTCTCGCTGGTCGGCTTCGCCGCGCTGTACGTCTACGTCGCGCCGTGGCACCTGCCCGCCGACGCGTGGTGGACCTGGGTGCTGCTGATCCTGTCGGTGGACCTGCTCTGGTACTGCTACCACCGCATGTCCCACCGGGTCCGGGTGATCTGGGCGGCGCACCAGGCGCACCACTCCAGCGAGTACTTCAACTACTCCACCGCGCTGCGGCAGAAGTGGAACCTCTGGTTCGAGAACCTCATGTGGCTGCCGCTGCCGCTGCTCGGCATGCCGCCGGTGCTGGTGTACACCGGGTTCTCGATCAACCTGATCTACCAGTTCTGGGTGCACACCGAGAAGATCGGCAAGCTGCCCATGGCGTTCGAGTTCGTCTTCAACACCCCGTCCCACCACCGGGTGCACCACGGCAGCGACCCGGAGTACCTGGACAAGAACTACGCCGGCATCCTGATCATCTGGGACCGGATGTTCGGCACGTTCGCCGAGGAGCGGCACCGGCCCACCTACGGGCTGACCACGCCGGTGACCACCTACAACCTGCTGCGGCTGCAGTTCGGCGAGTACGCCGCGATCGTCCGGGACCTGCGCGGGGCGCGGAGTTGGCGGGACCGGGGCGGCTACCTGTTCGGTCCACCGGGCTGGCGCCCCGCCCGCGGCCTCTGAGCCGCGGTTCGCGGTGTGCTGAGAGCGCCGACACAGTGTGCTGAGAGCGCCGACTCGCGGGTTTTTTGGGGGTTAGGGCATGCCTACTAGGTGGGGGCCCCAGCGGGTGATTTCGGCGGGTAGGTCCAGGGGGCGGGTGGACAGGTTGGCGCGCATCGCCTCGGTGACCTGGTCCAGTGGCACCAGCCAGGACACCTCGAACTCCAGTCCGTCGGGGTCCTTGGCATAGAGCGCCTTGGTGGTCACGTGGTCGGACGCGCCGACCAGCGCGCCGGCCGCACGCAACCGGCGCTCGTAGTCGGCCAGATCGGCCAGCGTGGCCACCGACCAGGCCACGTGGTAAAGCCCCACGGAGGTCTGCCCGGCCGGCGAATCGGCCGCGTCGGCGCCGATCTGGAACAGCCCGAGGTCGTGGTCGTTGTCCGACTCCGGGGCACGCAGGAACACCGCCCGGCCCATGTCGTGCACGGTGCGGAAGCCGAGCACATCCCGGTAGAAGGCGGCGCTGCGCTGCGCGTCCCGCACGTACAGCACCGCATGGTTGAGCCTTCTAATACCCATTTGCCCAGGGTAACCCGGTATCGGGGGCGCCGCGGGCCACAAATCGGGCGATAAATCGGGGCGCTGCGCCGACCGCCGGGAGACCCCGACGGGTGGAGGTGACACCATACCGGTCATGAAGTCGCGCGTACTGGTAGTCGACGACGACCCGGCGCTATCCGAGATGCTCTCCATAGTCCTGCGGGGGGAGGGTTTCGATACGGCCGTGGTGTCCGACGGCCCACGCGCGCTCCCAGCGGTCCGGGAGCTGCGCCCGGACGTGGTGTTGCTGGACCTGATGCTGCCCGGAATGAACGGCATCGACGTGTGCCGGGCGATCCGCGCCGAGTCCGGGGTGCCCATCGTGATGCTCACCGCGAAGAGCGACACGGTGGACGTGGTGCTCGGCCTGGAGTCCGGTGCCGACGACTACGTGATCAAGCCGTTCAAGCCCAAGGAGCTGGTGGCCCGGATCCGGGCGCGGCTGCGTCGCACGGATGCCGAGCCGGCCGAATTACTCTCGGTGGGCGAGGTGAACATCGACGTACCCGCGCACCAGGTCCTGCGGAACGGCCAACCGATCTCGCTCACCCCGCTGGAGTTCGACCTGCTGGTGGCACTGGCCCGCAAGCCTCGGCAGGTGTTCACTCGTGAGGTGCTCCTCGAGCAGGTGTGGGGCTACCGGCACGCGGCGGACACCCGGTTGGTGAACGTGCACGTGCAGCGGCTGCGGTCCAAGGTGGAGCGCGATCCGGAGCGACCTGAGGTGGTGCTGACGGTGCGGGGCGTGGGGTACAAGGCCGGGCCGCCGTGACCACCCCGGACTGATGACGGCTCGGTCGGTGGCGCGCCGGCTCGGTGCTTTGGTGCTGAGCGTTCCGGGCGCCCGGCGGGTGCGGGCGCTGCTTCGGGCATTGCACTACCTGGCCGCCGAGCTGCGGACCATCTTCGCGGCGGCCTGGCGGCGCTCGCTGCAGCTGCGGGTGGCGGTGAGCACGCTCGCGCTGTGTTCCGGGGTGGTGATCGTGCTCGGCCTACTGCTCCAGACCGAGATCGCCGACCGCCTGGTGCAGGGCAAGGTCGCGGCGGCCCGGGTGCAGATGGAGACCGCCACCGCGGAGCTGGAGCGGGATCTGACCGGGGTGAACCCGGACGACGAGTACGTCGAAGGCACCCTGAACAAGGCCCTGGACAAGCTCAGCGTCACCACCCTGACCGATCAGCCGAGCAGCCAGAACGCCGGAGACTTCCGCGCCGTGCTGGCCACCGAAGACGGACGGAACGGGCCCCAGGCATCGGCCGGCCGGCTGGACACCATCCCGCCGGGCCTGCGCCGCGCGGTGCAGAGCGGTGCGCTGGCCATGGAGTTCCAGACCGTGGACGGCGTGCCGATGGTGATCTACGGCCAACCGGTACACACCGCCGGCCGAGATCTGCAGTTCTACCTGCTGTTCTCGCTGTCCGCCGAACAACGCACGCTGACCCTGGTGCAGAGCACGCTGATCGTCGGCGGATTGGTGCTGATCCTGTTGCTGGCCGCGGTGACCAGCCTGGTCACCCGGCAGGTGGTGCGCCCGGTGCAGCAGGCCGCCGAGGTCGCCGAGCGGTTCGCCGACGGGCACCTCGAGGAGCGGATGCCGGTCAAGGGCGACGACGAGGTGGCCCGCCTCGCCGAGTCGTACAACGAGATGGCCGGCAGCATCCAGAGCCAGATCCGCCAGCTGGAGGAGTTCGGCGCGCTGCAGCGCCGGTTCACCTCGGATGTCAGCCACGAGCTGCGCACCCCGCTGACCACCGTGCGGATGGCCGCCGACGTGCTCTTTGCCTCCCGCGACCAGCTGCCGGCCGCGCTGCGTCGGTCCTCCGAGCTGCTGGTGGAGGAGCTGGACCGGTTCGAGGCGCTGCTCGCCGACCTGTTGGAGATCAGCCGGCTGGACGCCGGCATGGCCGAGCTGGGCGCCGAGCGCACCGACATGCAGTCGGTGGTGCAGCACGCGGTGGACGCGGTGCGCGGTCTGGCCGAGGAGAGCGGCACCCCGCTCGAGCTGGACGTGCCCGCCGGGGTGTACGCCGAGATCGACCCGCGCCGGGTGGAGCGGATCGTGCGCAACCTGGTGGCCAACGCGCTGGACCACGGCGAGGGCAAGCCGATCCAGATCCGGCTCGGCGCCGACGAGCAGAGCGTGGCGGTGCTGGTCCGCGACCACGGGCTCGGGCTGAAGCCGGGCGAGGCCGGGCTGGTGTTCAACCGGTTCTGGCGCGCCGACTCATCCCGGGCCCGGCGCAGCGGCGGCACCGGGTTGGGGCTGTCCATCAGCCTCGAGGACGCCCGGCTGCACGGCGGCTGGCTGCAGGCCTGGGGCGAGCCCGGGCGGGGCGCGGCGTTCCGCCTGACCCTGCCGCGGTCGGTCGGCGGAGAGCTGGACGGCAGCCCGCTGCCGCTGGTGCCGACCGATGAGCCCTTGGACACCGCCCTGCTCAACACCGGT
>Ga0193743_1002466_pt1 | contig 13065 bp, 18 predicted proteins | sample L2c2metaG_FD_143038 | JGI IMG/M metagenome (GOLD analysis project Ga0193743, IMG submission 143038) | Soil microbial communities from a riparian zone of the East river system, Colorado, United States - L2c2 | ecosystem: Environmental > Terrestrial > Soil > Riparian zone | place: USA: East River... | reverse complement strand
TCCCTCTTCTACTGATAACGACATAAAGCTGGGAATTTTTAGAAGCGATAGCGCAAAAAAAGAGGACTGCAGAGACTGAGAGATGATGGAGACAGTGTGGCAACAACAGTTGGAAGAGATACAAAAAAACAGACCACCGAGAAATCAGGTACTCCAGTCTCACGTAGATAGTGTTCATGTTTGAAGGATATCTTCCTAGTCCATCTACCTAACAGTCGGCTATCCGCGCAGATTGGCGATACAGCAGCAAATGGTACTTAGGTGGGTTGATGTAAGGTGGGGGTAATAGTTGCCCACGTCGTTAGACTCTCATCTTAGGAGTTGAGGTGTGTTGTATTCACGGGAGATACATAAGGGTGGATTTAGCCCTGGCGTTGACTTTGACGTTGTTACGAGATTCAGCCCAGGACAGGATTATGCGGAAAGGAGGTAAGGTAAGGAGGTGAAAGCGAAAACATGCAAATTGATAAGACATTGAACCAACCATCATAGGTTTCTATATGTGTCTCCAACCTCATCGACTACCTCACGGTTGATGGACGTTGAGGGAAGCGAAGGGGACAGATTAGAAACAAAGGGCCGACTGTGTATATTTTTTTACTGAGCCGTTGTAAGCTAGCTCGGTTCCTTGTCTTCGTTTGTCCGTTCTGGGGGACCAACACAGACCTCCGATAAGCCCGCCGCCTCGAGCCATCCATGTGCTAGCCATAAAGATCAGATTTGTGGCGGCAATGGTGCGCAAGTGAAAGCCAGTTACCTGAGGGTGGGGCACGTCGTTTTTGGTTCTGTACATAAGACCTTCTTTACGCAAGTCCAATCATCAACATCACAAGTCTCTGCCTCGTGCATGTCCACGACGGATCGGTGCTGGCTTCGGGGCATTCCCTCCTCGGTTGTTGTAAGACCAGATTTATGTAAGCACATCGAGAGACATGAAAAAATAATATATCCAACAATTATCGCGATATATTCCATAGTGGTTCCAGCGCATTCTTAGCTTAGTTTCTTTCTACATTTCAGGCACGAAAAATCCATGTCATATCATGTTGATTTTATGATGAATGGGATTTCGGAGATTTTACTGATAACAAGATCAGGCTAGCCGTGCATCGCGTGTTGCTGATCATCATGATTGAGATCCGCTAAAAAGCGAGACTTACTGGCATGGATCTCATTCTTTCCTTCCATCTGGCTTCTTTTGCGATATGTCAATCCCCTTCACTTCACTCTACATCGATGGCCACAACTTGCCTGCCAGCAACAACGAAACTTTCCAAGTTCGCAATCCTTACACAGGACAGGTAGTTGGTACCGCAGCATCGGCATCCAGCCAAGATTGCACTGCAGCTATTGAAGCCGCTTCAAATGCCTTTGGAGCATGGGAACGTACCAACCTCAACGAACGTCGTGATATACTTCTGAAGGCTGCCGACCTTGTTGCAGCTGATAAATATCGCACAAGGATCCTGGAAGCTATACGCGAGGAAACTGCCGGCGATGCTGCCTGGGGTACTTTCAATTGGCGTGGTGCCGGCAACTTCCTTCGCACTCAAGCTGGGCTGGCGGATCAGCTTCGAGGTGAAATTTATCAATCTGGAACCGTCCCAGGCGCACAAGTCATAGCACAGCGTCGGGCAATGGGCGTCTGGTCTGTCCTCTTTCCTGTCAGTCGAATATGAATTACTGAGCTTGTCTGCGGTTACTATATAGCTTCGGTATTGCCCCATGGAACGCGCCGTTTGCTCTTACCCTTAGAGCCATAGCACCTCCAATCTTGTGCGGCAACACGGTCGTTCTCAAATCATCCGAAGTTAGTCCAAGGACTCAAGCGCTTGTTGTTGAACTATTCGAGGAGGCTGGTTTACCTTCTGGAGTCCTGAACTTGATCTCATTGTCGAGAGAGAATGCACCGGCTCTGACTGCAGAAATCATTGCACACCCTGCAGTGCGCCACATCAACGTAAGGATTTATATTACTTTTTTATGACCACCATCAATAAAATGTATCTTCGCAGTTCACTGGAAGCGACCGGGTTGGCAAAATTATCGCGATAGAAGCTGCTAAGTATCTCAAACCTTGCGTCCTTGAGTTGGGAGGGAAAGCTCCAGCCATCGTATGTTTTCTTACCGATTTCTTCTCACTTTCAGGTGACAAACCTTTGCCCAAGGTGCTCAATGATGCAAATATTACCGACGCCGCGAAAGGGATCGTGTTTGGTGCCATGTTACACTCTGGTCAGGTAAGATGTTTCAATGAATCAATCATATTGTTTAGAAAATTAATATTTCTTTGTGGGATAAAAGATCTGTATGTCTACGGAACGAGTGATTGTACAAAGTGGAATTGCGGAGCAGTTCATTGACAAGGTCAAGGAGTTTGCTCAGCGTCTCAAAGCAGGAGACCACGTAAACGACCCTTCTTCTGCTCATATTGGAGCGGTTTTCGCAGAGTCGTCCGCCGCCAATATCGTCAGCTTGATCAAGGAAGCTAAGGAGCAAGGTGCAGAGGTGGTTTTGGGGGATATTTCACACAAAGGAACCATCATCCAGCCTCATCTCCTCAGGAATGTGACGGTCGATATGCGTGTATGGCAAAGAGAGACGTTCGGACCTGGTGAGCCTGATATTTTACCCGATGCACATTGGCTAGAAATTCAAGGCTGACATATTCATTAGTTATCGTTTTCGCTGTGGTCAATACAGTCGAAGAAGCGGTTGAGACTGCCAATTCATCCGAGTATTCGCTCTCAGCCTCACTCTGGACGAGCGATTTGTATGCCGGGCAACTTATTGCGTCGCGAATCCGAGCTGGTCAGTGTTTTATCTGATCTATCCCTAGTTTTAGAGTAATCCAGCAATGTGCCTCTGAAGGTTGTACCTCTGTCAATGGGCCGACTATCCACTCAGAACCGAGCGACGGTCTCTTGGGCCTAGGGTATGTATTGAATTGCATTCTATGGTATATGGTATCCTGACTGACCCCCTCAATATAGAGGAGCATCGGGATATGGTCGTTTCCACCTTGAGAACTTCACCGATAAACGCCTTATAGTAACCCATCCTGCTGGACGCCAATATCCTCTTGTTGGTTAAAATTAGTCATGAAAGAAAATCAGATTGACTGACTTACAAGTATTCACCCTATGTATGTATCGATGTATGATTTCGGGTCGAGAACTTGGTTTCGGCTAATGCCAGAAAATAATTTATCTTTAAGAGATAAAGTGTGAATATGAGAAGCTGCTAGAAACCTGCAACATAAAAGAAACCATTATAAAGAAAGAACGAGAGCTAAGAATAATTTCAACCACTAAAGGGAATTGAATTCAACATCTCTCGCAGAGATTGATGCGTGCCCAATCCAGCTGGTGTATCAGGGCATTGTATAAGGTGGACCAAATCCGACGAACCTGTACCTTCAGAGGATACCTTGTTTCGAACAGGGCACATGGTGTAGTTGGTTATCACGCTCGCTTAGCATCAACGTCTGCGAGAGGTGTTGGGTTCAATTCCCAATGTGTCCATGACTGTTTTACTTTTTTTTTTTTTTTTTCCTTCTTTAGTGGAAGGAAAGAGTAATTTGCGCTGCTCCAGACGGACCTCAAACTGATCAATAGCAATCGAGTCGGTTGTTAGAGTCCCAGCAAGCTTCATCAAAATCATATGCATATTAATATTGTTATAGGGTAACACCTTCAGATTGAACAAGACTAGCAAACTATTGTATCTACCGCTCATTGCTAGAGCTGAATCCCCTAGAACCTCGACGACATCGATGCCAAGCTTGATAACTTCGCACAAAAATGAAATACAACACCAGAAAAACAGGACATACAACATGTGAGATAATATATAGACTATTTAATGCTCATGAACCAGAATTTATTGCCGCCAACCATTCCCGCCGCAAAGCGTTTCGTTTTGTTAATGTCTGGGCATTTTTCTCCATCTCATCTTTACTCCGGTACTTCCACATGAAATCTTCTGTACGCGAGACGTAGAACAAACGATACGTTCGCACGCAAACTTTGATCTCAAGACCATCTTGCGATGAAACATCGGGTGGTACATCTCGAACGAAGGGAGGCAGGTTTCTGCACCAATGTTATTCAAAATCAGATCAACGGCCAGTGAATAGAAACTGACTTTCGTAGATAAGAACGCTTAACGCGAGCCTGTGATACGCCATCCGTAGTTTCTCCCTAAACAAAAAACAATTAGACTCGCATCAAATCCATCAAACCCTTGTATTGTCACTAACCGATACGTAGGCATCAACATAAAATTGCCATCGACCACTCAAAACCTCCGAGTCATCAAAACTAGAATCATCTTTTCCAATAAGCTGACATGTCATAAGCTTGGAATCGGACAACTGGACTATAAATCAGTATCGAAAGCGGGGGGTTCGGAGTGGATGAAACTCAACCCAGTCGATACGAAATACATTCTCATCAGGTCCGAGAACCTTCTCGGCATTTCGGCGGATATTGATCCTATCTTGAGTAGTAGGCGAAGTTAAAGCTCGTTCACGCTTGACGATTTCAAGTAGTTCTTGACTTTTGGGGTCTGCAACTACAGCTTGAACCTAGGTAGGAAAAAAATCCAAGCTTAGACAACAAATAAAGCCATAAATAAACTACACCTACTTGCTTGATAATGGTCCCAATGACCTTGTCGATAGTAAAGATTTTATACACGTCCTATGAAACACAGATCATTCTTCATTGTAACGATTCCCAAAGAGAGAAAAACTTGTAAGTACCTTGGTACCAAAAGCAACTCTCATCTGGTCTTCAAACGCATGCTGCTCAATCTCATTCGAGAACAAGCGTTCACAGGACGCAAGCAGCATTTCATAGTAATGCCCAATGTTAACAGCAACATCAACACCATTACTAGCAATCAGGCCTGCCTCTGTTGCTGCTGGATTCGACCGGCGTTCCTTAGGCTTCGAAGTTGAGAGTTTGGTCGCAATGCCTTTAAACAAATTTAGCCGCGAGTATAAAATCTATTGTTAAATAATTGAGTCCTGTCAAATCCAAGAATATTAGTACTGACCTCTATCAGTCGCATTAAAGTATAGAAAGTCGTGTTAGTGAAGAAATTATTGCTGATTTTTAAGGATCGTTTGCTCGAAGTCGAGCTCTCTGGCTTGTCTTCCTCATTGAAGATAGGTGATGCAAAACGGGAAACCGAGGGAGATGATCCCGCCTCCTGTGCCCTCGTCTTCCTACTCGTAGACTTGGCTTGCTCGCTCTTCAAAAGCTTCTTCCTCAGATCGCCACCTGAAGACACATTGGCCAGCTTTCGTCCATTCCTGGCCGTTCTAGAACTGCTAGCTATACTGGAAGCCTCATTATCGTCCACCGCACTAGCCACATCAGCATCACTCGTATCACTGTCCACCGTATCCTGAGCCACCAGCGCCATATTAAATTCAACTGTGTTCAGAGTGTAAAAGAGGGGTATGAAAGTCCGCAGGAAATTCTCTATCCGTTTTCGTTCTGTAGCATTGATCTGGGCTTGTGTGCGATCGAGGAACGTGAATATCAACTTGATCGCGTCTTGGAGAACGATTTCATTATCCATGACGAATTCCAATTGATGTCTAGGTCTCGTCCTCGCAAAGAGAGGATCAATCAGGCATGCACGCTTCGCCATTTGTTCTTCTCTCGCAGTCTCGATCTGATTGACCAACGCTTTTGTGGTCAGTGCCTTTTTGTCAGAGTTCTTGAATGAGATAGCTTGATGATCCAAGCTCTTCGCATAATTCCGCGCATCTGCCTCCCTCCAGACCTTGTTCCACTCACTCTGAGCCCGCTTCCACTCCGCCTCCTTCTGTTTCAGACGTTGAAGCACGAAAGGAATAGCCAGCGCAGGGGTCTCTTGCATTATTTGGATAACTTCCATACCCGCTTCCCGACCATAAAGTTTCTTGATTACTCTGGTATGGATGGCCTTCCATGAACCGCCCAAGTTCGCCTTCAACTTGAAATTTCCTCGATCTTCAGCGCTCATTTGAGCAATTTTGTTGTTGATCGGTTCAAGCATGGCGATAGTCCGTACGATAGCTTCGATGTGGAAATCGTATTCGTGTCTTTCCTCTTCACTCCTGTGCAAAGCTTCTTCGTATATGTTTTTCTTTTGAGAAACGAACCCGGAGTCATCGCTAGTCCAAGTCGGATGAGAGACCCATTCATCATTAAGCACTGAACGACACATCTCATCTCGTCCTGAACAAGGAACATTGGCCTCCTAGAACATTTCCGTGAGGACAGTAAAAAATGGGTATATATATATACATATCGCTCACCCTAGCAGACACCTTCCGATAGCTGCCATACTTCTCGCTCAAGTCGATACGTCCAGGCCTTTCAGGCAATCCAGCCACAGCAGGTTTCGTCCAACTACTTTGGGTATGCTGCTCTGCTAAAAGGTGTTCCCGCTCCTTCTTATCATCCCATCCAAGAATGTCCCGAAATTGCTTGTACAGTTCAGTATTGCCTAGGAAATTTCGACTCTCTTTGACAAGGCGAGCGGTATCAATGTAGTCCTGAGCGAAGAGATTGACCAACTTCAAAAACTCGTTATAAAGATCGCGATTATCCAAAACACGTTTTACTCGATCAAAAAAATGGGTTTCATCGTTGATGACAGGTGGCCGCGGAACCTGAGTTGGCAGAGGATGATGGGTAGTTCGACGGGGAGAAGATGGGCCTGCAACTATATGTTTGGGGTTGTACGACATTGGCGTGAGATCCTGAGCGGAGGCATGTTTCGTTTTCTGTAAAGTAAGGATGAATGATTTGTGGGAGTATACGATCCGCGTACCTTGGCGGGAGGAGCACTTTTGACAGCTTCTTTTTCCCTTTCTCTATCCTTCTCGGCCGCTTTTCTCTTCCGCTTTTGTGGTAAAGAAGAATTGGTGACTGAATTTGCAACAGCATCTACTTTGCGTCGATGCCTGTCATGTGTAGAGGTGTGAGCGGGTCCGTCCATTAATTGCTGGCTTCGGTCTGGCATGAAGACACGAAAATCTGCTCGGAGATCAGGCGCATCCTTAAAAAGTATGGCAATCTGTTTTGAAACTTCGTCCTAGGGACGAAAGCTTGCGTTAGGTACTCGCCATGAAAAGGTATACAACGTACTTCATCAATGGTATCAGGTGTATGGTGGTAACGAGAAAGGATATCTAAAAATTGACGATATGTGTCTGGATCGCAGCGCTGCTTAATCTTCTGAACATATTGCACTGCTGGCTCAATGGTTTGTCCATCCATACCATAACGAGGGTCAGGAGAGGCAGGGCGAGCGCTATGATCGATGTCCGCTCCTGAATAGCGAATTAGGACTCTATAAACGAAAGAAGAAGCTTTGAATACCATGACTAGCTCCGAGTTCATGACGCACGGCTGGGGGAGAGGGCTTTGACCATGAGAGTCCTTGGCCAGGTCCACCAATGGTTTGCATGGTTCTGCCACTTGGGGTGGTCACGGTTATAAAGCTTGCGTCGGAGGCGTCTGTAGTGCATTCGATCCGATACCCGACCGGTAAAAAGGTGTTAAATCCTTGGATTAGAGAAGGATGACCATTGAAAAGGATAGACACGCGTTCAATAACACCTGGGGTGTCGATTCTAGAGTAAAAAAGCGTTAGACTACGGTGGGTGTGTAGATTGGTTGAATACTGACTGTTCGTTTTTGAACTCTTTCATGATATCTAGGAAGTGGTTGTAGACATCTGGTTTCTCCTGGAACTTCACTTTGACGGCATCTAGATAGCTAAGTGCATCTTTGACATTGAGGGGTCGATCTAGAGAGGCGTAGCTTTGAGGATCCATGGGAGAGGGCCTCCGTGATCGCTGAGAGGTCGTAGGCGGCAAGGTGTTCTCGTCGGAAACAGCAGCCGTTGGCCCCGATCGAGCTTCAACAACAAGTGTGGTTATTCGAGATGTTGCCACTGCCTCTGTAGGGTCAGGCTTCGGAAGGTCCAGTGACTGTGATAGAACATTTGATGGTGGAGTACCCGCAGCAGCTGCTTGTGGCGAGGCAGGACTGTCGACTGCCATTTTATCAATGTCCATGGTGGTGACGAAGAAGGGTTCAAAGGCGGTCTGTGCACCGATCAATCGTGCACGTGTCATTGTTTGATTAGCGCCGCCACACATCAAACTTTCCCATCATCATCATGGAATTCGAGTCCAATGATCTATTCGACGATCCTAGTTTTGAAGAGAAAACAATGGACAAATTGAATCATTACCATACTATATCCTCAATATTTAGCCAGAAACTTGAAACCTACCTCAAGTCTACTAATGAACCACCGGCGCCATACTACAAAGCTGCGGAACAAGCATGGCGCGCAAATCCTATCGATAATCCGGGCGTATATCCTGGAGGCCCAATCACACCACCAGTTTTGCAAGCTTTTTACGCCAAGTGTGATACGATCTGTGAGTCTCCAAGTGAACCTGCTACACCAGCCGAGTACGTATCATTCTTCAAGTTTTCTACTTCTTCCTCCTTTGATCCCACAAAGGTTGATTCGTGCTATCTATGCTGCTAATATTGGTAGCAAGTTCATCACGTCCGCCTTGCTAGCTAATACCCCTGAGAGGCCAATCGAATACGTCGACATGATCGGTTATAACGTAGATTTACTACTTCAGTGAGTTAGATCCCCCCATTCTAATTTATCGATGCTTCTGAAATACACTATAAATGTAGGTTACAACGGGATAAAGTCGCTATGGGCCCTACCTCTCTTCCGGCAATTGGCAATATCCTCACCTACATAGACAAAGATAGCAACGTAGTCCAAACTATTCTCATCAAAGATCACGGCTCCAATGCCATGAAAGGCCACTTCTACGTAGTTACAACTACTATTGACGAAGAAATGGACGATGGCAGCCTTGATCAAGAGGTTTCAGAAGATGTGATGAGGGAGTGGGTTGAAAACTGCATTCCATCACAGTGACTGCCAGTGACAGACCGCCGTGCTGCACGATTTGCGGCACAGTGAGGCGCTAGATCTTTCGATCTCACTAACAAGCCATTTAAAAGGGAAGGACAACGCAAAGCACAATCACCACTACCCATAATTTAGCAAATTCGAATTCCAATTTGAATGGGTAGGACCAAGTAGTAGTGGTGGGCACTCGTTACCGCTTTCTCCATTACAATAATAACTGATCAAAATCATTATAGTCGATTAATAATCAAAATTCCATGAATCTCTGTGCATGATAGTTCAAAGGTTGATGTGACGTGGCTAGATGCAAAATCGACTAAACACTAGGTCGTACCATAGGCATGATAAACCCTCCTCGTAAGTGTTACCTGCCTAGCAATAACAACTGCACTCTGTCGTCCATCATTACAATATCATCAGATCGTTGAGTTTGATCTATTGTTTGATCCATACAATTATTCAAGACACGCCTTCTTCAATGTATATCATAATACGATCAGGTCGACCGAAGCAGGCATAGTTTCCCCAGAAATAACCGCCAACGCATTTTTAACAGCAAGCTTTGCCATCTCCACGCGAGTTTCGAACGTCGCAGATCCAATGTGGGGTAACATGACACACCTTATATTTTTTAAGATCAGCAATAGAACTAGAAGAGAAAAAAACGCATGAATCAAATACCGAGACTCTTTAACCAACGGGTGGTCAGCAAGAACATTTGGTTCGCCGGCCACAACGTCTAATCCCGCACCCCATATCCAACCTTCACGTAATGCCTTGGCTAGAGCATCTGAGTCTACCACCGTACCACGACAAGTATTAACCAACACACTTGTCTTCTTCATTCTCCGTAAGAAATCCTCATTTATCAGATGTTTCGTCCCTGATCCACCAGGGGTCAAGACAAAAACTACATCGCTCTCAGAAGCCACTCTGTCAAAGCTTACGCGCTGGAGAGAATTTAATCCAAGTTCTTTTGCCAGAGCTTCATCTCGGGATGGGTTAGGTTCCGATGATGGTCTTGATGCATAGAGCGCATCTCGAAAGCCGAACGGGATGAGCCGAGCGAGAGTGGCCTGAGCGATACGGCCGAACCCCACAAATCCTGCAGTACATTTCCTTGAGGAACTAGATGTACTCAATTGAGGACCACAGAATAAAAATGGATCCCAAGTGAATTGTGGCCACTACAAGATCAGTGAGAGATGAGAGATTCCTAGGAAAACAAGTGGCATAATTTTACCTTTGCTTCGTGCACAACAGCCATCGTTTCGCGAACATTTCGGCTGGCCATAAAAGCAAGCATCACTGACAGATCGGCAACTGGGAGATGGTTTAGTGTCAGATCGAACAATTATACTGAGAGGTTTACCTGCGTCGGTCAAGACTTCAGGTGTATACCCAAGTTTGATATTACGTTTTGCAAGCTCTTTAACGTCGATATTATCTACAATAATTTGAGGACTTCGCCGTCGTGAAAATTTCAGAGACACCGTTACATACCATATCCAACGGCCATAATCGAGACCACGCGAAGCTGAGGCCCAGCTAGCCTTCAGGGTAACTTTCGTGAGGTTGTTTGTATTCTAAAAAGTGACATACCTGCATCTATAATTTCAGTATCTATCTGTAGGGGAACAAAAAAATGAAACCCAGATTGTGATCTGTATTAAAATTGACGCACTTTGTCCGTAACGAGCACGATAAGCGCGATTGCCCCAGGCACATTCTGAAGCAGCCAATCCCTATGACAGACAGTATCCTCGCTCCACACAACAACCTAGCGAGAAAAAAAATTACACTGCTTCTGAAATTGTGATGGCGGTTCGACCGCGAATACTTGCCTCCAGTTCAACCTGTGCTTGTTGGAGTAAGGCCATGCTATCTGGACCAAGATCCCTGGTAAATACGACCTTGGGACGAGAGCTAGTGATATTGGAGGTAATGCGAGATGAACGGTTGAAGGATGGGGAAGACATAGGTTGACCTGGATGCCATTCTCTGTGATTCGGAAATTGTCCCCGGCCCGTTCAGTCCTACAACTTGAAGTGTAAGGTGGACTACACTTTAGAACTAAGTACATCGACTGTACAAGTTCTGTATATGAAGTTTGCCATATACAGGTCCAGCCCAGCTCCCTGGTCCACCTACTATGGCGGACTACATCGCACCTGACCAAACGACTCGGACGACAAGCTTTGGATGAAATATTTCACCGAACAGCTTGTCTTTGTGAAAGTCAGACAGTGGACTTGATTTTCGTCTAGATTCTGTAATTTCACCTCCATGAACTTGTGTATCTAAAGTGAGTCCTCCGGAGTATATTCTTATGAACTTAGCTAAGATATGAGGTTGAATTCGAAACCTTATGCAGTGTGGATTTAAGCTCAAGGTGATGGACTGCGGTCTCCGGACAAACTCGTCAATTGCAAGTTAACATTGAAGCTGAGTCCAGACTGTGTCTGCTTCTTCTTGCAGTTCTGAGCGCAACCTTTGTCGCGCCTTGTTTTCTCTGCCTATGCTTCAAGCTAAGCCTGAGGCCATTCGCTTGCCGCATGGTTTACAATACTCATTGGCTATGGTGACCTTATTATAGATGCATACTCCACGGGCCTTGCCACGAGCAGAAGGTCGCCACCTCTGCTTGAACCTTTATGTTGCTTACTCGTTAGCGTTTCTATAGATCACGCAAAACGTTGTCGTCTCAGAAAGATACCATCGTTGTCATGCTCTGGCCGCCAGCACCTGAAGCTAAAGGCGACTCTATACCTTTTCAACTCGGCATTCAAAATTTATTCCAACCTTACGACTCGGATTATACACGTGGTCATGATCATTCTGGCCATATTCACTACACGTACATCTGATGAAATCACAAGCAACATACGCTACGCGCGGTTCCCGTTTACTGGCATTGCTGACCATTATTGTTCTGCTTTTGCTCATCGGTTTTCCCATCTCCCATGGAAGGGTGAATGGTGGCGCAGGATTGACAAATTCCATCACATGATCTTTCATATGGAATGGGGATGATAGGTACGATATATAGCTACGCTACCAACTTTCACCCAACCAAAAGTAGTCTCGCAACCTGGACTACACTGCTGGCACTTGAAGGTACCGAAAAGGCTGACCGACAATGTCTAGTTGCACTCTTGGCCCTCCATAGTTCATAACACATCAAAAACATATTTTTAACTTGACAAAAAAAAAATCTTCTGCGTGGCAATGACATCATAACTACGTGGGAAAATAACAGTTAATGGTAATGGTCCATCTTCGTCGCACACCTCATGCCTACCGATCGAATCTCTCGCCGGAGCGAAAGTTTCTTCTGGACGTCTGCATGCATGTGGTCAATGTGTATTTAGATACGGTAAGATTGCCACCCTATGCCCCCCCCAAACCTCGAAACCAGTCTGCCGATGAGTTATGCCAGCCCTCCGTCCTATGGGCAGCGGACTCCCACTGGTCAAGTCAACAGGGAGATGGCTACAAAGGAACTGGTAGGTCAGCGGTCTGGGTAGCGCAGCCCACTGACGACACCATTCGCTCGGTCGAAACCGCGTAGGTAGTAGCACTTTTCCTTGTGGGTCTGCGCTGCCCGACCGTCTGATTTATTTGCTACGCACAGGGATGACATTTATCTTCGGAGAAAATGTCATACCAACGCAAATGGACATATCAGCTTGGCGCGAGGATGGACGCAGGGACCACGCTTAGGCCTAGGTACCTTTGCTAATAACCCTGCCAGTCTCCTTGTAGCTAACGAGGTTGGAAAACTTGAGTTGCTTATGTAACGTAGTTAGCTAAATATATATCATTTCATATTCCATGGGATCAATTACTAGCAAAACACACCCGATTCGGCAACACAAGCCACGAACCCGTGCCTACGGCACGGCTCCGCTCCGCTTTGCCTGCCTACAGCACGGATTCGGGGCTTGCTGGGGGTGACACCCCCAGACCCCTGGCTGCATCACAACAGTGGAAGCAGTCTCCACTCCCAATAATTAACACAGTCTCTAATCCCAATAGTCCACACAGTCTCCAGTCCTAATAGTCAAAAATCCTAATAGTAGACAT
>Ga0193743_1002465_pt1 | contig 13065 bp, 8 predicted proteins | sample L2c2metaG_FD_143038 | JGI IMG/M metagenome (GOLD analysis project Ga0193743, IMG submission 143038) | Soil microbial communities from a riparian zone of the East river system, Colorado, United States - L2c2 | ecosystem: Environmental > Terrestrial > Soil > Riparian zone | place: USA: East River... | reverse complement strand
ACCTACGATCTTGTTTACTACGAAAAAGTATTTTCCAGACTTCCTCGCCAGATCATGCGTGTAGACGCCGTTCGCTACCTATGGATGGAAGCAATAGGCGGCATCTACTTCGATTTCGACATTCAGCTCCGAAGACAATGGGAGCCCTCGGGGGGCGCCGTATTGGTTGGGAGAGAGTGGACTTGGCCGAAAGCCGATGATATCAAAGTGAGCGTCCACAACTGTGTACTCGCCAGCACAGCGGGTCATCCGCTATGGCGGCGTCTGCTCGACGTAATAGCCAAACAAGTCACAGATGATGACTCGGTGCAGCGCGAGTGGTCTTCGATATTCGATGTCACCGGACCCAATGCAATTTCAAGAATAATCACTCAGGAGCAGCTTGCGCAAACGCTGAACGACGTCCACATACTCGAACCGTCGTGCATTTATCAACACGGCTTCTCTACGAGCCCTCCGGAGAATGCGCTTTTCATTCATCAGGGTTCCAACTCGTGGAACGAGTTGCCCGAACCCGGATGCACAAACCGTTCCTGAAATCGCGAGAGCTACGGGCACTTCCGCTGCCAACCGGATCCGGCGACGATAATCCGAATTCATTGGTAGTGCATTGCAAGCTCTGACACCGTGGTTGGAGCTGCGCGAATACATTCACAATCGGAAAAGTCAATCGGGTGCCTGGTTGAGGGACAAGTAAAGGGGTTACTGAGTAGTCGCCGGACTGTTGACATCCAGCAACGGAACAGGCATAGAAGAATCATCCGTTGGTTGCATTGATCGGCCTATTGTACGTTCAACGAATCGAACATACGTGGACGCCAAATCTGAGACATCCATGACCATCTCTCTATCCAATTCAAACCCAAGTGCGTGGAGAAGACTCATTCTTCGTTTGTCGCAGACCGTAACCCACTCATTGCTTGGAAGTATTACCGGCGTACCAAACGCTAAGCAAGGCAATATAACATGTAACCTTTTGGTATAAACTATCGCGGCTTTTCGCAGTTGGTCGAGGCGCGTCGCTGCTAATTCCCATTGTTCACTCCATCCTATAGCGGCAATGCTGTTCGTCAAGTGGATTGTTCCTGGATAGGGAGCCACATCCACGCTATATTTGCCACTTCGAGGACCTTGATAACGGGGTAATGTTAGGGTGGCACACCCAATCATTTCCGATCCAACCTTAGAATTTTGAAGCAATTCGTGAGTGTAGGGGTCTCGAGCCCCAACTACGCAATTCGCATTTCTTAACCAATCTACATAGTGATCCGCATGCCAGCCTACATGAACCCCGGCAAATACGCAGTTAGTCGACGGTTTCGGAGTCGTTGACCAGCCCAGCCACCCATTGACAATCAAAGGCAGATTCTGACCGCGAATCGGAAATTGTTCATCACGATAAATCCCAAAACACGGTTCGCCAAGTAGACGGCACAACGCGAAGGTTTGTATCGCGTCTCCAAGGTTGAAAGTGTCGCGATATATAAAGACGCGAAACATACTCAAATCCTAACATTGATGGTGAATGTTACGTGAACCACAGGTCAGGATGTGCTACGGAGTAGTTGGCGCAGCATGCCGCAACTTCCACTGATTGGGTAGCCAGGCGGAGAGTTCAGTAATTGGAGCCGACGGCAAGTTGACCAGTAGCTGGGTGAGATACAGTCCGGGGATCTAGATCATGCCGGCGGCAAGTGCTTGTCAGGCTGGCCAATATGGATGCTGTTCGACCACCGCGTGAATTGCCGACGAACAAAGGGTTCTTACGGTTCAGCACCACCCGTTTGCTCTCTCGCTCGCCGCTGCTAGCGACGGGGCGGGTTCCAATCAGGCGGAAGGCGTTTAACTCCTTCCATTGACCCAGCGCGTAGTTGATTGCCTCAGCCGTGGGATGCTTGGGCAACAGCAGCACCTTGTAGCCAAGATGATAGACCCTCAGTGCAGTTGCCGCGCAGAAATGCGTGAGCGTATTATTCGGTCACAAGCCATTGGTCTATTATATAAATAGACAACGTATAGGGAAGATCCAGTTGGAGTAAATCACCTTCCAGCTCGTTTTATAAAAAAGCATGTCATTTGCAGTATACATTCCACTCGGTCCGGGCGAACTCGAGATTGATCGAATCTCCGACCTACTCGACTCATTGTTTTGCTATGAGCCAACAGTTACTCAGATAGTCATTGTTAGCGACAACGACGATGCGGGTTCCATTTGTTTTCACGCAGGGCGCCGCGCCTGCCCAATCACAATCCTCCCTCATCCGCGTAAAGGGAACAAATTAAACCGAGCGGGAGGCCTCTGTACGGCAAACTTAATTGCGCTGAACGAACTTGGTCGAACTCTGAACGCCATCCGCTTCGTAGTGAAGCTGGATACCGATAGTTTGATCATTGCTCCATTCTCGCGTAAGGTTAATTCGCTTTTAACTTCCGATCCAATGATTGGTACGGCCGGCACACTAGGAACTTCTTGTAATCGATCTATTCGCTCGTTTTATATGGATCACCTGCTTTCACAAGGCCTAGCAGCTGCTCTTGCTGTAGGTCTTTCGGCTGCACCACACAATTCAGAAGAGCAAAACCTGTTGCGCCGATGGGGTATTCACACTCCCACACAACTACACTCTTTTCAACGAATTTGTCGAATGCTGTCTCCCATTCACAATATGTCGTTTTCTGGCCAGCACTGCCAGGGGGGCGCCTATATGATCTCACGACGCCTCGTCTGGCGACTCTCCGCTATCGGGTTCCTTGAGACATCTACCGATTGGCTCGATTTAACTATAGGTGAAGACCAGATGATGGGTGCATTGTGTACGCTGGCTGGTCTCAAGGTTGTCGACTATTCATGCGTTGGCGAAGTCTTTGGTGTACAAGCATGTGGACTGCCGTACTCACCTTCGGAACTGATCACGTCTGGATTTTCGATCATTCACAGCGTAAAAAGCGACGATCAATATTCAGAGCAGAGCGTGCGCAAGTATTTTCAGGGAATTCGTCACACGCGTATTTAGTCGTCCGCTTCAACCCTCGGTAGAATGAAATTATTCCCAGATAGGCAGCAAGTGATCTACTTTGTGAGGCCGTAACAACTGCTATTGGCTCCACGCGCATCGCACGACCCGCTGGAATCCCGCATGCATGTAAGCAGAAGGGATTAGCAAGCGCCACTACTAATCCGAGCGCCTCAGACGTCGTTCAATGTCCTACACATCGTACGAGCGATGTTAGCGAGAAACAGGTTCCCCACACCACGCGTTGGCACCGCGAGAATGCGAATAGCATAACGACAAATCGCTGGAAATCGTATTCATGCACTTGTCCTCCCTTTCGCGCATCGGGACACAGCGCGAATCGATCACACACTTTTCGACGCTAATGGGCGATCCGTTCCTATGGCGTAACCCGCCCTGGTTCAGGCCGGACGTTCCCGCAATAGAGGTCGGGCGCAACGTCTCCGAGGAGACAGAGAGAGGAGAGGTCTGATCCGCCGGGCTCACTGTTATGATGATTGAATAGACATTGATAACCCTGTTCTTTTTGGAACAGTTCATGGTGGGTTCCCGAAGCCCTAATTGTGCCGGCATCAAGCAATAAAATGCGATCAACCCACTTTATGCTTAACATTCGGTGTGACACAAATATTATTGTTTTAGACGCTAATTGACTCGCAAGGTTTCTGTGTATTCTCCTTTCGGACTCCGCATCGAGAGCAGAAGTCGATTCGTCGAACAAATAGAGTGAAGCTCCAATGAGGACTGAGCGAGCGATTGCTAAGCGTTGTCTCTCACCACCAGAAAGCGCATGCCCTCGAGGGCCAATCACTGTTTCAAGACCTCGTGGTAACAGACGAATGGTGTCGGATAGCTCCGCAATATCGAGTGTCGACCATATCTCTGCGTCACTGGCGGTTGGTCGCACAAGAAGTAAGTTGTCGCGAATACTTCGGTTAAGCAACAATGTTTCTTGTGGAACATAACACACGGTCTTCCTGAGATCGGATAGGCGAGCTTGCCGAACGTCAACGCCGTGAACAAATACGGTGCCACCCTCCACGTCGTTGACCCTAGCAATAAGCCTCATAACCGTGCTTTTTCCGCTACCGCTGGACCCAACCAGAGCGACTACTTCTCCCAATCTAATTGAGGTACTCAAGCGGTCGAGTATTAGTCGAGCCGAATGATACCGGAACGAAACCTTGTCAAGTACGACGCTCTCATCACTTGTCCTGCAAACTGCTACAGGAGCTTCAGCCTCACGCACGGTTGGTAATTCTGCTGCTAGCTTCCAGATTCTGCGGAGGCTGGCATCACATCGCGCGAATTGTGTCGACAGATCAGCTGTCGCACTCAAGGGCAAGAACAGACGGGTCAAGTAGGTATAGAACGCGATGAAGCCACCGATACTGAGATACCCCTTGACAACCTCATGGCCACCGTAACCGACTAAGACGACAATCGCGGCAGAAACGACGCTCGTTGTGCAGAGTTTAAGGCCAATCTCGCAGCGGCTCCTCTCAATTAACGCTGCCTTTCGCGCAGTAGATACCGCTAGAAATACTTCACGCTGTATCTTCTCAGCCCCTAACAGTTGGACCTGAACGCCGGCTCTTAGGTGTTCGTCGACAATGTCGATCTCATCACTAGATCGCGCGCATGCCATTTCAGATGCGACAGTAAGGCGCCAAGCTCGCTTCCGCTTGACAATCAGAAAAAGTGATACGAATGGGAAAAGCAGGAACGACAACCGGAAGTTTAGGATCAACATTGCTGCGAGTATGAAAACCGTAAGGGAAATCGCCTGAAGCGAGGCGGGTATCATCGTAGACCCTGCCTCCGCGAGTTGGTCGACGTCTTGTTCGAGCGTGTAGAGCTTCTCGCCAAGCGGGGTCCCTTCATGAAAGTCTGCGGAAAGTCGAGATGCCTGTTCGAACAGATGCACTCGAATAGTTAGAATCAGATTTTGAACAGCTCTAATGCTGAATAGTTGACCAACCGCTGAACTAGCCAACTCGCCCAGCTGTACAGTCGCAATTACGACGATTGCGATTACGAGGAGGCGTGAAGTTCTTCCCTGGAGGACGTTGTCGATCACCCACTTAAGTATCAGAGGATCGACCAAAAATGCTCCGCTGCCTGCAAGGACCAAAAACATTCCCAGTGAATGGTCTCTTAGCACTGGCCGCATCTGCTGTGTAAACCAACCCCAATGTTGGGGAAGGAGTCGCGTTCCGATTAGCATGACCACAGATCCTTTGCGGTGCGGAACTGACCGCGTGTTCGCGCTAAAAGCGGGCTTGTGACTAATTCACAAATTCATATGATCGCTGCCGCGGTCGCAACGGGGGGACAACTCTGTTGATCCTGTTAGCCCCGAACGTTGTACTGTAAAATCGTCGCGATCTTTATGCACGGATGAAGACGTAAGCGAAGAACCCGAGCGCAAGGCAAGGACCTCCTGAAGTCTTTTCATCCCCATTTCCCCAACGCGTTCTTGTGAGTAACGCGTGGTGATCGTTGATCCATATTGCGCAGTCTCTCTCGATCCAGAGCCCCGGCTGTCGTATACCTTCCTCATAAGTTCTGCGGCATGTTCAAGGTCAGGTTCGGCCCAATTCATAGGCGCGTGATACCATCCATCCCGACTTTGAACCTCCGAGAGCCTATACTGCACAAGGTTGTGAAGGGTTGGCTCAAGATAATCGAGAGGCCCGGAATATCCTGTGGCTACAATCTCCTTGCCACGGCACACAGCATCAAAGAGAGGGTAGCACCACCCTTCACCCCTGTGGAGGGAAACATAACAATTTCCGCGCTCAGCTAACGCGTCCATCTGCTCTTCGGTCCACAATGAGTCAACTATAAACACCCTCGCCTTGGATTGAGTCCGTTCGCGCAACCGCTGGAGTAGTGCTCCGTGGTCTGCCGGACAATAGACTGTTTTTATAATGAGAGTAACGCCCTCATCCCCACGAAATGCTCGCAAGAATGCTTCGATAATTCCTTCGGGATATTTTCGTGTTGCTGCCGCACAAATGCTATAAAACAAAAAGTCGGAATCGTCGAGCGTAGGGAGATGGTTCATGAGAGTTGGATAGTTCGACGCGAGTCGAGAACGATATACGTGAGGCCACATGAAGATTGGAACTGACAGGGCATTGCTAAAAGTGATGTAATTGTACCTACACGGAACCCAGACTTCGCCCACTTGGTTAAAAAGTTCGATCGAGTCCTCTCTTAACGTGTCGGTCTCCCACGCCGTTAGGAAAATCACACGTTCAAATGCTAACGAGAGCGGCAAGGCGGACTGCGGCTGATAATGATGGAAGAGGTGGACGTCAGGGACCATCTTACGATTCAAGAGAGAACTGGTGACACTATCGTGGATGATCTTACAGGGCGTGAGATCGATAACCGAAATGTCAACCCCCGAACTATACAACGCCTTGACGTAAGCTCGTGCCGCAGTTCCATAACCACCCGGCATCGAGACCTGGCCGTAGAATGCTACCTTAGGGCTACTCACATAAGTCCTTCCGGGGCGACTATCGGGAACTAACTAATCGGTTCGCGATCTGCCCTCGAAGCACGCTCTTTGCGACCGTCTGTTCAGATTTGTCGTTTCGATCGACTCGAAATATCACGGTCGTTAACAGATTTTCTTACAACCCAAAACACACAGTTCCCGCCCCGATCTCCCGCTGCACTTTCTCCGCTGATATCACGTCCCGTTCCATGTTCGACAAGGCTGAAGGGGCTGAGGTTAATTAGCTCGACTATTTCTGGAATTGTCGGTATATGGATGTAGCCATTTCTCACAGTTCTGTCATGAACAATTACATCCCCGAACTCGTGGAGCCTGTTATCGTGCTGTCCCCCTAGCCACAAGCGGCGCTGCTCTTGCCAAAACGGATGCCGGTCATCTCGATATTCAGTCGTAAAGATGTAATGCCCTCCCGGCTTGAGAATGCGGTAGATCTCTCGTAATGCTCGGTGCCGTTCGTAAATTCCGGGAATGTGCATAAAGCCGTTGTATGCGAAGACTGCACCATCAAAACTTTGTGCCGGAAAATCCAAATGACAAACATCGGCCAACTCGAAGGGAATCGATAATTTATTGACTTGACACATCTTCCGTGCGGCTGAAATCATAGCCGGAGAAATATCAATACCTGACACATTGGTAAATCCAAGATCATACAAGGCTTTCGCAACGCGTCCTGCACCGCAACCGATGTCCAAAATCTTGTACCGGTCATCAAAATACTTGTTGACCAATACATGTTCTGACGGCCACAACCCGGTCGCAATGGTCTCATTCCGGTAAAACGATATTGTTCTACGATCCGAAAAAGATGAGATAATAAACTCTTTGCCGATTTGCTCCGTCTTAGATGATGGCGAACGTTTCATACAATGCGCTCCGGTAAGGATGTCGCGAGCTCACACCTCTCTTCTCTAGTTGAGAGCTGGAACGGCTGGTTCGTGGGGCTGGTAGGCCCCCGGAAATCGGGCAATCAAAGACTCTCCGAGGGCCCAAGTAGCCCGTGGTACTAGGCGTCTTCAGATTCTCCGCCTCCGCTCGATACAAGAGTGCTTGTGCCCATGCAGGGGAAGCTCTCGACATCGCGTAGTTGATCTTGCAGGTTTGTCGCAAGGGTTCTTGCCAAAATGCGGTCCATCGGCTTCCCCTCTAACTCATACTGCTTGACATCATCTTCAACGAGAGTGCTCATATCCGATATCACCTCCTTTCAGATCAGGATTCAACAACAAACAGTGAACTCATTCTGGTACAACTCTCATTTCCGAAATCAGTACATGACCTTCAAGTGACCGCTTAAGCCCGTCCTCCCACGCCTTCACAAAGTCACTAAAGCTGATTCTAGGAGCGTCAACACGACTTGGTATATAAGTTGGTCCGTCGATCAGATAATCGCTCGCAATATCAAGAAGCGGAAGTCCGGCGCGATCTTCCATAAACAGAAATTGTCCCTGAGGATTTGCTTCAAGGAATACAAACTCTCCATCCGGCTTCTTTATGAAATCTAACGAGGCGGAGACGAGTCCTATCTCGCGCAGAAATCGACGAATGCGCACCGAAAGGTCCTCAGGTAATTCAAACGGCTTCATCTCGATATGCAGTTGTCCTTTTCTCCAGTCTACGCAGGCCCGCTCGTCTGCTTGCGAATCGATACGAAGGCCAACCAAGTGATTGCCGAAACATGCAACGCGTAGCTCCCAATCCTTCTGGATCAATGGTTGAAAGATGCCGGTCGACATGCGAAGGATCTCATCACACGGCAAGTCCTCCAACGCTACAAGCGACGTATAGCAGCCGAACAATTCGCCGGTATCATTCCTCTTCCAAGTCGCGGTTTCCTGGAACTTGAAGACCGCGCGGCCGGAACATTGCCGTATGAACTGCCTTATCTCCAAGGGATCATTACTGACAAGCGTGTCAGGAATGGTTAACCCAGCTTCTTTTGCTTTTCGCAGTTGAAACAGCTTGAGACTCGCAGCATTCTCTGTGTCAGGGCGGTTGACCCAGTAAACGCCAGGCCTGTCAAGTATGGCCAGTACCTCACGTAAAGTGCATTGGCATTGGCGGTCAGCAACTTCGCGATCTCCGGGATGCATCGAATCCGGAAACCACGGGCTTCGCATGCGCCTTATCCAAATTGTGTCAATCGCCGCCGTCACGTCCACCAATGGTCCATCGATAAGGTCGACCACAGACATCGAGTCGTCTTTGCCGTCGAAGACCCTAAGGGAGATCGCCGTCCTCGTGGGGAAATTCGACCAGTACCATTCGACAACGTCATGCCCTTTTTCTCGAATGGCCCAGGCGATGGCGCGGGCATGCCAATCCTGTGGGAAAGAAATGATCAAAACGCATTTTTTTCGAGACGTATCGCAACGCCAGTTTGAAAGAACTGCGTCTTTCTCAAGGAAGACATTGGGGTTTTGGGGTGACATCAATCCTCCAGTATGTACCTGAGGCTGTAGCGTAACGACACTCAGTAACAAGTCGGACCCGAGCTCGACGTTAACATCCTCAGCAAGGAGCACAACGTCTCACCATCGACCGCCCGCCGATGTTCGAAGTGTTTTAGAGAATCGCGAACGAGCGCGCGAAAGAGTCTAACAGTCGGGAATTTAGCAAGAGGAGCCTGTGGATGTCAAAGAGTTCCGGCATTGTGTAACTGGCACGATGCCGATACTGGCGTGAAGTCGACATCTTGTAGCAGTCTCCGGAACATTTAACCGTGTGACACGCTCTCTTAGTGTCGTGCAGGACCAGGTTACAAAGTGGCGACTGTGCATTATGAGCCGGGTAACGGCAACAAAGAACGCAGAAATTGTCTTTCAAGCGCCTTACCGTATCCCATTCTTCGAAGCCAGGCGTGAGCCGCGAAGCTACACAAATGTGACTGTTCAGAGATCCAGAACGTCAGGGCAACGCGTCTGTATATCAATCAGATATTAGAGGACGTTACCCGACGAAGACGCAATCAAGTTGCGAGATTACTGTGCCGGATACTTGCAATGTGACATTATCATTTGCGAAACCCAGGTAGTCCGCGGCCAGGGATGGAAGTATTGACCAATCAGCACACACTATCGTGAAGATGGCCTGAAGAACCCGACCGGTGAGGAGTATTCTGCGTTTGCCGCGAGTTGCAACGTGCGAGACATGGGAACGCATCTTTGCGCACAGCCCACAGGGCGAGCATTGGCTCAGAGAATTAATCTGTCTTGGATGTACCCACGTACAGTCCAAGAGGTGTGCCGTTCCAGGCGGATGTTCGCCAGTCACCGTAACATAAACGCAACCCCTGAGCATTCCGAGCTGGGGGTCAGGTTGCCTCGCGAGAACTGAAGATTGTCGGGACAATGAGAGCACGGCACAGGGCTGAGGAATTGAGTGATGAAGTGGCTGCTGCTATCGAAAAGCTCTCTAATCTCGTTCGCCTGCAGACTGTAGGCCACAATTGCATCAATTCAAATTGAGAGACGATTAGCAGCCAAAGTATCTCCTGCGAGGCCGTCGGTTCCCCTTGACATTCTACCCGAGCTGTTCTACGGTCTCACCAAGAATGCCCACTGATGATACAGGTCGCATCGAACTACTGCAGGGCACGCTGGATTTGTTGATTCTCCGAACCTTGCTGACAGGGCCTACGCACGGTCAAGCGATTGCTAAGGCCATCGAGTTCAATTCCGCTGACGTATTGCAGGTTGAGCAGGGTTCGCTCTACCCCGCGTTGCACCGCCTGATCCGTCACGGCTGGATTTCATCGGAAGAGGGAACATCGGAGAACAATCGGCGCGCCAAGTTCTATCGCTTGACGCCGAAAGGACGCCGTCAGCTACTGGTCGAGACAAGCAAGTGGGAGAGGCTGGCACAAGCGATCGCGCGCATTCTGAAACCAGCCGCGCAGGAGTGAACCCATGAGTCTTCGCAAACGAATGCTGGCGGATCTGGATCAGGAAATCCGTGAACACATCGAGATTGAAACACGGACCAACATTGAGCATGGCATGTCGCCGGGCGAAGCCCGCCATTTGGCCATGCGGAAATTCGGCAATGTCGGCAAGGTGAAAGATCAAACCTACGAAGTCTGGACCGTGGCATGGCTGGAATCCATTTTGGCCGATCTCAAGTATGCTACGCGTCAACTCATAAAGTCTCCTGCCATCACGCTCGTTGCGATAGCTACCCTGGCTCTCGGCATCGGCGCCAGTGCCGCCATTTTTACGCTTACCTCAGCCATTGTCCTCAAGAGCCTGCCTGTACCTCATCCAGAACGATTGGTCAGCTATGATCTGCGCGATGGAGATCGGATGCGTGGCGTGAGTGGTCCATTCTACACATTGCTGCGGCAGCGCCAGTCTACTTCTATAGATCTGATGGCCTGGACTAATTTGGCATGGATGAGGGACGAAAAGATTTCCGTTCGTTTTGATTCGCAGTCCTCTCTCGAAGATATACAGTTTCTCTCTGTCAATAGTTTTCGCGTTCTTGAGCTTCAGCCTTATCTTGGACGCGGATTCTCCGATCAGGATGAAGACGCGTCAGTTACGCCTGCAATTGTCAGCTACGACTACTGGCGTACAAGTCTCGCTGGCGATCCAAATGCTCTCGGCCAGACGCTTACAATCGCTGACCATCCTTTAACGGTTATCGGCGTCATGCCCCGGGGTTTTGATGGACTTACCGCAGGCTTGCATCCAGCCGTCTACCTGCCATTGTCCGCGACGAAAATCTTTCTAAGCAAAGACGAAACAACTGCACCGTGGCCCAGCCATTCTGGATTCTACATGCTCGGGAGGCTGAAGCCTGGAGTGACGCTCCAGCAGGCCATTGTTGAAGCGCACACGCTGGAGCCTTCACTTCGTAAAGACGCCGATCCTACTGGAATGTTTTACGCGCAGTTCTTCAAGGCATTGCGACTTAGCGTACGTGACGGTTCAAGCGGATTCTCGTGGCTGAAAACGACCTATGAGAGTCCAATACTGGTTCTCGAGTTACTCGTTGCGCTATTCCTTATACTTTGTTCCGTGAATACGGCCTTGGTGATGCTGGCACGCATCAGTGGCCGCCAACAAGAATACGCCGTCCGCGCAGCGCTTGGCGCTTTCCGCAATCGAATTGTGCGACAGGTCCTTGTCGAGACTTTTCTTCTGGCCTTGCCTGGCCTTGCATTGGGTATATTCCTCGGCTGGTTCGGAGCACTTGCACTTCGGAGTATGTTGGCAAGCGACGGATTCTCTCAGCAACTTGATCTCCAGCCAAATGCACTTGTACTCTCCGTAACTATCGGAGTGACTCTGCTTGTTGCCTTAGGCGCGGCAGCAGTCCCTGCGTATCGTGCTGCCAGAACCTCGCCCGCTCTCGACCTCAAAGCATCTGCGCGCAACGTCGCCTCTGGAAATCTGGGAGGCTGGGCCATTTGTCTTCAGATAACGGTGAGCCTCTGCCTGGTCAGCATTGCTTTTATGCTCGGTACCACACTGGCGCAATTACTTACTGCCCATTCCGGCCTCAATTTCGAGAATGCTGCGTGGGCTGACATTGATCTTAGCCCACTCAAACTCCCTGACGAACAGGGCAACCAGGTCTTCCAGCGTTTTGCGACTGCACTCCAATCTCAGCCAGGTGTAAGCGCGGCTGCTTTTGCCAGCCCATTCCCACTGTATGGTCACTACACGCTTAGCAGTGCGTTTTCCTTCGACCGTCAACACCGAATTCATAGCCAGCCCAACATGTCTTTCGCCAGCATTACTCCAGGCTATTTTGCAGCCGCGGGCACACGAATTGTAGAAGGCAACCCATCACCAGAAGCTACGCGCGATGATAATGGAACAGCTAATTGTGTTGTCAGTCGGTCTTTGGCGCAGGTCTTTTTTCCCGGAGAAGACCCACTAGGTCAACTCATCTATTTCTCGACGTTGGGGAAACCCGATGGGACTGCGGTTGATCCGAAGAATGCGTGCCGCGTCATCTCCGTTGCTGAGGACGCGAAATATGTTTCTCTTCGCCGTCCCGCTCCCGTGATCCTTTATCAGTTGAGTCGCCTCAATGTGATCTCTGGTTATGTTCCAACCAAAGAAGGCGAGGTCTTGGTTCGTGCTGCGTCCCATTCTCTCGCACTCGGCGCGATCCGTAGCGCCGCAGCTGCAACGCTACCAGCTGGTGCGATTCTGAAAGCACAAACATTTGCAGACCGTGTGAATCAAGACCTTAGTCGTGAACGTCTGCTGGTTCTACTCGCAGCTAGCTTCGCGTTGCTGGCACTCCTGCTTACCGCTCTTGGCCTTTATGGATTGCTGATGCGGTCTGTGAACCTTCGGACTCGTGAGATTGGCATCCGGGTAGCTCTTGGAGCCCAACGCCGGGACATTCTTGTTGCACTCGGAGGAAAGACATTTGTCAATATCGTGATCGGATTGACCACCGGAACCGTCGCTGCCGTGCTGCTCGGCCAGGCCATCCATAACTTGCTCGGCGTCCAATTCAGGAGTGGAGTCGCCGGTTATCTGATCTCAGCTCTGTTAATTT
>Ga0193743_1002464_pt1 | contig 13074 bp, 11 predicted proteins | sample L2c2metaG_FD_143038 | JGI IMG/M metagenome (GOLD analysis project Ga0193743, IMG submission 143038) | Soil microbial communities from a riparian zone of the East river system, Colorado, United States - L2c2 | ecosystem: Environmental > Terrestrial > Soil > Riparian zone | place: USA: East River... | reverse complement strand
CGGCAACCACGAGAACGAGCTGGGCAACGGGCCGATCGGCTACCAGGCCTACCAGTCGTACTTCGCGCTGCCGGACGCCGGCGCGGAGCCGACCTTCCGAGGCCTCTGGTACGCCTTCACCGCCGGCGCGGTACGGGTGATCAGCCTGAACAACGACGACATCGCGCTGCAGGACGGCGGCAGCTCCTACGTCAGCGGCTACTCCGGCGGCGCGCAGCGGCGGTGGCTGGAGAACGAGCTGCGCACCAGCAGGGCCAACCCGGACATCGACTGGATCGTGGTCTGCATGCACCAGGTGGTGATCTCCACGGCGGACCAGTTCAACGGCGCCGACCTGGGCGTCCGCGAGCAGTGGGTGCCGCTGTTCGACCAGTACGGCGTGGACCTCGTGGTGTGCGGGCACGAGCACCACTACGAGCGGTCGCACCCGATCCGCGGCCAGCAGCCCACCGACACCCGGACCCCGATCCCCACCCAGACCAGCACCGATGTACTGGACACCAGCAAGGGCACGGTGCACATGGTGATCGGCGGCGGGGGCACCTCCATCCCGTCCAACAAGCTGCTCTTCGCCCCGGCCAAATGCCGGGTGATCACCGCTGTGGGCGCCCCGGACCCGGCCACCGGGAAGCGCAAGCCGAACTACGTGCTGGAGGACGCCCCGTGGTCGGCGGTGCGCGACGCGGAGCACGCCTACGGCTTCGCCGCGTTCGAGGTGGACCCCGGCGGCACCGGGCCGACCACCGCCATCCACGTCACCTACTACGCGGTGACCGGCCCGTACGGCGAGCTCACCCCGGTGGACCGCTTCACCCTCACCCGCCCCCGCCGCACCTGACCGCCCCGCGTCCTGCGTCCGCTGAGCACGGCCACTCAACGCAGTGGACTTTCGCCGAGATCTACCTCAGCGGGCCCAGACCATGATCCAAGCCCGCTGAGGTAGATCTCGAGCGCAAACATGCCGCCGGGCCGAGCGCAGTGCTGTTATCTGTGGGACTTCTGAGGCTTCTGTTGCAATTGAGCACAGTGTGGCTAACCATGGTCAGCGCACCACGCAGGCGGAGTTGATGCGCTGGTCGGAGGTTGAGCCATGAGTCGGTGCCATCGCCCACGATTACCGCGATCGTCAGCGGGTTCAGTTGTTCTCAGCGTCCCGGTGTGCTCGGTCATCGCGCTGCTCGTCCTCGGCGTGGCGGCGCTGCCTCCCGGCCCGGCTGGCGGGGTCGCTTCCCGGAGTGCCTGGTCGACGACGCCGACGCTGGTCAGCGTGACGGTCGAGCTGCCCACGCAGTTCCCGCCGCCGATTCCTCCGCCGCCCGAGCCGCCGCCGACGCCTCCGCCGCCGGTCCAGCCGCAGCTGCCGCAGCCACCGCCATACCTGCCGGAGCCACCGCCGTACCTGCCGGAGCCGTATCAGGCGCCGGCTGGAGCACGCCCGGCCAGCCCGCCGCCCACCGTGCTGCCCAGCGCCGGGCCGCTCGGCACCGATCCCGCGACGCTGTCCCACGGTCCGCCCCGGCACCTGCGGATATATCTGACCGGCTACTCCTTCCACGACAACACGCCGCCGCTCTCGGCGATCATCAGCGCACCGGTGCTGCACCGGACCGCCGGCGGCCAGGGCACCTACCGGGACCCGATCACCGTCGCGGTCCCGGGCACCGCCACCACCATGAAGTGGAAGCCCGGGACCCGGTTCTACCTGCCCAGCGTCCGCCGCTACGTGATCGTCGAGGACTCCGGGGCGAGCCCGGCACCGCCCGGCGTGGACACCCACCTGGACATGTGGATCGGCGGGCGGGGCGGCACCCGGGGCGCCACCGACGACTGCATGAGCAAGCTCACCGGCACGGTGCCCGCCGTGCTCAACCCGCCGCCGGGGCTGCCGGTGATGGCCGGCCCGATCTTCGCCAACAGCGCCTGCCGGATCCCGCTGCTCAATCTGTTACCGGGCGGGGCCGGCGGGAGACGCGCCGACCCTAACCCAGGGTGAACGGGTCGCGGGTACCGCCGGTGAGCTCCACCCACACGGCCTTCTCCTCCAGGTACTCGTCGATCCCGTGCAGGCCGTTCTCCCGGCCCAGCCCGGACGACTTGAAGCCGCCGAACGGCACGCTGGGCGCCACCACCCGGTAGGCGTTGATCCACACCGAGCCGGCCTTGATCTTCGCCGCGACCCGGTGCGCCCGATGCACGTCCTTGGTCCAGACCGCGCCGGCCAGCCCGTACGGGGTGTCGTTGGCCAGCTTGATCGCCTCGTCCTCCTCGGTGAAGGTGAGCGCGGCGAGCACCGGGCCGAACACCTCCTCGCGCACCACAGTCGACTCCGACGTGACCCCGGTGAGCACGGTGGGCTGCACGAACAGGCCACCGAGCGCCGACTCGGCGGCCCCACCGTAGGCCACCGTGGCCCCCTCGGCCTTGGCCGTGTCCAGGTAACCGAGCACCTTCTCGTACTGCGGCCGGTTGGCCACCGGGCCCATCTCGGTGGCCGCGTCGTTCGGGTCGCCCAGCTTGATCCGCGACGCCCGCTCGGCGATCAGTCGGATCAGCTCGTCGTGCACATCGGCGTGCACGATCAGCCGGGAGCCGGCCATGCAGGTCTGCCCGGTGGCGGCGAACACCCCGGCGATGACGCCGTTCGCCGCGGCGGCCAGGTCGGCGTCCGGGAACACCACCTGGGGTGACTTGCCGCCCAGTTCCAGGGTGACCTTGTTGATGTTCTCCCCGGCCGCCTTGGCCACCGCCCGGCCGGTCGCGGTGGAACCGGTGAACGCCACCTTGTCCACGCCGGGATGCCCGGCCAGCCGGGCGCCGGTCTCCCGGGACAGCCCGGTCACCACGTTGACCACGCCGGCGGGGAACCCGGCCCGCTCGAACAGCTCGGCAAAGCCCAGCGTGGAGACCGGCGAGTGCTCGGACGGCTTGACCACCACGGTGCACCCGGCGGCCAGCGCGGGCGCCAACTTCCAGGTCATCAGCAGCAGCGGCGAGTTCCACGGGGTGATCGCGCCGACCACTCCGACCGGCTCGCGCCGGGTGTAGACGAGGTAGTTCGGGTTCGGCGAGGGGATCTGCCGGCCCTCGATCTTGTCCGCCAGCCCGGCGTAATAGTGGTACCAGCCGCCCAGCGCGTTGAGCTGGCCGATCATTTCCCGGTACAGCTTGCCGGAGTCGTTGACCTCCAGCCGGGCCAGCCGCTCGGCATTCTCCCCCACCAGGTCACCCAGCCGGCGCAGCAGCGCGGCCCTGGCGAACCCGGTCATGGCCCCCCACTCCCCGTCCAGCGCGGAGCGGGCCGCCGCCACCGCCGCGTCGATGTCCTCCGGGCCGCCGTCGGGGACCTGCGCCCACGGGCCGCCGCTGTACGGGTTCTGCGACTCGAATGTCTTGCCGGAGAGGGCGTCGACCGGCTTGCCACCGATGACCATCTGAAACCGCTCGAGCTGATCCACCATCGTGGTTCTCCTCTTGTCTGTGCCGACGACAACGAGGCTAGGAGCTGGAGGGCGCTCCAAGTCAAGCCGCTCTCACCGGGACCCGGTGGGCGGGTCCGGCCGGCGGAGGGTGGTGACGAAGCTGAAGCGGTCGCCGCGGAACAGCGAGCGGACCCGCTCGATCGGCTGCTGCTCCGGGTCGTAGGACAGCCGGTTCAGCAGCAGCATCGGTGCGCCCGGGTTGGTCTCCAGCAGCATCGCTTCCCGGGGGGCGGCCAGCACCGTCTCGATCCGCTCGGTGGCCGACTCGAACTCCACCCCGCTGGCCCGAACGTAGGCGTACAGCGAGGTCGACGGGTCGAAATCGGCGAGCAGCCGGGGGAACCGGGCCAGTGGCAGCCGGGTGTCCTCCAGGCCCACCGGGTGCCCGTCGGCCAGCAGCACCCGCTCCAGCCGGATCACCTCGTCCCGCTCGGCGATGCCCAGCTCGGCGGCCAGCTCCGCGCCGGCCGGCTCCCGCTCGACGCGAACCAACCGACGGCCGGGGCGGCGGCCCTGCTCGCTCAACCCCTCGGTGTAGGAGCCGAGCACCAGCTGCTGGACCACCTTCGGCCCGGCCACCACGGTGCCCCTGCCCTGCCGGCGCAGCCGACCGGCGACCAGCAGCTCCTGCACAGCCTGTCGCACGGTGACCCGGGAGACCGCGAACCGCTGGGCCAGCTCACGCTCGGCGGGAATCGCCACGCCCTCGCCCAGCTCGTCCAACAGCGCAAGCAGGTGATCCGCCACCACCCGGTACTTCGGCTCGCGGATCTCCGCGCTACTCATGCCCGCATCCTCACAACCACAGGCGTCACTCTACAAGACATTGGTCTAGACCAGAACGAGCGCTTGACTTGGAGTGCGCTCCAGCTCCTAGCGTTGTTGGTACCACGACAGACACCGCCCGCCATCAACGGGCAAGAGGAGCATCCCAGATGATTTCCCGCACCGCCCTCGGCGCCTCCGGCCTCACCGTCAGCGCCATGGGCTTGGGCTGTATGGGCATGAGCGAGAACTACGGCCCCACCGACTGGGACACCTCGCTGGCCACCTTGGACCGGTCGATCGAGCTGGGCGTCACCTTCCTCGACACGGCCGACGTGTACGGCGCCGGGCACAACGAGGTGCTGGTCGGCCGGGCCATCCACAACCGCCGCGACCAGGTCCAGCTGGCCACCAAGTTCGGCATCGACCGCAGCGGCGGTGACGCCGACCGTCGGCTGCGCGGCACCCGCAACTACGTGCTCCGCTCCTGCGACGCCTCGCTACTGCGCCTCGGCGTGGACGTGATCGACCTGTACTACCTGCACCGGCCCCCGGGCGACGCGGAGATCGAGGAGACCGTCGGCGCGATGGCCGAACTCGTCCAGGCCGGCAAGGTCCGCTACCTGGGTCTGTCTGAGGTGACCGGGGACCTGCTGCGCCGGGCGCACGCGGTGCACCCGATCAGCGCGGTGCAGAGCGAGTACTCGCTGTGGACCCGGGATGTCGAGGCGGTCACCCCGGTGATGGCCGAGCTGGGCGTCGGCCTGGTGCCCTACTCCCCGCTCGGGCGTGGGTTCCTCACCGGCGCGCTGGACCGCGCCGCGCTGGCCGACACCGACTTCCGTCGGCGCAACCCGCGTTTCCAGGGCGAGGCCGGCGAGGCCAACGAGAAGATCGCGCAGGCCGTCCGTGAGGTCGCCGAGCGGATCGGCGCGGCACCCGCGCAGGTCGCCCTGGCCTGGGTGTACGCCCAGGCCGACCGGCTCGGCGTGCCGGTGGTGACCATCCCGGGCACCAAGCGACCGGAGCGGCTGGAGCAGAACGTCGGCGCACTGGACGTCACCCTGGACGCCGAGGCCCTGGGCACGCTGGACCCGCTGGGCGACATCGTGCAGGGCGCCCGGTACGCCCCCGGCAACTTCGGCCCCACCGAGCGGGCCACCCGCTGACCCCTGTGAGTGGTATTGGTCGCTATAGCGACCAATACCACTCACGGCTTCGGGACGACATCGATGTCCGGGGTGGCGAGTCAGAGTTCGCGGAGCAGGCCAAGGAGAGCTTCGAGGGCTCCGGCGAAGGCGTGTTTGGCCGGGGCGCCGTAACCGACGATCAGCCCGCCGGCGCCTTCGGCCGGCCGCATGCGCTGCGCGCCTACGGTTTCGATGGCCAGCGCGTGCCGGCGCGCGGTCGCGGGTACCCGCGACTCGGTCGAGGTGTCCAGGGGCAGGACCAGATGCAGGCCGGCCGAGATGCCCTGGGGGATCAACTGCCGGGGCAGCGCGGCGACCAGCGCGTCCCGCCGGGAGCGGTACTCGACGCGGCACCGGCGGACGTGTCGGTCGTAACCGCCCGAGCTGATCAGGTGCGCCAGCGTGAGTTGCTCGAGTGCGGGCGGGTGCGCGCCGCTGGTGGTCACGGCGGCGACGACCGGGTCGACCAGGAAGCGGGGCAGCACCAGCCAACCCAGCCGCAGGGAGGGTGACAGGGACTTGCTCGCCGAGCCCGCATAGACGACCCGTTCCGGGGCCAGCGCCTGGAGCGCGCCGACCTGCTGGCGGTCGTAGCGGAACTCCCCGTCGTAGTCGTCTTCGACGATCACCGCCCCGGTCTGAGCGAGCGCGGTGCGCCGCGACGGTGCCATGGTCACCCCGAGCGGTGCCTGGTGCGCCGGGGTGACCACCACCGCCGGGCTGCTGAGCTGGTCGACCCGGAGGCCGTCACCGTCGACAGGCACCCCGACCACGCGCTGGCCGCTCGCCTCGGTCAGGTCGCGGAAGGCGCGCACCGACGGATCTTCGAACGCCGTCTCGGTGATGCCCAGCTCCCGCAGCGCCCGGCCGAGCACGCTCAGCGCGTGGCTGTATCCGGCGCAGATGACGATGCGCGCGGGATCGGCCAGAACCCCACGGCTACGACCCAGGTAGGCCGCCAAGGTGGTGCGCAGCACCGAGGAGCCACGGGGATCGCCGTAGTCGAAGGTTTCGTTCGGCGTGTGCTGCAGGACCCGCCGCATGGCGGCCACCCAGGCGTCCCTCGGAAACAGCGACGGATCGGGGCGCCCGGGCATCAAGGTCCAGCGGGGTCGGGATTCCTCGGCTGACACGGTGCGCGGCATGGACAGCGGTTCGACCCCGGCCGTGGCGACTCGGGTCGGCGCGCCCTGGCTGGTCAGCAGGTAGCCCTCGGCGGCCAGGTCGGCGTACACCCGGGTGACCGTGCCTCGGGCCAGACCCAGGTCGTGGGCCAGCGCCCGGGTCGACGGGACGACGGTGCCCGGCTGCCACCGCCCGTCCCGGATCGCCGCGCGGACCGCCTTCGCCAACCCCCTGCGACCGCTTCCAAGCGTCCAGTCGAGGTGCGCGTCCACCGAACTGGACCACGAATCCACCACAAAACTGGACTCTACGCGTGGACAAGTTGGAGCTAGCGTCAATCCCATGACACCGCGAGCCATGACACAGCGGATCCAACTCAGCCCGGGCATCCCGAAGGCGTTCAAGGCCCTGATCTCGATGTCCGACGAGGTCACCCGGGCGGGCGCCGACGCCGGCGTGGACCCGGCCCTGCTCGAACTGGTCAAGATCCGCGGCTCGCAGCTCAACGGCTGCGCGTACTGCCTCGACATGCACACCACCGACGCGCTCAAGCAGGGCGAGGACCAGCGCCGCATCTTCCTGCTCGACGCATGGCGGGAGACCGAGCTGTTCACCGAGCAGGAGCGAGCCGCCCTTGAGCTCACCGAGGTCATGACCCACCTGTCGCAGACCCAGGACGTGCCCGACGAGGTCTACCAGCAGGCCACCAAGGTCTTCACCGAGGCGCAGTACCAGGCGGTGGCCTGGATGATCGTAGTGATCAACATCTTCAACCGGCTGGCCGTACCGAGCCGCCCTCGGCTCCCCCGCCGCTCCACCTGAGCGCTCCGGTCAATCCGGCTGCTCAACCAGCTCCCGGTACAGGTCGCGGAGCAGGCCGATCTCGCCGCCGTGGTGCATGACCTCCCGGTTCAGGTGCAGCACCAGGGTGGCGAACGGAAACTCGGCGTACGGTCCCTCGGCCGGCCCGGTGGGCTGGGTGAGCCGCTCGAGCCCGGCGGCCGCGACCGCGTCGTGCCACTCCTGGTAGGCCCGCTCCAGGAACGCGACACCAGCCGCGGCGGTCACCGGCCAGTCGCGGCGGTCCGGGGTCCAGGTGCCGTCGCCGAAGTGATTGTTGGCGCGCATGGTGAGGGCGGGCCCGGCGATGTGGCAGATGCGCCACGCTAGGGTGGTCAGCGGGGGCGGGTCGGGCGCCGGGAACGCCCAGTCCAGGGTGGCCGTGCCGTCCGGCTGGGGCCGCACCGACCAGCAGCCGGGCACCGGTTCCCAGAGGTACTCGGCGTCGGTCAGCCCGGCCAGCCTCGGGCGCAGCGACGCGTCCCAGTAGAACTCCAGCTGACCGAGCAGCTCGGCGTGCCAGTCGACATGCATCGGGCCCTGGGCTAACCCCTCGGCTCGACCCGCCAAACCGCCCTCGGCGTCCGGCTCACCACGGCGCGCCGATCGCTGCGTCCAGCGCGGCGTCCCGGCCCTGGGCGAGCTCGGCCTCGGTGAACACCGTTGTGGTGACTGTCGGTGGGATGCCGCCACCCTCGTAGCTCCGGCCGTCCGGAGCGTAGTACTCCTCATTGCCGAGAGTGAACTCCCAGCCGTTGGGCAGCCGGCGATCCAAGGTGTCGGAGAAGACGCCTTGGGTGGGAGTGCCGATCCGGCTGGGCGCCGGGGTACGGCTAAGCAGCGCCAGGGTGAGGATCTCCCCCGCACTGATGGTCAACTCGCTGGTCAGCACCCGGACCGGTCCGGTGTAGCGGGCACCTTCGGCGGGGGTGACGGTGACCGGCTGCAGCCGGGTGTGCCGGGTCGGGTCGGCCGGATCGTTGCGCGCCTGCTTGCTGAACGCGAGGTAAGGCGTGTTGGTGAGCCGCCCGGCGACCTCCAGTGCCAGCGCGTCCTCACCGCCGGAATTGTTTCGCAGGTCGATGACCAGCCCGCGCCATGCGGCCACCCTTGCCCGGGTGAACACCGCGGCCAGCGCTCGGTCCATCTCCGCCTTGCTCGCCAGGTACGAAGTGTCGTCCTCGACATAGTCGTCGAAGGCGTCGATCCGGAGGTAACCTCGGGCGCCGGGCAGGTCCGCGTAGGCGATGTTGCCCTCGGCGAAGGTCTGGATCGCGGTGACGCCGAGGTTATTGCGCAGATGGGCGTTCACAGCGGCGGTGAGGGCCCGGTTGGACAGCTTCCGCGTGCCCGGCCGCGCCCCGACGAACTCGTTCTCGTCCCCATCGGTGACCTCGGTGTGCATGTCACCGAGCGGCGTGATCATCTCCTCCAGAATCGCGTAGAGCTCTTCGGGATCGGTGTCGGCGCTGACCATCGGCCGGTAGCGGTCCCGTACGGCCGCCCAGTCGATGTTCTTGCGAGCGAAGGAGATGTAGTGCTCCGCGAACGTAGTCCAGTAGACGTCAAACGTGGTGAGGGCGTCGTCCGGCATCGGCCGCGTGCAGGACTCGGGCAGGCGCGGCAGCGGGAGCAGGTCGATGTCTGCCGCGTTACTGAGCATGCGCAGGGTGGCCCGCCCCTCCGGCGCCGGGTGCAGTGCCTGCTCCGCGACGCCGTCCGTGCCGTACTGGACGGTGCCGTCCGACGCGGGTTGGCCGATCTGCTCGAGTGGCTCGCCGGGGATGCAGCTGATCGACGTGGTCTCGAAGGTCCGGGCCGTCCCGCCGCTGATCGAGATGACCAGGCCGTACCCGTCGGAGCGCCACACGGTGGCGGGTGCTTCGTTGTCCGCCGCGGTGTCCCCCGAACGGCCAGGTGACCCGCTACAGGAAACCAGCGAGGCGGCCACCATGGCCAGGACAGTCGCAGACAGCACCGGCCGCATGGTCGCATTCTGGCCGGCCGAACAGCCCGATGAGAAGGCAAATGCCAAGACACATAGGGAGTTACCAGGTTGGCGTGGTGTGCACCACGTGCAGCTCGACCACGTCCCTGACGTAGCGCCCGCCGCGCAGATCCCCCGGCACCACCAGTCGCGGCCGAGCCAGCGGCTTGCCGTCCTCGCTTGTGGCGAGCAGCACACCCCGATTGCCGAAGGCCGGGGACATCTCCCCGTAGGAGATCAACGCCCGATACCCGTCGAGACCGATCACCACGATGCCGATGGACAGCTCGTCGTGCTCCCTGCCCTGGGCGAGCACCATCCCGGCCTGGTCGACCAGGGCGGACAGCGGGACACCCACCGCGGTGTGGCGTTCATCCCCCCGCTCCGTGCGGTAGCTGACCGACACCGTCTGGCTGGTCATCCCGGCCAGCTGTTGTGCGGTGAGCACCCCAGGTCGGCGGACCGCGCCGGTGATCCGCAGCTGGCCGGCCGGCACCGGGTGGACAGTGGACGTCACGGGCGGGCTGACAATCGCCGGTACCGGCGACGCATCCGAGGCCGGAGTCCCGCAACTCACCGGCAGCAGCATCAGGGGGATCGCGACCAGCCAGGTGCGTCGTCTCCGCCCCCGCGCCATACCCGCAGCATAGAGATCGTGTGCGGCATGCCGGCAACGACGACGGTCCCCTGGCCCACATTTCGGCACCGGAGCCGCTTGGTCACGGTGCCGCCACAGATCGTGCCGGACGCGGCGCGGCACCCCCGGGCCGGCCGGACATGAATATTCTGGCTCGATGCCGAGCGGGGACGAGAGAGGGCAGGGCTGATGCCGGGGGAATCGCGGCCATCGAGACCGGCGAAAGTCACCCTCAACGACGTTGCCATGCTCGCCGGCGTGGACCGCTCGGTGGTCTCCCGGGTGATCAACGAGGACCCCCGGTTGAGCGTCCGTCCGGAGACCCGCAAGCGGGTACGGGACACCATCGAGAAGCTCGGCTACCGGCCAAACGTGGCGGCGCGCAGCCTGCGTACCGCCCGGGCTTACATGTTCGGTCTGCTGATCCCGGACTTCGCCAACCCGGTCTACGCCGAGATCATCAAGGGTGCCGAACGGGCCGCCGGGGTGCTCGGCTACGGGCTGATGACGGCCAGCTCGGCCGGGGTGCGGCTGGGTCTGGAGCACTACCTGGACCTGCTCGGTCAGGGCCGGGTGGACGGGTTGCTGTTCGCCGGCGAGGAGTCCGGCCACGAGCTGGCCCAGCTGCGCACCTCCCAGGTGCCGTGGGTGCTGGTCAACCGCACACTGGCCGGGTCGCAGCGCTACGTCATCCTGGACGACGAGCGGGCCAGCGAGCTGGCGGTGAACCACCTCCTGGAGCTCGGCCATCGGCGCATCGGCCACCTGGCCGGACCGGACGGGGCGGACACCGCCCGGCGCCGGCGGGCCGGCTACCAGGCGGCCATGCACGCTGCCGGGCTGGAGATCGGCGAACAGTCCATTGTGCACGCCGACTACACGGCGGCCGGCGGGGTGATCGCCCTGGACCGGCTGCTGTCCGCGCCGAACCCACCCACGGCGGTGTTCGTGGCGAACGTGGCCTCGGCGGTCGGCGCGCTGTACGCGCTGCATGCCCGGGGGCTCTCGGTGCCCCGTGACCTGTCCGTGGTCGCGGTGCACGACATGCCACTGGCCAGCCACCTGGTGCCGGCGCTGACCACCGTACGGATGCCGCTGGAGGAGCTCGGTCGGCGGGCGCTGGAGCTGCTGGCCCTGCGGGGTCCCGAGGAGCCGATCACCGAAGTGGTCACCGAGCCGGTGGAGCTGGTCGTCCGCGAGTCCACCGCTCCCCCGGCCAGCTGACCGAACTACCGCACACGTTGGTGATGACGCCCTCCCGGCTGCGGGTCGCCGCTGTGTACGTAGGGGCGGCGCTGGGCCCGCTCGGCGGCGGCGTGGTCGCGCCGATGCTGCCCCAGATCGGCCAGTCGCTCGGCGTCTCGTCCCACGCCGTGGCGCTCTCCCTGACCGTGTACTTCGTGCCGTTCGCCGCCGTGCAGCTGGTGTCCGGCACGCTGGGCGAGCGGTGGGGTCGGCGCAACACCGTGCGGGTGGCCTATCTGGTCTACCTGGTCGCCTCGCTGATCTGCGCGCTGGCGCCGGACATCACGGTGTTCCTCGCCGCCCGGGCGCTGCAGGGCGCCGCCAACGCGTTCACCTCGGCACTACTGCTCGCCGGGCTGGCCGACATGGTGCCTCGGGAGAAGCTCAGCCGGTCGGTGGGCATCTCGGCCAGCTGCCAGTCCGCCGGCATGTCGTTCGCCCCACTGATCGGTGGCGTCGCGGCGGCGTCCTCCTGGCGCTGGGGATTCCTCGCGGTCGCCGTGGCGGCCGGGGCGCTCGCGCTGGCCCCGCCGCCTGGACAGCGCCGCCCGGGGGCCGCCGCGCCCGGTTGGCGCCCCCTGCTCACCGGTCGGATAGGGCTGCTCTCGGTGGCCGCGCTGGTGTCCTACATGGCGGCGACTTCGCTGCCCTTCCTGGTCGCGCTCCACGCACAGGACAACCTGCGGCTGCCCCCGGCCCTGACCGGGCTGGCGCTGCTGGGGTTCGGGCTGGCCGGAATGCTGCTGGGCGCGGTGTGGGGCAGCGTGCTGGACCGGGCCAGCGCCCGCTGGTGTGGCGCGATCGCCGCTCTGGTCACCGGCGGGCTCGTCGCGGCCGTCGGGCTGACCGGCTCGGTCGCGGCGCTGACCGTGGCCTGGACCGCGGCCGGGGCGGGCTCCTCGATGCTCACCGTGGCACTGCAGAACCTCACCGTGCGCGCGGTCCCGGCAAACCGGAGCGGCGCCCTGTCGGTGGTGTCGGCGTTCCGGTTCAGCGGTTCCGCGCTGGCCCCGGTCGCCTGGCTGCCCCTCTACCAGGTAGACCCATCGCTGGCCTTCGCGGTGGCCGGCTCCTCGCTGCTGGTGGCCGCCGCCGCATTGTTAGCCCTCCCCCGCACCGTCTGACCAGGTCAGAACCCGTGAGTGGTAAGTGGCCCTATAGCACCACTTACCACTCACGGGGTCTGAGCTGGGCTTTTGCCGATGGCCTCAGGCGGACGTTGCCAGCACCGCGCCAAGCTCACTCAGCACCGCCCCACGGCCTGACACCGAAGCCAGCGCGAGCAGGTACTGGTGGGTGCGAACCCCGGCCCGACCCTCCGCGCATACCGCGGAGCGCGAGGCATCACCAGCGGCGACCGCCAGCAAGGCGCCCACCAGGTCTACCCCGGCGGCCGCGGCATTGCCTGATTTGCGCGATCGCGCCACGAGAAGAGCAGCGGGGCGCACGGCCGGGTGACTGCGCCCAGCGAGGGGAGACCGACGCGTCTACCTCGGCTATGAAGGATATGTGACCACGTTTCAACGCACTCCGTTTCACGAGCTGCCCGACTTCCTCACGCTGCCCCGGCTCGCCGGGCTCGCGCTGTCGCCGGACGGGAAACGGCTGGTCACCACCGTGGCCCAGCTGAACGCCGAGCGGAACGCCTTTGTCAGCGCGCTGTGGGAGATCGACCCGGAGGGGAACCGGCCGGCCCGTCGACTGACCCGGGGCGCGACCGGCGAGAGGTCTCCGGCCTTCACCTCGGACGGCGGGCTGCTCTTCGTCTCCACCCGCCCGGATCCAGACGGCAAACCTGAGGAGGAT
>Ga0193743_1002463_pt1 | contig 13085 bp, 13 predicted proteins | sample L2c2metaG_FD_143038 | JGI IMG/M metagenome (GOLD analysis project Ga0193743, IMG submission 143038) | Soil microbial communities from a riparian zone of the East river system, Colorado, United States - L2c2 | ecosystem: Environmental > Terrestrial > Soil > Riparian zone | place: USA: East River... | reverse complement strand
CGAATCGCCCACTCCCGTCCACTAAAATAGATAGAGACGAAAGAAGAGGCTGGGGTACTCATCCCGGCCTCTTCTCTTTTCTTTTCAATATCTTGCGTATAAACAACCTGAATAGAATATCTTACAGAAGAGGTCCCAGACTAACTCCAATGAAATGAAGATTTTGCACAAAAAACGTGTGGGAAGGGAGAGCCCCGTAACTGCCAGCCCTAACCCAAATGCTTGCTACAATTTCCCTCATCCACCCATGAAAGAGAGACCATGCATACGGTGAGACACTTTACTGCGGCCATCGGTGCATTCTTCCTCTCAGCCGCACTGATCGTGATTCCAGCCGGGATCGCGCAGTCCTCTCAGCCCGCAGGAAAGAAGAAGATGCCGTCTCAACAAGATCCGCTCTCCGTTCACAACAGCGCCATCGTCATCGACACCCACGCCGACACCCCGCAGCGCTTCGTCGACGAGCACTGGAACTTCACCGACCCCCTCAACGGAGGCATGCTCAACTACGACTCCGCTAAAAAGGGCAACCTCGACGCGCAGTTCTTCTCCATCTGGGTCGACCCCAGCCAGTATCCTGCGCAGAACAGCGCCCGCCGCACCCTCGACCTGATTGACGGCACCCTCGAGCAGGTCCGCCGCGCCCCCGACAAGCTCGCCCTCTGCACCACCTCTGACCAGATCCTCGCCGCGCACAAGCAAGGCAGGTTCGCCGTTCTCATGGGAATCGAAGGCGGTCACTCCATCGAAAACTCCCTCGGCCTCCTCCGCGACTACTACCGCCTCGGCGTCCGCTACATGACCCTCACCTGGTCCAACACCAACGACTGGGCCGACTCCTCCGGAGACATCGACGACCCCGCCGTCCCCCACCACAACGGCCTTACTCCCTTCGGCAAACAGGTCGTCGCCGAGATGAATCGCCTCGGCATGATGGTCGATATCTCCCACGTCTCCGACAAGACCTTCTGGGACGTCATCGAGATCACCAAAGCTCCCGTCATCGCCTCGCACTCCTCCGCCCGCGCCCTAACCCAGGCCCCGCGCAACATGACCGACGACATGCTCCGAGCCGTCGCAAAAAATAATGGCGTCATCATGGTCAACTTCTTCCCCGCCTTCATCGACGAACAGTGGCGCGCCGCCTGGAACGCCTCCAAGCCAGAGCGTGAAAAGGAGCAGGACGCCCTCGAGGCCGAGTACAAAGCCAAGGGCCTGCCCGTCTCCTTCGAAGCCTCCGACAAGATCGATCGCAAGTACGCCGCAAGAATCGGACGGGCGCCGTTCAACTCCCTCATCGACCACTTTGATCACGTCATCAAGGTTGCCGGCATCGACCACGTCGGCATTGGCACCGACTTCGATGGAATCCCGCAGCCGCCCGAGGGAATCGACTCCGCAGCCGACCTGCCCAAAGTCACCCAGGCCCTCATGGCACGCGGCTACACCGCCGACGACATGCACAAGCTCCTCGGCGGCAATCTGCTGCGCGTCTTCGGTGCTGTACAAGCCGCGCAGCAAAAGCCACCAGTCATTGCCCCCGGACAGGGTCAGTAGCTCTTACCCCTTGGTAGCAAGAATACCCAGCTTGTGAATCTGGACCGGGCCATCCAGAAGTTCGTCGGCCTTAGCCATCAGCGCCTTGGCAATCGGACCCGTCAGATGAGCCTCACGCCCGGCCTCGTCCTCGAACGTATCGAAGATCGCGTAGCGTCCGTCGTCCTCTTCGATCGCATACCAGGTCACCGTGCCTGGCTCCTGAGCCGCCATCGCAGCTCCCTGCTTCAGAAAATCTTTCAGCTCTGCCTCTTTTCCGGGCTTCGGCTTAAGCGGAACGTATAGTGCTAACTTCGGCATCGTAATCTCCTCTGCCCGTTGGATGCGCAATGGCTTCCACAGTCACACGCATTCAGATCCATCTGCATCACACTCTTGTAAAGATTTGAACGCCGCCTTCCAGCAGCTCAGCGAATTGCTCCAGCCCTTCGTCTGCGATAGCCTGTTCCATGGAGTCTCGTTACGCATGACGCTTCGCCTTCTTGTACTTGCCCTGACCCTCGGCAGCGGCTCGGCCCTGGCTCAGTCTCAGTCTCAGCCGCCCGCACCTAACCCGCCTCAGTCTCCACCAGCCGCGCAAGCTCCCACGCCCGCGGCGCCTGCTGACGCGCTTCCAGACGATCCCAGCACAGCAAGCCAGGTAAAGCCGCAGGTGACGCCCACCGGCCCCACCGCGGTCATCGACACCTCCATGGGGCGGCTCACCTGCAAGCTCTATGACAAACAGGCTCCTGTCACCGTAGCCAACTTCATCGGCCTCGCCGACGGCTCCAAGGACTGGACCGACCCCAAGACCCTCCAGAAGGTCCACGGCCAGCCCTTCTACAACGGCACCACCTTCCACCGCGTCATCCCCGCCTTCATGATTCAGGGCGGAGACAAGCTCGGCGACGGCCGCGGCGACCCCGGATATCTCTTCCAGGACGAGATCGACCCCACCCTCATCTTCGACGAGCCTGGCCGGCTGGCCATGGCCAACTCCGGCCCCAGCACCAACGGCTCGCAGTTCTTCATCACCGAAGCTCCCGTTCCGCAGCTCAACGGCAAGCACACCATCTTCGGCCAGTGCGACTCCCACACCACCCTTATGGTCGCCACCATCGCTCGAGTACAACGCGACGAGAACGACAAGCCTCTCACTCCGGTCGTCATCAACAAGATCACCATCGTCCGCGACGGCCAGCCCATGCCGCCCGAGCCAGCACCGCCTGCTCCCGCACCGGCCGCCCCCACGGCGCCCACACAATAGCTCTTCGCCCCTCGCACGCTTCGAGAGGGGCCTCACTCACAACGTCCGATCTTCAAAAGGAGAAAACATGGCAAGAAAGCCAGGCACCTACGCAATCTTCAACACGTCCCAGGGAACCATCGTCGCCGAACTCTTCGAGCAGGATGCCCCGGAGACCGTCGCCAACTTCATCGGTCTCGCCGAGGGAACCAAACCGTGGGAGAGCCGCAGCAAGAAGGGCGACAAGCTCTACGACGGAACTGTCTTTCACCGCGTCATCCCCGATTTCATGATCCAGGGCGGAGACCCCGAAGGCACCGGCATGGGCGGCCCCGGCTACAAGTTCGCCGATGAGACCCGCGGTTCGAAGCACGGCTTCCAGGAGAAGGGCAAGCTCGCCATGGCTAACGCCGGCCCCAACACCAACGGCTCGCAGTTCTTCATCACCGTGGCCCCCACCGGTTGGCTCACCGGCAAGCACACCATCTTCGGTGAGGTCGTCGAAGGTTACGATATCGTCGAGAAGATCGCCAAGGTCTCCCGCGACGGCATGGACCGCCCCAAAACTCCAGTCACCCTCGACTCCGTCACCATCGAGCGCGTCGCCTAACCGTAATCGCACCCAAAGTAAAAAGCCCGCTCACTCGAGCGGGCTTTTTACTTTTAACCACCAACTAGCAACTTCCTACGCTACGCCAATCACCGAGCAAAGTTCCTTCACCGCATCCGCGCTCTTGTTCAGCGCAGCCTGCTCGTCCGCAGTCAGCTTGATCTCAATGATCTGCTCCAGCCCCTTCGCTCCCAGCTTGCAAGGCACGCCGACATACAGCCCGGAAATACCATACTCACCCTGTAGATAAGCAGCGCACGGAAGGATCTTCTTCTTGTCCTTCAGAATCGCCTCCACCATCTCCACCGCAGCAGCCGAAGGAGCATAGTAGGCCGAACCCGTCTTCAGGTACTTCACAATCTCCGCGCCCCCATTGGCTGTACGCGTCTCCAGCTCCTTCAAACGAGCAGGCTCAATCAGCTCCGTAATCGGAATACCCGCAACCGTCGAGTAGCGCGACAGCGGCACCATCGTGTCGCCGTGTCCGCCCAACACAAACGCCGTGACGTTCTCGACCGACACCTTCAACTCCTCCGCAATGAACGTGCGGAAGCGCGCTGAATCCAGCACACCAGCCATACCGATCACGCGTTCACGCGGAATCCCCAGCTTCTTGAACGCCGTCTGCGCCATCGCATCCAGCGGGTTCGAAACAATAATGAAGATCGCGTTCGGCGAAGCCGCCAGAGCCTTGCCCGCCACCTCGCTCATGATGTTGAAGTTCGTGTTCAACAAGTCGTCGCGGCTCATGCCCGGCTTGCGCGCGATGCCTGCCGTGATCACCACGATGTCGGAGTTCGCCGTATCTGCATAGTCGTTGGTGCCAATCACCGAGACGTCGCGTTTCTCGATCGGCAGCGCCTCGAGCAGATCCAGTCCTTTGCCCTGAGGCACGCCCTCGACCACATCGATCAACACAACATCCGCAAGCTCCTTCGAAGCGATCCAATGAGCAGCAGTAGCGCCGACATTGCCGGCTCCAACAATAGTGACTTTCTTCCGCATGATGGGTGAACTCTCCAGAAAATTTGGCGTATCTCGCCTTCGAGACGCGGTCAAAAGACCAAACATCTTTGCCATCCATGATACTTTGCCCAAACAACGGCTGGCACGATATTCGTTATTTTCGTGCGGATACCGGTTTCAAAAAAACGAATCGGCGGCTGCATTAGCAACCGCCGACTTCTCGTTCTCGCAATCTTTCTCAGCCCATGTTTTCGATCATGCGGGTGGCAAATTCGCTCGTCTTCGCCTTCGTCGCGCCCTGCATCCCGCGCTCGAAGTCATAGGTGACAAACTTCTGGCCAATCGTCTTCTCCATCGACTTCTCGATCAGACGCGCAGCCTCCATCCACCCCATGAAGTCGAACAGCATGACTCCCGACAGAATCACCGATCCCGGATTGATCACATCCTTGTCCGCATACTTCGGTGCCGTTCCATGCGTCGCTTCGAACACGGCATACCCGTCGCCGATGTTTCCGCCCGGAGCAATTCCAAGTCCGCCCACCTGAGCCGCCGCGGCGTCGGAGATGTAATCACCGTTCAGATTCGTCGTAGCCAGAACGCTGTAATCTTCGGGCCGCAGGATGATCTGCTGGAAGATCGAGTCGGCAATCCGGTCATTGACCAGGATCTTCTTCTTCCATTTGCCATCGCCATGCGATGCGCCGATCGAAGCAATCACCTGCTTCACCTCGGCTACAACTCCTTCGCCAAACTCCTTCGCGGCAAACTCGATTCCCGGCTCAATCAGGGCGGCGTTCTCCTCGGGCGTCAGGTTCGGATTCGCCTCAAGGTTCCCAAGAATCCAGCTCTCGCGCTCCGTCACCGTCTGCTCGCGGAACTCCTGGGATGCAACCTCATACCCCCACTCGCGGAACGCGCCTTCGGTAAACTTCTGAATGTTTCCCTTGTGCACCAGAGTCACCGTCTTGCGATTATTGTCCAGCGCATACTGAATAGCCGCGCGAACCAGGCGCTTCGATCCCGTGATCGAGATCGGCTTTACCCCCACACCCGAATCCGTGCGGATCTTCTTCTTTCCGCCCTTCAGCATCTCGTCGTTTACGAAGCTGATGAACTTCGCCGCCTCCGGCGTTCCCTCGCGGAACTCGATGCCGGCATAAATGTCCTCCGTGTTCTCGCGGAAGATCACTACATCCAGCTTCTCCGGATGCTTCACCGGGCTGGGTACGCCCGCGTAATACTTCACCGGCCGAACGCACTGATACAGATCCATCAACTGACGCAGCGCCACATTCAGCGAGCGAATCCCTCCACCCACCGGCGTCGTGAGCGGCCCTTTGATGGAGACGCGATAGTCGACCGTCGCCTTCACCGTATCGTCAGGAAGCCAGTTCTTCGTCTGCCGGTATGCCTTCTCTCCGGCCAGCACCTCGAACCACTTCACCTTGCGCTTGCCGCCATAGGCCTTCTCCACCGCCGCATCGAAGACCCTCTGCGAGGCCTTCCAGATATCGCGCCCCGTACCATCGCCCTCGATAAAGGGAATGATCGGATTGTCAGGAATCGTGTATTTTCCGTTGGCATACTGAATCGGTGCTCCGTCCTTCGGCACCGCAATCCCGTTGTAGCTTTCCTGCATAAATAAATCATCCCCCCATACGGTTTTTGAGAAGACCAAACTAACATCCGCCGGGAAACTCTGGCAATATTCGCACGATGAAAACGATAATCGAACACTCACTCAACCATCGCACATCGCGATTCCAGGATGTGCGCAGCGTGCTCTTACTTGATCAGGTAGTAATCCACTGTAGCCACCACCCGGACCTTCTTCATGATGCTCGCGTCAGGACTCGTGCCCCCGCCGCCACCCTCTTCACCAGGCGCGCCGCCACTCCCAGCATCTGCGGCCGAGATCGAAAACACTCCCTGGTTGGCCGAGCGGATCGAGCCCACCTGGCTCCCCGAATCCGCCGCGAACCGATCCGCCGAGGCGCGCGCATTCTTCGTTGCCTCGGTAATCATGTCCGGCTTCAGCGCATTCAGCCCATTGAAGACGTAACGGATGCCCTGCCCATATCCACCCACCACAATGATGCCCGCCTGCAGCAGCTGTGCCGTCTTCTGCCCTGCCTTGGAGATCTTGTCCACATCGTTCGAACTTACCGTCACCGTCTGCTGCACGATGTACCGCGGCCCGCCCTGGTTGTTGCCGCCGTACTCGTTCGCCTGCTTGTCGGTCACCTGAATCTGCCCGACCGAAATCTCCTGCGGCGTAATTCCTTGTGCGGCAAAGAATTTCAGCACCGCGCCGCGGTCCTCTTCGCTCTTCGCATAGACCTGCTGCAGATCGTTTCCCGTCTCCTTGAAGGTCACCGGCCACACCGCGCTGTCGGACTTCACCGTCCGCTCCACCAGTCCCTTCACCGTTACGTAGCGGTCCGCCAGGCGAGTCTCTTTGATCTGGTTTCCCAGCAGCCACCCGCCAAGCACCAGCCCCAGAAAGAGTCCCCCGCTTAATACCGCCGAAGGAAGTAGTAAATTCTCCGAGCGTACCGTATCCACAGAGCCTCCTTGTTACATCAGCAGCATGCCGGAGCGTTTGCTCTCTGTCAATTTAGAAAAGAACGGATCAATCATCGGCACTTACAATCGCCTTAATTTACAGAGGCCCTCTTTTTATGAAGATCTTCTCCACCTCCAGCTTTCTTACCATGTATTCCGGCGCTCTCACCGTAGCCTTTGCAACAATCCTTTTACTAGGAGCTCGCAAACCAGCCAATGCCAGTTTCGATCAAATCACTGTGCATCGCATCAATATTGTCGAACCCGACGGCACAACCCGCATGGTTCTTTCCAACCGAACTGAATTTCCTGGTGCGTACTACATGGGCAAGGAATACCCCCGAACCGACCGCGACGCTACAGGAATGTTGTTCAACAACGATGAGGGAACTGAAAACGGCGGTCTGATCTTTGGAGGGAAGAAGGAAAAAGACGGTGTAACCCATAGCTGGGGCCATCTCAGCTTTGATGAATACAACCGCGACCAGACACTCGCGATGGAATCGAGCAGCGACGGTAGCTCCCGCAACACTTACTACGCAGTCAACGACGACGACACCACCTGGAGCATCACCCCACAGGTCTCCGCAGAATGGCAACGTGCGAAGGCGCTCCCCTCTGGACCTGAACGCGCAGCTGCTATTAGCGCGTTGCGTACAAAGTATCCCGGAAGCAATACCAATCGTGCCTATCTGGGACGCAGCCGGGACAAATCCGTTTCTCTCAGACTTAAAGACCCGCAGGGCCACGAACGCCTGGTTGCGCGTGTTGCCGCTAACGGAGAACCCGTACTTGAATTCCTCGACGAAAATGGCAAAGTGTTGCGCACAATCCGTGCGGACTCAAAATAGGCTCGTATCTTCCCTGCAAAATAAGAGGCCCCGGCATAAACCGGGGCCTTCGTCTCTGCTTTTCAAACCAGCCTTAGAACTGATTCCACAGAAGCTGGTTGTACACGTCGTGGTGGAACTGTACCTCCGGCGCCTTCACGATCGTTCCCAGCAACCGCGAGCAGCGATCCGCTGAGGCCTGCTTCAGGTCCGCGTAGCGGCCCTTCACATCGGCACCCAACAGCTTCGTCGTCCACTCCGCGCCGCGGAAGTTTTCAATCGCGGTGTAGATGTTGTCCGGAAGGTAGCGCTCGGCCTGGCGAAGGTTCTTGATCTTCGAGGTATCCCCGTGCAGGCCGCTCTTGAAGATCGAGTACAGCACCAGGTAGGGATTCGCGTCCGGTCCCACCGAACGAACCTCCACGCGAGCCGACTTCTCATTGCCGATCGGAATGCGGACCATCGAGCCGCGGTCCGTCGCCGAAGCCTTGATCTGGTTCGGAGCCTCGAAGTGGGGATCGAGCCGGCGGTAAGCATTCACGCTCGCATTCAGCAGCAGACACAGGTCGTTGCCGTGCGTCAGAATGCGGTCGGTGAACTGCCACGCGAGCTTCGAGATCTTCTCCTCGCCCTTCGGATCCCAGAACAGGTTCTTGCCGTTCTTCGTGATCGAGACGTTGGTGTGCATTCCCGACCCGTTCACACCGACAACAGGCTTCGGAAGGAAGCTGGCGGACATGCCCATCTGGGTCGCGATCTGGCGACAGATCAGCTTGTACAGCTGGATCTGGTCGGCGGCGGCCACAACCTCGCCATAGCTGTAGTTGATCTCGAACTGCGAGGGCGCAACCTCGGGATGGTCCTTCTCGTTCTCGAAGCCCATCGCGCGCTGAACCTCAGCGGTCGTATCGATAAACTCGCGCAGCGGGTCGCCCGGCAGCGAGTGGTAATAGCCGCCCTGGTTCACATACTCAAACTTGCCCGTCTCATGGAAGCGGCGCTCCGCGTCGATTCCCTCGAACAGGAAACCCTCGATCTCGTTGGCGGCATTCAGCGTGTAGCCCTGCTGGGCATACAGCTCGGTGGAGAACTCCTTCAACACGCCACGGATATCGGCCGAATAGGTGCCGCCGTTCTTGTCGATCACCTCGCCGAAGACCAGGACCTTGCCTGGCCCAAACACATCTGCCGGAGCCCAGTAGAACGCGCTCCAGTCGATCCCCAACCGCAGATCGCTCTCCCGCTGCGCCGTAAAGCCGCGGATCGAAGAGCCGTCGAAGGTGAGATTATCGTAGCTCTTTACCAGGAACTTCTTGTCGTAGTCCAGCATGTGCAGCCGGCCTTCGAGGTCGCTGAACAGCACCGTGACGGCCTTGATGCGGCGCTCGTCGGTCAGGTACTTCAGGCGCTCTTCCTGAATCACATCAGCAGCAACGCGCTTCCGGCGCTGCTCCTTGGCCTGCAGGTTCAGGTCCTCGAGTTCTGAGTAAGAAAGTTCCAGAAAATCACGAAATTCGCTCAACGTCTTTTGCTCCTTCTGCAATGGGATACACGACTGGCATGGTCGGCTGACAGGGTCGTTTTGGGGATATTGGAGAATGGATCCGCTGGCGTCGCGGGCAGAAGACCCTACGTCCACCTTAACAGAAATTTATACAGGAAATAAAGAAAACTTCCGCGCTGGGCCTCCATTCCTGCTCTTCGACGAGCGTCAAACCTCTCGCCTCTCCCCGAAATGAACATCTCGCAAATCGCCGCCAGCAGCCGCATACTCCGCGTCAATCCTCGATAAAATAAAAGTATTGCCATGACGAACAATCACTCGAGCACTCCTGCCGGAATCAAGCGCGTCGCCCTCATCCAGATGTCCTGCGATCCGGACACCAAGCTCAATCTCGACAAGGCCGCCGAGCGTGTCTACGAGGCCGCGCGTCAGGGAGCCACCCTCGTCTGCCTCCCCGAGCTCTTCCGTGCCCAGTACTTCTGCCAGCGCGAAGACCACGACCTCTTCGGTCTCGCAGAGTCCATCCCCGGCCCCTCCACCGACAAGCTCACCCAGGTCTGCCGCGAGACCGGCGTCGTCCTCGTAGCCTCGCTCTTCGAGCGCCGCGCCCCCGGCCTCTACCACAACACCGCCGTCACCATCGAAAAAGACGGCCGCATCGCCGACATGTATCGCAAGATGCACATCCCCGACGACCCCCTCTACTACGAGAAGTTCTACTTCACCCCCGGCGACCTCGGCTTCAAGTCCACCCTCACCTCGCAGGGCCCCGTCGGCACCCTAGTCTGCTGGGACCAGTGGTACCCCGAGGGAGCCCGCCTCACCGCGCTCAAGGGCGCCGAGGTCCTCTTCTTCCCCACCGCCATCGGCTGGCATCCCTCCGAGAAGGCTGAGTTCGGCGAAGCCCAGTACTCCGCCTGGCAGACCGCCCAGCGCGCCCACGCCATCGCCAACGGAGTCTTCGTCTGCTCCGTCAACCGCGTAGGCCACGAGCACGGTGACGTCAAGTTCAAAGTCACCGCTGCCGACGGCAACCCCGCCACCGTCGAGCTCCACGGCCCCGGCGACCACACCCCGCAATCCGGCATCGAGTTCTGGGGCGGAAGCTTCATCGCCGACCCCTTCGGCCGCATCCTCGCCCAGGCCAGTCACGACAAGGAAGAGATCCTCATCGCCGACCTCGACCCCAAGCTCATCGAGATCACCCGCCAGCACTGGCCCTTCCTACGCGACCGCCGCATCGACGCCTACGAAGGCATTGCCAAGAGATTTATCGACTAATACCAGAAATAACTAGGCCACAAAAACAAGTAGTTCGTAGCTTTATCCTCGTTAAGAATCCAAAGCTGAGTTGAAGTCTTTTTCTTTGATGAAGGACTCCGCCGGATTATCACGACGATAACGAACGTTGATTCGTTTTGGCGGCGAAAAGCTCTTAGCAAAACGCCGAGCTCTGTCATCAAACCAACAGCCCCTCGTATATGTTCCTGAATAGCTCTCGTTATTTACAGAATACGAATAGATCACTTTTGCGTACGGATACATTTCATGCTCAGGCGCCTGCGACCTTACAACCTTTCCCACAGTTGTTGGCCATGTGTTGCTTCTTTGCTCCCATACAATCCGCAGAATGGTCCGGTAAAGAAAGACCACGATGTTGTCTAGAATTAGGCCCACCAAGAAGTCCCCTCAAACAATCTCAACAATACCGTAACGCAAGGGCCGTGTGCCCCATTCACACAACACCCGAAACCCGGCCTTCAAACACTAGTGCTAACCTGAGCGCAACATGCTTACCGCACTGACCCTCCTGGCCCTCTCCCTCGCGCCACAGGCAACAGATCCAACCCTGCCGCCTTCCTCGGCTCACATCGCCTACACCGTTGAAGGCCGCGGCGTACAGATCTACCGCTGCACCAAACAGGACTCAGCCTTCACCTGGGTCTTCCAATCCCCCGAAGCCACCCTGTTCGATTCCGCAACGCACCAGCAGACAGGAACTCACTCCGCCGGCCCCACCTGGACATGGAAGGACGGCAGCGCCATCACCGGCAAACTCCTCCAGAAGTCCCCTTCATCCGATGCTCTCAGCATCCCCTGGCTGCTGCTCGCGGCCACTCCATCCGGAGCCGCAAACGGCGCACTCTCCACGATCACTTTGGTCCGCCGCTCCGACACCCACGGCGGCAACGCGCCCAGCACAGGTTGCGACGCGCAACACGACGGCAACACCTTCCGAGCCCCCTACACCGCAACCTACACCTTCTACACCCAGCCCTAGATCCGGTCGCTCCTATTTCCCTTAACGATATGGGAGATACGCTTCTATATCGGCTCCCCAAACGTAATCCAGAACCGATTCAAATCCCGAACAATCAACTCCCGCATCCCATAAAACGTATCGTGCGGCTCCTCCACCACATCCACCTTCCCCTTCAGCCGCGCGTACAACTCATCTACGCCACCCTCCGCATACACATAAAGATCCACCTCGCGCCTATGCGAATCACTCATCTTCCCACCCACATTCAGCATGAACTCGCCGTTCCCATACTGCAGGAGCGCCCAGAGCATCTCGCCATCTTCCTCATGCACCCGAACCCGCGTAAACCCCACGACGGACTCATACCACTCCACCGTCGCCCGCACATCCGGAACCTGAAGCATCGGAACAACGCTCTGTTGCACAGGCTCACCTCTGGCTGACAGATTCCTTCACTACCAAGCGGTCCACCGTCAGCTCGCCAATCCGCAGCTTCTTCACATAACCGCTGCCGATAACGAGCCTGCGAATCGCAAGGGCCCCCACGGCCAACGCTCCAATCGCCATAGCTCCCAGGGCAAACGCTCCCACGGCAGCGCTTCCCGCCGAGACAGCCCCCAGCGCCAGCTTGGCCCGCGCCGATTTTACAGACTCAAAGCGGACGACCTTAGAATCCCTCTCCATCCCCGCCTCCCAAAACACCAGCCTCAGCCCCTAGACCACCCCAACCTCACGCTCCGCATGCCGCCCGCCCAGATACCCGAACAGAGCGATATAGATGTAGCAAACCGCCGGGATCACAAACGCATGCTGCACGCCGATCTTATCCGCAAGATGTCCTTCACCAAGCGGAATCAGCGCACCGCCCACAATCGCCGCCACCATCAAACTCGACCCCTTTGAAGTCAGCGGACCCAGCCCCGTCAATCCCACGGTAAAAATGCTCGGAAACATCACCGAGTTGAACAGCCCAACCGCAATAATCGCCCACATCGCCGTGTGCCCATGCGTCAGAATCGACGTCGCCACCAGCCCGCAGGCCACCACCGCCGCCGTCCCCAGCACCACGCTCGTCCGGAACTTGGTCAGCAGCCACGCCCCCACAAACCGCCCCACCATCGCTCCTCCCCAGTACAGCGAGACATACTTCGCCGCCGTCTTCTCTGAGAACGCCGCAATATCCGGCAGTCCGAAGTAGTTCACCAGGAAGCTCCCGATCGATACCTCCGCCCCCACATACACAAAGATCGCCAGCGCACCGGCCAGCAACACCGGATGCTTCCAGATACTGTCCCCCGTCGCGCTCGTATCCAGTTCGCCCGGGCGAATATCCCGCGTGAAGTCCATTGTCGGCATCTTCAGCACGGCAAACGAAATCGCCAGCAGCACCAGCGTCAGCCCAATCCCCACATAAGGCAGCCGCACGCTCGAGGCCTGCTCCATCCTGTACTGCTGCAGCGCCGCCGCCGAATACGACTGCAGCTTATCCTGCGTAATCTGCCTCGAGCTCAGAATCAGCGCGCTCCCAAAGAACGGAGCCAGAAACGTTCCCAGTGAAT
>Ga0193743_1002462_pt1 | contig 13085 bp, 12 predicted proteins | sample L2c2metaG_FD_143038 | JGI IMG/M metagenome (GOLD analysis project Ga0193743, IMG submission 143038) | Soil microbial communities from a riparian zone of the East river system, Colorado, United States - L2c2 | ecosystem: Environmental > Terrestrial > Soil > Riparian zone | place: USA: East River... | reverse complement strand
GCCAGCGGGCGTGCAGGCCGCGTGACCGCAACGCGGCCACCAGCCCCGCGTCGTCGCCGTCACCCTCCACCAGAGCGCGGCAACCTGCAAGGACGAGGTGGGGATGGCGAAGATCGGGCCTAGCGAGTTTCACCTTGGAATGATAGGTGGCATGCACGCCATCGAAGTCGCCGAAACGGGCGGTCCCGAAGTCCTGAACTACGTCGAGCGCTCGGAGCCCTCCCCCGGCCCTGGCCAGGTGCTGATCAAGGCGGAGGCGATCGGCGTCAACTTCATCGACACCTACTTCCGGTCGGGCCTCTACCCACGGGAGACGCCCTTCGTCGTCGGCACCGAGGTGTGCGGCACCATCGCCGCGGTCGGTGACGACGTCGCCGCCCTGGGCGTCGGCGATCGAGTGGTCACCGCACAGGCAGTCGGCGCCTATGCCGAATTGTGCGTGGCACCGGCCGATTTCGTGGCCTACGTACCCGACGGCGTGCCCGCCGAAGTGGCCGCCTCATCGCTGTTGAAGGGCATGACCGCCCACTACCTGATCAAGTCCACCTATCCCGTGCAGCAGGGCGACACCGTCCTGCTGCACGCCGGGGCGGGCGGTGTCGGCCTCATCCTGACGCAGTGGGCCACCAGCCTGGCAGTGCGGGTGATCACCACGGTGTCAACGCGCGAGAAGGCCGATCTGTCCCGCATGGCCGGTGCCGTGGAGGTCCTCGACTATCCCAGCCAGACCGAACAGGGCCCCGCCGAGTTCGGCGCACGAATCCGAGAGCTCACCGGGGGCGACGGGGTGGCCGCGGTGTACGACGGGGTGGGCGCGTCGACGTTCGATGCCAGCCTGGCCAGCCTCGCGCTGCGCGGCACGCTCGCCCTGTTCGGTGCGGCCAGCGGGCCGGTGCCGCCGGTCGATCCGCAGCGGCTCAACGCCGCCGGTTCGGTCTTCCTGACGCGACCGACCGTGGCGCACCACACCCGCACCGCCGACGAGTTCGGCTGGCGCGCGGGCGAACTGCTCGACGCGATCTCCCAGGGCACCATCGAGATCACGGTGAGCAACCGCTACCCGCTGGCCAACGCCGCCGACGCGCACCGTGACCTGGAGGGACGCAAGACGGTCGGCTCGGTGGTGTTGGTGCCCTGAGGTCGGGCGCGTACCGGCCAGATCCCGGACGCGCACTGCTGCGCGTTCTAACCTTGTCGACATGGCCGAGGACCTGATCGTGTCGCGGGTCCTCGTGGTTCCCGCGTCCGACTTGAGTGAACGCTTCTCCAGGTCCTCCGGCCCCGGCGGGCAGGGGGTGAACACGGCTGACAGCCGGGTCGAGCTGTCGTTCGACCTGGCCCGTTCCCCGGCGGTACCGGAGTGGTTACGCAACCGAATGCTCCGTCGACTGGGGGGTCGCCTGTCCGACGGCGTGCTCAGGGTTACGGCGAGTGAGCATCGCGCACAACTCCAGAACCGCGCCGCCGCCCGCGAGCGCATGGCTCGCCTTCTTCGCGACGCCGCCGCCGCGCCTTCCCCGATACGCCTGCCGACCAAGCCCACCAGAGGCTCGAAGGAGCGCCGGATCGCGGGCAAGAAGCGTCGTGGCCAGACCAAGCAGGGCCGTCGCGGAGGCTGGGACGCGAGCTAAGAGTGGAAGCTAGCGCCCGAAGACCGTCGGCAGCGCCAGCGCCGAGTCGACCGCCAGTGCGCAGAACACGACGGCCAGGTAGTTGTTCGACTGCAGGAACAGTCGCAGCGGCTTCACGGGCTCACCGCGCTTGACCCCGGAATACAACTGGTGAGCCATCACCAGGAACCACGCGCCTGCGAGCAGCGCGACCGACGCGTACAGCCAGCCGGTGGCCAACACCAGAACCAGGGTGGTCACCACGGTCAGCCACGTGTAGATCAGGATCTGCCTGGTGACCTGGCGCTCCGTGGCCACGGTGGGCAGCATCGGCACGCCTGCCGCCTTGTAGTCATCCTTGTAGCGCATCGCCAGCGCCCAGGTGTGCGGCGGCGTCCAGAAGAAGATGATCGCGAACATCACCAGCGCAGGCCACTGGATGGTCCCCGTCACCGCCGACCAGGCGATCATCACCGGCATGCAGCCGGCCGCGCCGCCCCACACCACGTTCTGCGAGGTACGGCGCTTGAGCAGCAAGGTGTAGACGAAGACGTAGAACAAGATGGTGGCGATGGCCAGCAGACCCGACAGCAGGTTGGTGGTCCACCACAGCCAGGCGAACGACGCGACGGACAGCACCAGGCCGAAGATCAGCGCGTGCCGGGTGGGCACGGACTCCCGCGCCAGCGGACGCCGCGCGGTGCGCTTCATCACCTTGTCGATGTCGGCGTCGGCGACGCAGTTCAGGGTGTTGGCGCCTGCCGCGGCCAGGAAGCCGCCTACCAGGGTGTTGAGAATGAGCAGCGGGTCGACCGTGCCGCGATGTGCCAGCAGCATCGCTGGAATGGCGGTGACGAGCAGCAGCTCGATCACGCGCGGCTTCGTCAGCGCCACGTAGGCCAGGAGCGTGGTGCGGGTGCGGCCAGGCGCCTCGTGGAAAAAACGGCGCTCGCGAATGCTCACGCAGTTGACTCCTCGGTGTTTCGCGGCAGCGCGCAGCTTCTACTACAGACGATGGTAGACCGCGTTCCGGTGCTTCGAACAACGCAGGGTCTGTTCGCGTGAACGCCCGGCCAACTTGGCCAAGGCGGCCTGCAACGTCGCGGTGTTCCGCACTAGGGTATTGGTGGACCAGCCTGCCGACCCGAGGGGTTAATACGTGACCACAGTGGAAGAGATCTCCGCCCTCACCCGCCCCAACCACCCGGACGACTGGACCGATGTCGACTCGGTCGCCGTCGACACGGTGCGGGTGCTGGCTGCCGACGCGGTGCAGAAGGTCGGCAATGGCCATCCGGGCACGGCGATGAGCCTGGCGCCTTTGGCGTACACACTGTTCCAGCGCCAGATGACCCACGACCCGAGCGACCTGCACTGGTTGGGCCGAGACCGCTTCGTGCTGTCCTGCGGGCACTCCAGCCTGACCCTCTACATCCAGCTCTATCTTGGCGGATTCGGCCTGGAGCTCGCCGACATCGAAGCGCTGCGCACCTGGGGCAGCAAGACGCCAGGACACCCGGAGTTCCGGCACACCGCGGGCGTGGAGATGACCACCGGGCCGCTCGGCCAGGGCCTCGCCTCGGCGGTCGGCATGGCGATGGCATCGCGTTACGAGCGCGGCCTGTTCGATCCGGATGCGGCACCGGGCGCCAGCCCGTTCGACCACTTCATCTACGTCATCGCCTCCGATGGTGACATGGAAGAGGGCGTCACGAGCGAGGCATCGTCGCTGGCGGGCACCCAGGAGCTCGGCAACCTCATCGTGTTCTACGACCACAACCAGATCTCGATTGAGCACGACACCAACATCGCGCTCTCCGAAGACGTTCCGGCCCGTTATCGGGCCTACGGCTGGCACGTCCAGGAGGTCGAGGGCGGCGAGAACGTGGTCGGCATAGAAGAAGCCATCGCCGCCGCCAAGGCCGTCACCGACAAGCCGTCGTTCATCTCGGTGCGCACGATCATCGGCTATCCCGCGCCCACCAAGATGAACACCGGCGCGGTGCACGGGTCCGCGCTCGGTGACGAAGAGGTCGCCGCCACCAAGCGCGTGCTCGGCTTCGATCCCGACAAGACCTTCGAGGTGCGCGACGAGGTCATCGAGCACACCCGCAAGCTGGTGGACCGCGGCCGCGAAGCCCACGAGAAGTGGCAACCCAAGTTCGATGCCTGGGCTCAGCGCGAGCCCGAACGAAAAAAGCTGCTCGACCGGCTGCTGGCCCATGAGCTCCCGGAGGGCTGGGACGCCGACCTGACCTACTGGGAACCGGGCTCCAAGCCGCTGGCCACCCGCGCCGCGTTCGGTCAGGTGCTCAACGACGTCGCGCCCAAGCTGCCCGAACTATGGGGTGGCTCAGCGGATCTGGCCGGCAGCAACAACACGACGATCAAGGACGTCAAGTCCTTCGGGCCGCCGTCGATCTCGACCTCGGACTACACGGCGGACTGGTATGGCCGGGTGCTGCACTTCGGCATCCGCGAACACGCGATGGGATCGATCCTGTCCGGCATCGTCCTGCACGGGCCGACCCGCGCCTTCGGCGGCACCTTCCTGCAGTTCTCCGACTACATGCGGCCGGCGGTGCGGTTGGCCTCATTGATGGACATCGACACCATCTACGTCTGGACGCACGACTCCATCGGCCTCGGTGAGGACGGGCCGACCCACCAGCCGGTCGAGCACCTCGCCGCGTTGCGCGCGATCCCCAACCTGTCCGTGGTGCGGCCCGGCGATCCGAACGAAACGGCTTACGCGTGGCGCACCATCGTGGCGCGGGGCGCGAGTAGCGGGCCGGTCGGTTTCATCCTGACCCGGCAGGGCATTCCGGTGCTGGAGGGCACCAGCGCCGATGGCGTCGCCAGGGGCGGCTATGTGCTGGGCGGCGGCAACCCCGCCGACGACGCCGATGTGATCATCATCGGCACCGGCTCCGAGCTTCAGCTGGCGGCGGAGGCCAGAAAGCAGTTGGCGGAGAAGGACATCACCGCCTACGTCGTCTCGATGCCCTGCGTGGAATGGTTCGAGAGCCAGCCCAAGGAGTACCGCGACAGCGTGCTGCCCCCTGTGGTGTCGGCGCGCGTGGCCGTGGAGGCCGGTATCGCGCAGAGCTGGCACAGGCTCGTCGGTGATACCGGCGAGATCGTGTCGATCGAGCACTACGGCGCATCGGCCGACGACAAGACGTTGTTCCGCGAGTTCGGCTTCACCCCAGAGGCCGTGGTGGCCGCCGCGGAACGATCGATGGACAACTGACGAAAAAAAGGAGCACCAAATGACTCAGAACCCGAATCTCGCGGCGCTGAGTGCCGCAGGCGTATCCGTCTGGCTCGACGACCTGTCGCGTGAGCGACTGCAGACCGGCAACCTGCAGAACCTCATCGACACCCGCAGCGTCGTCGGCGTCACCACGAACCCGTCGATCTTCCAGGCTGCGCTGTCGAAGGGCACCGCCTACGACGCGCAGGTGACCGAGCTGGCCGAGCGCGGCGCCGACGTCGACGCCACCATCCGCACCGTCACCACCGACGACGTCCGCAACGCCTGCGACGTCCTGGCGAAGGCCTACGAGGCCTCCGGAGGCGTCGACGGCCGGGTGTCCATCGAGGTGGACCCGCGACTCGCCCACGAAACCGACAAAACCATCCTGCAGGCCATCGAGCTGTGGAAGATCGTCGACCGGCCCAACCTCCTGATCAAGATCCCGGCCACCCAGGCGGGGCTGCCCGCGATCACCGCGGTCATCGCCGAGGGCATCTCGGTCAACGTCACGCTGATCTTCTCCGTCGAGCGGCACGAGGCCGTGATGGACGCCTACCTGGCCGGTCTGGAGAAGGCGAAGGAAGCAGGCCACGACCTGAGCAAGATCCACTCCGTCGCGTCGTTCTTCGTCTCCCGCGTGGACACCGAGATCGACAGCCGGCTGGCGACGATCGGCAGCGACGAAGCGCTGGCGCTGCGTGGCCTGGCGGGCGTGGCCAACGCGCGGCTGGCGTACAAGGCCTACCAGGACGTGTTCGTCGGCGGCGCGCAGTTCGAGGTACTCAAGGCCGACGGGGCACGCCTGCAACGCCCGCTCTGGGCATCGACCGGCGTGAAGAACCCCGACTACTCCGACACGCTGTACGTCACCGAACTGGTGGCGCCGAACACCGTGAACACCATGCCGGAGAAGACCATGGAAGCCGTCGCCGATCACGGCGTCGTCACCGGCGACACGGTCTCGGGCACGTCGGAGGCGGCGCAGGAGGTGTTCGACCAACTGGAAGCCATCGGCATCGACCTCACCGACGTCTTCGTGGTGCTGGAGAACGAGGGCGTGGAGAAGTTCGAGAAGTCGTGGCAAGAACTACTCGACGCCACTGCGGGCCAGTTGGACGCCGCCAAGAAATGAGCGACTGCAGCAGCACCCCTGCCGACTGGGTGAACCCGCTGCGGGACAAGCGCGACAAGCGGATGCCCCGCATCGCGGGACCGTGTGCAGTCGTGATCTTCGGTGTGACGGGCGATCTCGCCCGCAAGAAGCTGATGCCCGCCATCTACGACCTGGCCAACCGCGGGCTGCTGCCGCCGACGTTCGCGCTGGTTGGGTTCGCCCGGCGGGACTGGGCCGACGAGGACTTCAGCAAAGTCGTCTACGACGCGGTCAAGCAGCACGCCCGAACCCCGTTCCGCCAGGAGGTCTGGGACCGCTTGGCCGAGGGGATCCGCTTCGTGCAGGGCACGTTCGGCGACGAGAAGGCATTCGAGCATCTCGCCGAGACGCTGGGAAAGCTGGACGCCGATCGCGGCACCGGTGGTAACCACGCGTTCTACCTGTCCATCCCGCCGAACGCGTTCCCACAGGTGCTCGAGCAGCTGTCCAGGACAGGGCTGGCCAAGAAACCCGACGGATGCTGGAGCCGGGTGGTCATCGAGAAGCCGTTTGGCCACGACCTGTCCAGCGCCGAAGCGCTCAACGGCTTGGTGAACAGTGTCTTCCCGGAGTCGTCGGTTTTCCGCATCGACCACTACCTGGGCAAGGAAACCGTGCAGAACATGCTGGCGCTGCGCTTCGCCAACCAGATGTTCGAGCCGATCTGGAACGCCCACTACGTCGATCACGTGCAGATCACAATGGCCGAAGACATCGGATTGGGCGGCCGCGGAGGGTATTACGACGGTGTCGGCGCGGCCCGCGACGTCATCCAGAATCACCTGATCCAGCTTCTGGCGCTCACTGCGATGGAGGAGCCCGTCAGCTTCCATCCGACCGAGTTGCAGTCCGAGAAGATCAAGGTGCTCTCGGCAACCCGCCTGGCCGAGCCGCTCGACGAAACCACGTCTCGAGGTCAGTACGCATCGGGCTGGCAGGGCGGCGAGAAGGTCGTCGGCCTTCTCGACGAGGAGGGCTTCTCCAAGACGTCCACCACCGAGACGTTCGCGGCCATCACCCTGGACGTCGACACCCGGCGGTGGGCCGGGGTGCCGTTCTATCTGCGCACGGGAAAGCGGTTGGGCCGCAGGGTGACCGAGATTGCGCTGGTGTTCAAACGGGCACCGCACCTGCCGTTCGACGCCACCATGACCGAGGAACTCGGCCAGAACGCCCTGGTGATCCGGGTCCAGCCCGACGAGGGCATTACCCTGCGGTTCGGCTCGAAGGTGCCCGGCAACGCCATGGCGGTCCGCGACGTCAACATGGACTTCTCGTACGGCTCGGCGTTCGCGGAGGAGTCGCCCGAGGCATACGAACGACTGATCCTCGACGTGCTGCTCGGCGAACCGTCCCTCTTCCCGGTCAACGAGGAGGTCGAATTGTCCTGGAAGATCCTGGATCCCGCACTGGACAACTGGGCGGCTCACGGCAAACCTGACCCGTACGAGTCCGGTACCTGGGGCCCGGACTCGGCGTTCGAGATGTTGCGCCGTTCGGGTCGGGAATGGAGAAGGCCGTGACGAGCGCTAGCGCGAGGAACCGAAAACTATGATCGTCGACTTGCCGGACAGCAGCACCGACGTCATCAACAAGAAGATCGTCGCGCTCCGCGAGGAGGGTGGCGCGATCACGCTCGGGAGAGTGCTGACGCTGGTCATCGCCCCCGATACCGAAGCGATGCTGGAGGAGTCGATCGAGGCGGCCAACGCGGCCAGTCGCGAGCACCCCTGCCGGGTCATCGTGGTGATTCCCGCCGACCGGCTGGCCGCCGACGCCCGGCTGGATGCCCAACTTCGCGTCGGTCGGGATGCGGGCGCCAACGAAGTGGTCGTCCTGCGGCTGTCCGGCCCACTGGCGAATCACGCCAGCAGCGTGGTGATGCCGTTCCTGCTGCCCGACACGCCGGTGGTGACCTGGTGGCCAGACATCGCACCGGACGTGCCCTCCCAGGATCCGTTGGGCAAGTTGGCGATTCGCCGCATCACTGACGCCACCAACGACGCCGACCCGTTGCAGTCGATCAAGAGCCGGTTGCAGGGCTACACCGCCGGTGACACCGATCTCGCGTGGAGCCGCATCACGTATTGGCGCGCGCTGCTGACGTCGACCCTGGACCAGGGCCCCTTCGAGCCGATTCAGTCCGCACTGGTGTCGGGACTGAAGACCGAACCCGCGCTCGACATCCTGGCGGGCTGGCTGGCAAGCCGGATCGACGGCCCGGTGCAGCGCGCCGTCGGTGAGTTGAAGGTCGAGCTGGTCCGTGCCACCGAGACCATCACGCTCAGCCGCCCACAGGAGGGCGTCACCGCCTCGCTGACCCGCACCGCCAAGCCCGACGCTCTGGTTCCGTTGGCGCGCAGGGAAACCCGGGAGTGCCTGGCCGAGGACATGCGCAGACTCGACGCCGACGAAACCTACTTCGCCGCCCTGCAGGGCATCGACGAGGTCGAGTATGTCTAACACGGTCGTCGAGAAGTACACCGACTCCGACGCCCTGGTCTCCGCCGTTGGCGACCGCCTGGTGGGCGCCATCACCGCCGCCGTCGACACACGCGGCGTCGCGTACATCGTGCTGACCGGCGGCGGAACGGGCGTCAAGCTGCTCAAGCACGTCGGCGACCACGGTGCGGCGATCGACTGGTCGAAGGTGCACCTGTTCTGGGGCGACGACCGCTACGTGCCCGCGGACGACGACGACCGCAACGACAAGCAGGCCCGCGAGGCGCTGCTCGACCACATCGACGTGCCCGCGGCCAACGTGCACGCGATGCCCGCCAGCGACGGAGAGTTCGGCGACGACATCGACGCCGCCGCCCTGTTCTACGAGCACGTGCTGGCCGCCACTGCCGGCAGCGGCGCGCCAGCACCGGAGTTCGACGTGCACCTGCTCGGCATGGGCGGTGAGGGTCACGTCAATTCGCTGTTCCCGCAGACGCCCGCAGTCAGCGAGACCACCCGCCTGGTGGTCGGGGTCACCGACTCCCCCAAGCCGCCGCCGCGTCGCATCACGTTGACGCTGCCCGCGGTTCAGCGCTCACGCGAGGTGTGGTTGGTGGTCGCGGGCGCGGAGAAGGCCGACGCGGTGGCGGCCGCAGTGGGAGGTGCGGCGGCGGTGGACGTGCCCGCGGCGGGCGCAATCGGACGCGAGGCCACGGTGTGGCTGCTCGACGAAGCCGCCGCGGCGAAGCTGTAGTTCTGACCTCCATGGCAGACAAAGGGGTTGGCCGGGGTCGCCCAGGCGCAACAGGACGCCAACGGATCAAGACGTTGACCCAGGCCGCGCTGAACGCCGACGTCACGGTCGAGCAGGTGGACACGCTGCTCACCGATCTCGGCGAGACGCTGGCCGACCTCAACAATTCGACAAGCAGCCTGGACGACACGCTGGCCCGCTTCAACGAAACCATCACCCGCATCGACGAACTGGCGCCCCGGCTGATCGCCGTGGTCGAACGCCTCGAGGCCATCGTGGACCGCGTCGAACGCATAGTGGGCATCGGCGAATCGGTCATGGCGCCGTGGGCCGCGACGGAGAACGCCGTACGCGGTGCGGTCAACGCGGTACGCAAGTCCACCGGCCTCTGAGGGATCCCGACCGAGTGCGGGCACCACTGGACGTTCTACCCACCGCCGACGGCGTCGGCCTGCCGTGGGACGTTCCCGTCGACGACGCCGTGGCCGCCGTGGCATCGGCACGCGCCGCGTGTGGCGATTCGTTCGTGCTGCGCAGCGGCGGCACCCACTACCTGTTCACGTTCTCGCCCACCGGCGTCGAGTCGTTCTACGCGCTGTTGGAGGATTCGGCGAGCAAGGGCGTCGCCGACTACCTGATGTTGCGGCGCAAGCTGCCCGACGAGCTGTTCGTCGGCCGCCGCACGTTGCCGAGTTCGTTGTTCCGCCGCGACGACGTCTCGTCATACCTGGCCAATCTGGAGCACGCGCTCGACGCCAGCGAGGCCGAGCTGGGCGAGCGCGGCTCGGTCGATCTGTTCGGCCTCACCCGGCGGCTCGGGCACCGGATGGGGCTGGCGTCGTGGGCCGCGCCTGGCTGCGCCGACGGCGATGCCTTCGAGCGGCTGGTCGCCGCGTTCGACACGCTCGACGGGTCGGACGCCTTCGTGCACCCGGACGCGATGGCCGCGGTCGCCGCGTCGGAGATGCGGGATGAGCGTGCCGCCCTGGAAGTAGTCGCCACCGTGATCGAAGATGCCCTGCGGCAGCATGATTCGGGATCGGCGGCCGAGGACGGGCTGTTCGGGCGGATCGTCGAGGCATGGGAATCGGAGCCCGCGGAGGTACGCCGCCGCGGCATCGCGATGGACGTGGCGCTCATTCACATCGCGTCGATGTCGAACCTCATGGCGGCACTCGGCTGGGCTGTCGTCGACCTGCTGGTGCATCCGGAGCAGCTCCGTCTCGTCATCGAGGGTGACCGCGACCTGGCGCAGCGTTGCGCGCTGGAGAGCACACGGTTGGCGCAACGCTCGATCATGGCACGCGCCGTGCTGGAACCGGTCGCCTTCGACACCGGAGAGGGCGTCGTCGAGGTGCCCGCGGGCTGGACGATCGCCACGCTACTGCCGCTGCTCAACACATCGGCGGCCCCGGGCCTGGAGCGGTGGGACCCCGATCGGTGGCACCGCCACCGCCTTGCCGATCAGCGCGAGTTGGCCTCGCCGATGTTGGTGACCGCGTTCGGGCACGGACGACATTCCTGTCCCGCCCAACCGTTCTCGCTGGCCGCGATGACGGCGGCGATGACCCGCCTGCTCGGCCACTACGACATGACGCCCGGTTGGGCCGACTACCCGCGACCCGTGCCAGCGCAGATCGGCGGTGTGGCCCGCTCGGCGGGGCCCTGCCGCGTCGACTACGCGCGGCGATGACCGCCGCCGGGCAGCCCGGCGGCGGCGCGGATGTGGCGGCGCGCGGCGGCAGGGTCCGAATCGGGGAAGATGTAGTGGCTCAAAGCCGTTCGGGCAAGAGCACCTGCGAGGTCACGCGGGGCGGCCGCTGCGGGCAGACCGTCGGAGTAGACACTGCCGTCGAGCACCGCCACGAACGCCGCCGTGACCATGGGTAGTACCCGTGCCATCTGCTCATTGACGAAACCGGGTTCGAGGTCGACCAGATGGCGTGGTGGTTGTACTTGCAGGAACGTCACCACCAGGTCGATCGCCGCCTCCAGTCGTTCGACGCCCGACCTGCCGGACAACGCCGCCGACATCGCGGTGTTGAACCGACGGTATTCGCGCTTGCCCAGCGCGTCGATCAGCTCGTCCTTGGATACGAAGTAGCGGTACAGGGTTGGCCGCGCCACGCCAGCCAACTTCGCCACCTGAGTCAGCGACAGCCTGCGCGCGCCGGACTGCAGGACGAGCCGCTGAGCCGCGTCGAGGATCCGGTCAGCGGGGTCCAGACGCTCCGCGGCCGTCATTTCACAGCCGGCCGAGTTCGCGCAGCCACGGAATGAGAAGGCCGAGGCCGTCATCCAGACTCATCGGCGCGTAGCCAAGCTGGCGGCTGGTCGGGTTGTCCGCCGACCTCGGTGGACGTACGTCGCTGGCCGCCGCCGCGGCGATCGCCATCAACGTGGGGCCGAACGCCGCCGTCAACGCCTCTGGATCGGAGCGGTAGTCGAGATCCTCGACCCGATGGTCGATCCCGGCGATCTCACATGCGCGATTGCACCCCGCGGCCGTACTGATGGTGTCCTCCGGTCGGCCGATGAGCAGATACCGCTCTCCGGCCACGCCGCGGTCCAGCGCGGCGATGGAGCCGGCCGCGACGTCGTGCGCGGTCACCCAGGTCACCGGGAACGTCAGGTAAGCGGTGAGCCGGCCGCGCATCCCGGCGAGCAGCACCCGGTTGAAACTGGTGCGGTGCAGCGCGCGCTGAGCGACCAGGCCAGGACCGTAGATTGCGCCTGGGTGACACGTCAGCACGTCTTCGCCGGCGTCGGCGCGAACGTGCGCTTCGCGGAACGCGGCGAGTTTGGTGACCGTATAGGGATCATCGGGCGGGTCGTCGAGTACCGGCGCGTCCTCGAACGGCGCGGCAGTGGTGAGATCGATGAAGGTGGCGGTACTCAGCGCGACCACTCGCCGCATACCGTGGGACTTCGCGGCATCGAGCACGTTCGTCGTGCCGACCGTGTTCACCGCGTGAAAGTCCGCCATGTCCTGGCTCGCGCCGCCAAGCAGCGCCGCGCAGTGGATGGCCGCGTCGCATCCCTTCGATGCCCGCCCGACGTCGTCGGCATCGGCGATGTCGCCCTGAACGACCTCCACGCCGATCGCCGTCAGCGCCTCCGCATCGGCGGGGTTGCGGACGAGGGCCCGCACGGCGTCGCCCCGCTCGATCAGCTGCTCGCAAACGTTGGCACCGGTGAGGCCGGTGCCTCCAGTGACAAAGATGACGTCAGTCATTCCCATTCCTTAGCATTTCAGTCATTACGACCTTTACGTTACCTGTAATATTTGTAATTTAGCGCCTATATTCTCATCATGTCCATAGCTCCCTCCGACGTACTTCTGACCGACCGCGTGGCCGTGGTGACCGGTGGCGGCGCAGGCATCGGTCGCGGCATCGCGGCGGGCCTGGCCGCCTTCGGTGCCAGGGTTGCCGTGTGGGAACGCGATTCGTCGACGTGCGCATCCGCCGCTGACGAGATCGGCGCGCTCGGCATCGCCACCGACGTCCGCGACAGCGCCCAGGTCGACGCGGCGCTGGCGCAGACCGTCGCCGCGCTGGGACCGGTGACGATCCTGGTGAACAACGCAGGCGGCGTCTTTCACTCGTCGATCCTCGACACCAGTGAAAACGGTTGGGATGCCCTGTACAAGGCGAACCTGCGGCACGTTCTGCTGTGCACGCAACGCGTGGCGCGCGGCCTCGTCGAGGCGGGACTGCCCGGCAGCATCATCAGCGTCACGTCGATCGAAGGCGTCAGAGCGGCGCCGGGCTACGCGGCATACGCTGCGGCCAAGGCCGGGGTGATCAACTACACCAAGACCGCAGCCCTCGAACTGGCCGCTCACCACATCCGGGTGAACGCACT
>Ga0193743_1002461_pt1 | contig 13087 bp, 9 predicted proteins | sample L2c2metaG_FD_143038 | JGI IMG/M metagenome (GOLD analysis project Ga0193743, IMG submission 143038) | Soil microbial communities from a riparian zone of the East river system, Colorado, United States - L2c2 | ecosystem: Environmental > Terrestrial > Soil > Riparian zone | place: USA: East River... | reverse complement strand
TTGATCAGAACGCCCATGCCGGACTTGTCGCCGAACGGCAGGTTCTTGTAGGTGTCGCTCTCCCACGCGGTCTCGCGCTTTCCGTCGACCATCAGCGCGGCGTCGGCGAGCTCGGTGCGGTCGCCCTCGGGGTCGACGATGCGGACCTGGTCGCGGGTGAGCGGGCCCACCTTCGGCGCGGCCGGCTCGTTGGTCCCGCCGCTCGGCGCGGCGGTGCCGGTGGCAGCGACGCCCGGACCGGGCGCGGCGTCGCCCGACGAGTCGTCGCGGTCGGCCAGCACGCTGATGCCCAGCAGCAGGCCGACGGTGGCGATGACCAGCAGACTGGCCACGCCCAGCACCAGCTTGCGCCGGGTCGCCGGGGGCTGGTCGGGCTGGCCCTCCTCGGTCGCCGAGAAGCGCAGCGGCCCGGCGTCGACGATGAACGGCTCGTCGGCGGCGACGTCGAGCCGGTCGAGCTCGGCCGCCAGCACGTCGGCCGACGGCAGCGCCAGTCGGTCGTCGAGCAGGTCCATGGTCAGGTCGTCGAGGTAGGCCGGGACGCCGGCCCGCACCATCCGCGGCGCGGCGATCGCGCCGGAGCCGTCGCGCACCGCGTCGGGCAGCGACGACGGGGCGACCTCGGCGTGCGGCCAGTGCCCGGTGAGCGCGAAGTAGAGGATGCCGCCGATCGCCCGGACGTCGGTGTCGGGGGTGTCGCCGTCGGTCGCGCGGGCGTCGGCGAGCACGACCCGGCCGTCGGCGGCGACCATCACCGTGCCGGGGTGGACGTTGCCGTGCACCATGCCGGTCGCGTGCACGGCGGCCACCGCGCTCGCTACCGAGTGGGCGATCGAGGTGGCGCGCTCGGCGTCGAGCGGCTCCTCGACCACCAGCTCGCGGAGCGCCTCGCCGTCGATCCACTCGCGCACCACGTAGGCGCGGCCGTCCTCGTCGATGGCGTCATAGACGCCCGCGAGGTTGGGGTGGATCACCCGGCTCGCGGTCACCGCGGCCTGGAGCATCTCCTGCGCGGAGTCGCCGCCGGGATAGCGCAGGACGACCGCGACCGGCCGCCGCAGCACCACGTCGATGCCCTTCCAGACCTGGCGGCCCGCGGCGTCGTCGTTGATGTGCTCGGCCAGCTCATAGCGGTCCGCGAGCACCTCACCGACGTGTGGTGCCCCGACAGTCAGCACGGGAGGTGTGGCCTCGTCGGCCTCCTGGCCCTCGCCGACCTGGGTCACCGGTCCTCCTTCGGTGCTGTTCTCGCTCGTCATGCTGACTCGCTCGCCGTCTCGCAGTCACCTTTGGGCAGCGCGCTGCGCCCCGTGTGAAACCGAAGGGCGGCGCCACCTCAATAGCGTAGGGGCTCGGCGCATCTGTCGGGAGCGACCTTACCTGGGAGGGACCACACCGCCACAGGCCATGTTCCCTCGTCATGCCGTGCTCGTCCGGGGGTCTGAGCACTGCAAACAACGTCAAATCAGTCTTTGCGGCGACATGTTTAGAACCCGAAAAAGGTACGATTTCTTGACCGGCGCGTCGCCGCCGGACCCGCGAAACCCCGAGACAGGCCTTAGCGGGCCAGTCCCAGCCGCCGCCGCACCATGCCGAGCACACTGGTCACCTCGGTGATCCGCAGCGCCATCGCGAGCGCGAGATAGCTCAGGCAGATGACCAGGCCGCCGACCACCAGCCGCGCCAGCGCGATCATCCGGTCGGCCGAGTCACTGTTCGGTATCAGCCGCAGCGCCACGTAGCCGACCAGCGCCGCACCGGTCGCCGCCACGGCCACCTTGCCGAAGGTCAGCATGATCCGCCCCGCGCCCATCGGCCCGATCCGCCGGCGCAGCAGCATCGCGAACACCACCGCGGCGGCCACGTACGAGACCGCGTTGCCGAACATCAGGCCAGCCGCGACGCTCGAGGTGGACAGCACCGCGAACAGCCCTACCTGTACGGCGATCCGCACCCCGACGACCGGGATGTTGACCAGCGCCGGCGTCTTGGTGTCGGGCAACGCGTAGAAGGCGAACGTGAAGAGCTGGCTGATCGCGAACGGCACCAGCGCGAGGGCACCGGTGAGCAGCACACCCCCGGTGTCCGTCGCGTTGCGCTCGGTGAACGCCCCGTAGTGGAACAGGACTACCGAGATGGGGTACGAGAGCACGGCGTAACAGACCGCGATCGGCGCGAGGACGGCCGTCACGGTGCGTGTTCCACGTGAAACATCATCGGCGAAGTCGTCGAACCGCCCGTCGGCCGCTGCGGCGCTCATCCGTGGCAGCAGCGCCGTGATGATCGAGACGGCGATGATCCCGTGTGCGGTCATCACCAGCAGAAAGACGTTGTTGTAGATCAGCGGGCCTGCGTCGCCCTTGGCGCTCGCCGCGTTGGCCAGCTTGAAGACCACGATCAGGCCGATCTGGCTGACCGCCACGTAGCAGAACATCCAGCCGCCGAGCTGGGCCAGCTCCCGCAGGCCGAGTTCGCGCCACTGGCCGCGCCAGCGGTAGTGGAAGCCCACTTTGCGCAGCGCCGGGACGAGGCCGGCGACCTGGACGATGATGCCGAGCAGGGTGCCGCCGCCGACCAGCAGGATCATCATGGCGTTCATGTCGCCGGTGGCCAGGTCCTCGCGGGCGCCGTAGAGCCCGATGAAGAGCCCGAACGAGGCGATCACGATGATGTTGTTGAGGATCGGCGTGAACATCGGTGCGGCGAAGTGGCCGCGGACGTTGAGGATCGCGCTCATCAGCGCCGAGAGCCCACTGAAGAAGATCATCGGCAGCATCAACAGCGCGAGCACGTTGATCAGCGAGCGGGTCTTGTCGGGTGTGTCGCCGTCGATGTAGAGCAGAGTGAGCAGCGGCGCGGCCAACAGCGCGAGCACGGTCGCCAGGAACAGCGCGACGACCGCGAGGCTGAGCAGCCGCTGGGTGTAGAGCTCGCCCCGGTCGCGGTCGGTGTCCCGGCGGCGGACCAACACCGGGATCAGCACGCTGGTCAGCACGCCACCCAGGAGAAACTCGAACACCATGCCGGGCAGGATCTGCGCGGTCGTGTAGGCGTCGCCGACCGCGGCACCCAGGGCGGCCGAGATGACCAGGGTGCGCAGGAAACCCGTGCCGCGGCTGACCAGGCTGCCGACGGCCATGACCGCGCTGTTGCCGGCGGCGCTGCCCGGCCCGGGTTCTTCGATCGCCGGCGGGCCCGCCGGCGGCGGTATGTCGACCGGATCGGCCCGGACGATGCCCTCGTTACCGGTAGCGGCGTGTGCGCTCCGGTAAAGTCCGCTGCTCACGGGACCTCCAGACGAGGGTGAAGACGTACGCCCGACCCTAACCTCTGAACGTCGCCCCGCGGAGTCGGCGACCCCGGCGAGACAGATAGGCTGGCGGTCCCATGTCCGGAACATCGTCTCCCAGCCGCCTCACCCAGGCGCAGCAGACCGCCGTGGCGGAACTGCTCCGGGTCTCGCCGGTCGCCGACGAGCTGGGCCGCCGGTTCGCCAAGGCCGGCCACGAGCTGCACCTGGTCGGCGGGTCGGTGCGCGACGCACTGCTCGGCCGGCTCGGCAACGACCTCGACTTCGCGACCGACGCCCACCCCGACCAGACCCTCGCCGTGCTCAAGGGCTGGGCCGAGGCCACCTGGGAGACCGGGCGCGAGTTCGGCACGATCGGCGCGCACCGCGACCGTCTGCGCCTGGAGATCACCACGTTCCGGGCCGACGTCTACGACGGTGTCACCCGCAACCCGGTGGTCCGCTACGGGTCGAACCTGGCCGACGACCTGCGCCGCCGCGACTTCACCGTCAACGCGATGGCGGTCAGCCTCCCGGACCACGCCTTCACCGACCCGCACGGCGGCCTCGACGACCTGGCCGCCAAGCTCATCCGCACGCCGGGCACGCCGGAGCAGTCGTTCGGCGACGACCCGCTGCGGATGCTGCGCGCGGCCCGGTTCGCCGCGCAGCTCCGGTTCGCGGTCGACCCGGCAGTGCGCGCCGCGATGACCGCGATGGCCGCCGACCTCGACCGGATCACCGCCGAGCGGATCCGCGACGAGTTCACCAAGCTGCTCTCCGGGGCCGACCCGGTCACCGGCCTGCGGCTGCTGGTCGACAGCGGGCTCGCCGACCGGTTCATCCCGGAGATCTCCGGTCTCAAGCTGGAGATCGACGAGCACGCCCAACACAAGGACGTGTACGAGCACACGCTGATCGTGGTCGCCAACGCCGTACGCCTGGAGGGTCCGGAAGGTCCTGACTTCGTGCTGCGGATGGCCGCGCTGATGCACGACGTCGGCAAGCCGGCCACCAAGGCGGTCTCCACCGACGGACGGGTCAGCTTCCACCACCACGAGGTGGTCGGCGCGCGGATGACCAAGCAGCGGATGAAGGCGATGCGTTACCCCAAGGACGTCATCGCCGACGTGGTCGAGCTGGTCGCGCTGCACTTGCGCTTCTACGGCTACGGCCGGGGCGAGTGGACCGACTCCGCGGTGCGCCGCTACGTCACCGACGCCGGGCCGCTGCTGTCCCGCCTGCACAAGCTGACCCGCTCCGACGTGACCACCCGCAACCGGCGCAAGGCGGCGCAGCTCGCCGCCGACTACGACGCGCTGGAGGACCGGATCGCCCGCATCGCGGCCGAGGAAGACCTGGCTCGGGTACGGCCGGACCTGGACGGTAACGCGATCATGGAGCTGCTCGGCGTGCCGCCGGGGCCGGTGGTCGGGCAGGCCTGGCGCTACCTCAAGGAGCTGCGGCTGGACCGCGGCCCGCTGGACCGCGACGAGGCCGAGGCCGAGTTGCTGCGCTGGGCCCGGTCGGAGGGCATCGTCGGCCCCGAATGACAACGGGCGGCCCCGGTCGCTACGGTCGCGGGCATGCAGCCGTACCCGGGCGCTAACCCGCGTTCCTACCGGGTGCCGATCGTGGTCCTCTCCGTGCTGCTGTTCCTACTGGTCGGTGGCATCGTCGTGGTGCTGTCGGCGCGGGCCGGCGAGCGGGCGCCCTGCCCGGTCGGCGACTGGGACGTGGCGAGTTATCAGGACGCGGTGCCGGTCGAGGCGATCGGCGAGACGCTGATCTTCACCGGCGGCGCCGGCACGGTCCTGCGGCTGCACGGCGACGGCACGGGCGAGACCGACTACGGCGCCGGCGTGACCTTCGCGGCCGCGGCGCCGGACGGGCGCACCGTCAAGATCGAGGTCGCCGGGCCCGCGCGGTTCCGCTACGAACTCGGGCCGGCGGGCGACACGATCGTCGTCACCCCGGCCGGCAACGACACCACCAGCCAACTCTTCATCGCGGACGCGCCGTTCGGCGCGAAGGCGAAGTACAGCGACGAGACGGCGAGCAAGTTGTATCGCCTCGCATGTCTGGACGACTCGCTCACCCAGGACGACGGCCAACTGGTGGTCGGTTACCGCCGGCGCTGACGTGTCGTACCCCCGAGGTTGAATGGTTCTTATGCGCTGGACCGTCGTCGACTCACCGATCGGGCCGCTGTCGCTCGCCGCCGACGAGGTGGGCGTGTGCGGGCTGGGCTTCGGCGCCGCCCCGGGTGTCGAGTTCGTCCCGCCGGCCGGGGCGCTGGCCGCGGGGGCCGAGCAACTCGCCGCCTACTTCGCCGGCGCCCTGACCGACTTCGACCTGCCGCTGTCGGTCCGCCGCGGCTCCGAGTTCGAGCGCGCCGTCTGGCGTCGCATGTCGACGATTCCCTACGGCGAGACCGAGACCTATGGCGAGGTCGCCACCGTCGTGGGTGATCCGGGTGCGGCGCGCGCGGTCGGCGTCGCGTGCAACCGCAACCCGATCGGCATCATCGTGCCGTGCCACCGCATCGTCGGCGCGGGCGGCAAGCTGGTCGGCTTCGGAGGCGGGCTGCCGGCCAAGCGCTTCCTCCTCGAACTGGAGGCCGGCGTCGCGTGGCAACGTGACTGGGCGACCTAGCACAAGATTCGCCATCCTGGGGCCCAAGGACCGACCGATCGGTCAATAGCAATCTTTAAGCCGGCCTTAGATGATCCCTGCGTCTTCCCACTCTCTCCACCCAACCGAAAGACGGGGGATCCACCTATGTCCACTGAGACTCCTGAGTCCAACCTGGGCCGTCGCCGCCTGCTGCGTCGTGCCGGCACGGTGGCCGCGGGTGTGGTCGGCGCGGGTGCCGTGGGCGCAGTCGCCGCCGCCCCGGCCCAGGCCTCGCCGGGCGACCCGGTCGTGCAGGGCACGAACAACAACGGCGACACGACCGAGCCGTTGGTCACGCTCAACAACCCGAGCGGCCCGGCGCTCAACCTCGCGCCGTCGGGCTCCATCAACGGCGACGAGCCGGTCGGTTCGTTCCGCGTCGACGAGTTCGGCAACCTCTGGACGCTCGCCGTGCCGGGCCTGCCGGAGATGGTGCACACCTCGTTCACCGCGACCCAGTTGGTTCCGCTCGTCCCGCAGCGCGTCCTCAACACCCGCACGGTCGCGGGCCGGGCAAACGTGCTCAACCAGTCGGGCAGCTTCGACTCGGGTGGCCGGCTGCTCGCCGGCAAGACCATCCACGTCTACGTCGGCGACTACGCGTTCAACGCGGTCGCGCTGCACGGCAACGTGACGGTGGCCAACTCGGTCGGCGACGGCTACCTGACCATCTGGCCTGGGGGTGCGCCGCGGCCGGCGACCTCCATCATCAACTTCCCGTCGAGCACCAAGCTCACGGCGCTCGCCAACCACGTGGTGTGCGGCATCGGCTACTACCCGGCCAACGACACGCCCGACGTCATCTCCATCTACAACAGCGGCTCCACCGCGCACGTGCTGTTCGACGTCAGCGCTTTCACCATCATCTGGGGCTTCGGCGCCGTCAACCCGGAGTTCCTGGGTGCGCCTGCCGCGCCGAGCGCGCGCAGCAGCAAGGCGGCAGCGGCCAAGCCGCTGGCGGGCCTCGCCAAGCGGGAGGCTGCGAAGCCCAGCTGGGCCAAGTAGTCCGCACCGATCGAAAAGGGCGGGAACCCCCTCGGGGTTCCCGCCCTTCGGCGTGCGTGGGTCAGCGCTCGACCTCGCCGCGGATGAACGCCTCGACGGCGTTGTGCGCGTCGTGGTCGGCGTATTGCTGCGGCGGCGACTTCATGAAGTAGCTCGACGCCGACAGGATCGGGCCGCCGATGCCCCGGTCGAGGGCGATCTTCGCCGCACGGAGCGCGTCGATGATCACGCCGGCCGAGTTGGGCGAGTCCCAGACCTCGAGCTTGAGCTCCGCGTTGAGCGGCGTGTCGCCGAACGAGCGGCCCTCCAGCCGGATGTAGGCCCACTTGCGGTCGTCGAGCCACGGCACGTGGTCGGACGGGCCGATGTGCACGTCGCTCTTGGCCATCTCGTGCGGCACCTGGGACGTGACCGACTGGGTCTTCGAGATCTTCTTCGAGACCAGCCGGGTGCGCTCCAGCATGTTCATGAAGTCCATGTTGCCGCCGAAGTTGAGCTGATAGGTGCGCAGCAACTCGACGCCACGGTCTTCGAACAGCTTGGCCAGCGCGCGGTGGACGATGGTCGCACCGACCTGGCTCTTGATGTCGTCGCCGACGATCGGCAGGCCGGCGTCGGTGAACTTCTGTGCCCAGACCGGGTCGGACGCGATGAACACCGGCAGGGCGTTGACGAACGCGCAACCGGCGTCGATGGCGGCCTGCGCATAATATTTGTCGGCCTGCTCGGAGCCGACCGGCAGGTAGGCGATCACCACGTCGACGCGGGCGTCGCGCAGCGCCTGGGCCACGTCGACCGGCGCCTGGTCCGACTCTTCGATGATTTCCCGGTAGTACTGCCCGAGTCCGTCGAAGGTCGGACCACGCTGGACGAGGACGCCGGTCGGTGCCACGTCGCAGAGCTTGATGGTGTTGTTTTCGCTGGCGACGATCGCCTCCGCGAGGTCCATGCCGACCTTCTTGGCGTCCACGTCGAACGCCGCGACAAACTCCACGTCGGAGACGTGGTAGTCGCCGAAGGTGACGTGCATGAGACCCGGGACGCGGTCGTTGGGGTCGGCATTGCGGTAGTACTGCACACCCTGGACCAGGGACGAGGCGCAGTTACCCACACCGACGATGGCGACGCGGACGGAGCCCATCGCGTTTGCCTCCTTCTTATTACGGCCGCTCGTCCTGGACGTGCGGGCTGGTTTCCGTTTCCCCTTGGGCAGTGCGCCCTTCGGGAACGCGACCGGAGCGCTCGTTGACGATGAGCTCCTCCAGCCAGCGCACCTCGCGCTCGCAGGCGTCCAAACCATGACGCTGGAGCTCGAGGGTGTATGCGTCGAGGCGCTCGCCCGCGCGGGAGAGCACGTCGCGCATGCTTTCGCGGCGCTCTTCGACCTTGCGCCGGCGGCCTTCCAGGATCCGCACCCGGGTGGCCTGGTCGGTGCGCGCGAAGAAAGCGAAGTGGATGCCGAAGCCGGCGTCGTCGTAGGTCTCCGGACCGGCCTGGGCGATGAGGTCGGTGAACCGCTCCTTGCCCTCGGCCGTGATCTTGTAGACCACCCGGCCACGCTTGCTGGTCAGCGCCGGCACCTCGGCTTTGGTCGGCGGGGTCTCGCCGGCCTCGCTGATGTAGCCGGCGGACTGGAGCCGGCGCAGCGTCGGGTAGAGCGAGCCGTAGCTGATCGCCGCGCGGATCGACCCGAGCTTCGCGGCAAGCTCTTTACGCAGCTCGTAGCCGTGCATCGGAGACTCGTGGAGGAGGCCGAGGATCGCGAACTCGAGCAACTTCCACCTCCCTAGCCGTCGCCGATGTATCGGCTCGATACATCGCAACGGTAAACCACGACCGAGCGCCGAGCAAACCTCTGATTGCGCCCGGGGAATTACGCTCCGTAGCCGTTGTCGCTCTCATCGCCCCGACCGCGTACCCTCTTGCGCATGCGCACGCAGCGCCAGACCATCGACTACTCGCTACAGAAGCGAGCGGTCCTGCGTGACGTCTATTCCGGCCGCGTCGGGACCTACGAGGTCTGCGACGCCTCCCCCTACCTGAAGAGCGCTGCCCGCTTCCACGGAGAGCCGACCGACGAGCGCTGTCCGATCTGCCGGCAAGAAAACCTGACGCACGTCCACTACATTTACGGCGATGAACTCAAGCAGTCCGCGGGACAGGCGCGCACACTGACCGAGTTGCCGGTGCTGGCGATGACTCTGCGTGAGTTCCAGGTCTACGTGGTGGAAGTGTGCGCCGGCTGTTCCTGGAACCACCTGGTGGAGCAATTCCTGCTCGGTCGCGACGGACTGGTCGCGGCGGACGCAGACGCAAGCGGGCGAAGGAGAGAGGCGCGACGGTGACGACGGTTCGTCCAGTTGAAGCAACGTCTTCGGCGGTTGGGCGAATCGTTAACCGGATAAGTCCCGTTTTCTCTGATATGTCAGTGGCGGCCCGGCTCAACCGGACGACCGCACGACGTGGTCCAGCTCACGGCAACCCGGTGTGCGCGCTGACGCGCGTCGCCGCGACCGGCAGGGTGTGACGAATGAACTCGTACGACGACTCCAGTTCCGCGCGCGGCCATGCGCGCCCCACGGGCCACAGTGGTCCCACGGGCCACAGTGGTGACCGCGGACCAGGGTTCGGCGACGACCGGCACTGGCAGGCGGGCGGCGACGGCCTGGGTGGTTGGCCCAACAACGGCGGCGGCTACGGCGATCAGCCGGCCGCGGCGCGGGGCTCCGCTTCGGGTGGTCGGGCCTCCGTGCCCAAGGCGTCGGTGTCCGTGCCGTCCTCTTCGGCCTCGGCGGCGGCGTCCGTGCCACCACCGGCGGGCCGGGCGGGCGTGGGTCGCGCCTCGGCCGCCGTACCCGGCAGCCCTGGATCGTCGTCTTCGGGTCGGGCCTCGGTCGGCAGCGCGTCGGTGGGCAGTGCGTCCGTCGGCAGCGCGTCGGCCGCTGGGGCCGCGGGCCGGGCACAGGTCGGTCGCGCGTCGGTGGGGTCCGGCCCGAGTGGCCCTGGTGGCCCCGGCGGTCCTGGCGGCAACGGCCCCCGTGGGCCGGGTGGTCCCGGCGGGCGCGGTCGTTCGGGTGGCAGCCGGCCGAAGCGCACCCGGCGCCGCAAGCTGATCAACTGGGCCATCGCCGGCTTCGCCGTGCTGGTCATGGTGGCCGGCGCCGGTCTGGTCGGCGGCACCTACTACACGACCAACGTCGTCGTGCCCGAGAAGATCAACCTGCCGCTGGCGAGCACCATTTACGCCTCCGACAACAAGACCCAGATCGCCAAGCTGGGCGAGGTCAACCGCACGTTCGTGTCGATCAACCAGATCCCGAAGTACGTGCAGTACGCGGTCGCCTCGGCCGAAGACCGCAAGTTCTACGAGCACAGCGGCGTCGACTACGTCGGCATCGCCCGGGCCGCCTGGAACAACTTGTCCGGCGGCGACAAGCAGGGCGCCTCGACGATCACGCAGCAATACGCGCGTAACGCCTTCGACAATCTGCAGGGCGTGACCTACGCCCGCAAGCTGCGCGAGGCCGTCATGGCGTCGAAGCTCAACGACGAATACTCCAAAGACCAGATCATGGAGATGTACCTCAACACGATCTACTTCGGTCGAGGTGCGTGGGGTATCGAGGCGGCCGCGCAGAGCTACTTCGGGAAGACGGTCAGCAAGCTGACGGTCGCCGAGGGCGCGGTGCTGGCCGCGGTCATCAAGCAGCCGCAGCCGTCGGACACCCACAAGGGCTTCGACCCGGGTTACAACCCGGGAGCCGCCCAGGAACGCTGGACCTACGTGATCCAGGGCATGGTGGAAAAAACCTGGCTGCCGCCCGAGCAGAAGCCGGCCGAATATCCGACGAAGGCGCTCAAGCCGCTGCCCAAGGACGGCACCTGCTTCACCGACTGCGGCGTCAACACCCCGCTGGGCAACGTGATCAACTACGTCCACGACGAGATGATCGGTATGAAGATCCCGGGCTGCGACGCGGAGAACTGCTCTCAGTTGATCAAGGATGGTGGTTTCAAGATCCAAACCACCATCAACCCGAAGATGCAGGGCGAGTTGCAGGACGCGATCTGGCGGAAGAAGGCTGGCTCCGAGCTCGCCAAGCAGCCCAAGAACATCATGGCGGCGGGCGTGGCCATCGAACCGGAGCACGGGCGGGTGCTCGCCTACTTCGGCGGTGACAACGGCACCGGCCACGACTACGCCGGCAAGAACGTCGAGGACGGTGCGCTCACCGGCGGTCACGCGCCCGGCTCGTCGTTCAAGATCTACACCTTGGCGGCGGCGCTCACCAACAACATCTCGCTCGACTCGCGCTGGGACGCGACCGACTACGACGTGCCCGGCACGAAGATCAAGGTCATCAACGCGGGCCGGCAGCCCAGCTGCGCGAAGAGCTGCACGCTGCACCAGTCGACGGTGTCGTCCTACAACGTGCCCTTCTACCACATCGCCGACAAGCTCGGCGCCGACAAGGTCATCGAGATGGCCCGCAACGCCGGCGTCAGCACGATGTGGACCAACAACCCGGTCAAGCCCTACGACCTGACCAGCAAGAGCACGAAGATCGCCAGGAGCGACCCGTTCTACTACGTGGTCGGCTACGGCGCTTATCCGATCACGGTGCTCGACCACGCCAACGGCCTGGCGACGATCACCAACCGGGGCGTCTACAACAAGGCGCACTTCGTCATGTCGGTCGAGCAGAAGAACGCGGCCGGCGTGTGGGTCAAGGTCGGCGGCGAGCAGCTCAAGCCGAAGCAGACCATCCGGCAGGACGTCGCCGACGACGTCAACGACGTGCTGCAGGAGATCTCCGGCGGTCTGCCCGGCGGCCGCCCCGCGACCGGTAAGACCGGCACATGGGAGCTCAACGAGAAGAGCTCCGACAACGCGCACGCCTGGATGCTCGGCGCCACGCCGCAGATCGCCACCGCGATCTGGGTCGGCAACGTCGGCAAGGAGCAGGCGCTGATCGACAAGGACGGCTCCAAGGTCCAGGGCTCCAGTTTGCCGAAGGACATCTGGAAGCGGTTCATGACCGAGGCGCTCAAGGGCTCCGACGTCAGCCGCTTCAAGCCAGGCACCCACATCGGTGACAAGGACACCGGCAACGGCACCCCGGTGCAACCGCAGGACGGGGTCTGCTTCCCGGGTGACCAGGCCTGCCTCGCGGCGCAAGGTGGCAACGCGGGCGGTGACAACGGTGGCCGGCGGGGCCGCGACAACACCGGCCCCGGCACCAACCAGCCCAACGTCGACCCGTTCACGATCGTCCCGCCACCCGGCGGCTGATCGCACGGTGTCCGGCCATCCGCCGGTCGGCGGCGCCCCGGACGGGTGCGACCGACCGGCGGCCGCGCACTACCCGATGCGACAAAATCGGCGCTCCGGATGGGGCACACCGGGTGGGATGCGGAAAGATGCGTCTTCGTGGGTGCAAACCTGATGCGTGAAGACGCCGGACCGGTCGACCAGCCGTCCCGCTCCGACGGCTTCGTCCGCGGGCTCTCCGAGGTGATCGGCGGGCCGGTGGGCGACCACGCGGTCGAACGCCGCGACGGGGTGCGTTCCGGCGGCGGCTTCTGGACCGCGGCGCGGATCGTCCTGGCGCTGATGTGCCTGGCCCTGGCGCTGCACTGGGTGCAGAAGTCACCGTGCCAGGACGGAGCGTGGCAGAACCACCGGCAATACACCCGGTTCTGCTACACCGACGTGCTCGCGCTCTACTACGCCGAGGGGCTCAACGAGGGCAAAGTGCCCTACGTCGACCACCCGGTCGAATACCCGGTGCTGACCGGCGCGTTCATGGGTGCGCTCGGGCTGCCGGTACACGCGCTCGGCAAGGACCGCCCAGAGATCAACCAGGGCCAGTGGTTCTACAACCTCAACGCCCTGGTGCTCGGCGCGATCGGCGTCGGCGCGGTCGGGGCGCTGCTGGCACTGCGCAAGAGAAGACCGTGGGACGCGGCGATGTTCGCCCTGTCCCCCGCGCTGCTGGTCACCGCCACCGTCAACTGGGACCTGCTGGCGATCGGGTTAGCGGTCTTCGGCATGCTCGCGTGGGCCAGAAAGAAACCGGTCGCGGCCGGCGTCCTGCTCGGGCTCGGCTGCGCGGG
>Ga0193743_1002460_pt1 | contig 13092 bp, 11 predicted proteins | sample L2c2metaG_FD_143038 | JGI IMG/M metagenome (GOLD analysis project Ga0193743, IMG submission 143038) | Soil microbial communities from a riparian zone of the East river system, Colorado, United States - L2c2 | ecosystem: Environmental > Terrestrial > Soil > Riparian zone | place: USA: East River... | reverse complement strand
GTCCTCGAACACCACCATCGAGGCCACCACGTCGCTGCCCTGCACGTGGCTGACGTCGACGCACTCGATGCGCAGCGGCGCGGAGTCCAGCCCCAGCGCGTCCTGGATCTCGGTCAGCGCGGCCGACCGGGCGGTCAGGTCACCGGCTCGGCGCAGCTTGTGCTGGGTGAGCGCCTCGGCGGCGTTGCGGGCCACCGTGTCGAACAGCGCGCGCTTGTCGCCGCGGACCGGCACCCGCAGCCGGACCCGGCTGCCGCGCAGCCCGCACAGCCACTCCGACATCGAGTCCGCCTCCGGCGGCAACTCGGGCACCAGGATCTCCCTGGGCACCGGCTGGGCGGCATCGTCGGCCGACTCGGCCAGCGCGGCCTGCTCGCCGTAGAACTGGGTGAGGAACCGCTCCACCAGCGCCGGGGTGTCGGTTTCTTCTACCTTGTCGATCACCCAGCCGCGCTGGCCCCGGACCCGCCCACCGCGCACGTGGAACACCTGGACGGTGGCCTCCAGCTCGTCCTGGGCGAAGGCCACCACGTCCGCGTCGGTGCCGTCGCCGAGCACCACCGCCTGGCGCTCCATCGCCCGGCGCAGCGCCCCGACGTCGTCGCGCAGCCGGGCCGCCCGCTCGAACTCCAGCGCGTCGGACGCCTCGGCCATCCGCCGCTCCAGCTCGCGGACCATCCGGTCGGTCCGGCCGGAGAGGAACTCGGCGAAGTTCTCCACGATCGTCCGGTGTTCCTCGGCGCTGACCCGGCCCACGCAGGGCGCGGAGCACTTGTCGATGTAGCCGAGCAGGCAGGGCCGGCCGATCTGCCCGTGCCGCCGGAACACCCCGGCCGAGCAGGTGCGCGCCGGGAACACCCGCAGAAGCAGGTCCAGGGTCTCCCGGATGGCCCAGGCGTGCGCGTACGGGCCGAAGTACCGGACGCCCTTCTTCCGGGGACCCCGGTAGACGTGCAGCCTCGGGTACTCCTCGTGCAGCGTCATCGCCAGCACCGGGTAGGTCTTGTCGTCCCGGTAGCGCACGTTGAACCGGGGGTCGAACTCCTTGATCCAGTTGTACTCGAGCTGGAGCGCCTCCACCTCGGTGGTCACCACGGTCCACTCCACCTGGGCGGCCGTGGTGACCATCTGGCGGGTGCGCGGGTGCAGGTTGGTCAGGTCGGCGAAGTAGGAGTTCAGCCGGCTGCGCAGGCTCTTCGCCTTGCCGACATAGATCACCCGACCGCGCTGGTCGGAGAAGCGGTACACCCCGGGGGCCTCCGGGATGGTGCCGGCGGCCGGGCGATACGTGGACGGATCAGCCATTGCACCCTTAAGCGTAGATGGGTGGCCAAGCACCCTCCGCGGGCTACTACGCGGGCAGCGCCAGCAGCCGCTCGATGACGTCGTCGAGGTGCTCGGCGACCACGTGCGGCGCGTCGAAAATGTCGGACATGCCACCCTCCAACCGGGTGGCGAAACCGGCCAATAGTCCGGCCCTGATCGCCCCGTGCACGTCCCAGGAGTGCGCGGCGACCAGCGCGGTGCGGGCCGGCTCGGTGCCCACCCGCTCGCAGGCCCAGTGGTACACGACGGCCGGCGGTTTGAACGAGCTGATCTCCTCGGCGGACAGGATGCCGCGCAGGTAGCTGCGCAGCTGGACCCGGTCCAGCGCGTCCCGCACCACCTCGGCGGAGCCGTGGGTGAACGCGTACGCCGGCACTTTCGCCTTGGCTAACATGATCAGCGCGGGCTCCACGTCCGGGTGCGGCGGAAGCTCGTTGAAGCCGGCCAGCACGTGCTGCACCGCCGCCTCGGACAGCCGCCGGTCGGTGGCACCGATCAACGCCGAGCGGGCCACCTCGGCGAACGGCGGCGAGCCGCCGGCCAGGGTGAGCGCCATCCCGTCCCGCAGCGTGCGGGCGAAGAAGAGCTCGAGCTCATGCTCCGGGCGTCCGACGTCCACAAATCGAGACCGCAGCGCGTTCAGCTCCAGCAGCGTCTCGAAGACGTCGAAGAGCACCACCCTGGGGCGCCGTGCCGGGGTTCGCCTGGGCTGGTGCACCGGCTTGGGCTCGTGCATCGGCGGAGTCAATTCCGCACCGCCTCACCGCATCGGAGATCTTGAGGGCGTAGATCTTGAGGACATAACGGGTGAGGAGGGTAACGCGCTGCGTTCAGGCGATTGCGGGGGGTAGCGGGACACCGCGCGAAGCACCCGGCGCACCCGGGCCGCGTACAGCGGCGAGAGCGCGTATCCGGGGTAGGAGGCGAGCCAGGTCGCACTGCCCAGACTCACCGCGTCCGCGCCCGCCCAGAAGTACTCGCGGCAGTCATTCACGGTGCGGATCCCACCGCTGGCGATGATCGGCAGGGTCACCCCGGCGTCCCGCAGCTCGGCGACCACCCGCAGCCCGATCGGCTTGATCGCCCGCCCGGACAGCCCGCCGTACCGGTTGGCCAACAGTGGCGTCCCGGTGCGCGGATCCAGCCGCAGCGCCTTCACCGTGTTGATCGCGGTGAGCGCGCTGACCCCGGCCTTGGCCGCGCGGCGCGCGTTGTCCAGGTAGTCCACGTCCGGGGAGAGCTTGAGGATCACCGGGTGCTGGCTGCGCGGCACCGCCTCGGCCAACACCGCGTCCAGGATCTTCGAGAAGTCGAAGTTCACGTTGTGGCAGGACACGTTGAACTCGACGGCGGCGATGTCCCCGGCCGGCACCGCCGCGTTCACCGAGTCGACCAGGCTGACGAACTCTTCGGCGGAGAACCCGCCGAGGGAGATGATGGTGCGCTGGTCGCGGGTGCGCGGGTAGTAGTCCCGCAGGTAGGCCCGGATGCCGACGTTGCACCAGCCGAAGGCGTTGATGAAGCCGCCGTCCACCCCGCGCAGCACCGTGGCGTAGCGCTTGAGCAGGCCGGGCAGCTCGCGCAGCGTCCAGTCGTCCCGGGTGGTGAAGTGGCCCTCCCTCGGTTCGACGGTCACCGTGCGGGTGGTCACCGCGCCGAACCGGTCCAGCGGCACCAACATCGCGATCGGGCTCATCCCGTAGAACGCCGAGTTGGCCACCCCGTAGCCCAGCAAGCTGGACGAGGTGACCAGCCGGTTGCGCAGCACGATGTCGCCGAGCCGTACGCCTTGCTCCGCCTCCGTGGACCGATTACCGAGCGACCAACGCACGCTGACCTCCTGGAACATCGGCTCCATTGTCCACCACGGTCTCGCCGGAGAGCACCCGTCGCTCCCGGGGCGTCGTGACAAACCGGGCTAGTTGCCGCCGTCCGGCGGCGCTCCCGGTGACGGGTGGGACGCCAGGTATCCAGCGTGCAAAACCCGCAGCTGGCTTATCGCGGTCACCGCACGCTGGCCGTCCACCAGCTGGATGGCCGACACCGGCAGGTACTCGTCGTCCGGCAGCTCGAGCCGGGCCCACCGGGAGCCGGCCGGGAAGCTCACCTCGAGCACCTCCGACCACGGCAGCCACCTGGTGATCACCAGGTTGCGCACCTCCACGCCGTCGGCGTCCGCGCGCACCCTGGCCAGGGTCAGGGTCAGGATCCCGAGCGCCATCAACAGCCCGAGCAGCACCATCGCCACCTGATCGGCGGTGCGGAAGTACACCCCGGTGGAGACGCTGCGCAGCAGCACCGCGACCGTCGTCATCACCCCGAGCAGCGCGACCGCGCCGATCCAGGCCGCCCAGCGCACCCGCATGGGCCGGATCACCAGCTGGGCGGAGCCGCCTCCGGCGCTACCTTCCGGCTTTGCCCCGGCGCTCTCCCCGGCTTCCACGCGGGCCATCACCTCGGATGACCCTGCCCGCGCAGTTCGCGCAACGCCAGCGCGGTGCGCAGCGCCGCCTCGCAGGCGTCCGCGCCCTTGTCCTCGGCGGAGCCCGGCAGGCCGCTGCGCTCCACCGCCTGGTCCTCGGTGTTGCAGGTCAGCACGCCGTTGCCGACCGGAGTGGACTCGTCCAGGGCGATCCGGGTCAGCCCGGCGGTGACCGAGTCGCACACATAGTCGAAGTGCGGCGTTCCGCCCCGGATCACCACGCCGAGGGCGACCACCGCGTCGTGTTGGCGGGCCAGCTCCTGGCAGACCACCGGCAACTCCAGCGAACCGGGAACCCGCACCACCGTGGGCGCGGTGATGCCGGCGTCGGCGGCCACCGCCAGCGCTCGCTCCAGCAGCATCTCGGCGATCTTCGGGTGCCACTGGGCGGCCGCGATACCCAACCGGAGACCCGCCCCGTTCAGCTCACCGACGTCCGCCGGCCGGCCTTCCCCGCTCACGTCTGCACCTGCCCGGTTTTCATACCGCTACCTTGCCGGATCAGCCCCCGGGTGCGCCGAACCGGGTCGGTCCGCCGAATCGGGTTCTCAGGCGGTCACTCCGCCGGTGCCCCGGTCGTCCAGGCCCTCCACCGAGTCCAGGTTCGGCAGGTCGTGGCCCATCCGGTCCCGCTTGGTGCGCAGGTAGTGCAGGTTCTCCCGGGTCGGCCGGATGGGCAGCGAGACCCGCTCCACCACCCGCAGCCCGTAGCCCTCCAGCCCGGCGCGCTTGTCCGGGTTGTTGGTGAGCAGCCGCATCGAGCTCACCCCGAGGTCGACCAGGATCTGCGCCCCGGTGCCGTAGTCACGCGCGTCGGCCGGCATGCCCAGCGCCAGGTTCGCGTCCACCGTGTCCACGCCGGACTCCTGCAGCTGGTAGGCCTGCAGCTTGTGCATCAGCCCGATGCCCCGGCCCTCATGCCCCCGCACGTACAGCACCACGCCCCGGCCCTCGGCGGCCACCGCGGCCAGCGCGGCGTCCAGCTGCGGCCCGCAGTCGCAGCGCAGCGAGCCGAACACGTCCCCGGTGAGGCACTCCGAGTGCACCCGGACCAGCACGTTCTCCCCGTCACCGATCTCGCCGTAGACCAGCGCGATGTGTTCGATGCCGTCCAGCACGTTGTCGTAGCCGTAGGCCACGAAGCCGCCGTGCGGGGTGGGGATGCGGGCCTCGGCCACCCGCTCGACCTGCTTCTCGAACCGGCGCCGATAGGCGATCAGCTCGGCGATGGTGACCAGTGCCAGGTCGTGGTCGTCGGCGAACACCCGCAGTTCGTCGGCGCGGGCCATGTCGCCCTCGTTCTTCTGCGAGACGATCTCGCACAGCGCGCCGGCCGGTTGCAGCCCGGCCAGCCGGGCCAGGTCGACGGCGGCCTCGGTGTGCCCGGGCCGGCGCAGCACGCCGCCGGCCTTCGCCCGCAGCGGCAGCACGTGCCCCGGCCGGACGAAGTCGCTGGCGTGCGCTTCCGCGCTGGCCAGCAACCGGATGGTGTGCGCGCGGTCGGTGGCCGAGATGCCCGTGGTGATGCCCTGCTTGGCGTCCACCGTGACGGTGAACGCGGTGCGGAAACTGTCCCCGTTGGAGTGGTACATCGGGGGCAGGTCCAGCCGGTCGCAGTCGTCCTCGGTGAGCGCCACGCAGATGTAGCCGGAGGTGTAGCGGACCATGAACGACACCAGTTCGGGGGTGGCGCGTTCCGCCGCGAAGATCAGGTCGCCCTCGTTCTCGCGGTCCTCGTCGTCCACCACCACGACGGCCTTGCCGGTGGCCAGGTCCGCGATGGCGCGTTCTACGTGCGCGAACCGATCGTCGAGCGTGTTGCTGCCCGGGAAGCTCACCACGACCTCGCACCGCCTTCCTCGACCGGCTCCGCCGGAACTGGCGGAGCCTGCCCTACTGATCCGGGCAGGTAGCCCGAGACCAACCGCTCGACGTACTTGGCGAGCACATCGACCTCGATATTCACCCGGTCGCCCGGCCGCAGCGCGGCGAGCGTGGTATCGGCCAGGGTGGTCGGGATGAGCGCGACGGTGAAGCTGTCCCGGTCCACCGAGGCCACCGTGAGCGACACCCCGTCCACCGCGATCGAACCCTTTTCGACTACGTAGCGGGCGAGCCCTGCGTCCAGCCTGAACCCGATCTCGGCGGTGCGCTCACCTGGTGTGTGCGACATCACCGTGGCGGTGCCGTCCACGTGACCCTGCATGATGTGCCCGCCGAACCGCTGACCATTGGACATGGCCCGCTCGAGGTTCACCCGAGTGCCCTGGGTCACGCCATGCAGGCTGGACCGGCGCAGCGTCTCCGGCATCATCTCCACGCTGAAGTTCGCGCCGTCGACGTCCACCGCCGTGAGACACACGCCGCTCACCGCGATCGAATCGCCGTGCCGGGCGTCCGAGGCCGCCTTCGGACCGTTGATCACCAACCGCACCACGTCGGCCTGCTCGCGCACCTCGCGAACCTCGCCGACCTCTTCCACGATCCCGGTGAACATCGCTCTAGCGCGCCTTTCCCCCATGTGCGGTGACCCGGCCGGCCTGGGCGCGCAGCGCCGCCACCGCCCGCGCCGGGTCATCCGCGCTGTAGACCGCCGACCCGGCCACAAAACAGTCCACACCCGCCTCCGCGGCCGCCTCGATGGTGTCGCTGTTGATCCCGCCGTCGATCTCCACCAGGACGGTGAGCTGCCCGGTGTCCACCAGCCGGCGCGCGATTCGCACCTTGTCCAGCACCTCGGCGATGAACCCCTGCCCACCGAACCCGGGTTCAACGCTCATCACCAATAGCGTGTCGTAGTGCCGAAGTATTTCCAGGTACGGCTCGAGCGGCGTATTCGGTTTGACCGACAGCCCGGCCTTGGCCCCGGCCGCTCTTATGTTGGCGGCCAGCTTGACCGGGTCGGCGGCGGCCTCGACGTGCACCGTCACGTTGTGCGCGCCAGCCTCGGCGTACCCGATCGCCCACCGGTCCGGGTCCTCGATCATGAGGTGGCAGTCCAGCGGGATCGGGGTGTGCCGGCGCAGCGCCTCCACCACCGGCAGCCCGATGGTCAAATTCGGTACGAAGTGGTTGTCCATGACGTCCACGTGCAACCAGTCGGCACCTTCGACCGCGGCGGCCTCGTCAGCCAACCGGGCAAAGTCCGCCGACAGGATGCTCGGCGCGATCATTGGACGCACACGGGCACAGTACGCCCACCACCCGTCGTGGGGCCGCCTTGAAAAGTGCCGAATACCTCACCCTCCAGTGGCGTCCGGACCCCCGCCGCCGGGTGACCGTCGGCGCGAGCGATCGGCGTGGTGGCGGGCGGTGGCGGGCGGAGGCGGCGAGCGTGGCTGGCGGCGACGGGCGGTGGCCCGCCGCAGCGGCGGGCGGTGACCGTCGGCGCAGCGTGATCCGCCGCCGGGTGATCGTCGGCGCTCACACAGCCCGTCGGCGCTCACACAGCCCGTCGGCGCTCACACAGCTCGTCGGCGCTCACACAGCCCGTGCCGCCCGCTCACACAGCTCCCGGGGTGCTCACACAGCCCGTCGACGGGCTGTGCGGAGCCACGTGGGCTGTGTGAGCGGTGATGTTCTCCGCCACGGCCGGCTCGCACAGCCCGCGTCTCGCTCACCGCCGCCCAGGCCGCTGTGCCAGGCCACCAGCGCTGTGCCACGCCACCAGCGGCTGTGCCAGGCCACTCGGGCAGTGTCAGGGCAGCGCTGGGGCGGCCACTGGCGGGAGCGGTCAGGAGGTGCGGCGGAGGAGGGCTAGGAACATGGCGTCGGTGCCGTGGCGGTGTGGCCAGAGCTGCACCGTCGGCCCGTCACCGAGGCCTGGCATGTCCGGTAGCGCTTCCCGGGCGTCCAGCCGCTCGACGTTCGGGTGCTTGCGCAGGACGCCGGCGAGCACCCCGTGCGTCTCGGCCACGTGCGGCGAGCATGTCGCGTAGGCAACCACGCCGCCCACCCGGACGTGCCGCAGCGCGGCGGTGAGCAGCTCGCGCTGCAACCCGGTCAGCCCGGCCACGTCGGACGGCTCACGCCGCCAGCGCGCCTCCGGCCGGCGGCGCAGCGCACCCAGCCCGGTGCACGGTACGTCCACCAGCACCCGGTCGTAGCCGCCGTCCGGCAAGGGCGCCGAGCGGCCGTCCGCCACGTGCACGGTGATCGGCAGGTCGGCGGTGTTCGCCCGGACCAGCTCGGCGCGGTGCTCGGCCGGCTCCACGGCGTCCAGGTTGCCGCCGTCCGCGACCAACTCGACCAGGCCGGCCAGCAGCGCGGCCTTGCCACCGGGGCCGGCGCAGAGGTCCAGCCAGCGACCCTGATCGGCCCCGAGCAGCGGCGCGTTGGCCAGCCCGACCGCGACCAGTTGGCTGCCCTCGTCGACCACCAGGGCCAGCCCCTCGGCGACCGCGTCCAGGTCCCCCGGGTCGCCGGCGCCGCTGTCCAGGCGCACCCCGTAGGGCGAGTACGGCGCCTCTTCTCCCCCGGTGACCAGCGCGAGCTCCTCGGCGCTGATCACTCCGGGCCGGGCCAGCAGGTGCACGGTCGGCCGTTCGTCGTCGGCGGCGAGCGCTTCCCCCAGCTCCTCCGTGGAGCCGCCCAGGGCATCGGCGAAGGCCTGGGCGATCCAGGTCGGGTGGGCGTAGCGGAACGCCAGGTGCCCGATCGGGTCGGTCGCGGCGTCCGGGGCGAGCTCGTCCACCCACTCGTCCTCGGTGCGCTCGCCGACCTTGCGCAGGATGGCGTTCACGAACCCGGCGGACCGGGAGCCGGCCGAGGAGCGCACCAGCTCGACGGTGGAGTCCACCGCGGCGTGCGCCGGGATCCGGGTGCGCAGCAGCTGGTAGGCACCAAGGCGCAGGGCATCCTGCAGCGGCGGCTCGATCCGGCTCAGCGGACGGCTGGCGCAGGCGGCGATCACCGCGTCCAACAGGCCACGGGCCCGGCAGGTGCCGTAGCCGAGCTCGGTGGCCAACGCCGCGTCCCGGCCGGACAATCGGGCCCGGCGCAAGATCGAAGGCAGCGCCAGGTTGGCGTACGCGTCGCGTTCCCGCACCGAGGTGAGCAGCTCCAGCGCGGCCGCCCTGGCCGGGTCGGCGGCCGGCGGGCGGACCGGCGTGGTGCGCCGCGCCGGCGGTCCGGAGTTGCGCGGGCGGGACGGGCGGCCGCCGCGACGGACGGTCACGTCCGTGCCCCGGCCAGGCCGCTGCTCGCCGCGACGAACCGCTCGCCGGGCTCGGGACGGGTGCCGCGCGCCCAGTCAGCGGCCGGCATCTCCCGCTTGCCCGCGGCGCGCACCGTGCCCAGCTCCACCGATCCGGCGGCGGTGCCGACCAGCACCCGGCGCTTCTCCACCCGCAGCTCGCCGGGCAGCAGACCAGCCTGGTCGGCCGGGCTCACCGGACGCACCGGGCCGAGGCCGACCCGCTCGGCGCGGAACGTGCTCCACGCCCCTGGCTCCGGAGTGACCGAGCGGACCAGCCGATCCACCGCCGTGGCGGGCGCCCGCCAGTCCACCTCCGCGTCGGCGACGGTGACCTTCGGCGCGTAGGACACCCCCTCGGCCGGCTGCGGCACCGGGCGCAGCAGCCCGTCCTCGATGCCGTCCATGGTGGCCAGCAGCAGCTCGGCGCCGGACCGGGACAGCCGGTCGAGCAGGTCGCCGGCGGTGTCCCTTGGGCCGATCGACTCGGTCACCACGCCGTACACCGGACCGGTGTCCATGCCTTCCTCCAGCCGGAACGCGGTGGCCCCGGTGACCTCGTCGCCGTGCCGGATGGCGGCCTGTACCGGCGCGGCGCCACGCCACGCGGGCAGCACCGAGAAGTGCAGGTTCACCCAGCCGCACCGGGGCACGGCGAGCAGTGCCGGGCGCAGCAGCGAGCCGTAGGCCACCACCGGGCAGCAGTCCGGCCGGTAGGCGGTGAGCGACTCGACGAAATCCGGCGCATTGGGCTTGGGCGGGCGCAGCACCGGGATGCCGCGCTCCATGGCCAGCTCGGCGATCGGTGAGGCGGCGCTGCGGCGCCCCCGGCCGGTGGGCGCGTCCGGGCGGGTGAGTACCGCGACGACCTCGTGCCGGGGCGAGTCGAGCAGCGCGGTCAGCGCCGGCAGCGCGGGGGCCGGCGTGCCGGCGAACACCAGGCGCACCGCTACCTGGCCTTTCCGAACAGCGGATGTGGACTGGTCTTGACCACGGGCTGACTGGCCGCGTCGGCCTGGCCGAACCAGGGCGCCGAGCGGATCTCCGCCATCGCCCGCTTGCGCGTCTCGGCGTCCAGCCGATCCAGGAACAGCACGCCGTCCAGGTGATCGGTCTCGTGCTGGATGCACCGGGCGAGCATTTCGGTGCCCTCGACCTGGACGGGCTCGCCGTGCATGTTCCAGCCGTTGGCCACCACGTGCAGGTGCCGGCGGCAGTCCCAACGCAGGCCCGGAATGGACAGGCAGCCCTCCGGGCCGTCCTGGATGTCCTCGCCCACCACGTCGAACGTCGGGTTCACCAGGTGCCCCTCGAAGCCGTCACAGTGGTAGACGAACACCCGCAGGCCGACCCCCAGCTGCGGCGCGGCCAGACCCGCGCCGGCCTCGTCGGTCAGCGTGTCGGTCAGGTCCGCGACCAGCTTGCGCAGCTCCGCGTCGAAGTCGACCACCTCGGCCGCCCGGGTGCGCAGCACCGGGTCCCCGAAGAGCCGGATCGGCTGGATCGCCATGGTTGCGTGCCGCCCCCTAATACGTGTTAGCCCGTGACCACTCACCAGCTTAATGATGGCCGGCCACTCCCCAAGCAGCGAGCTGGCCGCCCCCTCCCGGCCCCTGGTTGCCCAGCTGCACACCAGGCACATTCGATCATGCTCAAGCCTGCGCGGTGTGCAGTTGGGTAACGCCCGGTCGGCCGCCACAGCGCCCCGGCCGCCGGTCCGGCCCAGCCACCGGCGCGGCTAGCCGATCTCTTGGGGGTCCAGTTGGACGCGTAAGGGGTCGGGCGCCTTGCGGGCGGTTCTGGCGGCCTGCCCGGCGGCGAGCGCGGCGGCCAGCGCGCGCCCGTCGGCTCGGGGCACCCGGACCAGCGCCCGTTCCCGCACGCTGCCGGATGGGCCGGGGTCCAGCTCCACCGGGCCCAGGATCTCCGCCGACTCCGGCAACCGGACCGCCTCCAGCAATTCGGCGACCGCGTGCGGGGCACCGTCCACGGCCGCCATCCGCACCGCCGGCGGGAACCCGACCTCGGTGCGCGCGGCCAGCTCGGCGGCGGCGTGGCCGCTGGGGTCCCACCGGACGAGCGCCTGCACCACGGCCAGCGCGGGGTCGGCGGCCACCACGACGCGGCCGCCGGCGGACTGCGGCCGGACCAGCGCGGCGGCCGCCATCCAGCGGCGCAGCGTCTCCTCGGCCACCCGCAGATCCGGCCGGGAGAGCAGCGCCCAGCCGTCCAGCAGCAGCGCCGTGCCGTACCCGGCCCCGCCGCTCACGCCGGCCACCTCCGGCTCGGCGCCCGGGGTGGCCACCACCAGCGCCGGGCCGGCCGGCACCGAGGTGAGCACGTCGGCGCCGCCACCGGAACCGCGCACGGTCACCCCGGGAAACGCCCGACCGAGCTCTTCGGCGGTACGCCGCGCCCCGATCACGGTGGCCCGCAGCCGGCGGGACCCGCAGCTGGCGCAGCGGAACGTCGGGGCGGCCACCCCGCACCACCGGCAGGTCGGCGACGCCCCGGCGTCACCCCCGGTCTCCGACCCGGCGTCGGCCGCTCTGGGCAGCCCGAGCGGGCCCGCGCAGTGCCGGCAACGGGCCGGCTCGCGGCAGCTGGCGCAGGCCAACCCGGGGACGTAGCCGGCCCTGGGCACCTGGATCAACACCGGCTCGCCCCGCCCCAGGGCCGCCCGGGCCGCATCGAACGCCACCTTGGGCAGCCGCGCGGCGCGCGCGTGCGGATCGTCGACGAGCTGGCCCTCGGTCTCCGCCACCGGGTTCACCTGGGGCGCGCGGGCCCGCACCTCGGCCCGCTCCGCCCGCACCTCACGAGCCCACCCGGACTCCACCAGCAGCTGCGCCTCGGCGGTACGGGCGAACCCGGCGACCAGCAGCGCGGCCCCGCTGGCGTGCGCCCGGTACATCAGCACGTCCCTGGTGTGCGGATAGGGCGCCCTGGGCTCGGCATGCAGGTCATCCCCGTCGTCCCAGACGACCAGCGCACCGGGATCGGCGAGCGGGGCGAACGCGGCCGCCCGGGTGCCGATGACCACTCGGACCTGGCCGCGCCGGATGGCCAGCCAGCTGCGGTACCGCCGGGCCGGACCGAGATCGGCGGTCAGCGTGGCGACCTGGTCCGGGCCGAGCAGCTTCGTGCACGCGGCCGCCAGCCGGGTGACGTCGCGCTGGTCCGGCACCACGATCAGGGTGCCCCGACCGGCGGCCAACGCGCCGGCGGCCACCTCGGCCAGCCGGGTCGGCCAGTCCTCGCCGGGGGTCGGCTGCCAGACCGCGTGCGCGCCCCGTCCGGCGGCCACCGCGTCCAGCAACGCGGCGCCGTTGCGGTACCGGCCCCACCCCTCGACGCTCGCCCCGTCAGCGCCGGCGGGTTCGAGACCTTCTCCGACCACCGGGGGTTCGACCACGACCACCGGCTCCGCCGCGACCAGCGGGGGTTCGACCACGGGCTCCGGCTCGACCACGGGCTCAGCCTCGACCCTGGCGTGCCGGGGCGGGATGGCCAGCCGCAGCACGTCCGCGAAGGTACCGGCGTACCGGTCGGCCACCGTCCGGCACAGCGCGGCCAGTTCCTCGGAGAGCACCGGCTCGGTGGACACCACCCGCTCCAGCCAGCCCAACCGGCCCTCGTGCGCGGAGCTAGGCAGCCGGGCCAGTACCCAGCCGTCCACCAGCCGCCCGGAGAACCGCACCCGCACCCGCACCCCGGGGCGCGCGACATCGGCCAGTTCCTCGGGCACCTGGTAGTCGAATGGACGGTCCAGGTGTGCCAGCGGCACGTCCACGGCCACCTGGGCGACCGGGAGCTCGGCCGCCGGCAGCCGCTCCCCCCGCCTGGGGGCACGTCGAGCAGCCGCGGTCACAGCGCCCGGTCTACCAGACCCCGCACGGGGTGCAGCCAACCGCCGCCCCTCGCGACTTCGCACATCCAACGCTCACTTCGCACAGTGCCCGCGGTATGCGAAGTGAGCCTCCGGTATGCGAAGTGGCCCGCTGCGGCCACCCTGCGGCGGCCACCCTGCGGCGACCGGCGCGAGCTGGTGCGGCTGGTGGGTGTGCGAGCGGCCGGTCAGGCGCCGGCG
>Ga0193743_1002459_pt1 | contig 13103 bp, 17 predicted proteins | sample L2c2metaG_FD_143038 | JGI IMG/M metagenome (GOLD analysis project Ga0193743, IMG submission 143038) | Soil microbial communities from a riparian zone of the East river system, Colorado, United States - L2c2 | ecosystem: Environmental > Terrestrial > Soil > Riparian zone | place: USA: East River... | reverse complement strand
GGCATTTCATAACTGGATAAACCAGCATAGAAAAGCACAAATTGCTGGCGTTGCAACCCAACTTCATGAAGAATGCCTACTCACTTGACCAGCATTGATGTCAGGAAATTCGTTCTCGAATTTGTCAAGGTCGTCATCACCCGTCGCCTTCACTTGGGTATCCTTGTGCTGTTGAAAAGGAGGGCTTTCAAAATCATCAAATGAGAACCCGTTACTTGTTCGGCCAGCAACAATAGGCGGTTGTGAACTAATGAAGTCCCCGGAATCTACGTTAATGTCAGGGAAAGCTGACGCGGCGCGGTCGAAATCGATGTCGTCGGCGCTGGCGTTTCCGTGCATTGATGTCGAGAACTCGCCACCTAGTATGTCTGCTTCTCTTGAAAGAAAGTCGCTCATAGCTGCTGTTATAAAGGGTTCGCTGGAACACAAGAGGTGATGAAGGCTCAATCGTGGGAATATTTATTTCGTAGCTGGTCTTCTTTGACCATCAACGCTTGGTTGAAATGCCACTGAATGTGCCGGGGATTCTCGTACCATTTCAACTCCTTTTTCACTCACGACTAGTCATTCCTAACTTGGTCGTCAAAGGTATTTGTATCCGCAAATTTCCCCGTCCATTTTTGACCCATATCGACGCAGGAAGACATCCGCCGGATTGATTTTGTGGCATTGAAAAAGGTTGGATATCGTGGAGCTGTCTTTGACAAAGATAATTGTCTAGTAAGAACCCCCATCAATTCCATTGCTCTCGTTAGCATTTCTCAACGTGCATTTTCTTACAGACGCTACCGCACAGGGATACACTTGTTCCAGAGTTGCAGGTTCGCTATTATATTTCTCTTAATTATCCTCTTATACCTTGAATTTGACTCTGTGGCGTATAGGAAGCATGGCAGCAATGTCGAGAGACATTTGGTGAGGGAAATGTCCTCATTGTCAGTAATTCTGCTGGTACAGTATTGGATGCAGGAGGTATACAGGTGAGTCGAAACTTCCCTTGTCTATCAAGTTGCCTTCTGATGGGGCTGGATTCTTTTTATAGTCCGAGTCAGTGACTCATCATCTACGTGCTCCAGTCCTATTCCATAAATCATTCAAACCAGCATATTCATGTATTACCGCCATCCGTTCATATTTCTCCTCTCTTCACTCTCCGATCAGTGACCGCGAGCTTATCATTGTTGGTGACCGTATTTTTACCGACGTCGTCCTAGCCAACCGGATGCGCCTGCAAAGCCGTCCACAGAATGAGAAAGACGATACTTTGACTACAGCAAAGGGACCCATTGGCAATGCTACAGGAGCGTTGCATCCCCTTGGACCTTTGTCAGTATGGACCACCGGCGTATGGGAGAGGGAAACCATGGTAATGAGGTGGCTTGAACATGGGCTGGTCAAGTTGGTTCAACGTTGGTCGACTCCACCGGCAGGTGAACCTATAGATACAAGCCCATTTTTCATAAAACCGGAACCCAAAAAAAGGCTCAATGTACTGGAAGACCTGTTCGCAAGGCTGAGACGGGGTTGATTCTGTCAAGCAATAAATACTTTACATCACTGCATCATCGACCACCACTCATCTAGACTAGTACATAACATTATCATATATAATATTTATTTTCCGAAATCTTGAGTACACTATCAATTATGGTTAAAGAGTATATGTATCATAAAGCTAGGCCATTGCCGTTTGAACAACCGGACTGCGTTTCGCGAACACAGCTACAACGATCTCTTCTGCAATCGCCTGACTCTTCTGCAAGCTTAGACTCTTACGACATCCACAGCATCCTACCCGTTGTCGATAAAAGTCCCTGGATGCTGCAACCTTTGTGAAACTCCGTAACCCCAGACTTAGCGTCATAGCCATCGTGAGTGGCTCAGAACGTTGGCAAAGAGTGGCGTAAGAGGATAGTAAGAGATCTGGATCAAGGTGGAATTCTTCCCATATCGCAATCTTGCGAACGGGTTCTATAGGAAGCCCATGCAAGAGGGACGCCAGCTCTTTGCCAATTTCGTCCATCTGGAAGTTTCTAGCAAGCTTCAGGACACCAAGCAGTTCGTCAACGGTTCGAGGTTTGTCCAACGTTTCCACATCCCTAGGTTGATTGAGTTCAGGATCGAAAGAAAGAGAAGTCAAAGGGCATACAAAGGGAAGAGTACAGAAAGGAGGCCAACAAAATCAACCACGGAAACCTCACGTAGTACAAGTGGGCGCTTGTCGCTGAAACCGACAAAAGGCAGCTTGCCATCATCATCGATTGGTGGCACAATCATTCTCAGAACTGCAGAATGGGCATGCAATACTTTGAGATCCAATTTAAACAATGTTTTTGCAACCTAAGACCATTTTTGAGAGTTCAGACTGTTATGACTGGAAAGCCACAGAACATACCTGGATGACAATGTTGCCTTCAGTCATGTAATAATGTTTGTGTCTCTTCAATCTACTAGTAGATGAAGCCAATGTTCCCGTAACGCTTGACCCAGTGGATCCAGGAACATATGCCTCTTTTGCCACGACTTCTGGCTGGACGACAGCAGATGGAAAAGGGACTGCAGTAGGCATGATGGATTTTATCACGGTCCTTGTTGAAAGAAAGAAAGAAAAAGAAAGGAGCCACTCGCCGCTGACAACGTGTGATTGGGGAGGTAGTAAGGGAGGCCAACTAGCACGATTAATGCATGGTAGTCATGTCGATCATGTACCAAAGGCTCCCATGGACCCTAAAAATGCAGACCCTCACTGTTGCGATAGTGTCGCGAGGGTGGTTTTTTTGATAATGGCAACGTAAAGTGCGTGCTTTGTCGGATGCAGAAATGGAGACCTGTTTGAACCTGGCCAAGAGCCTGACACGGTTCTTCTAGCATATATTGGGCGCCATCGAATTTTGCCTACGCAGATAGAAAGCCAGTGGATTTCGTTAGGTATACACAGCGACATCGAGTGCATGTCACTTCACACCAAACATTTAGATATACACCAGTTGTTTGCCTGAATTAAAGGACACCTTAGGGGGGATATTGCAGGCTTTGCCTCCCAGTGGACGGTCCTATTACCAATGTAGGTTGGATATCGGCCGTGGACCCACCGATGTGGAAGAAACACTTTAGGATCCTATTGTGCATCGTAAGGTCAGTCACGTCGATCAGACTGTCAGAAACTTGATATAAAGGATCCTGCCATGTTCTTATGCCAATGCTTTATAAAAATTGGCTGTCATTCATCACTGCTACTGTTTCTGCTTGGTTGCAGCAAAAAATGCAAATCACCGGTCCCACAAAGAAATGGAATGCACACTGTCCCTAGCGGCGTGGACGATGCTCCACATTTCTTTCTGGGAGCCGTGCATCCGCGACATTGAATATTGAGACGCGTTTGAACATTAAATAATGACTGGCCTTTAGGATGAACATATTGTGAGTTCATCAGAATTACACCTCCCAGCACGACTGTAAAGACTGAAATATGGTATCCAACAGAACCTCGGAGGAACAATTACATAAATTCAAACCCGACATTCCTGTACTACTAGAGCATATAATATTTTGTGAATTACATGCAAAGTCACGTCTCATAAAATCTTTTTCCTTAGAATGGGTTCTTTATTTTTTTCCAAAGTCAAATTACCTTTTTGGCTCCTGAGAGAGAATATCCTTTTCGATGGTGGAGGGACCTTGAATGAGTCGGGGCAGGTACTTCCTCGTTCAAGGTCCAGTAGATCTGGGTGTGGACACATTGTCAGTCCATCTCGTGCAACAACTTTCCCCGATTTGAGCTGAATTACGACCAAAGCGCTAGACTGGTAACCTGGTCTGTGTACGACAGCCGAGTGCAAGGGCAAGCTGTGTGTACGACGATAGACAGATGGTCACCAGTCTACCAAAGTGCAACAAAAGGTTCTACGCCCCAATCACTCTAGGTTCTCAACAAGCACGTTGGTAGCATCTTTGGGACGTCAATGACTATACACAAGCTTCCTCGAGTAACTGATTGAAACACACTAGGTTTGAAAGCAACGCTGTCATCTCCGTTTACAATCACGGAATTCAAGATCGAGACCGTGTCGCTTCTGTAAACGGTTCCATCGGTATTTGCGGCTCCATGCGTCGAATTTGAAACTGCGTGGATATTGCATTCAAAGTTCTGGCCTTCGTTGACCTATAATTAGGTATCAATGTGGAGGTGAATTGTGGCAGGGATGAGCGTACCAAGTCAAGCCACTCCGGACCGTTGAGCAATGTAATGTCGCGCACATTTACATTTTTAGCTTGGAAAAACAGTAAGACTATATTTCTAACTTACGTTGCTGAGTCAAGCTACAGCGGTGCGTCTGTAGGGTGCGTCTCATTATCATTTATTTACTCAACGAATCCAGATTTCTAAGACACCAATAGATCTCTGGGCAAATATTTGACATTGTTGGAAATTGTGCTCGCCAAGTGAGCTAACAAGCCATCATGCATCATCATTTGGATAGTGTGTCCCTTGGCCCTTCTTTTACAGGTTCTCTTCGGGCACCGCAAATACAACTTCAACGTGACAGGAGATTCTGCGTATTAATTCCCCGCATACACAAATACATAGTAAAACAGTTTAAGAGAAAGTATAAGCCGTTGCCAGCAGGTAAAAATACAACATGTTATCCAGAAAATGGTCACAGAGTCCAAGTCTATTTGTTTATCGCGACAACGCGCATATACTCTGCCACATGGATCATAAGTGCAAAACAGAACCGTTCAGTATCCCCAGACATTGTATACCGCACTGCTCTTCGTATCGACATAGTTATTGTAATCCGAGCTTGGCAAAGGGAAGTAAGCAGAAGAATCAGGCTCAGCCACATTGTCGTCAAAAGCAGTGCACCAAGCCATGAGACAAGGTTCCGTCAACGCCATCAGAGTCGAAGGAGAGATGGGCGGGATAATTAGTTTAGACCGTCCACTAGTAGTTTTCTTGTCATTGCCAGTATGTGCGAGAGCATTGTAGTCCACTGCAGCTTGAACGTTTGAATGCAGAATGTGGTTGTCCAAGTCTACTTGCGTGAAAGCTTCATTACTAATCTTCAAAAGTTCGCCACCGGCCGCAGAGTTGTCAAGAGTGTCTTCTTTGTCTTGTAGATAACGTTCATACCAGTTTAGGCTTGTCAAAGGAATATGGTAAACGCTACCTTTATCACCAAATGACAACATGGTCCGAAGGGCAGCCCTCGTTCGAGCAGCATGAGGGACAGGAACTGGGGTTGCAACCGGCAAAGTTCTCGAGCTATTGGAGACAATGTCCAGATACGAGTGTGGCAACATGCCCGACAAGCTATTCTGGAGTGAAGCGGTGGGAAGGTTGGCAGACGCCTGAGCCGCAGAACTGCTTGTAACAACAGATGTAAGGAAGGAATTGTCCCAATTTAAAAAATCGATCGGAGCTGGTGGAAAATCTTGTATTGAATATTCAACTCCTTGTTCAATAGTACTAGTTCCAGTGTCCGCGAAAGACGAGAAGGATTGCGCATATTGGAGGTTGTGGTGAGAGGGGTACTGAGGGTATATTCCAGTAAGATTAAAGAATTCTTCAATATTATAGTGGGACATAATGGCTTTTTAAAGTGGAGGAAGTCGAACGAATAGGCGAACACATGCTTATGTCATGCGCCCAAAATTCCAGCTAGCACTCTATATTTATCTGGGAGAGTTGAGTGATTCAGCATTTCGCGTCGGCACAGTGGCTTGCACATACTTGAAAAAAAAATTATATTATAATTTCCATGTTAAACGTCCACTTGAACCGGGTATACTACTCATCTTCATCTTCATCACCATCCTCAACCTCATCCTCTGATACCTCCATGCCAGCTTCTCTCAGCCGCATCTTGTCCTTGCGTCGTTTACTTGTCACTTCATCTAGCAGTACCAGGAGATCTTCTTGCTCCTTTTCGACGTCTTTTCGTTTCTCCTCCGACGTTTTGAGCTGCGATTGCAATAATTTTACTTGACTCTGAAAGTCGGAGAGCTGTAGATACGGTTTACTAATGAAGGAATTACTCCTAACTAAACCTCTCACCTGACTTTCACTTATATTGTTCGACGTCGCTTTCATCCCCTTGAGTTGTTTTCGTAATGCCTCAATCTCCGTAGATTGTTGACGGATAACGTCTCGCAGAGACGCGATCAGCATGGCAGATTCCGCACTCTGACCTACATCAAAACATGAATAAACACCTCGAAAAAAATATCCAGGAACGGTCCAGGAATGGATAAATTACATACCTGAGGAGGACGACAGCTGATCAGGGTCTATCGAAAACCCACGTTGCACAGTATCTGTTACCCTGGGGTGAGCCATCTGAGGTACGGAGGTAAAAGAACAAGTCGTTTACAATAGTTAGATTTCCAGAAGTCGATAAATGCCCAGTCGAACCATATTTCGACCTCATCAATCCCGCCTGCTGTCAAAGACGGTTGTAAGGCCGGTGTAGGATAAGGCACAACTATTGAATCTGGGCCAACTGATTTGAACCTTTCATCTTCTCGGAACCTAGTCATTTGACCGATTAGAGTATCTACGCCTAAACGGCTGATGATTGGATAAATTGTCGACCTTAGATCCTCATCTGTTAGAGGCAAAACCGATGGTAATTTGCGAAAAGATTACCTAGAGATCTCTCCAGGTTCTCGGTTATATTCGTAGCAGACTCCCAGCAAGAAGGCACATAATCCAGGGACAATGGAATCCACCTCTGATGTCTGGTTAATTGGCTCTACCAGCTAAGAAATTTGTTGGTGAGTTACTGTTGACCGAAATCGGAACAACGACATACAACCCCAAGACCACCAGCATCTAAGAAATCTCTGACGGATTTTGGATCTTCCCACAACCATTGTGAAAGCAGGCAGAGATATCCAACGACATACCTATCCCACTCTCTGGCTTCTTTGTCTGAAGTATTGGCCCTGGAGCGAGAAAGCAAGGACAGCGACAGATTTTCGCTAAGTATCTGAAGTAAGGTCTGAGTCTCGTCGTCTTCGGGCTCGTCAGTTGGCGTTAAGTTTGGCGGTGCACCATCAGCAGGAACAAAGAAAGTGCTCGAACTGGGTGCCACCTGAATCGGGCCAGGCACGACTAAACGTGCCGAGGCTTTCGCACGCGATGAAGATCGTAGGAGGTGAGAGAATAACAAAGTCGCCAAGTGTGTTGAGATGACATTTGCAGGGTCAAGCGCAGTCGTGGTGTTAGGCGGAGAAGCGAGGGCATGCAGGAGGGGCGTTGGCCGCGACGGCTTGCCCTGATCTGAAAGACTAGTTCCAACATGGTCCAAAATTTGAAGACTTGAAGTTATCATACCAGAAATTCCATGTGGAAGCATGGCTTGAACGGTGGCCTGCCTGATTTCTTCTTTGCGAACAAAATTCTGCATAATGTTTGAATCTGTGGGAGCCATAAACAATTTTTTTTGTTACCTCAAATACCGCAGCTGCGACAGTTCGTAACTCTAAGCTGCGCTTTGAACGACTTCCGGCGCCTAAGCCATTATACTCTCCGTGTATAGCCAATTCAACAAGAGCGTCGAGAGCTGATGCTGCTTCCAACCGATCCCATTCTTCTCCGTTAGTTTCAGGCACTGGAACATAAGGCGTCACAGATATCTCTGAAAAGGGGAAACTTATATTCGTAGGAAGTAGACGGAGAGCCTGCGCAATGCACGTCAGATTTGGTCACCAGAGAAGAAAAACCCATACTTGTGTTTTCAGACTTGTAGGTGCATTGGATGCCAGAGCCATCTCTACAAGGCATCTTGTAAAAGCTGAACTTTCTCGTGGCTACCAGCCTTGATTAGCGAGAACGATCTTCAATCTTAATGTGCACGCACGCCATTGCCTTTTGACCCAATCAACATGCCCATGATGCCTATTATAAGCGAGGTATTCGCCTGTTTCTGGTCATCCCAAAATTGAAGTGCAAATTCTTGCGGTGCTGCATGGTCATTTTCGATTGTTGCGGGAAACTGTATAAGGGCACACAAAACGGATGGTAGAGTCGTCTCTCGGAAATAACCCTACACACACAAATAAATCGCAGAGCAAGATTGAAGAACTCCTGAATATCACCTGATTGGAGCTGTTGAATCGGAGGAGGCCGTCGACACAGCTCAAAGCTTCTTGGGCCACAGCACCACCATCAACACCTCCCTCTTGCGAGACGATATTAAAGAGTTTCTCGAAGGCCCCTTCGAAAGCTAGAACCTTTTGGATGTCAGGACTTTGTGATATCAGGGCCTGGACCATATTAATGGCCTCTATATTAGAAAAGTACTATGAACATTTGAATTCAAGCAAGCATAGCAAGAAACGGGGAGCAGCCAAATTATTCAATCGATTTGCTCTTCGAGTAGGGAATTTAGAAGCATCTGGGGACTTACCATTCCGAATGATCTCTCTCTTATCTTCAAGTGCCATGATCGCGCTCCTTGGGCCTGCAGGTGCCGTCAAAAAGTAACTTTGGACTGCTTGCCGCCGATTACGCAAAAGGGTAGTAAGATATTGCAATGTTGCGAAGCGCGTATAGAAATTAGTGTCTCCAAGCAACAAGAACAAGCTGTGGGTGGTTTTTTCGCTTGTCAGCACAAAATCGGTGTGCTGGGCACCAAGCTCTTGGCCTCCAGGCGTTGGGTCTTCGGTGTCGCAAAGGATATTTAGAGTTTCAAGAACAGCCTTCCCTATGTCTGCGTCAACTCCCGAGTCGTTGTAGAGAACTTCCAGTAAGCCTGATAGAGCTCGATCGCCCACTTCTTCCTTGCAATCGCGAGCAAGGCCTTTGAGAGCGAGAACTGCTGCTCTTCTGTCGGCGAGAAGGGTTGCTGGAGAAAGTCGGTCACTGAGCCGGCCAATGGTGTCGGCTGGCGTCTGTGGTACCCCCGTAGGCCCTCGCAGGGCGACATATGTCTGCGACAAGAATTCCATACAAAAATCTAAGGACCGTAAAGCCAACCTGAAGCGGCCGCCGGCAAGCCCTCAAGTTGTGAAAGAGCTTACCACGTGATGCCCGCCTAGATCACAATACTTTATAAATGATATTACAGCGAAATACAAGAACGAGCCTCCTATTTATGTAGAAGTTACCGATAAGTCCCCAATAATACATTCAGTGAAATATGGTAGGTTCCATTCCGGTATTTGTGACGATGACCTGGGTTTCAACCTTACATCGCCTGTCCAACTGCAGACCCTCGAGATTCTATCCATTGGTTCCATAATTCTGACCGTGTGCTCTCTTGACTGAGAGATGTCGCAAACTGGATCACCCTCCGAACATCCTGAAAATTGCTCGCTAAGCCGAGACTGATCCTCACCACCCCAAGCTCCCTTCCCATCTTCTCCTCAAAGTCTGCCAAGGTAACGCCAGGATATAGTTGTTGCATCTGTTCTTCGATGCCCAAAATGGCAGTAGCACCACCAGGATTACACATGCAACCTGTCCGTAAAGATATATTTTGTTTCGACGCCGTGTATTCAATAAATGAGTTGGAGATTATATCCCCCGAAGGCTAGGAGGCTTGTTTATGATGGGACTATTCGTATACAACAATGTTACTCACATCAATAAATAGCAAAGCCAAAATAGAACCCGTATCCGATTGCTCGCCAATATATCGAAGCCTTCGAGTTGGTGTCCGCGAGAGAATTTGTACAACATGTCCTCCAGAGACGTCATGTCGAAGATTTGATAATGAAGAAGCGAGATACAAAATAAGAGATGATAGTCGCAGAGGAAGAAATGGTAGATACGCAGAGAGGAACCTAAGGCCATCCGTAATCGCCGGTAATGTCAGGTAGTTAATCGTGCCATCCTGCTCATGGTGAGGTTGGAGAAAGTAGTGTAGAAGAGGTAACCCACCTCAAATTGTTCATGGGGCTCTTTTGCCCGAGTCACAAGGGATCCGGGTACCTGAACGATGTCAACAGTACCTCCTGCAAACCAAGGTCGTTGGAGTCGGGCAAGAAAGGACCTTTTGACAACCAATGCGCCTACTCCGGTGGGAAATCCAAACATCTTATAGAATGAGATAGCAATGGCATCGACTGACACGTCCGACAAAGACAGTACAGAAGTCGGTGCTAACGCAGCAGCATCCAAGACTGTGTTATATCCCAACGCTGATGCATATTCTGCAACAGACAGAGGGTTTTTGCTATTCGAGATGTTGGATTGACAGGTCAGTACAAATAGACTGGGTGCTAATTCCCGAAAACGAGGGCGATTCCGTAAGAGGATATTCTGGTATAAGGCAACGTCATTTGACAAGATCTCCATTAATGCGCAGGTCATACCTTTGCTGTCGGAATGTCAAAACCGCCACAGGAGATTGATGGCACATAACAGGTTCGTGCCCCTCGATAGGCGGCAAATTCTCGGATCCCGTGGACCTGGTATTGGCATGAAACAAATATGACTATAACGGACGGGCGAAAATATTCACGCTATTGTGAGAATCGGCCCCGATAACGAGGCTACTCCCGCCAGTAAAGGGGTACGCTTCTGCAACAAGTTTGAGGGCTGCACTTGCGTTGGCCGTGAATATGACGGTATAGTCCGAAGATGCATTGAAATATGACAGAACAGCGGCACGGGCCTCGTTTGCACACTTTAGGGATAAGGTAGAGCTTGACGGTGAGTCAGTGTGGGTTGGGTGGACTGTAAAAAAAGGCGCATATACATGCCTATTGCTAACTGAATGAGTATTCCCCAATACACTGCGGTTGAGGAAATCAGTGTGGACCCTGATCAAGCTCTCGGGGTACAGAGCTCCGCCCATATAGTCAACATAAGTTTCGCCGCTATGTTCCAATCTGGTATAGTCAGTTCGACGAAGCGTATCGAGAATCCACGTCAATTGGTACTCTAATAGTCGTAATATCGGTGTAAGTGTTACTAATGATGAACAATGATGCATTAATGATGGCTCACCTGGATACTCTCTGAGGAATTCCTGGAATGCTACTTCCTCATTTTCATCCAGGTTAACTAGCGTAGGGGAATAGGCAACCAGGCATTGTTTTTGATGACCGATGTCGTCGCCATGTATAAATTTCTCGTTTGACACTAGTTTGGATATCTCAATTGAAGGCTCGGAGCTATGGATGGATGATCCAGCAGCTCTGCAGCTTAAACTGACGCGAGAAAAAACCGCCGAACGCTTGCGGGTATATGAATGTGCTCTGGTGCCGCTTGTTGTCGTGTGACCTGAATGAGAATTACCCATGTGTTGAGTAAATATAGGGATCGATGTAGTTGTGTGGAGGTCTCGCGGGGTCTACTCTGCTTTATAACTAAGTAAAACCTGTGTATGTTTCCAGCTGACTAGGCAAACGGCATGATAAGAACCAACAGGCGTTTGACAGATCTATGTACCAATCACCACGGGATGAGGTTCAAACAAAGGGAAACACATATGACCAAAATGAAACGTGGATCGTGGAGCACATAAATAGCCCAGAAAATAGAAAGCACATGGTAAGGCCAGGTCAAGACTAGTCACCCTACAAATGACAGCTATTCTCAATCTCGGGAAATGGAAAGCCTTTGGTCCATTAATATTCCAAGGTACCGAGTAACTTATCGTCGCCAGTATATTCAGAATGAATAATCCAAGGGTTCGAATATAGAGATTCAAGCAGTCAAAGGAATTCAAATATGCCGTCGACGACAAAGGGATTACACACAGTAGAGAGTAAAGCCAAGAAAGTCTTTTGAGGTGATATTTTTGTAAAAGTTTGAATATTTTGAATGCCAGAAAATTTCTGATCTAGAGAGCACTTGAAAGTCTTTGGCAAGTCCTTAACAGTCCTAGTCGGCAACTAGTGGGTGGTGGTCGATGCACTGCGGTGCGGTTCAAGATGAACAATGTTCTTGCTTAGTCACGTTTCGCTTCGAGTTAGTCAAAAAAATCTTTGTAATCGAATGACCGACGATCACGGGCTAAGACAAGGTATACGTAGTATGTAATTTGTTCATACTATTATTCATACATGGATGTATAGAACAAGATATAACTCAGTCTCGGAATAACAGACTATGTATTTCATATAAGCTATACCTATAGAACAAGATATAACTACGAGTTGTTAATAATCAATATAAGTGAGAGAATATCAAAGGCTAACCTCAGTCTCGGAATAACAGACTGAGGGGTAAACGTAGGGTTGCCGTTCTTCGGTTCAGAACCCATCTCGCTGAACCCAAACCACCTGAACCGAACCGACAGTTCAGTTCAGTCCAGTTCTGGTTCGGGCTTTCAGCCAGTCGGTTCGGTTCTCGGTTTGGGTTTTTTAAAAACTTTGAGAACTGAGTTTGAAACCGGTTTGAACCAAACTTTCTGTACATATTTTTAGATATTTTTTATGTGAAAAATGGCTGAGATATGTCAAAAACAAGTTGTTTTGCCATTTCAGCAGCCGGTTTTCGATTGGAGTCATTTCATCCATTTATGGCTGCTTGCTGACTCAACATTGATCTCACCACCACAAATAACAACAATGAACCTGTTGCAACCTGCTGAGATTCCACTTCAAGAAGCAACTTGTAAGTATGTGTTAGAGCAACTGCGGCTGCAACTTAGTCAAGATCTAGCAGGGGATCCTAAATATATATAAACATAAAATAGGACAGGAAAGTGCACCTAGCAGGGGATCCTGAAAGAAAAGGATGGAGTCCTGCTAAGGTGGGCTGCATGTCTATATACAAAAATTGGAGTCAAAATAATAGAATGATGGAAAAAATGAGGAATGATGAAAAGAGTGATAAAAATGCATAAGGTATCTACATCATGTGTCTGTTGGACTCCACTATCAGAGCCAAGTGTGTTGGAATTTGTTGGACTCGGTTAGGTAGATACCAATGTAATTCACGTTTGGCCAGCGTGGTACTGTTACGACTTCGATTGGTTCAGACTTTACAGTCGTGACCAAAGACAGTCGAGGCTAAAGACGTTCGGTTTCTTTAAAGACTCAAAAGAATGCTTTGGGTTTTATTCCAAAGTATTGTCTTAAGGTCGAGCTATGTTCGAGTAGAAGATTTCGTCAAATAAAGACTAGCTAAAGATTTACAGAAT
>Ga0193743_1002458_pt1 | contig 13105 bp, 15 predicted proteins | sample L2c2metaG_FD_143038 | JGI IMG/M metagenome (GOLD analysis project Ga0193743, IMG submission 143038) | Soil microbial communities from a riparian zone of the East river system, Colorado, United States - L2c2 | ecosystem: Environmental > Terrestrial > Soil > Riparian zone | place: USA: East River... | reverse complement strand
ATTCACCGTCCACGACGGGTGCATCACGGAAATCGACGCGGTAGTCAATCCTGACAAGCTCCGGCATCTCAAGTTTCAGGAGTAGGTGAACCGAGGGGTGTCACATACCCCGTTCCTGTGTCGTCTCTTAGCCATGAGCCTCAACCTTCGCCGCGTCCTCCTGGCAATCCTCGCTGTGGGAGGTGCCTACACCGGAGTGTGGGCCTACTTCGCTCCCCGCCACTGGCACGGCCATTTCCCCGGCTTCGGACTCAGCTGGCTGCCGCAACTGGGCCCTTACAACGAGCACCTGTCCAAGGACGCTGGTGCGATGTTCATGGCACTCGCCGTGCTGAGCCTGATCGCCCTACGGAGCGTGCGGAGTGACACGGTCGCGCGCATTACCGGGCTGGTATGGCTGACCTTCAACATCCCGCACCTGATTTATCACATGCAGCATCTCCACATGTACAACACCCTCGACAAGGTGCTGAATGTGGTGGTGCTGAGTCTGCTCCTCATCGCTTCGGCCGCTCTCTTGCTTCCGGTTGCCCGGCGGCGGGTCAGCGCCGACACGCCGGCACGGGTGCACTGATACGGTTCCAGGAGTTCCCCAGCCAGATTAGTGCGGCTCGATCATGCGCTCGACCGCCGTGGACGTGGTCTCGATCAGCCGCCGCATCGCGCGGTGGGCGGCGACCGGTCGGTGGGCCCGGACCGCGATCAGGACGGCGTGGTGGAGCGGGAGGGTGGCCGCCACGCCGCCGGGTGCCTGGGAGCTGGCTTCCAGCCCGTGCTGCAGGCTCGTCTCAAGTAGCCGGCCGAGCTGTTCGATCAGCTGGTTATCGGTGGCGCGCAACAAGGTCAGATGGAATGTCAGGTCAGCCTGGACGAACGCGACCTTGGCTTGGGGGAGCCGCGGCGCATGTTCGGCCATTCCCGCGTAGGCGGCCTCCAGCGCGGTCACCTCGGCGTGGCTAGCCCGTTCGGCGGCGAGGCGCGCAGCATTCGGTTCGACCATGAGCCGCAGCTCGAGCAGGTCTTGGAGAAAGCCGGGAGCCGCGCTCTCGCCGTGCCAGCCGATCACCTCGCGGTCCATGAGGTTCCAACTGCGCCGGGGTAGCACCCGGGTGCCAAGCCGCGGCCGCGGCTCTACCAGCCCCTTGGCCGCCAAGGCTTTCACCGCCTCGCGGATTCCGCCCCTGCTGACCTCGAGCTGTGCGGCGAGCTCCGTCTCGTTGGGCAACTGACTGCCGTCCGGGAACTCGCCGGACACGATGCGACGGCCCAGCAACTCGACGACTCGTCCGTGAATCGTCCGGTGCTGACCCAGGGGGCCGGGCCGCGTCGGGTGCACCGACGAATCATTGAATGATTGGTCCATGAAGTCAAACTGGCGACGGTGTCTCAGCCGGCTCTTGACGGTATCAGCGAATCATCCAATGATTCAGGCACGCACACCGAGCCAGGACCGATGAAGTTCCCCGCCGAGATGGATGCGTGAGAAGCGATGACGAACCGAACCAGCAGCGTGTCTCGTAGATCAGCACTGAAGTTCGTCGGAGCGGGTGGCGGCGCGGTGGCCGCGAGCACGCTGCTGGCGGCCTGCGCCGGTGCCCAGAGCAACTCGGCCGCCAAAGGCGCCGGGACATTTCCCAGTACCCCGCCGTGGCGGTTCGTGTTCGTCAACCACGTGACCACGAACTCGTTTTTTGTGCCCACCAGGTCGGGGCTCGCCGACGCCGCGGCACTGCTCGGCCTGCCCGAGCCGCAGTGGACCGGCTCGCAGGGCGGCAACGTGTCGGAGATGGCCAGCGCCTTCGACACGGCTATCACCAGCAACGCTGACGGCATCGCCATTGCGCTGACCGATGACAACGCCTTCGTGGACCCGACCAAGCGGGCGTTGGCAAAGGGCATTCCGGTCATCGCCTACAACGCCACGGCGGCGAACAACTACACGCTGACCTACGTGGGGCAGGATCTGTACCGGTCGGGCTTCCTGATGGGGCAGCGGATCGCCAGGGACATCACCTCCGGCGACATCCTGGTCGGGATCTCCCAGCCGGGCGGCAACAATGTCCAGCCACGCCTGGACGGAATCACCGACGCGCTCAAGCAGGCCGTCCCGGGAGTGACCGTCAAGTCGGTCAACACCGGCGCTGAGCAGGCCGCGGAGCTCAACGCGATCACCGCCGCCTACACCGGGAACCCCGGGGCGAAGGGGATCTACGCGGTGGACGCCGGGAGCACGGCCTCGATCGCGCAACTGATCACCAGCCGCAACCTGCAGGGCAAGGTGCGCGCGGGCGGGTACGACACGCTCGCCGACACCATCAAGGGGGTGAGTTCCGGGGCGCTGGACTTCACCATCGACCAGTCCGCGTACCTGCAGGGCTTCCTGCCCGTGCTGTACATGTACATGTTCCGGCTGTCCGGAACGCTCGTGACACCCCCGATGACCGATACCGGGCTGACCTTCGTCACGAAAGACAACGTCGGCCCGTACATCTCGGCCAACAGCAAGTTCGAGGGCGGGCCCAACGCGACCTGGTACCGATGCCGCCGTCGGTGCCGCTGCCACCCGCGACCGCGCTGACCCGCTAAATGCGACAGGAAACTGAAAAATGCGCCGTGCGCCCACGCTCAGACCGTCCGGGGCCAAGCGCCCGAACGGGGCCGGAAACCAGACGATGCCCGGTCTCGCTGTGCTGTCAGGGTGGGTCCGGGTCAAGGAACTGAGCATTTTGCTGGTCACCGTCGCGGCCGGCATCTATTTCAGCCTCACCACCAGCGTGGGATTCAACAGCGTGGAGAATTACCACACCATTGCGCAGTATGTGGCGCCCTGGGCCATCGTCGCGGCCGGCCAGGTGATGCTGCTGATCTGCGGCGAGATCGATTTGTCGGCGGGATTTGTGTTCACGTTGTCGCCGTTCCTGTTGATGGTGTTCTACAACAATGGTGCCCCGCTGTTCGTGGCGCTGCTCGGCGCGCTGGTGCTCAGCGCGGTCATCGGCACGGTGAACGGACTGATCCGCACGGTGTTCAACGTGCCGGCGTTCATCACCACACTGGGCATGGCCTTTCTGCTGCAGGGGCTGTCCCTGGTCATCTCCGGCGGTTCACCGGTCAGCGCGCCATCGACCGGCTGGGTGGTCACCTGGTTCGGACGGGGACCTTGGACTGAGTTCGTCTGGGCGCTGCTGATCGTCGCGGCGATGCAGGTCCTGTTGTCCACCACCAGGTTCGGCATCTATACCCAGGCCACCGGGGGCAACCCGATCGGTGCGGCCGAATCCGGTATCCGCACCAACCGGATCAAGGTGATCAACTTTGCCCTGAGCAGCACGCTCGCCGGGTTCGCGGGCATTCTGCAAGGCACCCGAGTCGGCTCCTACGATCCGACCAACGGGGGATTCAACACCATGTTCTTCGCGGTCGCGGCCGCGGTGATCGGCGGCACCGCGCTGTTCGGCGGCTCGGGCACCGTGGTGGGCGCGTTCCTGGGCGCGCTGCTGCTCGGAATCGTCTATGACGGGTTCAACCTGACCGGGATCAACGCCAGCGCGTTCCCGGTGGTGCTCGGCTTGGCGATCCTGGTCGCGATGTTGTTGAACGTGTACCTGTCCGTGCTGCGTTCCCGGTTGGGTTCCTCCCGGGGAGAATCATGAACGCCGAGGTGAACGGGGTCGCCGAGGTCATCCGGGCCGAGCACGTCAGCAAACGGTTCGGGCCGGTGAGCGCGTTGCGAGACGTCAATCTGTCGGTGCGCCGAGGCGAGATCTTGGGCCTGATCGGCGACAACGGGGCCGGGAAATCCACCCTGATTAAGATCTTGACCGGGTTCCATCAGCCGGACAGCGGCCAGCTGTATTTCGAGGGCGAGCAGGTGCCGCTGCGATCGGTCACGCACGCTCGATCGCTGGGCATCGAGACCGTTTTCCAGGACCTCGCGATGGTCAACGAGCTACCGGTCTACTTGAACCTGCACCTGAACAAGGAGTTGGTGTACCGGCCGTTCCCGTTCCTGCGCCGCCGGGAGATGAAGCGTCGGGCGCGAGAGGCCCTGGACTCCATCGGCATCAGCATCCCCTCGGTGAGTGCCCAGGTCGGCCAGCTCTCCGGCGGCCAGCGGCAGGCGATCGCGGTAGCCCGCTCGGTGTATTCCGACGCGAAGCTATTGCTGCTGGACGAGCCGCTGGCCGCGATGGGAGCCAAGGAGGGCAGCCTGATCCTGCGGCTGCTCGCCCAACTCAAACAACGTCAAGACCTCGCGATCATCCTCATCGCGCACAACTACAGCCAGATCGTGGACGTGTGTGACCGGGTCAACCTGTTGCAGCACGGCGAAATCACGTTCGACAAACCTTCCAAGGACACGTCGGTCGCTGAACTGCTCGAGCTCGTGCACGCCGAATACCGGCTCGGAGGTTAGCCGGCTGCGGCGTGTTCGGTGCGTTCGCGACGACCGGAAGCGTGTTTCCGCTGGATCCGCGGGCTAGATCGGGAAGGTGAAGTTCTGGAACCGCTGCCGGCCAGCCGGTTCGGCTCCGCTGGCCACGACGCCTCGCGCGCCGGGCCGCCGCTGCCCCCTGAGCTGACGATATTGCAGGTCAGCGGGGGTCGATGGCCCTTCGGCGAGGCGCTCCTGGGTTGTCCGGCGGACCCGATCCGGGTGAGGGGGTGCTGCTCGACGGGAGGTTTCCGGGTGGGGTTGGTTGCGTGCCCCGGTTACCTGCTGACACGATCGTCGCGACACAACGCTCACGCATCTCGGCAGGTAGAGGACAGATCATGGCCCAAGGCACTGTGAAGTGGTTCAACAGCGAGAAGGGATTCGGGTTCATCACGCCTGATGGCGGCGATAAGGACGTCTTCGTCCACTACTCGGCCATTGACGGCGGCGGGTACCGCTCGCTGGAGGAAAACCAGCGGGTCGAGTTCGACATCACCCAAGGTCAGAAGGGGCCCCAGGCCGAACACGTCAAGATCGTCTGAGCTCGCTGCGCCACGCTCTTTGTCTCAGATGCCCGGCACACGCCGGCGGTGGAGCGGGGCATCGGGCTAGCAGGTCAGCCGCCGAACGGACGGGTTCGCCCGTTCGTTCGGCGGACGCCCAGTGGAGGAGACGCCGGTGGCCTACACGAGCGAGATCCGGTTCTACGACCGTGACGGCGAGCACTGGATGACTGTCGAGATCGAGCTCGACGAGGCGGGTCAGCCACCTGAGGTGGTACAGCTGGCGGGTCCGGAAGCTGGCCGGGGCATTCAGTGCCAGTTCCGCCGGGAATTCCGCCCGGGCGGGGATCCACCCTGGGCATATGTAGAGGTCAGTCGTAGTTGGCGGGGTGAGCCGACACCGGGCAGCCCAGAAGCATTGCAGCGCCTCCTCGAATCGGGGAAATGGCCGCATTGACCTGGCCGCTGGGTGAAGTGGAATAATCTGCCGAGAAAATGCTCGGGAAATTACCGTACGGAACCTTTTCAGGAAAGCCCCGTCGCTCCGCTCTGGGTCAATACAAATGGCGTTGACCTACACTTGTTTGCATGGCGTTCACTGCGCGCTCCGAGAAAACCCGGTCCGCGATCCTTACCTCGGCGCGTCAACTGCTGGCGCTCAAGGGGTACCAGGGGACGACGATTCGGGCGGTGGCGGCGGCGGCCGGGATCGATCCGTCGATGGTGATGCGTTACTACCGCAGCAAGGAAGGCCTGTTCGCCGCCGCGGTCGATGTGGACCTGCGGCTCCCCAGCGCCTCTCGGTGGCCGAGGGATCGCGTCGGTGAAATGGTCGCCCGGCATCTGATTTCCCGCTGGGAAGGTGAGCTGTCGGATGATTTGATCACTATGCTGCTCCGCTCGGCCGGAACCAACCAGGCGGCGGTTGAGCACCTGCGGGAGGTCTTCCAGCGCCAGCTCCTGAGCCTCGTCCGGGAGATCGCCGGCGACGGCCCGGACGCCGGGCGCCGCGCGGGCATGGTCGCCACGCAGGTTCTGGGGGTGGCTCTGTGCCGCTACGTCATCCAGCTCCCGCCGGTGGTGGCGATGGACGGCGAGACGCTGGCCAGGGTGCTGGGCCCGGTGCTGCAGCACTACCTGCTGGGCGATCTCGACGGAGGCGGCGCGGTCGTTGCCTTCGGAGACGGCTAGGTGGTTTTGCCGGTCGTCGCCGAGATGACAGCGTCGCGCAGCCGACTGAGCAGCGGGCGGTTGTCGCCGCGACGCCAGACCAGCGCCAGATGGCTGGGGCCGACCCCGCTGATCGGCCGGATGGCGACCCCCTCGCGCGCGATGTGGGGCGCATTGCCCTCGGACAGCAGGCAGATGCCGAGCCCGGCGGTGAGCGCCTCCACGGTTTCCTCGGCGCCGGTGACCTCTGCGCCGATCCGCACCGGAGCGCCGCGTCGTTCCTCGGTGGCCAGCCAGTAGTCGCGCAGGCTGCCGCTGCTGGCCGGAAGCGCGAGAAAGGGTTCGTCGACTACGTCGGTGATGTCGAGGTCGTCCCGGTCGGCGAGCGGGTGGGCGGCCGGTAACGCGATCATCCGGGGTTCGCTGAGCACCTCTGTCCATTCATAGGACTCGGGGTCGGGCCCGGGGAGCCAGACGAACGCGGCGTCCGTGCGCTCCTGGCCCTTCGCGGCCAGCCCTCCGGTGGCGTCCGCCCAGCCGACCTGACGGACGTGAAATCGTGCCGCCGGCGCGGACTCGGCGAGCCGGGCCCGGACGGCGGGGAGCAGCCCCCGGCCCAGACCGGTGCTGATTCCGACGACGAGCGTGGTCTGCCGCCGTGCGGACGCGGTGCTGAGCGCCGCTTGGGCCCGCGCCCAGGCCTCGAGCACCGAGCGGGCGTGCGGAAGCAGCGCCTCTCCATCGGGGGTCAGTTGCACGGCGCGCCGATTCCGGGCGAACAGTGGCGTCTGCAGCTGGGCCTCGAGCGCGCGGATCTGTTTGGACAGCGCGGGCTGGCTCACGTAGAGGGCCTCGGCGGCGAGGGTGAAGTGCAGGTGCTCGGCGACGGCGACGAAGTAGCGCAGCTCCCGCAGGTGCACATCCATGACTGAGGGGTAGCACAGACCCGGCGGCCTTGCATTACCAATGGTTATCAGAGCAGGTCTTGGACCGATCTGGCCGACCCGCTGATCCTGAAGTCACGAGCGTCATCAGTGAGCACCGCACGGAGGGAACCACCTTGCCCTCGGAACTCAGCCGAGCCGGATTCCTCCGCGGCGCCGCTCTAGCGGCGGGAGGGGTGGCCTCCGCACTGATCGCCTCGGGCGCTGTGGAGTCGGCAGCCAGTCCAGCTCCAGCCTTCTTCCAAGCGCTGGGGCGGGCGGGCTTCCGTGCCGAGACGATCTTCCTTGCCGCCCAGGGGGACTGGGTTGTCGACCTGCACCGCGGCTGGAGTACCAGTCCGGCCGGCCTCGACATGACCTGGGCGCTGGCGTTCCGGATCGGCGACAGCAAGATCGTCGAGGCGATCAACTTCGCCACTGATCAGCACGCCGCCGATGCGTTCTTCTGGCGCCAGTACCCGTTGGCCGCACTGCCCACCCGGCTGTCCAGTAGCTGAGATCGATCGCGCCGACCGAAGGGAAACCGATGACCGTGCAGGATCCGCCCGGGCGGTACTCGCGCCGTAGGGCGCTGGCGTTCGGCGCCGTCGGGCTGACCGCCGGCACACTGGGCGCCGGCGCGGGGGTGGCCGGCGCGAACATCGCTGAGAACAACCCGCCGGCGGGACCCGGCAGCCGATTCGCCGGCAAGGTGGTGCTGATCACCGGCGCCACCTCGGGTATCGGTGAGGCCACCGCCCGTGCCATGGCTGGCGAGGGCGCCAAGGTGGTCTTCTGCGGCCGTCGTCTGGAGCTGGGACAGCAGGTCGAGGCGAGCGTGCGGTCCGCGGGTGGGGATGCCACGTTTGTCCGGGCCGACGTGCGCAGCGAGAACGAGGTCCGGGACCTGGTCGACGGCTGCGTGAGCCGCCACGGGCGGCTGGACATCGCGGTCAACAACGCCGGGATCGAGAGCCCGAGGGCGGCCCGGCTGCACGAACAGTCGATGACCGACATGGAGGAGGTCTGGCGCACCAACGTGGGTGGCGTGTTCCTGGGGATGAAGTACCAGATTCCTCGGATGCTGGCCCAGGGCGGCGGAAGCATCATCAACACCGCGTCGATTTCCGCCGAGGTCGGCTTCGCCACCATCGCGCCGTACAACTCGAGCAAGCACGCGGTGGCCTCGCTGACCAAGGTGGCGGCGCTCGAGTACGCGGCCGATCGGATCAGGATCAATGCCTTCGCCCCGGGGGCGGTGGACACCCCGATGCTCCGCCGGGCGGCGGCCGCGTTCGGCGTGAGCTACGACCAGATCGCCCAGGACTACCCGATCAAACGCATCGTGCGGCCCGAGGAAATCGCCGCCGTGGTGATGTGGTTGGCCTCCGACGAGTCCAGCGCGATGGCCGGTACCGACGTCGACGCCTCCGGCGGTTACCTCGCGGGATAGCCGCCGTCACGCGCGGCGATCCCTTGTGCGGCTAAGTGAATCAATACTAGCCTATGTGAATCATCGCTAGGTAGTACGGAGGAGCTCATGGGCCGTCGCAGTCATGTGGTCGGTGTCGGGATGATCCCGTTCACCACCCCCAGCCGCACCGAGCCGTACGACGTGATGGGTGAGCGGGCCACCAGGGCCGCCCTCGAGGACGCCGGCGTCGACTACAGCCAGGTGCAGCAGGCCTACGCCGGGTACGTCTACGGCGACTCCACCAGCGGGCAGGCCGCGCTGTACCGGGTCGGCACCTCCGGGATCCCGGTGGTCAACGTCAACAACAACTGCTCCACCGGCTCCAGCGCGCTGTGGCTGGCCCGGCAGGCGGTGGAGTCCGGCGCGGCTGAGTGTGTGCTGGCGCTCGGGTTCGAGCAGATGCAGCGCGGCGCGCTGGTCGCGCAGTGGACCGACCGGCCCAGCCCGTTCGGCCGGTTCAACGAGCTCGCCGGCGAGGTCCAGGAAATGAGCGACACGGCGCCGCTGGCCGCGCAGTACTTCGGCGGCGCCGGCGCGGAGTACGCGGAGAAGTACGGCACCGCCACGGAGACCTTCGCCAAGATCACCGTGAAGTCCCGGGCGCACTCGGCGCACAACCCCTACTCGGTCTTCCGGGACCCGCTGACCGTCGAGGAGGTGCTCGCCTCGCCACATATCTTCGGGCCGCTGACCAGGCTGCAGTGCTGCCCGCCCACCTGCGGCGCGGCCGCGGCGGTGATCACCAGCGAGGAGTTCGCCAGGAAACACGGGCTGGACACCTCGGTGGCGATCAAGGCGCAGGCGATGACCACCGACTACGCCTCCACGTTCGAGGACCGCTCGATGACCAAGATCGTCGGGTATGACATGTCCCAGGGCGCGGCCGACCAGGTCTACCAACAGGCCGGGGTGGCCCCGGAGGACATCCGGGTGGTCGAGCTGCACGACTGCTTCACCGCCAACGAGCTACTCACCTACGAGGCGCTGCGGCTCACCCCGGAGGGCACGGCGGAGAAGTTCATCAACGACGGGGACAACACCTACGGCGGCCGGGTGGTGACCAACCCGTCCGGCGGACTGCTCTCCAAGGGGCACCCGCTCGGCGCCACCGGGCTGGCCCAGTGCGCCGAGCTGGTCTGGCAGCTGCGCGGGCAGGCGGGGGCGCGCCAGGTGGACGGGGTGAACATCGCGCTGCAGCACAACATCGGGCTGGGCGGGGCCGCGGTGGTCACGCTGTACGAGAAGGTGAGCTGACATGCCGGTGGACCCCAGCGTGGTGGGCACCGAGCTGCCGGCGGTGACCATGACGGTGGATGCCGGCCGGCTGCGGTTCTTCGTGAAGGCCATCGGCGAGACCAGTGAGGTGTACGCCGGGCCCGGCGAGGTGCTGCCGGTGCCGCCCAGCTTCCTGTTCGGCCTGGAGTTGGAGAACCCGGCCGCCTTCACCTGGCTGGCCGATCTCGGCGTGGACCTGCGCCGGGTGCTGCACGGCGAGCAGTCCTTCGTGTACCACTCGGTGGCCCACTCTGGCGACACCCTGGTCGCCCGGCCGCGGATCACCGATGTGTACAGCAAAAAGGGCGGCGCGTTGGAGTTCATCGTCAAGCACACCGAGGTGACCAGGGCGGACGGTTCCGCTGTGGCCGACCTGGTCTCGACCGTCGTGGTGCGCCACCCGGAGGCGGTCCGATGACCACGCCCGGGGGACGGCAGCCGGCGGAGCTTGCGGAGCCGGCGGGGTGGGTGAGCACTGGGGGACGGCAGCCGGCGGAGCTTGCGGAGCCGGCGGGGTGGGTGAGCACTGCCGGCGAGGTGAGCGTGGGCACCGAGCTGCCGCCGCTGACCCTGCCGCCGATCTCCCGCACCACGCTGGCGCTGTTCGCCGGCGCCTCCGGCGACCACAACCCGATCCACATCGACCTGGACGTGGCCCGCTCCGCCGGGCTGGACGACGTCTTCGCGCACGGCATGCTGTCCATGGCCTACCTCGGCCGGCTGATCACCAACTGGGTGCCCCAGGAACGGATCCGCTCCTACCGGGTGCGGTTCGCCGCGATCACCCCGGTGCACGGCCGGCCGACCTGCACCGGGCGGGTGGTGTCGGTCGAGGACGGGCTGGCCACCCTTGAGTTGGCCGTGACGCTGGCCGACGGGACCGTCACCCTGGCCGGCGAGGCCACCGTCGCCATCTCCTGACCCGTTCATCAGAAGGGAAACGAAACATGGGCACTCTGGATGGCAAGGTCGCCATCGTCTCCGGCTCCGGGCGCGGCATCGGCCGGGAGATCGCGGTCAAGCTGGCCGGCGAGGGGGCCAGCGTGGTGGTGAACGACCTCGACGCCGAGCCGGCCAAGGAGACGGTCGCCGCCATCGAGGCGGCCGGGGGCGCGGCGGTCAGCTGCGTGGGCAGCGTGACCGACGCGGACTTCGCCGAGCGGTTCGTGGCCACCGCGGTGGACAGCTTCGGCGGCCTGGACATCATCATCAACAACGCCGGCTACACCTGGGACAACGTGATCCAGAAGATGACCGACGAACAGTGGGACGCCATCCTGGACGTGCACCTGAAGGCGCCGTTCCGGATCCTGCGCGCGGCCCAGCCGGTGATCTCCTCGGCGGCCAAGCAGGCGCGGGCGGCGGGGGAGCCGGTGCCGTGCCGCAAGGTGGTCAACATCTCCTCGATCGCCGGGCTCGGCGGCAACGCCGGACAGGCCAACTACGCGGCCGCGAAGGCCGGCGTCACCGGGTTGACCAAGGCGCTGGCCAAGGAGTGGGGCCGCTACAACGTCACGGTGAACACCGTCGCGTTCGGGCTGATCAAGACCCGGCTCACCGAGACCCCGGCCGGCGGCGACGGCACCATTGACGTGCAGGGCCGGGAGATCAAGGTCGGGGTCAACCCGGACCTGCTGTCGGCGATGGAGCGGATGATCCCGCTCGGTCGAGGTGGCACGCCCGCCGAGGCCGCCGGCGCGGTGTACCTGTTCTGCCTCCCGGAGTCGAACTACATCAGCGCCCAGACGGTGATCTGTGGCGGCGGCTACGCCTGAGGGGAGCGCCGATGGCTGGGGAGGCGCGCAGGTCCGCGGTACAGGCGCCGCCCCGGGGCACCCGGCCGCAGAACCGTCGCCAGCTGATTCTCGCCGCGGCGGCCGACCTGTTCTACCGCCGCGGCTACTCGAACGTGTCGATGGGCGAGATCGCCGAGGCAGTGGCGATCGGTCCGTCGGCGCTCTATCGGCACTTCCGGGGCAAGCAGGAGCTGCTCAGCGAGGTGGTATTGGCCGCGTTCGGCTCCGCCCGGACGGCGCTTGCCGACGCCGCGGGGCGGGACGGTGTGGCAGCCGCCCGGGAGTGCGCCTCGGCCGTGCTCGACCACCGTGAGCTGGGCGTGCTGTGGCAGCGCGAGGCCCGCCACCTGCCGCCCGCCCAGAGTGAACGGCTGCGCCGCGAGCTTCGCTCGATCGCCTCGCTGTTCACCGACCTGGTGCGGGCCACCCGTGCCGAGCTCGACCCGGGGCGTGCCGAGGTGCTGGCCTGGTCGGTGCTGGCCGCGCTGGTCAGCGTCTCCTTCCAGCAGGTGCGGCTGCCCCGGCCGGAGTACGACGAGCTGCTGGAGACCATGGTGACCCGGATCCTGGGCGCCCCGCTGTCGCCGGCCGGCCCGGCCGTCCCGCTGCCGCTGGTTCCGCCGGTTCCGGTCGACGACGCCGGCGACGGAACCCGGCGCGAGGTGCTGGTGCGCGCCGCCACCCGGCTGTTCGCCGAGCGCGGCTACCAGGGCGTCGGCATCGAGGAGATCGGCGCGGCGGCCGGGATCAGCGGCCCGAGCATCTACCACCACTTCGCCAGCAAGTCGCAGCTGATGATCGCGGTGCTGGAGCGGGGCGGTGGCCGGCTGCGCTCGGACCTGCGGCGCACCCTGTCGACCACCGACGACCCGGGGGCGGCCCTGGCCGAGCTGTTGCGCTCGTACATCGGCTTCGCGCTGGTCAACAGCCACCTGGTCGACCTGCTGATCATCGAGGTCGACCAGCTGCCGGACGAGTGGCGGCGGGTGCGCCAGGCGCAGCGCGACTACGTCGCCGAGTGGGTGCGGCTGCTGCGCGAGGTGCGCCCGGAGCTGGCCGCCGGGCCGGCGCGGGTCCGCGTGCAGGCGGCGCTCAACGTGGTCAACGACCTGGCCCGGACCCCGCACCTGCGTGCACTGCCCGGGCTCGCCGAGGCGATCTACGCCGTGGACGCCGCAATCCTGGAGCTACCGGCCTAACGGTGCGCGGCCGGCTGTGGCTGCGGCGGGCGCACCTGCACCTGGCGGCTGCGGTTGCGGTTGCAGTGTGATGTTTGGTGAGATATTTCCGCGTATCATCCCACGAATATTGGTATGTCTGCCCGTGACCACTGAGGTTCCCGGAGGCAAGATGAGCACACCGAGGCCCGAGAATGCGGTCAGCCGTCGGCGGCTGCTGACCGGCGTGGCCGGCGGGGCCGCCGCGTAGGCCGCGTCCAGCCTGCTCGGCGGGTGCGGTGCGGGTGGGTCCGCGGTCACCCGGCACCCGGACGCCGGGATGTGGCGGCAGTACCAGGGCTCCACGCT
>Ga0193743_1002457_pt1 | contig 13105 bp, 13 predicted proteins | sample L2c2metaG_FD_143038 | JGI IMG/M metagenome (GOLD analysis project Ga0193743, IMG submission 143038) | Soil microbial communities from a riparian zone of the East river system, Colorado, United States - L2c2 | ecosystem: Environmental > Terrestrial > Soil > Riparian zone | place: USA: East River... | reverse complement strand
CTTCTCGGCTCGACTCCGGACTCTCCTACTCCGTCCGGACCTCCGAAATTCGAGGCATCCAGCAAGAGAGCGGCGCAACCTACAAGTTGAAGCCAACGCCTCGCACGACTTCGGACCCGACATCTCCGTCCGAACTCCGAGCTTAACAAGCTCTCATTCTACAATTGAATATAAACTACACCATCAGGGACTTGTACATGCCACGCAAAGCGCTGGCCCTCACCCACAAGTATTGATCAATGTTGGTTTACAATGATTTACAATAATTTACAACCAATTACAATCAATTACAATTGTACTAAATTTTTTTGGTTTTGCCGAAAAAGGCAGCTTCGCCAGGATTTATGAAAACAGCAGTATATAAATAACAGGTCAATTTTAGTGAACCTGACCTCTTAAGTTTGCATGTTCTTTGGTGTCGTTTACTTTTGTCAAATCAACTTTTTTTTGGTGGGCTAAATTATGTTGATTTTCAATGTTGTCTATAGTAACCTTGGTTGCGATAAAATAGACATGTGCCTGAAAGGCTAGGATGCATGATGTCAGTATTATTTCCTTGTCACCTCCTGATCCGCTTCGCCGTCAAAAAGTGGGACCCATATCTGCCAATGTCTGACTTGGAATATGATCCATATCAAGATATATTGGGGCGCTGATATAAATCTCGCAGTTCGTTCAGGGAAGGACACTGTGCGCGTATAAAAAGTTCACTAGGTTTCGTCTACTCTTCAGATACAGCTCCCATGAAACTTCAAAGTCTTATCCGACTTTCCTTTTTCATTCCCACCTTGGTAGCCTGCAAGGCGACATCTAATTGCCGCTGCCTGTATGGTCAACCATGCTGGCCTAACGAAAATGAGTTCGCCGCATTGGTTACTCAATTATCCCAACCACTTCTACACCCCCTCCCCCCTGCGTCTGCATGTTATCCGCCCTCAGCACCTTCCGGCAACTGTTCAGACGTAATCGCACATTACACGAACGGTAACTGGCGTTCGGACCAACCGGGATCAATGCAGAACACCAATTTTGAGACCTTCATATTCCACAACCATTCTATATCAGCATGTTACTTGAATACTACCTTGGGAATCCCGTGTGGTCAGGGGAGTGTGCCTCCCGTTGGTGTCGATGCTCGTTCCGATGGAGATATTCAAGCTGCGGTCGGTTTCGCAAAGCAGCATAATCTCAAACTGACAGTGAAGAATACGGGACATGACTATCTCGGTCGAAGCACTGCACGTGGTGGTTTCTTGATATGGACACATAAAATGAAGGAAATGTTGTATAATTCCACTTTTGTTCCCGAGGGCGCTCCAGTAACAACCGAAAACACGTTTAACGGTGATTTTCCCCTTTTTATTTCGAATTTCCAGTGACTGATCATGTATTATCTTCCGTCACGTTTGGAGCCGGTGTTCAATGGCATGAAGCTCACATCTTTGCTCAGAAACAAGGACGGGTCGTTGCTGGATCCCCAGCTGCTTCAGTAGGCACTGCTGGAGGATGGGTGATGGGAGGAGGACACAGTGTCCTTTCCCCTAAATTCGGCCTCGGTAAGCCACCCGTCATTCCCATATATTCTGCCTATGCTTAGATATCACGACCCAGGTGTTGATAATGTTCTTCAATTTACTATTGTCCTTGCCGATGGATCTCTCATCACCACCAACTCTTTCCAACACCCAAATTTGTTTTGGGCTTTGCGCGGTGGTGGCGGAGGTACCTATGGCATTGTGACTTCAGCTACATATCAAACCTATCCAATTTTCCCCATAACTTTTGCTTTCATAACCTCCAACTTTACTTCACCTGCCATTGCTCAAAACGTGACCACCGAATTTATCAAATTACATCCAAACATCTCTGATGCAGGTTGGGGTGGATACATCCAATTATCGAATACATCCTTCTCCGCTACGCTCTTAGCTCCAGACATCTCTTGGGCAGATACCAATGCGACTTTCCTTCCATTTGTCCAATACGTAGCAGAAGCTACAGGTGGTTTGGTGTTCGCTACGACAACGCCTTTCAACTCGTTTTTTGAGTTATATCAGGCTCTTATCGCAGACACCGTAAATACACTAGTGGGATTTCCAGTTGAACTTGCATCACGATTGCTTCCCCGTAGTTTGGCAGAGACCGACCCCGCAAAAGCGGCCAAAATCATGTTATCACTAGATGGCGGTGCGGGTATGAAGTAAGTCAATGGTGGCCTTTGAATCATTTTAAACCTGACCTCTCTATGTGCTTAGCTCTGTCGCAGGCGGTGCGGTGTCTCGCGTAGACCCTGATTCCACCGGTCTCAATCCTTCGTGGCGCAAAGCGCTATCGCAAGTTTTTATCTCAGCATCCTGGCCCGAAGGTTCCACCGCAGATTTTATATCCCAGCAAATAAACCGATTCAAGCAATCTACTCTCATCCTCGATCAGTTGACCACAGATTCGGGGTCGTATCTTAACGAGGTAAATAACAACGTTTACTCGAAACGAGTGAAGATAAAACCTTTTTTTTTCCCGTTTACTAACTAGGGTTCCCCTCATGAACTTGATTTCAAGAAATCTTATTTCGGTGCTCATTACGATAAACTGAAATCGATCAAAGACAAATATGATCCTACTTTTTTGTTTATCGTTGCTTCTGGTGTAGGTTCAGATGAGTGGGATGGACAACTCGTGTGTAGACGTCACGGTTGAATGTTGAACCGTTGTTGAATGCTGAACGTTGAACATTGACAAACTGTACCTCCCATATTTTACTTGTATATATACCTAAATTACCTTGTATACGCTTTTTTGAATAATAATATCCCCCCCAGATCACCTGTGTTATTGGGCGCAGCGAAGCCGTTACCCATGGTCGTCTACTTTGGTATATAAATCGAAAATCACCTCAAAAACCCCACGATGAATCTGCATCAATGTATCCAATCACATCCTGGTCCTCTCGGGTTCGCAGTACAAAAAATTCAACAAGACCATCTGCCAGGGTCGAAATCTCACATATCCCAAATAGCCAAACTTCCTATATATCACCCATTCAGCAAAGTCCAACGAGAATCCTTAGTACCAATCAAGTAAACGCCAACTTTAGCGGAGAACACGAACACAAGGCTACATACAGACAACTGAACGGACTGTTGTTCTTTCTGTTGAATATATACATTGTTCACGAACTTACGCATCAAGTCAGAGGGACAACCGTTAGAAAAACATTCTGAGATATGCGCCCTTACACCACCCCGAACCTCTGCTAATGAATCCACTCGGCAGACCGTGATACGTTATCTCATATGGTTCAAGTTCATTCACAACCTACGTAAAGTTAAATACATCACTGTTAAACATTCTTTGAACCTTTGATACTCTATGACATCTACAAAGGAAACAAAGATAGCCAGCTTGAAGAGTTTGTCCATGCTTCGCAAATATATAAATAAAATACCCATTTCACCAAATTTGTTTTAACAACCAAAAAAAAAGAAGAAAGAAAAAAGGAGACGGCAGTTGGATCCAGAATAAAAGTGTAACGAAAACAACGATATATACACCCACAGCATTGAATACATTTGAAAGATAGATATATAATATTAGAAATTCTCTGCAAAAAGAAGAATGATGATGGTTAGATTGTTTATCAACGACGATGGTGGATTAGATGTTGACGCACCCTTTCCAAAGAAGAACCTTGTACCCTTGGGTTCAGAGTACTTGTTCGACATTTGATGGAGCATTTTCGAGAGGACCGGAGGTCCACAGAAGAACTAGGTTTTTCGTAAGACTCTCATTAACCAAAAGTTAATAAGACAAGACTCACTACACCGACGTCCGTCTCCGGGTGTCTCTGAACGATCGAGGGGAACACACGGTCCCAGTTTGGTCTGCCAAAGTGAGTAGGCGCACGGAGGGAGGTGATAGCATCCTTCTCAGCACCGACATCTTGGACCTAGAGATATGATCATCCCACGTTCTTTAGAATTAAGGAGATGCGGGTGATGAAGTAATGACGTACAATGATGTTGTTCATTTCATCTTCCTTGATCTTCGCAGTAAGGTAGATATTGATCTCGATCCGACCCTGATTGTCTTGTTCTTCGATAGCGTGCAAGAGAGAGTGGAACCATTCTGCAGTGCCGTAGTCACGAATGACCCAAGTGAAGTATACCTACCCGAAGCGCGGAGCGTTAAAGGCTGACAAAAGAGTTGATTTTGAATCCTCGACGTACCTTTGAGAGCCTGGTAGGTTTTGAATCGTTGAAATTATTCATGCGATACCAAATGGACTTCAAGATCCTTTTTTTGAGAAAACATGAGAACAGAACATAGGTTAAAAAAAGAATCGAAAAAATACTTACGAAGCAAACGGTGTCACGCCGATACCAGCACCAACCAGTAAAACGGTCTCAAAGTTCAAAAAATCCTCACTGGCACTACCGAACGGTCCATCTACCATGACACGAGGGAGATTGGGGACCTTTGGGTGATTTATGTTCGTTCCCACAACCTTTCCGCCAGCAGGTATGTCTCCTTTGCCTCCTTTAGCACCTTTGGCAGGGAAGTCGCAGCCGACCGCCTTCGCTAGGGCCGTTGTGAAATCACCTGCGACACGGATGTGAACCGAGATGTAATCTTCCTCTGGTGCACTAAGTAAATGAACGTCAATACGATAAAATATCATAAGAATAGAATAGTCAAGGTACCTGGTCAACGTGAAGGGATGCCATTGGAAATAAGAGACTTCGGGACAAGAAAGGAAGATATATTGACCGGCTCTGGTGGTAGTCTTTTCCTTCTTGATCTGTAACTCCATGACGTTCGAGGGATGCTGGATCACCTTGGAGATAAAAGTGACGTGACGGGAGCGAACTTCACGGAGAACACGTTCAAAGAGCCAGATGACACCTCCAACAAGCCAGTACCGCTATTCATTGTATTCAGTACAAGATGAAAAAGATAATAATATAAGAAAAGGCTTACCCAGAAGACACCGATCGTATTGGATGAACAGAAAGGGGGACGATCAGGTTGGATCATACAGAACATCCCGTGGAGTTGCCAATTGATGAAGAATATGATGAAAAGGTGGTGCGAATACCAGAAACGTTCAAATGTCGCTCTACGAACCTTCTCTCTGGCAAAGAATACCATGACAGCGAGAGAAATGGTCATGATCCAACCCGTAATACCGGGACCCGTGGTGAAGTTTGCGGCGAAGAAGGATAGAATGCGTTGGCCGGTTGTCGTGGCAGATGTATTAGCCATGGCAAGCTTGTAAAAGTTTACCATGTGGGCTAAGATGTGGACAACGGTAAATACGACCATGGACCAGGCAGTAGCTTTGTGGAAAGTAATGTTTTTATCAAAGGGAATGATATCGTTCAAAGGGGTCCGTCGTAGATAAGAGACAAAGTTGCGGCAGACCGGCAACAATATAAAGGCGACATCGACATGAAGAACTACCGCTGCTGATCGAGCAATGGCTGAAGGAAGGAAAAGAAGGAAGTACCGGCATCATTAACTATTTAATTTACAAAAGAAAGGAAACTGCGCACGATATGTAATACCAAATGTTTTTCTAGCATTGACCAGATTATCCTTTAGTTGGAAGTTCATGAAACCAAAGGCGATGACTAGCAGATGGAGGAATATCCATGTACCGAAGAAGATCTGGCGGCCACCTTCGTTGATCAGCCAGACATTGAACTTCTCCTTGAGTGTTCTCTTTGTGGGAGAAACCATGATGGACGAAGCGTTTGTGAGCGTGCGTTGCAGTCCTTGCAATCTCCTTCTCTCTGTATGATTCCGTTGGAGATGAATAGCGCCATTAGGTTGATTGTCTAGTAAGTCTGGGCGTTGCTCGACATTATAATCTGTGTTGGAAGGCCTGCCGTCTGAAAAGTCGAGAGGTGAAGAGCGTTCCTTGGACATATCTTGACGAAAGTCTATGACGGCCTGCGTTTTGGTTAAGGAAAAGAATAAAGTACCGGCCAGCTGGTAAGTAACGAAAGTAAGAATGAAGATAAGAAAGGTGACGGGCTGTGAAGAAGGAGAGTCACACCTTGTTTCAAGTCCGAGAAGATCGTTGTGATGGCCCGTTGACACAATGCACAGTTCCCATGACATATCCTTGTCAAGTCAACGGCTGTGCAATTGGGAGATAGGGGGATTCAAAATCCCCCTCTCGTCTCGTCCAATTCAATTAATGCTTTTAAGGCCCCTTCGTAATGCATATATGCGAAAGTCGCTGATATCTACATATGAACAAAATCATCTTCAAATTGCAGTATAGTCGCGACTCGCAGATCTAACAAATAACGATGAAAAGATGAAATAATGGGTGAACCACAAAGGGCGTTTGACCCAGTTTACGAAGGTTAATCAACATCCTCTATACAATGCTTTTTCTAAAATGATAGTAGCGATCGACTCTCGCAAGAAAATCAAATGCCGCAAACCAGACCAGTGAGGTGCATAACCAACGCCACAGACAAGTCAGTGATTTCAGAAGACAAGCTACACACACAAGTCTCAAGTGGCAAGTATTCGCGCTGATAGTAGCCCTTGTTGTCCGAATGGCGCTGAGCCAGCCTGCTGCCATAGTTGATGTTGATAATAGAGCTGATTGCAAGACGGCGACCTGGCACTGGACGAAAAATGAAAAGTAAATCAATGATACTTATATCTTTGGCTTGCAGACGGTTTTTTCTGAGATGATTATGATCATGGCACCAGGTTTCAGTGCGTTACCTCCGAAACCGGAACTGATGACAACACCAATATGACCACCATCTGGAGAAGAAAGGTCTTGCGTTGCATCGGATACATACGTTGATGCTAATGCCCGTGGGCGGGGATCGGTAGCGCTGTGGTGGTATCGTAGGGTTGCAAATAAGATCATCAGAGGTGAGAAGCTAGGTCGATGATTTGACCTAGACCCTAACTCGTAGCTCTGGTTGTCTGAAGCTGATGACGGCTGGTATCAAAAATTATGTCGATGATATAGCACTATAAGGTGAACGTGAATTGATGTAATTATATACCATCAGATTTTGAAAATGAACCCATGAACATAACCTCAAGTACATAATTTCTCGACAGCCTTCACCTCCGACTGAACAAGGACCAGAATACGTGGAGCTGAAGACTTAAATCCAATCGAGAACGCGTATTGATGCCGACCACACGGTATTAGTACTGAGGTTGAGCGTCGGGTGAGGGGCAGAAAGCGGCAGATGATAAAAAGATAAACGGTGCCGTCGACAATCAATATCGTTTCCATGATCCACCTGGCGTCGAACCTCAGCCATGATACAAGGTATGTTCATCGGCTTCATTTGGCGGCATACCATCACCAGGAGCCCGATAATCCATACAAGGAGGATGGACAAAAGAGAGGCCCCAGTATTGGTGGAATCGACACTCAGCAGTGCAACGTTGACCCTTGGTCTCACAATCGATTCACCAGTTTGGGAGGGTAGCGAATTCTTGTCTGTGACAGTATTGACCGAAGAGACACGGAGAGAGGAGCTGCACGATCCGTAGAAGAAGTTTTAAATTTTGTTTGGAGGGTTGATAATTATGTTAGGCGACCCAACTCATGCTTATATAATCGAGAGCGTCTTTCCTTCTTGCCTCTTATCATGCCCAGCGTGTTCAACGATATGAAGCGCTTTTTTAAGAAATTTGACAAGCCCAAGAATCTAATCATCGACACCTTTGATTCAAGCCCTGAACCAGCAACTTCGACATCAACAATCATACCAAGCACCGCCGATCCCATGCCATCCGTTCCCGCTAGTTCTGCGGTTGCAAGCCGTAAAGTTATTCGAGCCGCTGCCGTTACTGTGAGCGTTCAACTTAGCCTATCACATTGTCATAACTTAATCGTCGTCGATCAGACTCATGAGGATTCGGTTTCCACTTTGTCGATCAATGAACTTGGTCCCGTCGAAGCATTTTCCCCGGTCAGCTGCTTCCACCCTCTGTCCTTAGCTTTTGCTAATGATCGCAGACTCAGCATTCTGGCTCAGGTTTCTTTATGAATGCTCAGAATACGCTTATTGCCGGCGGCACTTTTGTAAGTCTCTCTCGTAGGTTGTAAAAATGATGTAGCAATAATATATCTTATCTGCCAGATCAATATTCTCCCAGCCAATACTGGCGAAAGGCAGATGAAAATCCCTGTATCTCAAAAACCAAACTCTAGCTCATTCTTTACTGGACGGGAAGATGCACTCGACAAACTCAGGAAGATTTTTGTTCAGGATGCTCGTAGTAAACTGATGTCAAGGCGCTCTTGTCTTCTCTGGGGAATGGGAGGGATTGGAAAGACCCAGATCTGTCTCAAGTTCACAGAAGAAATATCTGACTGGTAAATGTCTTCACATTGCCATTTAGAACAATGAGGATTCATTTCTTGCTCTAGTTTTTCACATGTATTCTGGGTTGATGCCTCCTCTCAGGGGAGCATTACAATGTCTCTAAAGGGCATATCCAGCATTCCTGCTGTGCAAAATTCTGGTGTGGATGGCTCAGTTGAGTCTGTCCTCCAGTGGATATCTTGTATCCAAGATGAATGGTTAATTGTGTTTGATAATGCTGATGATCCTTCTCCTGAGATGGTGGCCAGGTTCTTTCCTCCAGGTAACAGAGGTAATATTCTGATTACTAGTCGGAATCGATCCATGGGAAGGATCGTATCATTCGAGAACAGCATTGAGATTAATGAAATGGAGGAGTCAGATGCTATAACTCTACTTCTCAAGTCTAGCTGTCTGGATCCATTAGCAGCTGAGCATCTAGCAGCTGCTAGGGAGATTGTCACTGAACTTGGCTGCATTCCTCTTGCTGTCAATCATGCTGGTGCTTATATTGAAACTGGGAATTGTGGTATTAATAAATATCTGAGACAATTCTCCTCACATCGTCAGACTCTTATGTCAGATGCTACATTCAGAGGGGCATCAAATTATGATAAAACAGTGTATGGGACTTGGGATCTTTCTTTGAAAGAAATAAAAAAGAGAGCCAGTGGACAATCCACTATTGGAAATGCACAGGCAGCCCAGGCTGCAATTTTAATTCTTCAAATATGTGCTTTCTATCATCATAGTAATATTTCTACAGACATATTCCGATATGCTGCTGAAGAGTCCAAGAATCATGTTGTTCAAGAATTAGATGAAAAGCTACCCCAGGCAATGACTTTACTGGATCACACTTTGCTTGCCTTGGACAATGATGGTCACTGGGATGGCTTCATCTTTGGACAAGGGATTGGTGTTCTTCTCTCCTTCTCCTTGATGAAAAGGGGACAATCATCTGAAACATTTTCTGTTCATCCTCTGGTGCACTGCTGGAGTCGGGAGCAGATGTTGATAACTGAGCAGCAAAGAATGTATGAGATGGGAAGCATAATCTTATCCTGTGCAATTCCATTGAAATTTACAAGTCAGGATTATGCATTGCGACAGTTGATTTTTCCACACATCAAGGCAAATGAGTTACATGGAAGCCAGATGGGACTTATCAAACAGTATTATGATGATCAATACAGCAATTTTTCACTAGTAATGCAGGAGAATGAAGACTGGAACAATGCAGAGAAGCTACTGGTTCAAGTAATGGAAATAAGGAAGAAGGTGCTTGGTGCAGATCATCCAGACACCCTTAGGAGCATTGGAAATCTAGCAAACACATATGCTAATCAGAGAAGGTGGAATAGGGCAGAGCAGCTAGAGATTCAGGTTGTGGACATGATGAAGAAGGTGCTTGGTGCAGAACATCCAGACACCCTCAGAAGCATGGGAAATCTAGCAGGCACATATGCTGATCAGGGAAGGTGGAATGAGGCAGAGCAGCTACAGGTTCAAGTCATGGACATGAGGAAGAAATTGCTTGGTGCAGAACATCCAGACACCCTCAGAAGTGTGGGAAATCTAGCGAGCACATACTCTAATCAGGGAAGGTGGAACGATGCAGAGCAGCTACAGGTTCAAGTCATGGACACGGTGAAGAAGCTGCTTGGTACAGAACATCCAGACACCCTTAGATACATGGCAAATCTAGCACACACATACTCTGATCAGGGAAGGTGGAATGAGGCAGAGAAACTAGAGGTTCAAGTCATGGAAATGAGGAAGAAGTTGCTTGGTGTAGAACGTTCAGACACCCTCAGGAGCATGGGAAATCTAGCGAGCATATACTCTAATCAGGGAAGGTGGAATGAGGCAGAGCAGTTAGAGGTTCAAGTCATGGACATGAGGAAGAAGCTGCTTGGTGCAGAACATCCAGACACCCTCAGGGGTATGGAGAATCTAGCAAGCACATACTCTGATCAGAGAAAGTGGAATGAGGCAGAGCAGCTAGAGGTTCAAGTTGTGGACATGAGGAAGAAGCTGCTTGGTGCAGAACACCCAGACACCCTCAGGGGTATGGAGAATCTAGCAAGCACATACTCTAATCAGGGAAAGTGGAATGGGGCAGAGCAGCTAGAGGTTCAAGTTGTGGACATTAGGAAGAAGCTGCTTGGTGCAGAACATCCAGAGACCCTCAGGGGTATGGAGAATCTAGCAAGCACATACTCTAATCAGGGAAAGTGGAATGAGGCAGAGCAGCTAGAGGTTCAAGTCATGGACATGAGGAAGAAGCTGCTTGGTGCAGAACATCCAAACACCCTCAGAAGCATGGAAAATCTGTAAGGGATCACTTTTAGAACATACACATGTATTCTTTTATCTCATATTTTTTCAATCACTGTCAAATTTCTCTGTTGACATGAGGCAATATATTCTCTTTCTTCCTTCTCCACCTCCTACTACACTGCTGGCACTGGGTGGTGTTTCCCCCAGAAAAACCCATTTCTAGACATGTTTTGTGATTTTTAAAGGGTTTTTCCCATGGAAACACAAAGGGTGTTTCTGAAAGGAAAATTTGAGAAACACATTATGTGTTTCTTTCATGTTTCCCATAGATAGATTTTTTGTTTTTCTCAAGATTTATCTATGGGAAACATGCTTTCTTTGTTTCAAACAAAGAAAGAAACACTTATCATGTTTCAAAAAGATAAATTTTGAGAAAAACAAAAAATTTATCTATGGGAAACCTGAAAGAAACACATAATGTGTTTCTTGGATTTTTCTTTCAGAAACACTTTTTGTGTTTCCATGGGAAAAACCCTTTGGAAATCACAAAATGTGTCTCTTAATGGGTTTTTCCAGGGGAAACACCACCCGGCGCCAGCAGTGTTAAGGGCTCATGTCCATATAATGTGACTGTGACATGGGTGTGACCCACCTCCAACAAATTTGGCCTTGAGTAATGGGGCACAACCATATCTTCTCATTTAGAAAAACCAAAACCTACAAAACATCCATATTGACAAAATCTACATTTTAGATCTCAATTTCATTCATTTTTGATACTGCCCAAGGGAAATACTGAGAATATTGGATTTGTGATATGGACATGAGCCTGTGGGCATTTAAAAATCCTGGGCTGTCTCCCCTGGATCCTTACAATTCCCTCAAGACTGCCCAGGTAAGTTATCTTCATAACTTCATAGCCACTCTTAATTATTGAGTTACAGGCTTCACCTACTTGTTATCTAAGTAGGAACTCATCCATCACTGGCTTTGCCACCTAGGACCCCTTCTTGCATTTTTTACTTACTTAATTAACTAGATCTCAATCAACTTCAATCATTCAATCACCTTTTTTCCTGGCCCACCCTCCTGCACCCTCTTCTCTTGTTGTACTGTCTTTCTGCCTGTTAAAATATACTTTTTCTCCCTCTCCTTCCTCCTTCATGTTTGTTGTCATATATTTGTAGCCTCTGCTCATTTAGCCTCTGCTTATTCGCTCCACATCATAATATAGGGTCCACTGGTTTTTCTGGCAGACCACTTATCTGCTACTTTGTCCTTTGTAAGCTCAAAGCTTAGGTCACCTACACTTGCCTATGATCACTTAAATCAACAAGTGCAAACAAAATATCATTTTTACATTTCGGCTGGAACATCCAGCAAACAAATATTCCAGGCGCCTTGCATATCAAATAATATAATTTCATAGTTACAAAAAACTACCTACTTACACAGAAAATTCAAATAATAATTTAAATGTATTATACAAATTGAAAATAAAAGGTGGTTTGGAACCAGTTCAAAATTGGTTCACAAAATTCTGCCTAGCTGAGAACCAGAACCAGACCAACATGAGTGAGGCCAGAACCAAACCAGAACCAAACCAGAACCAGGGTTCAGTTCAGGTGATTCTGGTTCTCTGTGCCAGTTCAGAACTGAACTTCAGCATCCACTGCTGGCGCTGGGTGGTGTTTCCCCTGGAAAAACCCATTAAGAGACACATTTTGTGATTTCCAAAGGGTTTTTCCCATGGAAACACAAAAAATGTTTCTGAAAGAAAAATCCGAGAAACACATTATGTGTTTCTTTCAGGTTTCCCATAGATAAATTTTTTGTTTTTCTCAAAATTTATCTTTTTAAAACATGATAAGTGTTTCTTTCTTTGTTTGAAACAAAGTTCCTTTCAGAAACACCCTTTGTGTTTCCATGGGAAAAACCCTTTAGAAATCACAAAACATGTCTAGAAATGGGTTTTTCTGGGGGAAACACCACCCAGTGCCAGCAGTGATCCCTACAATGTCCTTGTTCCTTTCATTCTTCCCACTCCCGACATCATCAACATTGGTAAGGGCATCATTTTATTGTGCCTCCTCATCATGATGTTCTAACTGGTGTCTACTGTTGCTTGTGGGTTGTAGCTGAGGGTGTGGCTGGTGCAAACAAAGGGGAGATTTCAGATAGGTGTGAGTGGGTGGAGCTAGATTATCTTGTGCTGTAGTACATTACATCTAATAATCAATTGTTTTGTTTTTTTGATATCTGGAAATGAGCAAAAAATGAGAGGTTGGAACCACCTGTATCAGTACTATACACTGGGTCTAGCTGTTAGGGGACACTCCACGTCCTCCGATGTTTCCTCCGATATTTCTCCGTCACCTCTGTATATTCCTCCTCATCGTCGCCAGCCCAAGACGGAGTGCACTCGCGGCTCCGATACCGGAGTCCGATGATCACGTGATGTA
>Ga0193743_1002456_pt1 | contig 13107 bp, 10 predicted proteins | sample L2c2metaG_FD_143038 | JGI IMG/M metagenome (GOLD analysis project Ga0193743, IMG submission 143038) | Soil microbial communities from a riparian zone of the East river system, Colorado, United States - L2c2 | ecosystem: Environmental > Terrestrial > Soil > Riparian zone | place: USA: East River... | reverse complement strand
TCAATCCGATCGAAATGGCATTCTCGAAGCTGAAGACGGCGCTTCGCAAGGGTGCCGCTCGCACCGTGACAACGCTGATGAAGCTGATCGGCAAGCTCATCAAGACATTTGCCCCCGAGCAATGCGCGAACTACTTTCGACATGCCGGATACGAGTAGTGACCCATATCAAGTGGAAGCCGCTCTAGCTGCCACTTTCCAGATCGGATGCTTTCGCCAGCGTGACGTTGACGACCTTGGTGCCCTCGATTTCGCGCACGATTCGTTCATCCGGCCCGACGATGCCGAGATCGAACTCCCGATCCGGCGTCACCAGAATCATCCGCTGGCCGGTTATCACGACCACCGTGACGTCATGGGTTTCGCCCGATACCGCCCATTCGTGTATCTCGCTGCGGAACGGCTCTTTGCGCCACGCATCCGGAAAGCCGGGATCGCACCGGACTTCGATTCCGTCTTCCGATGTCGTCAGGACAAACCTGGATTTGCTTGGCTTCCAGCGCTGGTCCAGCAGGTCATTGACCAGCCACAGGCAGCTGAACGTCCGACACTCGGCCGGCCGTTCCGGATAGATCTGGCAACCGCGTCCCGGCCTGCAATGCGGGCACCATACGCCGACCGGTTTTGCCAGTTGTTCGATCGCCATCACCTTGCAGCACAGCGTGCATTCGCCGCAAGTCTTGTTCGCCGTTACGGTGTTGTCGGCAGATGGAACGGCGACCATGGGCGCGCCCTGAAAGCTTCATCCTGCGTTACGCAGCAGCAGACTACTCCAGCCCTCGATCCGCAAGTGCCGCACCGGCACCAGCCCGCGCGCGCGATACGCCGCGATGACGCCGGCCGCCTGGGGCGTCAGAAGACCCGACAGGATCACCAGCGCGCCAGGCGCCAGATGCCGCGCCATCGGCGTCGCCAATTGCCGCAACGGATTGGCGAGGATGTTCGCCAGCACCAGGTCGAACGGGCCGGCGCTCGCGAATTGCGGCGCGGAAAAACCGGTCGCCGTGATGATCTGGACGAGACCGCCGGTCTGGTTGAGACGGGCGTTGTCCCGCGCCACCCGCACCGAGGCCGGATCGATATCGCTTGCCAGCACCTCTCCGTGCAGCGCCTTGGCGGCGGCGATCGCCAGCACGCCGGTGCCGGTGCCGAGGTCGAGCACGCGACGGGGATAATACCGCTTTAGCACATGATCGAGCAGCAACAGGCAGCCGCGCGTGGTGCCGTGGTGGCCGGTGCCGAACGCCAGCGCCGCCTCGATCTCGATGCCGAGCTTGTTGGGCGGCACGCGTGGGCGATCATGCGCGCCATGCACCATGAATCGCCCGGCGGGGACCGGCACGAGGTCCTCGAGGCTGGCCTTGACCCAGTCCTTGGCCTCGACGGTGTCGAAAATGATGGTTTGCGCCGCCTCAGCGCCGGCCGCGTTGACCACCAATTCGCGCACCAGCGCCTGATCGGGCGGTTCGGCGAAATGCGCGATGACATCCCAGCGCCCGTCCGGCCGCTCGAACGCGGCGATCGCGGCCTGTCCCTCGAAAAACACCTCGGTCAGCAGGTCGACGACGTGTTTGGCCGCCGCTTCGCTGCCGATGGCGAAATTGGCGCGGTGGGTGGCGGGGGTGAGGGTGGAGGACATGAAGGTGCCGGAATAGGATCAACAATATCGCCATACCAATACCCGCGTCGCCGGGGAGCGCAATGCCTTGTCTTTCAGCCCTGTGGTTTGAAAGCAGCGAGCGAAAGGAAGGTTGATGAACCAGTGTCTGACAGCGATCCTGCCATGCAACGACCTGGACACCGCCCAGGCGTTCTTTGAACGGCTGGGCTTCAAGCGCGATGACGGCAGTCCGGACGACTATCGCATGCCGTCGGACGGGTTGGGCGGCTTCATTCATCTCAACAGGGCGGTTGAAGGGGTGGCTGCAAGCCGGACGCAATCCGTTCGGGCTCTATCTGTATCGCGAGGACGTCGATGGCATCGCGATACAGTTCGCGGCCGAGATCATCGGCACGGTGTCCGACAAGCCCTGGGGCATGTACGAATTCGCGCTCAATGGCCCTGACGACACGTTGGTGCGGGTGGGGTTGGCCGAGCCGCTTACGCGACCAAGGCTCCAAATGAGATGAGGCCCAACTGAGGCACCACCGGCTGTTCACAGCGATCCCACCGGAACATATCAGGTCTTTGCACCTCTCCGCCGGCGGTTGGCCGTCAGATTTGCACAGCAAGCCCACCGGGTTCTTCACAGGAAAACGGGCCGACTTGTCACCAGGCCGTCCACCGGATTTGCACAGCCTATCAACAGGGCTGTGAACAGGCCTTTCGACAGCCAAAACGACCTCCGCTGGCTTGATTGTTTCGGGTTGGCCATTTAAGGCGTCGGCCTACGGGCCGCGAAGCCGGAGGGGACTGGCTGTTCCGCGCGCACCGGGAATGGGCGGGGCAGGTTCTGGAATGAGTTCCATAACGCGTGAGCGGGTCACCGAGGCGTTACGCTCGACTGGCATCTCCCTGCTGATCACGCTCGTGACATTGGTGGCGCTGGAGGGAGTGCTGCGGCTCGTCAGCCCCAGGATGTTGCGCGACAGCTCGAGCGAGCGCTCGCTGACCTACCAATATGATCCTGAACTCGGATGGGCGCCGGTTCCGAATTCGAGCGCTGACGTCACCAACGTCCGGAAGGTCCACGCGCAGCATAACAGTCTCGGGCTTCGCGACATCGAATTCGTGCGCGATGGGCGGCCGGCGATGCTGTTCATCGGCGACTCCTTTGTCTGGGGCCTCGATGCCGAGGCGAATGAGCGCTTCACCGACCTCTTGAGGGGGCGCATCCCCGGCTACAACATCGTCAATGCCGGCGTATCCGGTTATGGCACCGACCAGGAATATCTGCTGCTGCAGCGGCTATGGCCTGATATCGAGCCCAAGGTCGTCGTGCTGGTGTTTTGCACCGAGAACGACCACTTCGATAACAGCACCAGCGTTCGCTACGAGAGTTACCAGAAGCCGTATTTCGCGACCGCCGCCGACGGCACCTTGGTCTTGAAAGGCCAGCCGGTTCCGAAATCGCGCCAGGTCTATGTCAAGGAGAATTGGCTGGTGCGGCATTCCCTGCTGGCCCGCGTCGTCGTCTATAATTTCGTCGACCTGGTGCATCCGGCCGTCGATGTACCGGATCCGTCCGATCGTCTGGTCAGCAAGATCCGCGACTTCGTCGAGGCGCATGGCGCGAAGTTGATCGTCGGCGTGCAGACGCGCGACGACAAGCTCGTGGCGCATCTTCAAGCCGAGCGCATTCCCTTTGTCGGTTTAGACGGCGCGGAAGCCTATCCCGACCCCTCCGGTGCGCATTGGACGCCGAACGGTCAACGCTTGGTCGCCGACCGGCTGTTCGGCCTGCTGTCTGAAAACGGTCTTGCCAGAGAGACCAAGGCATCGCGCTAGCTTCCGCGCTGGATGCCCGTGTAGAATGGCCCGCTAACAACACGCTCAAGGAACTTATGGCGACCGGAACCCTGCATGAAGATCTAAGGCGCGAAGACGCAACGACCGGTCCCAGCGACCGGAAGTTCGGGCTGACGCTCGGCATCCTTGTCGCGCTGATCGCCGTGGTGAAAGGTTTCGAGCGCTCGCCATGGGGCGGCGTCTGGGGCGTCCCGGCATTGCTGCTGATCGGATCCGCGCTGTTGCGGCCGTCGCTGCTGTCGACGCCCAATCACATCTGGTTGAAGCTTGGCCTGCTGCTGCACCGGATCGTCAATCCGGTCATCATGGCCGTGCTGTTTTACGGTACCTTTCTGCCGATCGGCCTGTTGATGCGGCTGCTCGGCAAGGATCCGCTGCGGCTCAAGCTCGACAAGACGGCCGCCAGCTATTGGCTGGCGCGCGCCGACGAGCGGCCGCAATCCGAAGCCATGCGCCAGCAATTCTGAGATCGTAAATGTCTTTTCTGCGTGAATTCATTGCCTTCCTTCGTGTCCGCAAGAAATACTGGCTGGTGCCGGTGTTCGTCGTGATGTTCTTTCTCGGCGGGCTGTTGGTGCTGACCAAGGGATCCGTGGTCGCGCCCTTTATCTACACGCTGTTTTGATGCCCTCGCGGATCCTCGGGATTTCGGCATTCTATCACGACAGCGCCGCGGCCCTGGTGGTGGACGGACGCATCGCGGCTGCTGCGCAGGAAGAGCGCTTCACCCGCAAGAAGCACGATCCGCAATTTCCGACGCTGGCGATCCGCTATTGCCTCGATCAGGCCGGGCTCAAGGCCGGCGATATCGATCACGTGGTGTTCTACGAAAAGCCCTTCATCAAGTTCGAACGGCTGCTTGAGACCTATCTGGCGTTGGCGCCGAGTGGCTATACTTCGTTTCGATTGGCGATCCCGCTCTGGCTGAAGGAAAAACTGTTCCAGAAGCGTCTGCTGCGGCAGAGCTTAAAGGAGATCGATCCCGGCATCGATTGGGAAGCCCGAATGCTGTTCACCGATCACCATCAAAGCCACGCAGCGTCGGCGTTTTTCCCCTCACCCTTCGAGGAAGCCGCGGTGCTGACGCTCGATGGCGTCGGCGAATGGACCACGACCTCATCCGGATTCGGCCAGGGCAACAGGCTCGAGATCGCCAGAGAAATTCATTTCCCGCATTCGATCGGGCTGTTGTATTCGGCGTTCACCTATTACACCGGGTTCAAGGTCAATTCCGGCGAATACAAGGTGATGGGGCTCGCACCTTATGGCGAGCCGAAATATGTCAACGAGATTTTCGATCATCTGGTCGATCTCAAGGACGACGGCTCATACCGGCTCGATCTCAGCTATTTCAATTATGCTACCGGACTGACGATGACGAGCGAGCGGTTTCATGCGCTGTTCGGCGGCGTGCCGCGCAAACCGGAAGAGCTGCTCAATCAGCGCCATATGGATCTGGCGGCCTCGATCCAGAAAGCGACCGAAGAAATCGTGCTGCGGCTGGCGCGCAGTGCGGCAAAGGAAACCGGCTCGGCCAATCTTTGTCTGGCCGGCGGCGTCGCACTCAATTGCGTCGCCAACGGCAAGATCCTGCGCGACGGGTGCTTCAGGAATATCTGGATTCAACCTGCGGCCGGTGATGCCGGCGGTGCGCTGGGGGCAGCACTCGCGGCGCATTACCAGTTTAACGGTGCGCCAAGGCAGGCGACTGGCGGCGGTGACAGCATGTCGGGCTCCTATCTCGGCCCCGACTATCTACAGGCCGAAATCGAATCCCGTCTGGCGAAGGCCGGCGCGCGCTTTGCCGTGCTCGGCGATCAGGACCTGATTTCATCCACCGTGCAGGCGCTGGTCGACGAAAAGGCTATCGGTTGGTTTCAGGGCCGAATGGAATTCGGGCCCCGCGCGCTCGGTGCGCGCTCGATCCTGGGCGATCCCCGATCCGCGTCGATGCAGAAGTCGCTCAACCTTCGCGTCAAATACCGTGAGAGTTTCAGGCCGTTCGCGCCGGCGATCCTGCGGGAAGATGTAGCCGACTGGTTCGAACTGTCGGCGGATAGCCCCTACATGCTGCTGGTTGCCGATGTGGTCGAGCGCCGGCGCCGCGCCATGACCCCGGAGCAGCAGGCGCTGTTCGGCATCGATAAATTGAACGTCAGCCGTTCGGAGGTTCCCGCGGTCACCCACGTGGATTACTCCGCGCGGGTTCAGACCGTTCACGCCGACACCAATCCGCGTTTCCATGCGCTGATTACGGCGTTCAAGGCGCGAACCGGTTGCCCGGTGCTGGTCAATACCAGTTTTAACGTCCGGGGCGAGCCGATCGTGGGCACGCCGGAAGATGCGTTCCGCTGCTTCATGGGCAGCGATATCGAGGTGCTGGTGATCGGCAATTGCCTGTTGCGCAAGGAAGAACAGAACCCGGCGCTCAAGCTCGACTACAAGGAAGCGTTCGAACTGGATTGAGGAAGCGTCCGCCCATTCAGCCAAACAGCGCCCGGTGATCCCTCAGGATGACGCGCGCGGCGTTATGGCCGGGGGCGCCGGTGACGCCGCCGCCGGGATGGGCGCCGGAACCGCAATGGTAGAGGCCTTTGAGGGGCCCGCGGTAATCGGCGTGGCCCAGCATCGGCCGCGCGGAGAAGAGTTGGTTCAGCGACAGCGCGCCGTGGAAGATGTCGCCGCCGAGCAAGCCAAACTGGCGCTCCAGGTCGAGCGGCGAGAGAACCTGCCGGCCGATCACGCTACCCGCAAACCCCGGCGCGTAGCTGTCCACCGTTGCGATCATGAGATCGGCGACTTCCTCGCGGTGGTCGTCCCACGATCGGCCGTCGGGCAATTCCGGCGCCACATGCTGGCAAAACAGACTGGCGACGTGCTGGCCCGAGGGGCTCAGCGTATCGTCCAGGGTCGAGGGGATCAGCACTTCGACCACGGGTTGGCGGCTCCAGCCATGGTCGCGGGCGTCCTGCCAGGCGCGATCCATATAGCCAAGGCTCGGCGCCAGGATGATGCCGGCGCTGAGGTGATCGCCGGGGCCGGGCAGTGCGGTGAACGAGGGCAGGGCGTTTAGCGCCACATTCATCCGGAACGTGCCGGAGCCGTTGCGCCAGTTCTGGATGCGCTGAAGAAAGGCCGGCGGCAGCGCATCCGCCGGAACCAGCCGCGTATAGAGCAATTTGGGATTGACGCTGGAGGCTAAATATTTGGCGCGGATGGTTTCGCCATTGTCGAGCACCACGCCGGCCGCGCGGTCGCGCTCGACGATCACCTCGCGTACGCCGGCCTCGAGCCGGATATCGGCGCCATGGCCGCGCGCCGCGCGCGCCATCGCCTGCGTGATCGCACCCATGCCGCCGATGGCGTGGCCCCAGACGCCCTTTTTGCCGTTCACCTCGCCGAACGCGTGATGCAGCATCACATAGGCCGAGCCCGCCGCGTACGGGCTGGCATAATTGCCGACGATGGCGTCGAAGCCGAACAGCGCCTTGACCAGATCGTTCTCGAATCTCTCGTCGAGCATCTCGCCGGCGGAGCGCGTGAACAGATCGAGCAGGCTGCGTTGTTGTTCCAGGGTCAGCTTGCGCAGGACATTGGCGGTGCCGAGCGCGTTGAAGGCTTCGCGGATGGCGCTGGGGCCAAAACCTTCGACCATGTTCGGCGGCGGGCGCAGCACCAGCGCGCGCAGCACGTCGGCGATGGTTTCGAGTTCCTGCATAAAGGCGTGGATCCGCGTCGCGTCCCGCTCGCTGAGCCGGGCAATGGATTGATGGGTGCGGCCTTCGCCGGTCAGCAAATAACTCCGATCGGGCGCCGGCAGGAAATTCTGCGCGCGGCGCTCGACAATCCGCAGGCCATGATCGGGCAGCCGCAAATCCGCAATGACCTGCGGGTTCAGCAGGCTGACGGTGTAGGCCGCGACCGAATTGCGAAACCCCGGATGAAACTCTTCGGTGACCGCGGCGCCGCCCACCACCTTGCGGCGGTCGACCACGGTCACGCGCAGGCCGGCCATCGCCAGATAGGCCGCGCATGTGAGGCCGTTATGCCCCGCGCCGATGATGAGAACGTCGGTTTCCGTCATGTGCGGTTCATGTGAAGCACCAAAGTGCTGCGTCGTCCCCGCGAACGCGGGGGCCCATAACCCCTGGCTGCCGCGGTCGCGACGCGACGATTCAACATTTCAAAGGCCTCTGACATCCAGATCATCTGCGATATGGCGTATGGGTCCCCGCCTTCGCGGGGACGACGTGAGGTGGTTCATCATCCCAAACACCGCGTCTGAGCCGTGAATGGGCGTTTCCGAACTTTCTATCGAACACCTCGCCACCCGCACAGCGATAAAGTGATACGCCCGGCGGTTCGCTCCGCATTGCCCGCGATGGTGCGATATGATCCATTGCCGCTCCCGGCCCGCCTTGCGCCGGAATCCCGCCACCGGCGCCAGCCGGGTCCACGCCGGAGCTTGCATGAGTTCATTTGATACGCCTGCCGCCGCCGTCACCGGCCAGCCGTCGGCGTCGAGCAACCGGCTGCTGCTGGTGGTCTACACCGCGGCGATCTTTGTCAGCGCGCTGTTACTGTTCTCGGTGCAGCCGCTATTCACCAAAATGGTGCTGCCGCGGCTTGGTGGCTCGCCGGCGGTGTGGTCGGTGGCGATGGTATTCTTCCAGTCGCTGCTGCTCGGCGGCTATGCTTATGCGCACTTTTTGATGCAGCTCAAAAACCGCATGATTCCAGTCGTGGTGCATCTGGTGCTGCTCGCGGTCGCGTTGCTGACGCTGCCGCTGTCGATCGCGAGCGGGTGGGGCGAGCCGCCGTCCTCGGGCTATGCATTCTGGCTGCTCGGCCTGTTTGTGGTCTCGATCGGGCTGCCGTTCTTCGCGCTCGCCGCCAACAACCCGATGCTGCAGGCCTGGTTTGTCCGCACCGGCCATCCTGACGGTCCCGACCCTTACTTCCTCTATGCGTCGTCGAATATCGGCAGTTTCCTGGCGCTGTTGTCCTATCCGGTGCTGCTGGAGCCGATGTTCACGCTGCGCACGCAGAACCTGATCTGGACCGGCGGCTATGGCATCTTGATCGTCCTGATCGCGACCTGCGGCGTGCTGCTGCTGCGATCGCCGGCCACGGCGGCGGTGGACGTGCTGGCCGGGCACGATGATGCCCCGGCGCCAGGCTGGATCCTGCGCACGCGCTGGATTTTCCTCGCCGCAGTGCCGTCGGGCCTGCTCATTGCGGTGACTGCGCATATCTCCACCGATGTCGCCGCTGCGCCGTTATTGTGGGTGCTGCCGCTGTCGCTTTATCTGTTGACCTGGGTGCTGGTGTTCCAGTCCCGCCCGCTGCTGCCGCACCGCTGGATGTTGCTGGCCCAGCCGCTGGCCATCGCGGGCGTGATCGTGCTGCTCGCGATCGGCGGCGAACAGAATTTGCTGCTCTTGCTGGGCGGTCACCTGCTGGCCTTCTTCATCATCGCGATGGCCTGCCACGGCGAACTGGCGCGCACCCGGCCAGCCGCGAAATATCTCACCGGCTTCTATGTCGCGCTGTCGTTCGGCGGCATGCTCGGCGGGCTGTTCGCGGGCCTGATCGCGCCGTTCACGTTCTCATGGATCGCGGAATATCCGATCCTGCTGGCGCTGGCAGCGCTGTGCCGTCCGCCGGGCGGCGATGAGCGCCTGCCGCGCTGGAGCCTGTGGTACTGGCCGTTCCTGGTCGTGCTCGCGGTGGCCCTGCTTGTGCCGTCCTGGATTGACGGCGGCACCCTCATGAGCTGGCTTGCCGACTACCACGTCTGGGTGATCGGCGCGGTCGCCGTGCTGTCGGCTTTGCTGGCGCTCGGAATTAACGCCAACCGCTGGAAGATCTTTGCCACCGTCGCCGTGGCGCTGGTGCTGATCCGCGTCTATCCGTCCGAGGACGGGCGGGCCGAGACCGTGCGCAGCTTCTTCGGCGTGCACAAGATCGTGGTGACGCCGCACGGCCAATATCATGTGCTGATGCACGGTACGACGATCCATGGCGCCGAGAAGTTCCAGAACGACAACGGTACGCCGCTGACCGGCCGCCCCGAGCCGATTTCCTATTATCACAAGGACGGCGGCATCGGCCGGGCGATCACGGCGATCCGCAAGCGCAAGGGCGCGCCGCTTCGCGTCGCGGTAATCGGCCTCGGCTCCGGCACGTTGGCCTGCGCCTCGCAGCCGGGCGAGACCTGGAAGTTCTTCGAGATCGACCAGTCGATGGTCGATACCGCAAGCGACCCGAAATATTTCACCTATATCAAGAGCTGCGAGCCGGGCCTGAAGCCGGTGATGGGTGACGCCCGGCTGACCTTCGCGCGCGAGCCCGACGGCATCTATGACATGATCATCGTCGATGCCTATTCCTCGGATGCGATCCCGATCCATCTCGCCACCCAGGAGGCGATGAAGATCTACAAGGACAAGCTCGATCCGCAGGGCGTGGTCGTGATGCACGTTTCGAACCGGCATCTCGAACTCGAAAGCGTCGTGGTCGGCATCGCGGACGCCAACGGCATGAAGAGCTGGGTCTACGACGAGGATTCCAACCGGGACAGCGAATACATCTTTGCCACCGACGTCGTGGTCTCGGCCCGCGCGGAAGCCGACGTCGGCGAATTGGCGTCGTCGAACGTCTGGGAGGAGACCGATGCCGACGAGAACCAGCGGGTCTGGACCGACGACTATTCCAACGTGCTCGGCGCGGTCTACCGGCGGCTGCGCGATGGCGAGTAGTGAGGCTCTCGCGGCTCAGCGCATCCTGTCGGGCTTTTCGCTCAGGCGGTTTTGGCCCGTGGCGCGAGTGTAACGACTGCTGCGTCGTCGACAATAATTTCGCCATGGGTGAGATGGCGGAACTGGCCGATCGCCGCGGGCCGCCCCAATAGATAGCCCTGCACTTCATCGCAAAGCTCGTCGCGCAGGAACTGCAGTTCGTCGGCGGTCTCGACGCCTTCGGCCAGCACCGGCAACCCAAGCCCGCGACCAAGCCCCAGCACCGCGCGGACGATGGTCGCGGCCTGTTCGTTGGAATTGACCGACTTGATGAACGAGCCGTCGATCTTGATCTTGTCGAACGGAAATGCCCGCAAGTTCGACAGCGACGAATAGCCGGTGCCGAAATCATCCATCGCGATGCGGACGCCGAGCGCCTTGATCAGCCGCAATGTCGTGAGCGCGCGGTTGAAATCGCGCACCAGCGCGGTTTCCGTGATCTCGATTTCGAGGCGACGCGGTGAAAGGCCGGTGTCGAGCAGGGTTTGATGCAGTTGCTGGACGAAATCGGGATTGTAAAGCTGCACCGCCGAGACATTGACGGCCACCATCAGCGGTTGTTCCCACGTCGCAGCCTCGCGGCAGGCCGTCTGGAGGACCCAGTCGCCGATCTCTAGGATCGTGCCGCTCTCCTCGGCAATCGGAATAAAGACCGCGGGCGAAATCTCGCCGCGGGCCGGATGCTTCCAGCGCAACAGCGCTTCGAAGCCGGTCATGGCCTGGTCATGCACGCCTTTCTGCGGCTGATACACCAGCCGCAGCTCGTTGCGCGCGATCGCCATGCGCAAATCATGCTCCAGCATCCGGCGTTCGCGGACCGCCGCGCCCATCGCCGCTTCGAAGAAGCGATAGGTGTTGCGGCCGTCGGTCTTGGCGCGATAGAGCGCGGTGTCGGCGTGACTGAGCAGGGACTCGCGATTCGTCGCGTCATCGGGGCAGATCGCTATACCGATGCTGGTCGAAATGCTGTTGGTTTCCGGCGTATCGCTGGTCTCGCGCAGGGCTTCCAGAATGGTCTCGGCAAACCGGCCCGCGGCCTCCGGATTCCTTACCCCGGGCATCAGGATGGCGAACTCGTCGCCGCCCAGCCGCGCCATGATCTGGCGCTCGCCGAGCACTGCGGTGACGCGCGAAGCGACCGTCTGCAGCACCGTATCTCCGGCGGCGTGGCCGAACAGGTCGTTGACTTCCTTGAACCGGTCGAGGTCGAGGCAGAGCACGGCGAGGCTTTCGCCGCGGGTCAGGCTGGCGATTTCCTGATCGACGCGCGCGTTGAAGTAGCTGCGATTGGGAAGCGATGTCAGCGCGTCGTGATGCGCGAGGTAATGGATATGCTGCTCGGCTTCCTTGCGCGCCTGCAGGTCGCGCACCGCGACGACATGGTGAGGCCGTCCGGCAAAGACGATCGGCCGCAACAGCAATTCGACGGGCGTCATCGAGCCATTGCGATGGCGCAGGCTGGTTTCAACCGGCTGGTTCGATCCGGCCAGCAGCTTGGCCCGTGCAATCTTGTCCGGGAAGCAGCTTTCGAGCCCGGCGCCGACGAGGCTGGAGGCGGGCACTCCCGCCAGATGGGCAAAACTGGTGTTGACGGAAACGATCGTCTCCGCGTCGCACACCAGAAGTCCCTCGACCGAGGCGTCGGCGAGGTCGCGCATGCGGTCGATTTCGAGCTCCGAGCGGCGCACGTCGCGGATGTCGAGCACGACGGCCGCCAACGCCAGTCCGATAATCACAAAGCTCGAGAGCGCAACTGCCAGCGCCAGCAATCCGCTGGGCAGCGTCGATGCCGGAACCTCGATGGCCTGATCGGGAATGATCGAGACCGCGCCCATGGCGGTGAAGTGATGGCTGCAGATCGCAAGCGTCAGCAGAGCGGCGCCGCCGACCTTCCACTTCTCTTCGTCGCCGTGAAGACCGACCGGAAGTGCGATCGCACCCAGCACCGCGCCGATCACGATCGAGGCCGCGACCAGCGTCGGGTCCCAGATTTCGATGCCGGCGACTTCGAATGCCGACATGCCGGTATAGTGCATTGCCGCGATGCCGCCGGCGACGATGGCGCCACCGACCCACGCGCCGTGGCGCCAGTTTGGAATGAGCGAAGCGTACAGTCCGACGCCGGTCAAGAGAATGGCGGCGACCAGCGACAGGACGGTCAAGCCGACATTATAGCCGCTCGGAATTCCCGGCATGAATGCCAGCATCGCGACGAAGTGGGTCGCCCAGATGCCGAAGCCGGTCGAGATCGCGGAGACGGTAAGCCACAGCATCCTCATGTTGCCGGTCGATTTGCGCGCGTGCCGGAGCAGGTTGACCGCGGTCAAGGAGGCCAGCACGCAAACAAACGCGGCAAGGCCGACCAGCCTCAAATCGTGTTCGTGAGCGATGCAGTTGTAGATTTTCAGCATAATCAGAACCTGAGCGTGCGAAGGAGCGATACCGCGATGCACGCAGGCTTAGGGGGTAATAGTGTAAGAAGTGGTAAAGTGGTGTGTTTTGAGGGTGATACGCGTGCCAGCGATGCCGGCATCTGATGAAACGCGACGATCGTGGTTACCCTCACGTGAAATCAAACGAGCCAATAAATCGGGGCTTCACCCATTGGTAATGATGAAGGTCTTGTCGATGGTTTGCTCGCGATGCGCTTCGCGGCAGCGTTGCGGTGTCGGGGTTTCTTGGTGAGCGCCGACGCGCAACACCGCTCGGCTAGCTAGGAGCCTGTCCGAGTAGTGGCTTTTCAATTCTGAGCGACTCTGATTCAAGCTTGGGCCATGAGCAAGTATTTTCGCCCCTGGAATATCGATCAGACACTGCTGCTGCCGCCGAATGTGCAGGA
>Ga0193743_1002455_pt1 | contig 13109 bp, 12 predicted proteins | sample L2c2metaG_FD_143038 | JGI IMG/M metagenome (GOLD analysis project Ga0193743, IMG submission 143038) | Soil microbial communities from a riparian zone of the East river system, Colorado, United States - L2c2 | ecosystem: Environmental > Terrestrial > Soil > Riparian zone | place: USA: East River... | reverse complement strand
CGCGTCGTGAACGCGATTTCGTTTGCGTGGATCGTATTCCGCTAGGTAGCTCCGCAAATTGCCTTTTGTGTCGAGCTTTAAGATCTCGAAGGCAGGCAAATTGGCGACGAACGATTGAACGCCAATCGATTTCTCGTCTGGAGAAGTTGTATTGCGGAGAAGTTGATAAGAGAGTTGCACGCGATCAGGGGCGTGCTTCCCCTTGATGGGAGAAGTCATAACGGTTCCTTTCGTTGTCGCTGCCTCGCGTCAGGTGGGTGCATCCGCATCCCCTAACAGCAGTCGATTCGGAAATTATGCTATAATGAGACTTCTAGTTCAAGGTGGTCGAAGACGATCTACCGCTTCTTCCACCCGCCGCGATGGCCCGGTGCGCCACCGCTGGAGCGGGGGGCGGGTCCGAATTCGGGGCCGGACTGGCGCGAGTCGGTGGGCTGGAAGATCTTGCTCTCGCTTCCGGGGCCGATGTCGTCGGGCGAGGGTTTGCGCGTCGAAGCTCGGCCGGGACGGAAGGGCAGCGATTCCGGGCCGTGCATTTCGTCGAGGTGGGGTTTGCGGACGCGGGAGCCGCTGCCACTCTCGGAAGATTGCCCCTCACCCCCCGAGCGAGGGGAGGGCGACGACGAACCCGCGCGCGGGGTGTTGTTGCCGCCGCGCTTCGACGACCCCCGCGGCAAATTTGCTGACTCGCCGTATTTCTTCGCGCCGGCATAGGCGCCGGCCTTGCCCTGCACCGTGCGCTGTTTGGCGGTGGGATCGTCGACCACGGCGAGTTCGGTGGCGCGCAGCCGCTTGACCTCGTCACGCAGCCTGGCCGCCTCCTCGAAGTTCAAATCGGCGGCGGCCTCGCGCATGCGGGTTTCGAGATCGCCGAGCACCGCCTCGAAATTATGCCCGATGCTGATGACGTCGTCGGCCATGCCGCCGTCGCCGATCTCCACCAGCACATGGTCGCGCTCGTAGACGCTGTTCATGATGTCGCCGATGGATTTCTTGATGCTCTCCGGCGTGATGCCGTTGGCGGTGTTGTATTCGACCTGCTTCTCGCGGCGGCGGTCGGTCTCGGCGATGGCGCGCTCCATCGAGCCGGTGATCTGGTCGGCGTAGAGGATCACCTTGCCGTCGACGTTGCGCGCGGCGCGGCCAATGGTCTGGATCAGGGAGGTCTCGCTGCGCAGAAAGCCTTCCTTGTCGGCGTCGAGGATCGCGACCAGCGCGCATTCGGGAATGTCGAGGCCTTCGCGCAGCAGATTGATGCCGACCAGCGCGTCGAACGCGCCGAGCCTGAGGTCGCGGATGATCTCGATGCGCTCGATGGTGTCGATGTCAGAGTGCATGTAGCGCACACGAATGCCCTGCTCGTGCAGATATTCGGTAAGGTCTTCCGCCATCCGTTTGGTCAATACAGTGACGAGGCTGCGATAACCGGCTTGCGCGGTGGCGCGGACTTCGCCGACGAGATCGTCTACTTGCGTGCGCGCCGGACGAATGTTGACCGGTGGATCGATCAGGCCTGTCGGTCGAATAACCTGTTCGACGAACACGCCGCCGGATTCATTAATCTCCCACCCGCTCGGCGTGGCCGAGACCGCGACCGATTGCGGGCGCATCATGTCCCATTCCTCGAAGCGCAGCGGGCGGTTGTCCATGCAGGACGGCAGCCGAAAACCGTATTCGGCCAGCGTCGCCTTGCGGCGGAAGTCGCCTTTGAACATGGCGCCGATTTGAGGGACGGTGACGTGGCTTTCGTCGGCGAACACCAGCGCGTTGTCGGGGACATATTCGAACAAGGTCGGCGGCGGCTCGCCGGGGCGGCGCCCGGTCAGGTAGCGCGAATAGTTCTCGATGCCGGCGCAAGAGCCGGTGGCTTCCATCATTTCGAGGTCGAAGGTGGTGCGCTGCTCCAACCGCTGCGCTTCCAAAAGGCGGCCCTGGTTGTTGAGCTGGTCCAGCCGCCATTTTAGTTCACTCTTGATCGACTTGATCGCCTGCACCAGCGTCGGCCGCGGCGTCACATAGTGCGAATTGGCGTAGATCTTGATGAATTCGAGGTCGTCCTGCTTGTGGCCGGTGAGCGGATCGAACTCCTCGATATTTTCCACGACATCGCCGAACAGGTTCACGCGCCAGGCACGGTCTTCATAGTGCGCCGGAAAGATGTCGATGACGTCGCCGCGGACCCGGAAGGTGCCGCGGGTGAAATCGGCCTGGGTGCGCTTGTATTGCAGCGCCACCAGATCGGCGATCAATTGCCGCTGGTCGATGCGCTCGCCCTTCTTCAGTGCGAAGGTCATCGCGGTATAGGTCTCGACTGAGCCGATACCGTAGATGCACGACACGGAGGCCACGATGATGACGTCGTCGCGTTCCAACAGCGCCCGCGTCGCCGAGTGGCGCATGCGGTCGATCTGCTCGTTGATCGAAGAGTCCTTTTCTATGTAGGTGTCAGTCCTCGGCACATAGGCCTCTGGCTGGTAGTAGTCGTAATAAGAGACAAAATACTCCACCGCGTTGTCGGGGAAGAAGCTCTTGAACTCGCCGTAGAGCTGCGCCGCCAGCGTCTTGTTCGGCGCGAGGATGATGGCGGGTCTTTGGGTGGCCTCAATCACCTTGGCCATGGTGTAGGTCTTGCCGGAGCCGGTGACCCCGAGCAAAACTTGCGTGCGGTCGTTGCGTTTGATGCCCTCGACCAGTTCGGCGATCGCGGTCGGCTGGTCGCCCTTCGGCTCGTATTCGGACTTGATGACGAAGCGCACGCCGCCTTCGGATTTCTCCGGGCGCGGCGGGCGATGCGGTGTCCAGATTTTCACCTGGCCATCCTCGCCTTTGAATTCAGGACGGCCCTCGCGGATCAGGCTTTCCAGCGCGTCGGCGGTGGCGGCGACGCCGAGCGCTTCCATCTTGTTGCGCGGCGGCCGCGCTAAGGCTGCGGCGTCTTCCTCTTCGGTGGTGAAGCCGAATTGTTTGGCCAGTTCCGGATCGAGCGCCGGAATCGTCGCCGCGGTGCCGTAATTGGCTTGAGGTGCCTCGTCGAAGCCGCGCCGCTCTGTTCCCTCGCCGCCAGGGGCAGGTGTGGGGGATGCATCGCGCATCGCCACGTCATCACTCGTCCCGCGTGTCGACGCTCGTGCGCGATGCGCCGCGGCCTCGCCGCCCGAGCGGCGGTCTTTCGAATTATCCGGCGGCGGCTGTAATCCGGTGGACGAGCCAAGGCCGCTTTCACCGCGGTTGATCGCGGGATTGAGCAATTCCGCCAGCGCTGGCCCGATCGGCTGCACATCCGGCCTCGACGCCTTAGAACTTGGCGCTTTCGATTTTGGGGTTTTGCCGGGCTTTTTCGGATTGTCTGGATTCTTCGCCATGGGGCGAATATGGGATGAGTCCGGCTGACATAAAAGGGCAAAAGCCCGCAGCGGGAACGCGCATGAAAAGTCTTTCTAAGACACTGATATTGTTTGCGGCATTCGGTGCCTGCGCGTTCCCCTGTCAGCCGGTATCGGCCCAATCCAAGGACGCAGCACCGGCGACGCGCGCGCCCAACGATGCCTTCGTCAAATCGCTGCCGTTTTCCGATCGCGCCGATTCCAACGACGCCGAACGCGGCTTCATCGCCACGCTGCGCCGAGAAAGGCGAGCGGCAGGGATTCGCTGGTGTTCATGGAGTTGAGCCTTTGAGAGCTGCGTCGACCGCATCCTGATGGATATGGCCGCATCTCGTGCATCTCAAGGTCCAATGCTCGAGCCCTGACGGCCCGGGTATGATGCGGTGAACCACCAGGCGGGTGCAGCACAGCGGGCAGTCGGATAGCACCGTATCCGAGGGCAATTGCGGAGCAGGTTTGGAGTGAGCCATGGGATATTTGCTAAGCTGCCGACCGTTCCGCCTGTGGGGTCCGCCGAACTGTCGGGAACCGTCGGTTGAGATGGTCGATTTGAGTCTTTGCATCCGCTACCGCAGCATCGCGGTCGGACCATGCGAAGCCGACTTCAAGCGCTGAAAACATAACGCCGTCGATGATGACAGGCTCCGAATCCATCCGCCTGATCCTGGCGTGCCACAAACCTTTTCCAGCCTCGAAAGACTCAATTTCAAAGCCGCCATAGTCGTACATCATGTCGTGACTCCGTATATTTACGGAGCCGAAGAAAACATGGGCCCATAAAAATGAATGTGAGGTCATTCACATACGGGCGCATTTTTTTCATGTGCGAAGTGGGGAAGTCGGATCGGTATCTCGACTTGCTTAACCGGCACGCCGCTTACTCTTGCGGTGTGCGGCAGGTCCCGCCGCGGCGCGGATGATCCAGCGCCGGAATGCGGCGAAATCGCGCTGCTCGGTTTGAAAGCCGCGATAGACCAGATACCAGCGCATGCCCTTCGGCACGCTCAGTGCGAAAGGCGCAACCAGCCGTCCGGCGGCGAGGTCGTCGTCGATGTAAGGCCGAATGCCCATGGCAATACCGAGTCCGTCGACGGCTGCCTGCAGCGCCTGGCCGTAATATTGAAACTCCGGTCCACGCGCCGTTACGCGCGCGACGCCCGCGGTCTTGAGCCACAACGGCCAGTCATCCGGTGAATGTGCGACGCGCAGCAGGCTTGGTCCCTTCAGGTCCCCGGGGCGCTTCAATTGTGCCGCCAGCCGCGGCGCGCACACCGGCAATAGATCCGCAGCGAACAATGGTTCGGCCACCAGGCCCGGCCACTCACCGTCGCCGAGTTTGATGCCGCAGCTCCAGTCCTCGCCAAACGGCGCCGCCGCGCCGCCGGTGGTAATCCGCACCTCGATGTCGGGCTCGTCCTTGCGAAAATCCGCCAGCCGCGGGATCAGCCATCTCATGGCAAAGGTCGGGCCGACGCCGATGGTCAGCACCCGAACGCTGGACGGCGCTGTCACTTGCGCGGTCAGGCTTGCCAGTGCATCGAAGATCGGCGTCAGCCCGCTCTGGTAGGCGCGGCCGGCAGATGTCATCACCAGCCGGTTGGCCTTGCGCTCGAACAAGGCGACGCCGAGCCGTTGTTCCAGCAGGTGCACCATCCGGCTGACGGCTGCCGCCGACACGTTGAGCTCCGCGCCGGCGCCGGCAAAACTTCCCGTCCGCGCCGCGGCCTCGAATGCCTTGATGCCGTTGAGAAAGAGCAGTCGCCGCATTCCACCCTCAGGAAAACTGATGCCAGGCCAAGATAACTCGGTTTGCGTTCCTGTCCGGCCTGTTCGGCATGGCCGGCGGGCTGATCCTGATCGGCGTGCTGCTGACCATCTTGCCGCTGCCGTCCGCGATGGTGCTGCACGCGATCACCCAGATGGCTTCCAATGGCTGGCGCGCCTTTCTGTGGCGAAGCCACATCAGGTGGCGTCCGGTCGCGATCTATCTGATCGGATGCTCGGTGGCGCTGGCGGCGTGGTCGATCACCCGCTATGTGCCGGACAAGCCGATAGCGCTGCTTTTGCTGGGGGTGACGCCGTTCATGGCGCGGCTGACGCCATCAAGTCTGAAACCCAATCCTGAGAGCATCTGGCAGGGCACCTTCTATGGCTCCATCTGCATGGGGCTGATGTTGATGACCGGCGTTTCCGGCCCATTGATGGACACCTTCTTTCTCGGCGGTAAATTCGATCGCCGCGGGATCGTCGCGACCAAAGCCACCTGTCAGGTCGCCAGTCATTTCGTAAAGCTGATCTATTTCGGCGGCATCATCGATCAGGCCGCCACGCTCGATCCCGTTCTCGCTGTTGTCGCCGTCGCGGCGTCGATGACCGGCACGACGCTGGCCCGGCGCTTTCTCGAAGCCATGACCGACCTGCAATTTCGCACTTGGGCGGGACGGCTGATCACGACCGTTGCCAGCTACTACATCATTTACGGAAGCTGGCTGCTGCTGGCGCGCAGCAATGCTCTTGCCTTTTGACAGAGGGAGAACATCCGATGGCCGACAGGGCAGATCCGCTGGTGCTCGATCTCGTCGAATGGATCGCGCGGGAACCAAGGCTTTATACCGAGGTGATCGCGACCTGGCGCACGTCCTGCCCGCGGTTGACGATCTGGGAGGACGCGGTCGATCGCGGCTACGTCGCGCGCGAATCCATCGCGGGAGCAGGCGTCAGAGTAGTGATCACCGACGGCGGCGAAAAATTCCTGCGCGAGCATGGCCGCGTGAGCTGACGGGCCGCGCGAACGGATCCGGCGTGCACACGCGAATGGCGCCATATCGTGGCGCGCGTGGATCACTTTCTCAGCTGCCTTAGCTAGCAATCCCGCGGCCTCCCTCAAATGCGGTGTTTCTCCTTTCTTGAAGATCAACTTCTGATAGCTTTCTGTGTCGCCCGCAATTATGCACACAGGCATAAGAATCAGCAACCGGGGGGACCATGCCCAAGGCATACGACGACGACGAAAGCGAGTTCGAAGTCACGCAGACGCTGGTAAAATTAACATGGACTGAGCGGCTAAAATATCTGGTCAGCGCAAGCAAATTTAGCCTGACTGTGAGCGTATTTGCTGGGATCTTTTCTTTAGCCGTGGCTTTCTTCAGCGTTATTGATAAACGGACCGTCACTATAGAGGCGAGCGACCCATTAGCGGCGATCGGACGGCGCTTGTCAGAACAGGCCGTTAAGATCGGTACCGCTAATGCCGAAATTCGACGGGCTGCGCAAACGCTTCCTCAAGGAGAGACCCAAACTCGCATAATGGAGCAGTATCGGATCATCGAGGAAGAGGCAGCCGTACTGAAAGTCGATGGAGACGGGCTCGCGCAGCGAGATAAGCGTTCCTCACTGGATATCTTCTCTCCGGCATACGCACAATCAGCTCCGCCCCCTGCGCGTCTCAGTGTTGAGGACGTAAGGCTGTACGGCATAGTCCTGATCCTGATGACCCTCGGCACCGCCTTCGTGCTGTGCATTGGAATTATTCTTTTTTCCAACCATGCCAAGCGGCTCACGTTCGCCATTGATACGGTGAAGGTGCTGATGGGCTTCTTTGTAGGCGTTGCCACCAGCTTTTTTGGCGCCAGATAGCACTGTGGGACGGCCATGAGTAAGAAAGCGGACGGTTATTGGGACGAGGACATCGCCGCGCTCGACATGAGCGACTTCGAGAAGAACGGCCTTCAGGTGTACCGCGACTACACCAAGAAATTCACCGAGGCCCGCGAGAAGCAGTTTGCCAAGGGCATTGATGAATCACCGCCCGACTGCACGGAGCTGGGCGAAGTTGTCTCGCTAATTTTGAAGGAAGACATCCGCTTTGTGCCAGTCGTCGCCTGTGCTTTTGCCGACGAGGAGCTGAAGCGGATGTTCAATACCTTCCTTCGAGACGGCATTCCCGGAGGAAAGAAGGCACTGCTCGGGCGGTTCGGCCCCATATCGTCACTGTACGCGCGCATCCAGTTTGCTCATGCGTTTGATATGCTCAACTCGGATATATTGCTGCCGTTGGATAAACTGCGGGAGCAGCGCAATAGGCTTTCCCATACGTGGAATTCCACCCTCTTGGCCGATTTTTTTAAAGACCCACTCCCGCAGATGGAAGGGCTTGAGGAGGCGTTATCTGCCAAAGCGACGAAGGTCACGATAGACCCGGTGAAGTTTCCCGAGGCTGCACTGCGCATCCGGTCCATGTGGATACTGACACGCGTTTACTACGAGAGCCGGTACTACCCCTTAGCAAAGCTCGCAGGGTTACAGCCTGATCGCGCGCTGTACGGTCCCAACCATCCTGCATGCCTTGGCAAGATATGCCTGTTTCCCCTGTCCTCTTCACAGATGGTTACGCAGAAATAGGTGTCGTAAAGAGCACCTATCATCCAAAGACGTGAGCGAGTCCTCGTCCAACCAAGACAAACGCTACCACGCTCACGAAAACTGAAGCGACGATCACCATCAGCCTGCACCCCCTTGTCTGGGCCAAACGTATTGCGAACATCGGGAAATCCCGCCAAGTTCACGGCACGCGCCTCATCACATTGGCATGCCACCATGCCAATGCCATTGACTCGCCGCCACGTTCCGGCGACATTCATGCATCCGCATCTATTTTGCGATGCACGTTTGCGATGCACGCAATTCCAGCACGACAGGAACGGCCCATGATCGACCTTCATTACTGGACCACGCCGAACGGCCACAAGATCACGATGTTTCTCGAGGAGACCGGGCTGAAATACAAGATTTTCCCGGTCAACATCGGCAAGGGCGACCAGTTCAAGCCGGAGTTTCTGGCGATCGCGCCGAACAACCGCATCCCGGCGATGGTCGATCATGAGCCGAAGGGCGGCGGAAAACCGATCTCGATCTTCGAATCCGGCGCGATGCTGTTGTATCTCGCCGAGAAGACCGGAAAATTCCTGCCCGCCGATCTCTACGGCCGCTACGACGCCATTCAATGGACGTTCTGGCAGATGGGCGGGCTGGGGCCGATGGCCGGCCAGAACCACCACTTCCGCAATTACGCCCAGGAGAAAATCAAATACGCGATCGATCGCTACGTGAACGAGACCAACCGGCTCTATGGCGTGCTCAACAAGCGCCTCTCCGATCGCGAGTTCATCGCCGGCGACTATTCGATCGCCGACATGGCGAGCTATCCTTGGATCGTGCCGTACAAGAACCAGGAACAGAACATCGACGACTTCCCGCATCTGAAGCGCTGGCTGGAGACCATCCGCGCCCGGCCTGCGACCGAGCGCGCCTACGCCAAGGCGAAGGAAATCAATCCCAATTTCGGCCAGCCCGCGATCCGCACCGAGGAGGAGCGCAAGCTGTTGTTCGGACAGACAGCGGCGGTGGTGAGGTAAACAGCGCGGCTATTCCGTGTCGTCATGCGCGGGCTTGACCCGCGTATCCATCTCTTTGCAAAAGATGGATTGCCGGATCAAGTCCGGCAATGACGACGTCAATTTGACGCGTGGTCATCTGCCGGGATCACTTCAATGGCGCTAAAACTGTTCGAGCTGGTCGGCACCGACGAACAGCGCCCGTTCAGCCCGTTCTGCTGGCGGACGCGGATGGCGCTCGCGCACAAGGGGCTCGGCGTGGAATCGATCCCGTGGCGATTTACCGAAAAGCACGCGATCGCTCCGCATCGATCCGAAAAGGTGCCGGTGCTGCTCGACGGCGAGACATCGGTCGTCGATTCCTGGGTGATCGCCAACTATCTCGAAGATAATTACCCGGACCGGCCGTCGCTGTTCGGCGGCGAGGGCGGCCGCGCCTTGGGCCGGATGATGAACTGCTGGGGCGACGTCACCGTGATCGGCGGCATGTTCCCGCTGATCGTCGCGGATATCCCTAAGCATCTGAAGCCGGTGGATGCGGTCTATTTCCGCAGCACCCGCGAGGCACGCTTCGGCAAGCCGCTGGAAGAAGTCGTCGCCGAACGCGACAAGTCTGTCGAGGGCTTTCGTCGGGCGCTTGGCCCGATGCGGCTGACGTTGAAAACGCAAACCTATCTCGGCGGCGAAAAGCCGAACTACGCCGACTACATCGTGTTCGGCGGATTCCAGTGGGCGCGTGTCGTCAGCCCATTCAAATTGCTCGCCGAGGACGATCCGGTTTATGCGTGGCGCGAAAGACTGCTCGACGCGTTCGACGGCATGGCGCGCAAGTCGCCGGGATATCAGGTGTAGGAGTGCGCGCTAAGGCGCCGCGTGTTTCGTCGTGTTCCGGGCGCGGTATCCGCATCAATATTGACAGCGGGCCGGCGTCTCGGTCATGCTCGCGGCGCTGCATGTAGGGCGCATCGGCCAAGGCCGAAGGGGCAATGCCCACCTACGCAATGTCAACCGTAGCGCGCCCATGCCGAATCTCGAAAACCTCAGGAAGCAGGCCAAGCTCATCTTGCGCTGGCATCGTGACCGGTACTATCCGGTCGCGGCACAGATCAGGTCGGGCTTGCCTCGTTACAGCCAAATGACCGATTCCGAAATTCTGGCGCAAAGCTTCAAGCTCAGCGATGCGCAGGAGTTGGTCGCGCGGCAGCATGGTTTCGAAAGCTGGCAGGCGCTCAAGACAGGACTCCCGACCATGTCAGATCATGCAGACACGATTTCCTCCAAAGCCATCATCGGCGGCGCGGAACCGCAATTGTTCGTCGCCGATATCAAGACGTCGTGCGATTTCTTCACCAGCAAGCTCGGCTTCGCCGTCGCGTTCACCTATGGCGAGCCGCCGTTCTACGCGCAGGTCAAGCGCGACAGCGCACGGATCAACCTGCGATGCGTCGATCAGCCGGTGATCGATGCTGGCTTGCGAGATCGTGAGCAATTGCTTTCCGCGTCGTTCACCGTCGCGACACCAGAGGAGATCAAACAGCTTTTCCTCGAGGTTCAGGTTGCCGGCGTGACGTTCTTTCAGATGCTCAAGAGCCAACCCTGGGGCGCTCGCGATTTCATCGTCAAGGATCCTGACGGAAACCTGCTGCTGTTCGCGGGACCGGGATAGTTTGCACGTCATTGCGAGCCAACGGGTCGCGCGAATGCGCGCGCCCGAAGACGGCCTGCGCGAAGCAACCGATGAAGCTACGAAAGCAAAGCTGGATTGCTTCGTCGCTGCGCTCCTCGCAATGACCGTGACAACGCTTCAGGTTCTCGACTCGCTGGAAACCTGCGCCGCCACCTTCCGCAAACAATCACGGCACAGGCAATCCACGCCATCGACCGGCATCGGCAGGCGCACCGTTTCCTCGGCGCACCAGCAAGGTCCCGCCAGGTTGCACGTGAATTCGGTTCCGCAGCCGGAGCAGGCGAGGCGGCGCGAAGAGAGGACAGAATTTTTTAGCCGATTTGTCATGAATCGGGCCGCTTTGTGACCAGGATTTAATTCGGGCTTCTTCCCGAACAGCGTTATGATCCACAACAAAAGCATACGCCCAAAACAAAGCATACGCCGAAAGAGCCGAACAGTCAGCCCAAGGGAAATCCGATGGCCCGCGATTCGCAAGCCGCTCTTGTCGCGCTCAATCGCTTTGGATTTGGCGCGCGCGGCGGTGCATCCGGCGATTTCGTAAATGCAGCTTCCGATCCGCGCGGCTTTGTCAAATCCGAACTGAGCCGGCCCAACGGCGTGCTGCTCGAAGTGCCCGGATTGCTATCGACGCCGGCATTGGGCCAGGCGGTATTCGCGTATCAGTTCGAGATCCAGCAAGCGCGCGACGCGGCCGCGAAGAAGCCGGCCACCGAAGCCAGTCCGCCGCAACCGGCGGAGGACGCCAAGGCGCAAAGGCGAAATCTCTCGCTCAACAGCATCACTATGGACATGTCCGGAAAAGCACCGGCGGTGCAGCCTCCGGAAAACAGCGGCGCCAACGCAGCGATGCAGCCCACCGACGCGATGCAGCCTAACGCGCCGAAACCACCGCCGCAGCCGCCCAACATCATCCAGAAAACTTACCGCGCCGAGGCGCTGGCCCGGCTGCAACGCGCCGTGATCGCCGAGTGCGGATTCACCGAGCGGCTGGTGGTGTTCTGGTCCAACCATTTTTGCATCTCCGCCAACAAAGGCGGGCTGGCGCGGATGTGGGCGGGTTCGTTCGAGCGCGAGGCGATCCGGCCCTATGTGCTCGGGCGCTTCGGCGACATGCTCAAAGCCGTCGAGCAGCATCCCGCCATGCTGTTCTTTCTCGACAATCAGCAATCGCTCGGCCCGGAGTCCCGCGCCGGGGTAAACCGCAAGCGCGGGCTGAACGAAAATCTCGCGCGCGAAATCATGGAGCTGCATACGCTCGGGGTCGACGGCGGCTACAGCCAGGACGATGTGACCTCGCTGGCGCGCATCATCACCGGCTGGACCTATGCCGGACGGCAGGGACAACTCGGGACGCCCGGCAGCTTCGTCTTCAATGCCAATGCGCACCAGCCGGGGGCGCAGCGGCTGCTCGGCAAGATCTACGAGAGCAACGGCGTCGCGCAGGGCGAAGCGGCGCTGGCGGATATCGCGCGCCATCCCGCAACCGCGAAATTCATCGCGACCAAATTCGCGCGTCATTTCGTGGCCGACGATCCGCCGCCGGCCCTGGTGGCGCGGCTGCAGGACGTGTTCCGCAAGTCCGACGGCGATCTCAAGGCTTTGACCATCGCGCTCCTGGATTCCGACGAGGCGTGGCAGGCGCCGCTCACCAAGGTACGCAGCCCTTACGAATTCCTGGTGGCGACTGGCCGTTTGCTGGCGCGAATTCCGGAAGATCCTGGCCGCTATCTCGGCGGTCTCAATGTGTTGGGCCAGCCGCTTTGGTCGCCGGCCGGACCGAATGGATTTCCCGATACCAACGCGGCATGGGCGGCACCCGAGGGAATGAAGCTGCGGTTGGACATCTCGGCGCAGATTGCCTCGCGCCTCGCCGACAGCATCGATCCCCGCGATTTGCTGGAACTGGTCGCGGCCGATGCGGCGTCGCCGGAAACGCGGCGCACCATCGAGCGCGCGGAATCGCGGCAGCAGGCGTTGGCGCTGCTGCTGATGTCGCCGGAATTCCAGAGGAGATGACGATGGATTGCTGCGAAAGCCTGACATCATCCGCAACATCGCGGCGTTCGCTGCTGCTGGGCGGCGCGTCATTCGCCGCCTGGGCATACTTGCCGAAATTCGCGCGCGCCGCCGATGGCCGCGATCCGCGGCTGATCGTCGTGATACTGCGCGGGGCGCTCGACGGCCTCGCGACGGTGGCGCCGGTTGGCGATCCTGATTATGCCGGCCTGCACGGTTCGATTGCGCTCACGTCGAATGGTCCGCGCGCCGCGACCATGCTGGATTCTTTCTTCGCGTTGCATCCGTCGATGCCGGAATTCGCGCGGATGTATAAAGAGAAGCACGCCGCCGTGATCCACGCGGTTGCGACGCCCTATCGCGACCGCTCGCATTTCGACGGACAGGACGTGCTCGAAAGCGGATTTGCAGGACCAGGCCGGGTGCAATCCGGCTGGCTCAACCGCGCACTGGAAGCACTGCCCAGAGGTGAGAGGGTGATGAGCGGTCTGGCCATCGGCCCGACCACGCCTTTGGTGCTGCGCGGCGCGGCGCCGACCGTCGGCTGGGCGCCTGCCGCATTGCCGCAAGCCGCCGACGACACCGCGGCGCGCCTCGTCGAACTTTACAGGCATCGCGATCCGGCGC
>Ga0193743_1002454_pt1 | contig 13109 bp, 14 predicted proteins | sample L2c2metaG_FD_143038 | JGI IMG/M metagenome (GOLD analysis project Ga0193743, IMG submission 143038) | Soil microbial communities from a riparian zone of the East river system, Colorado, United States - L2c2 | ecosystem: Environmental > Terrestrial > Soil > Riparian zone | place: USA: East River... | reverse complement strand
CGCCGGCACCACGGGCTGTGCGACGACCTGGGAGCTGACGTGATGGGGGCGCAGTACGGTGCCGTCGGGCAGATACCAGGTGCGCGACGGGTCCAGCGCGGTGCGAGCCGAGCAGCGCGCCCTGGGTCAGGGGCGGCTGGCGCCCGGCGTCGCGGTTCTGTCCAAGCTGACGAATGTGCCGATCATTCCGGTTCGCCTCGTCAATGCCAACAAGGTCCTGCCGCTCGGGAAGAAATCCCCGTCCTTGGGACACACCGTCCACGTGATCTTCGGCGAACCGATCCACCCCGACGAATTCGCAACGGTCCCCGAACTACTCGACTAGGTGCGGCTGCGCATCACGACGTTGGAAGCGCCGCGGTGACCGTGCAGGCCGGATCGCTACCGTACGCTCGGTCCCCTCTAGCCGGAAGTAACTGCGGGACAGCCCAGTTCGCCCGCCACCGCCTGCATGGCGACGATGTGAAGCCTGTGCGTCTTCCAAGGCCACGAACGTCATGGCGAGTTGATCGTCGTCGAGCGCCGGGGTCAACGTGCCCGACCGACGGCCCGTGGCGAAGATGCCGCGGTAGGTGTCTAACTGCCACTGACCCTCGTCAGGCGGCGGTCATGAGGTAGTCGGCCCCGCCGACGTAGACGATCCCCTGGGGGCTCGGGGAATCGGTGGCGCTGATGATGGCTGCGGCGAACTCGTTGACGGTCGGCAGAGTCCCGTGTGCGCGGCGAGCATCCACTTCGTCAGGATCGCGTCGTTGCAGAAGCCTGACGATGATGGTCCCGTCAATCATGTCCCCGGAGACCACGGTGAGGTGTACACCGGCTCGACTGAACACGGAACGCATTGCGTAGAGGGCGGTTTCGCCGGCGCGCTTGCTTGCGGCAACCGCAGAATAGCCCTTCGGTACCGCCTTGTTCGGAAAGAAGTGGGCCTGGTGACTGGTAACGAAGACGATGCGTCCGCCGGCTGGCATCAGAGGCACCGCCAGCTGTGCGAGATGTCGCTGAGCGTCGCGATTGAGGCGCATGGCGTAGCCGGGGTCGGCGCCCGGTTCGAGGCCACCTGAAGCGTTCAGAATGAGGGCATCCAAGCGCCCGAAGCGCGACCTGACGGAGTCGATCATCGCCGTTGCGTCGGCGTCATTGGAGATGTCGGCGCCAATCGTCGACGCGTGGCCGCCTGCATCGCGGATGGCCGCGGCGATGGAGTTCGCCCGGTTGGCCTTCTCGCGATAGTTCACGATGACGTGCGTGTCGGGGTCGGTGAATTGCCGTGCGACTTCCGCGCCGATGCCCCTCGATCCGCCGGTTACCAAGACGATTCGTGTAGGTCCGTTGTGCATGTGCGGTTCCTTCCGTCACTGGTGATCACCAAGCGATGAATGCAACCGTACACCGAAAATAAGGAACATAAGGGATAAATAAGGTCACATTAAGGCATCACGGCGGCGGCGGCGCCGAACGCGCGCGCCGCCCGTCACGGCCAGGTGGTGCGACGATGGGCCGATGACCGCAACGCTCGTCGCGAAGGATGTGGCAGGCGGATTCGCCCATCGCACCCTCTTCGAGCGCCTTGACGTGACCGTGGCACCCGGCGATGTGATCGGAGTCGTCGGCGCCAATGGCGCAGGCAAGAGCACACTGCTTCGGATCCTGGCCGGGAACCTCGAACCGCTCGACGGTGTCGTCAGCATCGCGCCCCCGGACGCGTTCGTCGGGTGGCTGCCGCAAGAGCACGAGCGCGTGCCAGGGGAAACCGTCGCCGCCTACATCGCGCGCCGTGCGGGATGCACCGAAGCCACGCATGTCATGGACGCAGCGGCGGCGGCGTTGGCAGCTCCGGAGCAGAATCCCGCGAATGTCGATCCGGCCGCAACCTACTCAGCTGCGCTCGATCACTGGCTCGCTACCGGCGCGGCGGACCTCGATGAGCGGCTGCCGGTAGTGCTGGCCGACCTGGGGCTCGACTCCGATGCGGTGCGGCCCGAGTCCACGCCGATGACCGCTTTGTCGGGTGGGCAAGCGGCCCGGGTGGGACTTGCGGCACTGCTGTTGTCGCGATTCGACATCGTGCTGCTCGATGAGCCGACCAACGACCTCGACCTCGACGGACTCGCCCGGCTGGAGCACTTCGTCCAGGATGTTCGGGGTGGTGTCGTGCTCGTCAGTCACGATCGGGAGTTCTTGGCCCGCACCGTGACCCGCGTCCTCGAACTGGACCTCGCGCAGAACACCACTACCGTCTTCGGCGGCGGCTATGAGAGCTATCTGGAAGAGCGTGAGGTCGGTCGCCGACACCGGCGCGAACAATACGACGAGTTCGCCGAGAAGAAGGCCGACCTCGTGGCGCGGGCACGCACTCAGCGGGAATGGTCGAGTCAAGGTGTCCGCAACGCCATGCGCAAGGCTCCCGACAACGACAAGAATCGGCGACGCGCCGCCACCGAGTCCAGCGAGAAGCAGGCGCAGAAAGTTCGCCAGATGGAGAGTAGGATCGCGCGCCTCGATGAAGTTGCCGAACCCCGCAAGGAATGGACACTCGAGTTCACCATCGGAGCCGCACCGCGGTCGAGCTCGGTTGTGGCGACGCTCGACAGTGCTGTTGTGCGGCAGGGTGAATTCGTCCTGGGCCCGCTGTCGTTACAGGTCGATGCCCGCGAGCGGATCGGTATCACGGGCCCCAACGGGGCGGGAAAGTCGACCCTATTGCGGCTGCTCCTAGGTCGCCAGCGCCCCGATGAGGGCCGCGCGAGTCTGGGCGTCAACGTGGCCATCGGCGAGATCGACCAGGCGCGTGCTGATTTCACGGGCGCCGGGCGACTCATCGATCGCTTCGAGCGGCGTGTGCCGTCATGGTCGACCGCCGACGTGCGCACCCTACTGGCGAAGTTCGGGTTGCGCGCCGACCACGTGGAACGCCCGGTTGACGACCTCTCGCCCGGTGAGCGAACCCGCGCAGGCCTTGCGCTGCTACAGGCCCGAGGCACCAATGTGCTGGTTCTCGATGAGCCGACGAACCATCTCGACCTCGCTGCCATCGAGCAGCTGGAGCAGGCGCTCGAGGGCTATGACGGTGCCTTGTTGTTGGTGACCCATGACCGCCGGATGCTGCAGAACGTTCGCCTGGACCGCACGTGGCGGGTCGGCGACGGCCGGGTCGAGGAGTAGCAACGGAAAGGACTGCATGGCAGCGCTCACCCGCTGGCTCGTGGAAGTGCTCGGTCAGATACCCGTCGTCTAGTGGCGACTCGGATTCCGGGAAGCAGGCGATGGAGAGTGCAGCCCACGCATTGGAAGATGGGGCGTTGGTCGGGATCTTCCCCGAACAGAAGTTGGTGAAGCCAGGCGAGACCGCGCCGTATCGGCCCGGCGTCGCGGTTCTGTCCAAGCGGACGAATGTGCCGATCATCCCGGTCCGCCTCGTCAATGCCAACAAGGTCCTGCCGCTCGGGAAGAAGTTTCCGTCGTCCGGACACGCGTCCACGTGATCTTCGGGGACCCGATCCACCCCGACGAATTCGAATCGGTCCCAGAACTACTCGACGAGGTGCAGTTGCGCATCACCACACTGAAAGTGCCTCGGTAACCGAGTAACCACCACGCCGCGCTGAGCTGCATGCCGTGGCGGAACTGGCTTCGGCGGGTTGGCCCGCATTCATTCCGGAGGTAGGCCAGGGAGGTCAATCGTCGTACGCGAGCTCAGACTCGAGCAGCTCGAACTGGCAGCCGAAGGCCGAAGGCAATGGCCGAGTCTCTAGCAAAGTGTGTTTATTGCAGTTGCAACCAATGCTGTATGTGGCAAGAACTTCATGCCAAACGCATATAGATAACGTAGACAGCACTCATGTCGCAGGTGTCGCTATTTCGTATCGAATGGCCGTACACGGATTCTCGACATTGCCCGACAAAGCGAAAGCCGCGAAGCCACTTGATGTCCAAGTGTCTCCGCGGCCTCGCGGCAGCCACGCGTAGATGGGTGGCGGCTACCCGCTGCTCGGCCCTCAATCGCCGAAGAAGGGTGCTGGCGATGAGAACTCGCCGTAGCTCCGTGCCTTCGACACGTGACGGGGTGTGACCTGGATCGATACGTGACCAGGTGTTTGACTGGTCGTGGTGGTACCCCCAGTATTGGTGCTGGTGACCGGGCTTGCGGCCGACGCACCCGGTGCCGCAGCTATGGCCGCAGCGGCGGCTCCGGTCGCGACCACCGTCGCGATGTAACGTAGTTTCATGTCATTCCCCTTGCTTGATTGCTTGACTTTATGGATGTGTAACCGATGGTCGACTCAAACGCTTCTGGAAAACCGATCTGCTGGTTACAAAATCCAATCTATCCGCGTTTCATCCTCTGCCCCGACCTTCATGCGAAACGCAAATCTGGAGCCTGGCATAGGCGGCGATAGCAAACACTGCTGGGTTCGAAGTACCCTGCGATACCGCTCTCGCCGCCCTCGCGTCCCTTAGAAGAGCGCGATCAAGTCCTCGAACGCAATACGGATCCAAGCGCTTACCCGGATCGCTCCGGAGACGGTATGGACAGCCCTACCCTGAAGACGCTGGCACACCGGATAGGAGTGAACCCGAAAGATGCCTAGCGTCGAGAACATGACAACCGCCCCCACGCTGGCCGGCACGGCGCAACCCCAGCACGTCGGGTTTCGCCGCCAGCTCGCCATCGACACCGGCTTCACCGTGCTCGGATTCCCGCTCGCCATCGTAAGTTTCGTCGTCGTCGTGACCGGGCTGTCAATCGGGCTCGGAACGCTTGTCATCGTCGTCGGCCTGCCCATCCTCGCCGGCACGCTGTTTCTCGCCCGCCTCTTCGCCGACATCGAGCGGCTTCGCATCCCGGCCGTGCTGCGCCTGCCGCGGACCCGGCCGATGTACCGGACGTCCGAACCGGGCGACGGCGTCTGGAAGCGGATCTTCACGCCGCTCGCCCAGACCCAGTTCTGGCTCGACCTGGTGCATGGCATCGTGCACTTCCCGATCGCGGTGGCCGCCTTCTGCGTCGTCGTCAGCTGGTGGGCGGCGGCGATCGGAGGCACGCTGACGATCGCCTGGGACTGGAGCATCCCGCGCGGCCCGGACAATCAGTCGCTCGCCCAGCTGATCGGGCTCGGAGACAGCACGTTTGCGCGGGTCGGCTTGCAGACCGCCATCGGCCTGGTCTGCCTGGTCACCCTTCCCGCCGTGGTCCGCGCCTGCGCGGTGGTTTCTGCCGGCTTCAGCCGCGCCCTGCTCACCGGCGTGGCCGAGATGCGCCAGAAGATCATCGTGCTCACCGAGCAGAAGGAGGCCGCCGTCTCCGCCGAGGTGACCGCGCTGCGGCGGCTGGAGCGGGACATCCACGACGGTCCCCAGCAGCGGCTGGTCCGCCTCGCGATGGACCTGGGCCGCGCCAGGCAGCAGCTGGACAGTGACCCGGATGCGCTACGAGACACGCTGGACGAGGCGATCAGCCAGACCCGGGACACCCTGGACGAACTACGGGGGCTCGCCCGCGGCATCGCGCCACCGGTGCTCACCGACCGTGGCCTGCCCAGCGCGCTGGCCGCGCTGGCGAGCCGGTGCACCGTCCCGGTCGAGCTCGCCGTCGACCCGGAGCTCGGGACGCCAACCGGTCGGCTCAACCCGACAGTGGAGAACACCGCGTATTTCGCGGTCGCCGAGGCGCTGACCAACGTGGCCAAGCACAGCGGTGCGGCGAACTGCCGGGTCACTGTCGCGAACGGGCCGGGCCGGCTGGCACTGCAGATCGTCGACGACGGGGTCGGCGGCGCCCACGCGGCCAAGGGTCACGGGCTGTCCGGGCTGACGGACCGGGTCCGCGCGACCGGTGGCACGCTGACCGTGGTCAGCCCCGCCGGCGGGCCGACCGAGATCGGGGTGGACCTGCCGTGCTGAGGGTTGTCGTCGCCGACGACTCGGTCCTGCTCCGGGAGGGCCTCATCCGGCTGCTGACCGAGAACGGCCACGATGTGGTGGCCGCGGTGGGTGACGGCCCGTCGCTGGTGGCGGCCATCGAGCAGCATCGGCCGGACGTCTCGGTCGTGGACGTCCGGATGCCGCCGTCGAACACCGACGAGGGCCTGCGGGCCGCAGTCGAGGCGCGCCGTCGGGTGCCCCGCTCGCCGGTGCTCGTGCTGTCCCAGTACGTCGAGGTCTCCTATGCCGACGACCTGCTCGCCGACGGGGCCGGAGCGATCGGCTATCTACTCAAGGACCGGGTCGCGGCGATCGCCGAGTTCCTCGACGCGCTGGACCGGGTGGCCTCCGGCGGCACGGTGCTCGACCCGGAGGTGGTCGCCCAATTGCTGGTCCGCCGCCGCCGCGACGACCCGCTGCAGGAGTTGACCCCGCGCGAGCAGGAGGTGCTCGCGCTGATGGCCGAGGGCCGCTCCAACACGAACATCGCCCGCACCCTTGTGGTCAGCGACGGTGCGGTGGAAAAGCACGTCCGCAACATCTTCTCCAAGCTCGTGCTGCCGCCCGACGACGAACAGCACCGCCGGGTACTCGCCGTGCTGACCTATCTGCGCGGTTAGCTCCCCGCGACCGTTGGGACGACGGCTATTCCATGCCGGAGCGGCCGGGCGTCCAGAAGGGTTTGGTGCGTATGTTGCGCCGAGGCTCTTCGTCTACCCGCCTCCCGACCTTACCGGAGGTATCGCCTCCGTTTGTGGCATACTGAAACGGAGAGAAGACCTCCATATCTTGGAACGAGGACATCATGGCGATTGACGCCGATGGCGCAACGAGGCTTCGCGGCAAACGAATAAGGCGGACCACCAAACGATTTGGCGTGGTTGTTGCTTGGTGTCGCGGCAATCACGTGCGCCGCGATCTCCTACCCAGTTGCTGACTGGCGGCGGATCCGCCTCGACCAGGCCGCCCGCGATGCGCTCGTCGCTGAGGGCAAGGCTCAGATGTTCGTGCAGACCAGCCAAGGATTCCTGCACGTTCGCGTTGCAGGCCCGGAAACCGGGCAAGTCGTCATCCTGGTCCATGGCGCCGTTGTCGGCGGTCAAGCGTTCGCGAACTGGACGAAGCCACTGGCCGAGGCGGGGTATCGAGTCATCGTGCCCGACCTCCTTGGTTACGGATACTCCGAGCGCCCCGACGTTGCCTACACCCGGGAGTTCTATCTCCTGCAACTACGCGAACTAATCGATGAGCTCGGCATCGACAGCCCTGTCCACCTGGCTGGCGCGTCCTTTGGAGGCATCGTGGTTGCCGAGTTCGCCGCCGAAAACCCCGGCGACGTGGCGTCAGTCGCGCTGATGGCCCCCGCAGGGCTGGGCCGAGCCGTCGTCGTCCATCCAGTCCTCTTGTGGCCGGTGATCGGAGACTGGGTGTTCCGTGTCCTTGGGGCCGAGGTGGTCACTCGGCAGATGGCCACCGCCTATGCGGGGTCGCCAGATCAGCCAGCTATGTTGGATTGGATGGCAGAACAATCGACGTATCGCGGGTTTGCTGTGGGAATGCTGAATTGCCTGCGGGACTACGACTTCGGATGGCGCCCAGACGTGTTCCAAGCGCTCGGCAGATCGGAGATCCCGGTCTTCGCCGCATGGGGCACCGACGACACCATCCACCCCTATGAACGGACGCAAGTGCTGCAGAGGTACGTGCCACAGACAAAGCTCTTGACCCTTGACGGTGCCGGGCACGCGATCACCTACGGCCGCGCCGAACAGGTCCTCGCGGGCTACAGCCAGTTTCTACGCGATAGCGCGCGATGACTGCGGTGGGCAGGCGCACCATGCTAGGTGATGCGGCGTTCCTGATGCGCGAGTTCGCCCGTCAGCCAGGCGTTGTCGGGGCATTGGCACCCAGTTCGCCTCACCTGGCCGCAGCAATCACGGCGACCATCCCCCACTACGGTGACCCCGTTGTCGTCGAACTTGGCCCGGGCACCGGTACTTTCACCGAAGCGATCCAGGCCCGGCTGGGCACACGGGGGCGGCATATCGCAGTGGAACTCAATCCACGCTTGGCGACGCTGACGGCCAGCCGTCATCGAAGAGTCGACATGGTCCGAGCCAGCGCCGACCGGTTGCCGCAGATTCTCGCCGACCGCGGGATTTCCCACGCGGATCTCATCATCAGCGGATTGCCATGGGTGTCCATGTCCGCATCCGTGGCCGAGGGGGCTTTGGACGCCGTAAAGAATGTCCTAGCTCCCAGTGGTGCTTTCACGACCTTTGGTTACACACTTGTCCGCGGGCTCGCGCCAGGGCGGCGTTTTCGGCGCATGCTTACTGCCCGCTTCGAAGAGGTCGTCGTTGGTCGCACCGTCGTGAGAAATCTTCCTCCGGCGTTCGTGTACTACGCGCGCCGACCCGGAGTCGCCTCGCTCTAGCTGACCGCACCAGCTCCGCCCCGCAGCCCGTACACCCACAGCCGCTCGACGATCTCGATCGCACGGTCCGGGTCTGCGCTGCCGGTCGCCGCGGCTTCGGCGGCCCTGCGGTTCAGGCATTGGGTTATTCTAAACCGATCGGTCGCGAACGCTGTGGGGAGGGAACATTGGGAGGCAATGGAGCTGACGCGGAACGAAGCCCGCAGGCGCTGGCCGAAACCGACCTGCACGAGGTCGGGCCGGGTCGATTCGAGGCCCTGCTGCCGGAGGCGTGGACGGCACTTCAAGGAGTCCACGGCGGATTCGTCGCCTCCCTCGGCGTGCGCGCGGTCAACCGCACGATGGCCGACCCGTCACGGACTCTGCGTGCGGCGACCTTCGGTTTCATTCGAGGGGTGCGCCCGGGGGCGGCGACATTTGCCGTTGAGGAGGTTCGGATCGGCCGCTCGCTGGCGACGTACCACGTCAGCGTGGCCCAGGGCGAGGGTCCGCCGTCGGTCGTGGGTCGCCTGCATCTGTCCCCGCCGTGGGCGGGCGATGAGTTCAGCGATGTGAAGTCGCCGGCGCTCGAGCGTCCCCCCGACGCGCGGCGCTTCACCATCCCGGGTGGGCGGGGACACGTTCACAATCTCGCGACGTGGCTGCATCCGGAGACGACTCTGTTCGCGGGCCGCACTCATGCCCGTTGGATGGCCTGGACGCGCCCCACCCACCCCGACCGCGTCGACGCGGAGTGGCTGACCATGCTCGGTGACTATTTCCCGCCGGCGGTAGCGGTGCGCAACACCGGGCCGAGCCGCGCCGTGACGATCGAGTACGGCATCCAAATCCACACCAGCGCAGAGTCATATCCGCTCGGGGCCGGTCAACATCTCGCGTGCGAGATGCACGCCACGCACGCCGCGTCGGGCTTCGCAGTCGAGGACGGCACCATCTGGGCGCCTGACGGCACGCTCCTCGCCACCGTCCGACAGACCCGCCTCGCCGGCTAAGCCAGCACCGACTCGGTCAGGCTGGTGACCGCGTCGGCCAGCACGTCCCGTTCCACTCCGGCGGAGGCCAGGGCATCGAGCCCACGCAGTGTCGCCAGAAGGTGTCGGGCGGTGTTCCTGGGATCGCGCGAGGCGAGGATGGAGCCGGCTCGCTGAGCCGCCACGACGCTTCGAACGAGCAGGGTCTCCAACGCGGCGAACGTACGCCGTGCCACGATCTGCACCTCGGAATCGAGAGCGCCGAGTTCCGCCGTCGCCTTTGCGAGGAAACACGCCCGCGGCACGGTTGCGGAGGCGCTCGCGTCCACGATCCCGACGAACAGTGTGCGCAGCCGTTCGGCGGCCGACTCGTCGGGCCCGTCGAGATGCGCGGAGAACTGAGCGACGACGTCATCGCAGTAGCGCTCGAACGTACGCAGATAGAGCGTGTGCTTGTCGCTGAACGTGTTGTAGATGCTGCCCTTGCTCAGGCCGGTCGCTTTGACCAGGTCGTCGAGGCTGGTCGCGGCGTATCCCAGGGACCAGAACCGGTCCTGCGCGGCCTCGACAACGGCGGTTTCGTCGAAAGCTCTCGGGCGTGCCACCGCCCCAGACTACCCGTTTTGGACCGATTGGTGTAGAACTAGTTATAGAACGATCGGTCGACAATGGGTGAGGAGAACACGGTGGGACAACTGGACGGCAAGACGGCCCTGGTGACGGGTGCGAGCTCCGGGATCGGCCTCGGGATGCGGGAGCCAGCATCGTGGTGAACGGATCAAGCTCGGCGTATCGGGGCATTCCGGGCTTCGGCGTCTACTCGGCGACGAAGGCTGCGTTGCGCCAGTTCGTCCGCGTGTGGGCGGCCGAGCTCACCCCACGCGGTGTCCGGGTGAACATCGTCGTCCCCGGCCCGACCGACACTGACGGGCTACACGGGGCCGCCCCCGAGGAGTTCATGGCGCACCTCGCGACGACTACGTCGATGAGCCGCCTGGGCAGCACCGACGAGATCGCCGCTGCGGTCCTCTTCCTGTCGACGGCGCAGTCCAGCTTCATACTGGAAGCGAGCTGTTCGTCGACGGCGGCGAAGTTCAGGTCTACCCCTGAGCACCGGGTGCTGCGCGTGCTGGGGGAGCCAACGAGGTGATGAAGGAACTGATCGCCCGTTCGCTGTGACCCGCGCGGAACCCATGGCCCGCCCACCGTCGCAAAGTGCCAAATAACTATTTGCCGCTTATCATGGGCGCAGACGGAAGGGCGGCACACCGGTGCCGCGACCGCATACCCGGAGGCACGCGTGACTGGCACGAGCACCGCACCACCACGCCGACCGCGCGGACGTCCGCGCACCGAGGAGTCGCCCGCTTCGCTGGACGAGATCTTCGAGGTGGCCTTGAGGGCGTTCGCCACTCGGGGCTACGACGGCGTCGTGCTGCGCACCCTCAACCGCGATCTGGGCGGTAGTCACAATCTGCTCAACGGCCGGTTCGGGTCGAAGGAGGCGCTGTGGTACGCGACGGTGGATTGGGCGTTTCAGCCTCTGGTGATGCGATTGGCGACCGCGTTCGATCCCACGTTGACCGATCCGCTGGATCAGCTGCGGATCACGATGCGAACCTTCTTGCTTTACTCGGCGGAACGGCCTGAGCTGAACGGGCTGATGAACATCGAAGGCCGCCAAGACACCGAGCGGCTGGCCTATCTCTACGACACCTACATCGGGCCGTCGCTGGCGCCGGTGGAGCGGCTGCTGAAGTTTCTTGCCGACAGCGGCCGGATTAGACCGGTCTCCCTGCGCACCCTGCACTTCATGCTGGCCCACGGCGCGGCCGCCCCGTTCACGCTGGATGCACTGGCCCGCCACTTCGACGACGTCGATCCGTTGGACCCCGCCGAGGTCGAGGCCCACGTCGACTTGGCCGTAGACCTGCTAATCCGGGCCTTGGAAATCCACGAAAGTCCGCCCAAGAAGCGCAGTGGCGGTAAGTGAGCGCCGCGACGCGCGCAGAACGCCCACGCCTTTCGTAACAGCACAATGTGTCTGAGCCAGCGGGTGCGGCAGATTCACCGTCAGCGGGAGGTGCCCAATGGCCGGGGGCTCATCGTGCGCAATGAGACTTTCCATTATTAATTGTCAGATATCAGTATAGTATTTGACTTGTATCATAACATGTGTACGCTGAGTTCATGGATGAGCAGAGCAGCCATGCGGCAGAACCCAAGCGGGACAACGCCGCCGCGGCTCGCGGACGCACACCCGAGCAGGTCGTCGCAGACTTCCTAGACGCATTGGGACGCCATGACGTGGAGGGGATCGGCCGGGCGTGCGCCGACGACATCGTCGAAGTGCTTTCTGGCACGGCACCGCTGGAAGGCATCGACAACGAATTGGCGTTCGCCAGGGACCTGCTCGCTGCCTTCCCCGACTTGGAGATCGAGGTGACGCGGTTGATGGCGATCGACCTGGTCGTCGCGGCTGAGTGGACACGGCGCGGAACGTTCACCGGGGCAGACTTCCAGGGCTTACCGGCCAACGGCGCGCGGTTCGACTCACCCGCCGCGGGCTTCTTCGAGATCGAGAACGGGTTGATCAAGCGGCTCACCGTCTACGCCGACATGAACAAGTTTGCACGCGATCTCGGCGTGGTCCCGCCGGAAGGGTCCCTGGCAGAACGCTTGGCAATGAGCATGTTTCGCTCTCGCGTGCGCGCCAAACGCGTCGTCGGCACTCTGACCGGTCGCGGGGGATCGAACTGACATGGCGATACGAGCCAAGCGCGGCTGGGACCGCGCGCTGGTGACCGGCGGGTCGGCGGGTATCGGAGCTGCGTACGCCAGGGCGCTGGCGGCACGGGGCACGCATCTGGTGCTGGTGGCGCGCGACGCCGAGCGGCTGGAGAAACTCGCCCAGGCCTGCCGTACCGACTACGACGTCGACGTCGAGGTGCTGCCGGCCGATCTGTCCGACGAGCGGCAGTTGGCCGACGTCGAGAGCCGGCTGTTCGGCTCCCCGCGTATCGACCTGCTCATCAACAACGCCGGCATCGGCACGTTCGGTGCGTTCCACGAGCACGCGGTCGACGCTCATCTACGCGAAATCGACCTCAACATCACTGCGCTGGTGCGGCTGACGCATGCCGGCATCGCCGCCATGGGCCGCCATGGATCGGGCACCATCTTGAACCTGTCCTCGATCATGGCGCTGGCACCCTTCCCCGGCAGCTCCGTCTACGCCGCCAGCAAGGCATTCGTCAGCAGCTTCTCCGAGGCGCTCCACGAAGAGCTGCGCGGCACTGGAGTCACTGTGACCGCAGCCTTGCCGGGCATCGTACGGACCGAGTTCATGGAACACGCCGATGCCCATCACCTCGACGGCGTACCCGGATTCGCCAGCCTAGCGCCGGAATTCGTTGCCGAAGCCACGCTACGTGCCGCGCGCAAGGGAAAGGCACTATCGATTCCGGGCTTCGGTTACGGATTGCGGCCGCCTTGGTCGGCGCCACACCCCGCGCGGTATTGCGCCGATTCAACGGCGTCAGTGCCCGCAGTAAGGTCGGGGCACTCACGTGACTTCCAGCGAAACCAACACCGTGCACGAGGTCGTCGTCGACGGTGCCGACGCCGTCGCCCTTGGCGTCTTCGCGCAGACCGTGCGCGCAACGGGTCGGCGACTCACAACGCCTGTCGCACTGCACATCACCGTCGGCGACGAAGGCCTCATCAACTGGTTCCGCCTCTATGAGGACTCCCATGCGGTGGCCGCGGCATGGGAG
>Ga0193743_1002453_pt1 | contig 13116 bp, 11 predicted proteins | sample L2c2metaG_FD_143038 | JGI IMG/M metagenome (GOLD analysis project Ga0193743, IMG submission 143038) | Soil microbial communities from a riparian zone of the East river system, Colorado, United States - L2c2 | ecosystem: Environmental > Terrestrial > Soil > Riparian zone | place: USA: East River... | reverse complement strand
CCTTATTTTTTAACAGACGTCTGGGTAACCCCCCACCCCATGTCACGTGAAAAATTTCCTTATTTAGATTGTAGTGAACACATGATGTAGTGACTAAGCCATCAGCTCTTCTGCTCAATCCAGTCAATGTTAATCTCTTAACGACAAGTCACTTGCTTTGCATCTCGTCTATTGGATCCCTTGCAAGCATTGCATGTCCACCCTCTGACAGGAATATGTTCTTTTATCCAAGCAAGATGATACTAGGGCCCATTTTAAGCAGGTATACAAAGTTGAACAATATGAATATCTGCTTACCCATCGTGTTTCACAGCCTGCCTTTCGACATTCTATTATGTCAGGCTTGTTGGGCGATACTATTTTGTTGCAGTAGCAAATGTTTAGTTCTTTGATGTACCTTTTCTTTCTAACTCTTTTTTTGGGCACATTTTCTTTTTTGTGATTATCACAAACTTTCTCGACGACTATGGGAATATTAACAATTGTACAGTGCTCTGGTGTCATCTCAGCCTTGAAGACTGGATCAGGAGGATTGCTATTGTTATGAATCTGTGAGCCGGTAAGCAATTTGCCCCATTTTCATGAGAAAATTAACTCACCTTATCATTGAGGTTCTCAATATCAGCTGGATGGTCTTGAGTCGCAACATTGGCTGTGCTAGTATCATCAGGATAGACTGTTACCTCTCCTGCTTCACTGCCTTCATTCATTGAAAAGTGGGCATATAGTGTACCCCTGACTGTCAACGATAAGTGAATCTAAGTTCTATAAGCCTCATTGTTTTAACAATGTTTCAAGAAAACATGAAGACATTACCTGGGTGGATTCAGACATTGCATCTTGTAGATTAGTAATTAGGATGGAAATAATAATATATTCAACCATAATATGAACTACATTGTGGTGGGCCATCCTCTGTTTACATTGTCCTATTTCTGGCACTTGGCCCATTGCGACTTAAAAATAAGTTGCGTGTGTCATTCCGATGGCCTCTGGGCTCAATATATCTAGTAGTTCCAATAATTTTTTAAGCTGGCCAAAGTCACCCCCCCACTTCCCACATGATATGATTTTATTTTTTAGTGACACCCCCTTGGCAAAGTGCCAAAATGAGAACTACCCCTAGAATAACATGTCAGACAAAACAGGGCAGGAGAATAGATAATGTTAGGACCTTCCATATGCTTTGAGTGTACACCTAGACCTATGATACCAGATAACAAATCTGTTTGCCAGCCATGAGTGTGACTCATTTATCATGAACTTTCCTAACTTCCTTCAGTATGTCTTTAAATTTAGAACATCACCTAAAAACAAATGCAATGTACCATATATAATGGATTGCCACTATGTGGCTTTACTGATTGTTTTTTAAAATCCTATCTTATAGCCATAGGTTTTCTTCTCAATGTCTGTCAATTAACTGTGTATATACTAACTAATCAAATATATATCTATTATACATAGTCCGCTATTGTAGAGTGCGAGCTGAGCCTCCCAGAGTCAGAGCCAGACAATGAGGAAGGGGGATGATAGTGGTACAGTGATAAGAGAAAAGGCATGCGAAAGTGACTGGTACATGGTGATATTGCATGGAAAGTTCCAACCGTTGGGTATCTTGGTCAAGTCACACTTTCAGAGTTACCTAAATAACGCAGGCACCACTAATCCAATCACTTAGTTTTGGCAGAGGACAAATTGACTCTTGAGAGGATCTAGCTGCTCAAATATTGTGACAATTTTAAACAATTTATTTAGAAAGATAGCAAAAAAACCAGCTAGAGCTGCCACAACACTAGTTCCTGCCATAGTAGTAATATCTGAATTGTTCAGAGTCAATTTCATTGCAAGTTGGCTTTGAAGTGGCATGATCAATTTGGTGGATCATCAGATAGGGGGGTTCTTTTCCAAAAACAGACACCCATCCTCCACAAATTACTTTAGTAGTTGATATTTAACACACTCCAATTTTTTTGCTCAAAAAACCATTGAGGTATTTATAAACAACACCTCAGACCACCACTCTGGGCAAGTGCCAACACCTCTGAACATGTTTTGATTTCAAGATTTCTGGTCCATCTTTTTCAGAGATTTCTTTTTGCTATCTTTGGTGTTTTGGTTGATCACTTTTTTGGGTATGTTTAGCTCAAGGAGGTGATCAGTTATTTGTCATTTTTGAGTATAATGAAATCTTTGACAAATTTCAAAATTTAAGATGGGGCACACATCCACTCATCAAGGCAATTCCAGAACACTGAATTTTATCATTCTAAGGACAGTGGTTTAAAAGATATTCCATTTGGAACTTTACACAGAAGTTTGGTAGTGTGTCACAAAATGTAACCACCACTGCAAACAGCAATAATCAAAATTTGTAACTATGAGGATCAAAGTCATAATAACAATGAATGAGGAAATAATTGAATATATGCATATGTTTTGAATGATTTCTTACAGATTTTCCATGCTCCTGAGGGTGTCTGGATGTTCTGCACCAAGCAGCTTCTTCCTCATGTCCATAACTTGAACCTCTAGCTGCTCTGCCTCATTCCACCTTCCCTGATGAGAGTATGTGCTTGCTAGATTTCCCATGCTCCTGAGAGTGTCTGGATGTTCTGGACCAAGCAACTTCTTCCTCATGTCCATGACTTGGATTTCTAAATGCTCTGCCTCATTCCACCTTCCCTGATGAGAGTATGTGCCTGCTAGATTTCCCATGCTCTTAAGTGTGTCTGGATGTTCTGCACCAAGCAACTTCTTCTTCATGTCCATGACTTGAACCTCTAGCTGCTCTGCCTCATTCCACCTTCCCTGACGAGAGTATGTGGCTGCTAAATTTCCCATGCTCAGGAGAGTGTTTGGATGCCTTGCACCAAGCAGCTTCTTTGTCATGTCCAGGACTTGAGCCTCTAGCTGCTCTGCCTCATTCCACCTTCCCTGACGAGAGTATGTGGTTGCTAAATGTCCCATGCTCAGGAGAGTGTCTGGATGTTCTGCACCAAGCAACTTCTTCCTTATGTCCATGACTTGAACCTCTAGCTGCTCTGCCTCATTCCACCTTCCCTGATGAGAGTATGTGCTTGCTATATGTCCTATGCTCCTAAGAGTGTCTGGATGCTCAGCACCAAGCAATTTCTTTCTCATGTCCATGACTTGAGCTACTAACTGCTCTGCCTCATTCCACCTTCCCTGATGAGAGTATGTGCTTGCTAGATTTCCCATGCTCCTGAGAGTGTCTGAATGTTCTGCACCAAGCAGCTTTATTCTCATGTCCATGACTTGAGCCTCTAGATGCTCTGCCTCATTCCACCTTCCCTGATGAGAGTATGTGCTTGCTAGATTTCCCATGCTCCTGAGAGTGTCTGGATGTTCTGCACCAAGCAGCTTCTTTGTCATGTCCATAACATGAACCTCTAGCTTCTCTGCCTCATTCCATCTTCCCTGATGAGAGTATGTGACTGATAGATTTCCCATGCTCAGAAGGGTGTCTGGATGTTCTGCACCAAGCAGCTTCTTCCTCATGTCCATGACTTGAACCTCTAGCTGTTCTGCCTCATTCCACCTTCCCTGATTAGAGTATGTGCTGGCTAAATTTGCCATGCTCAGGAGGGTGTCTGGATGTTCTGCACTGAGCAGCTTCTTCCTCATGTCCATAACTTGAACCTCTATCTGCTCTGCCTCATTCCACCTTCCCTGATTAGAGTATGTGCTTGCTAGATTTCCTATGCTCCTGAGAGTGTCTGGATGTTCTGCACCAAGCAGCTTCTTCCTCATGTCCATAACTTGAACCTCTAGCCGCTCTGCCTCGTTCCACCTTCCCTGATGAGAGTATGTGCTTGCTAGATTTCCCATGCTCCTGAGAGTGTCTGGATGTTCTGCACCAAGCAGCTTCTTCCTCATGTCCATAACTTGAACCTTTAGCTGTTCTGCCTCATTCCACTTTCCCTGATTAGAGTATGTGTTTGCTAGGTTTCCCATACTCTTGAGGGTATCTGGATGTTCTGCACCAAGCAGCTTCTTCATCATGTCTATGACTTGAACCTGTAGTTGCTCTGTCTTATTCCACCTTCCCTGATTGGAGTATGTGGCTGCTAGATTTGCCATGCTCCTAAGAGTGTCTGGATGTTCTGCACCAAGCAGCTTCTTCCTCATGTCTACAACATGAAATTTTAACTGTTCTGCCTCATTCCACCTTCCCTGATTAGAGTATGTATTTGCTAGGTTTCCCATACTCTTAAGGGTGTCTGGATGTTCTCCACCAAGCAGCTTCTTCATCATGTCCATGACTTGAACCTGTAGTTGCTCTGCCTTATTCCATCTTCCCTGATTGGAGTATGTGCTTGCTAGATTTCCCATGCTCTTAAGTGTGTCTGGATGTTCTGCACCAAGCATCTTTTTCCTCATATCCATTACTTCAAGCAGTAGCCTCTCTGCATTACTTGAGTCTCCATTTTCCTGCATTACTAGTGCAAAATTGATGTATTTATCATCATAATACTGCTTGATAAGCCCCATCTGGCTTCCATGTAATTCATTTGCCTTGATGTGTGGAAAAATCAATTGTCGCAATGTATAATCCTGACTTGTAAATCCCCATGTTATTGCACAGGATAAGATTATGCTTCCCATCTCATGCATTTGTTGCTGCTCAGCTGTCAACATTTGCTCCCGGCTCCAGCAGTGCACCAGAGGGTGAACATAAAATATTTCAGATGATTGTCCCCTTTTCATCAAGGAGAATGAGAGAAGAACACCAACCCCTTGTCCAAAGATGAAGTCATCCCAGTGACCCTCATTGTCCAAGGCAAGTAAAGTGTGATCCAGTAAAGTCATTGCCTGGGGTAGTTTTCCATCTATCTCTGGATCAACAACATGTTTCCTTGACTCTTCAGCAGCAGATTGGAATATGTCTTTAGAAATATTACTATGATGATAGAAAGCACATATTTGAAGAATTAGAATTGCAGCCTGGGCTGCTTGTGCATTTCCAATAGTGGATTGCCCACTTGCTCTCTTTTCTATTTCCTTAAAGGATAGATCCCAAGTCCCATATACTGTTTGATCATAATTTGATGCGCCTGTGAATATAGCATCTGACATAAGAGTCTGCCGATGTAAGGAGAATTGTCTTAGATATTTATTGATACCACAATTCCCAGCTTCAATATAAGCACCAGCATGATTGACAGCAAGAGGAATGCAGCCAAGTTCAGTGACAATCTCTTTAGCAGCTGCTAGATGCTCAGCTGCTAATGGATCCAAATAGCTAGACTTGAGAAGTAGAGTAATAGCATCTGACTCCTCCATTTCATTGATCTCAATGCTATTCTCAAATGATGCAATCCTTCCCATGGATCGGTTCCGACTAGTAATCAGAATATTACCTCTATTACCTGGGGGAAAGAACTTGGCCACCATCTCAGGAGGAGGATCATCAGCATTATCAAACAGAATCAACCATTCCTCCTGGATACAAGATATCCACTGGAGGACAGACTCAACTGAGTCATCCACACCAGAAGTTTGTGCAGCAGAAATGCCAGATATGCCCTTGAGAGACATTGTAATGCTCTCCTGAGAGGAGGCATCAACCCAGAACACATGTGAAAAACTAGAGCAAGAAATGAATACACATTCTTCTAAATGGCAATGTGAAGACATTTACCAGTCAGACATTTCTTCTGTGAACTTGAGACAAATCTGGGTCTTTCCAATCCCTCCCATTCCCCAGAGAAGACAAAAGCGCCTTGACATCACTTTGCTATTAGCACGATGAACAAAAATCTTCCTAAGTTTGTCGAGTGCATCTTCCCGTCCAGTGAAGAATGAACTGGAGTTTGGTTTTTGAGGTACAGGGATTTTCACCTGCCTTTCACCAGTATTGGCTGGGAGAATATTGATCTGACAGATAAGATATGCATAAGTATTGCTAAATCATTATACAACCTACGAGAAAGACTTACAAATGTGCCACCAGTGACAAGTGTATTCTGGGCATTCGTAAAGAAACCTGAGCCAGAATGCCGAGTCTGCGATCATCAGTAAAAGGCGAGGACAAATGGTGGAAGCAACTGACTGAGGAATATGCTTCTATAGGACCAAGATCATTGACCGCCAATGCGGAAACCGAATCAGAGACCTCCTGGGTAGTCTGACCATTAAGTAAGTATGACAATGTGATGGCTAAGTTGAACACTCACAGTAGCGGCAGTGGCTTGGATAACTTTAAGGCTTGCAGTCGCAGAACTAGCGGGAACGCATGGCATGGGATCAGTGGTGCTTGGTATGATTGTCGATGTCGATGTTGCTGGTTCAGGGCTTGAACCAAAGGTATCATTGAAGGTCAGATTCTTGGACTTGCCAAATTTCTTTAAAAGGCGCTTCATATCGTTGGACAGTGGTGCTCGCTGGGCAGGGATGATGAGAAGAAAGACGATCTTAATTATATAAGCGTGAGATTCAATCCTCAAGGCCTCTCACCAATATAACAAATGACAATCGCGCCCCTTGCTTCAAAATCTGTAAACTCCTTCTACGGATCGTGCAGTCTCTCTCAACCGTCGCTGTTCTCCGTGTCCTCTTCGTCAGTAGAGCACTGTTACATCCCGAACTGGTGAATCGATTGTGAGACCAAGGGTCAACCTTGCACCGCCGAATATCAATTCCACCGATACTGAGGCCTCTCATTTGTTAATCCTTGCATGGTTTCTTGGACTCCTGGTGATGGCATGCCGCCAAATGAAGCCGATGAACATGCCCCGTATCAAGGCTGAGGTTCGACGCCAGATGGATCGCGAAAAGGACATTGATTGTCGACAGACTGCTAGTGAGGTTCAAAGGTTAGTCTACTTCTGAAGAATGGCCGTAATCGCATTGCCATGGACTTACTCTCCACCCAGTGCCACTTCACCGTCACCGCACTGTCGCGTCCTGTCCCTCACTGACGCTCAACCTCAGTACTAACAGGCTCATACCGCGTAGCCAGCGTTAAGAGGCGTTTTCGACCGGCCGTTTGGATCTAGCCTTCAGCTTTACGTATTATGGTCCTGTGCTTTCCTTGTCCAGTCGGAGGTGAAGGCGTTGGTGTCAAGAAATCATGTACTTGAGGTTATGTTCTAAGGTTCGTTTTCAAAATCTGATTACGAATGGCATGAATTCACGTTCACCTTTATATAGTACTACCAGCCGTCACCACCTTCAGACCCAAGCTACGAGTTAGGATCTAGGTCAAATCAACCCTCATCTCCAGCTCCCCACGCCGATGATTTTATTTACAGCCTTGCGCCACCACCACAGTGCTACTTCCTGCTCATCCACCGGCATCAACATTAAAACCAGCTACGTATGTATCGGGTGCAACGCAAGACCTCCCGGTCCCTAAATGGTCACATTGGTGCTGTTATCAGTTCCGGTATCGGAGGTAGCTGGATTTTCGTGCTATAATCTTTTCAAACAAAAAAAAGGACGATTTGTCTGCAAGCCAAAGATACAAACATTATCGATTTACTTTTCAGTTTTCGTCCAGTGCCAGGTCACCGCTTTACAATCAGCACTACTCCTCACTATCATCAACATCGACTATGGCGGAAAGGCTGGCTCAGCGCCATTCGGACAACAAAAGCTACTATCAGCGCGAATGCTAGCCGCTTTACATTGTGCGTAACCTTGTCTGAAAACAATGACTTGTTTGCGGCATTTGACTTTCCAAGTTTCTTGCGAGAGTCGATCACTACTTATCATGTTAGAAAAAGCATTGTATAGAGGATGTTCGTTTACCTTCCGAGTCGTAAAGTAGGACAAAGGCCCTTCATGGTTCATCCATTATTTCATCTTTTCATCGTTATTAGTTAGATCCGCGAGCCGCACCGAAGAGAGACCCATCAAGCTATACTGCGGTTTGGAGATGGCAAAAACCAATCGTTTCCATGTTTTCTCATGCATAGAAGAACATAGTAGATGCTACTATGGTGCACCAGATCTAAACCTATTATGGTGGTGATAACCTTCGACTGTCAACGCTGTTTTCATCAGCACTGTTTCTCGATGTATCGAACTGGCTAACGGTGGTCATTACAACGCTGCTATCCTACGCTCCAAGGTGGCAGATTCTAAACGAAGGCTTCTGCAACCGCTGCTGGTATTAGAAAAACGTCGAGATTACCGATGGCTTGAAAAGCTGCTGGCGTTCGGCATGTAGACTTGAAACGAAGGTATTCACGGAAATCATTTCTCTCCTTTTGTGCTACAAGTTATTTACATAAATAAAACCTCCCGCGAAGTTCAGCCACAGTTCTCTGTGACTAATTATTTGACCCTCAAAACATCACCTACTTCTACTTAAAATCCATAAATGTCAGTAACAAAACAACAAATGCATTCTTTCTTCTTAGACTCTGAAGCTTTGTTGCAAGAACTCGCATAAAGATTTACATCAAACAGCATTGTTCCACTGAATACAAAAAGAAAAAGTCAAATGAAAGAATTCAAATGCTGAAAAAAAAATGTACGGATTGTATCTTACAAAGGGGGTATATTTACAGGACTTGTCACAAAGAAGGGTCAGAACAAGAGAGGAAAAAAAGTAAGGAAAAGCATATGATACCATTTACTAAATCCTCATTCCATTTCCAACGAAAGGAAAAAGATCATATCATATCAGGAGGTCCACCATCGATGCCCACCTTACCCGTCTCATCCATCACAGCACGGACATGACTAACTCTAACTCCAGCTTCCTTACACGCTCTCACCTCTTGCCCTATCAACCCAAGCGTATCTTTAGGAATCCATACAATCCTCTGTGGACGCGAGGCAGCAGGATGAGCGAACCCGTAGGATTCTTCCTCTTCTTGTGCAGCGATATCCGAAGCCTTGTGGGCTCGTTCAGTGAGCTTTTCACTCTCAGAAGATACAGAAAGCCGGCTGGATTCGTCGACAGCAGATGGGTATGCACGGGCCTTTCCAGATGGTTCTACGCTGGGAGAGTTGTAGGTCCTATCTTGCAAGCTCAATGGTAGAGCTCTGAGGAGTGGCCCATACGAGTTATTGAGGATAGCATGGAAGCCGGCCTAAAAATGCACCCAAGTGATGTCAACGCTTCCTATCCAAATTTTCCATAGACATTGGAGAGACAACTTACAGTGATCACAATCAATACCACCATCAACACCCCCTCAGGAATCGAACTATGTTGGTCATTGTTGTCCGTCGCCAAAAAGAATAACGCACACAAACAGATCTGTTGTACATACAATCCCACAAACACATGCTGGATCGCCTTGGGGTAGAATAATCCTCCTGTATCCTTCGTAGCGGGTTGCTGGTATACATACAAGAAAAGATATTTGTAAAGTTGATAGAACATGAAGAAGGTGGCACAGGCGAAGCCGTTCATGATAGGGGCGATGATCGAGTAGCCAAGAGCTGCAATAATAGCCAAAAAAAAAAGATTCAGTCAATTCTTTGTTCATTCATTCAACTGAAAAGACCGTACTGATGACAACCAAGAGGGTGATCCCAGGGAACGTCGTTCCCCATGCAACGCTGCTTGTACCATACTTGATACCCCAGATCGACCGCGGTGTAGACCCGAGAAGGAACAACTTGACATAATAGATAATCAACCGTACAATTTGTAAAAATCCGCCTGCTACACCAGCAAGACCTTGCAAAAGGATATATCTATACAAAAGCAAACAACGATCATGAGTATTTTGAATGGCGCATGCTGGACTTCGCAGACATACGTCAAAAAGAAAGTTGAAGCTTGTGGTAGACCGTGTGCCAAGATTGACGGAATTGAGGTTGGATTGTTCAATAAAGAATCCAACGAGGATATTATTCCAGACGAAAGAGTCACAACCAAGAATGAATGCTAAAAAAAAAAAAAGGTCGGTGACGCCCGATCAAAGACGAGATGACCACTTACGAAAACTTGAAATATGAAGAAGCGCGTCATTAACGACAGCTCCAAGCCGGTGTATTTGGGTATACCCTCGAAGCGTGCGAAAAGACGGAGCACGATAGGTAGCAGCATCATGAGCACTGCGAGCAACACAGGCGGTAAAATACCCTATAGCAACCCTGATATTAAGAACATTCCCTCAAGCTGAGGTTTGACAAGGAGGCATACCGAGATGATACCAACAACCGGTTTCGGGAGCTTGCATATCCATGCAAGGAAGACTGCGGTCTTGCAAACGGTGAAGATGTTTGAGATGACACCGACAAACGCGACTATTGAGGAATGACATCAGGAATCGTCACAACAAAAAATCACGATGGAGGAGTCCAAGGACCCAAGCCGATACTTACCGGGGAACGACCAGAAAATGATCAAGGCAGCGGTGGCCGCGTAGCTGATGGCTATACGTATCTGTAAAGAATATCGTAAGCCCAAAGTCAAAAGATAATTAATGCCAGGAAAGGGGGTGAGGTGTATATATTCATCCCACGTCTTCAAATTCTGGAAGCAACGGCAAAAAAGCGGAAGAGCAAAAGAACGGTCAGAATGTTACCTTTTGCTCATAAGGATTCATTCCAAGGTTTGCCCAGATAACATCATCCGGCGCCACTTCTACGTAACGATTACCTATAGCAATAAAAAGGAGCAAAAAGATTAGTATCCGTAGCGCAAACCTCGGGAAAAAAAGAATACTCAACTCATCCTATAAGGCTCGTGATGCGCTAATACTTGCACAGCCAAATGAGCCGCAATCTGTCTGTCAAACGTTATGAAAGCGCTGTTCATGGGCGGGTATTCTCCAGTCTTTCCTCCAACTACCCTAGCTTTCAACACTTCCGCAGTCGTCGTCGCTCCACTAACAGCACCTTGGGCAATACCAGTCACAACTCTTTTGAGATCCGGCGAACTCGTGTCCAAACGTGGGTTCCCTTCAACATCCGCAGCCGAAATTACCAGGTTGTCAGTCGAAGGGCCAAGAGAAGGTAGGACCGGCCCATGTTCATCGTCTCCACGTATTTTCTCTCGGCCTTCCTCCAGAAGTTTTGTGCAAATCACGATTTCCTCACGTGCCCAGTTGATGGTGTCCACTTTCTTTCCGGTAAAGGGGAGGAAGCCAAGTCTGTGTGTTGGTCTTTCGGCTTCAGGAACATCGAAAGACTCTTGGTTAGAGGCTTCGACATCAGTTGCCTGCTGGACGGCTTTCAGTCGTAGTTTAGCGGCGATGCGGAGAAGTTCAGTCTCTGCTGACTCGAGTTTGGCGCATGCGGCAAGCCGTCGGTCATAGATGTCTGGCAGCTCTTTCAGATCCCTAAAGTATAGATCGAATAAATAAATTGAGACAATATGGAAAGATACAAAACACGTACCGGTTGATCCAAATTTTCTTCACTCCGCCAGGAAGTGAATTGAAGAGCTTGAAGAGGGCATCTTGAGTCAGATATTTCGAGGGAATTCCTGTGACGAGGATAGTGTTCGCCTGCACAGATTTCGAGTGTGTACCTTCAATCAAGTGTTGTTGGCGTGTGATAATAAAATGACGCATTTCATTTTTTATATTATAGAAGATCCAGACTAGGCATTGTAAATATAAATGCGAGGGCAATAACATAACAAAGTGATAAAACTCACATGTAAAAATATAGACAAGAATCAAATGAGCGACATGGCGCACTTGGTTGGTTGTGGCAATGTTTCCGAACGTGAATAGGTCCAAACCGGAGTTTCCGGGGTAACTTGTTTTCACGGAGTCGACGGGCAAGAGGACCGCCCAGGAGATAAACCAGATAGGAAGGAATGTGAAGGTCATAACTCGAAGGAAGCGAACAAAGAAGTACGCGTCAAGACCGTTGGCTGATATGATGGCGCGGTAGTCTGCACGGAACACAGAAAGTGGCCATGCGAACATAGAAGGGGATAGAGGCTTTATCCGTGCTCTGTGAAGGGAAGATGAGAGATGTATCTGAGGTCAATTTCATCATGCGTACTCAGGTCGGGGAACATAAGTGCGCGGTTCGTATATGGCTTTGAAGTAAGGCCTTATGAGAGTGAAAACAGCCAATTCGGCCGCAAAGATGGCCAAGTTGAAGACGATGGCTGTCACAAAGGTGGCAGTCGAGGCCGTCTTCGCAGAACTTATGTCCGACCTATAGACCAGTCAATCTTTATGAAGAAAAGGGGAAGAAAGGAACATACATGGTGGTTTGAGAGACAGGAGGATGGAAGTTGGTATGTATTTAAATTGAGGTTAATTTATTTTGAATGTGCCTAATGGGGTTAATGTTGACGGTATACCGTCACATTTGCCCACAGGTTGCTCCATCGTGTAGGCATTCCTGGCAACTCGAGCTCCATGCTCCACTCCCCCAACGATTGGGCATAGATAGTATCCAACCATTATAATGCTTGTGCTTGTACCTCCAGAGAGTTTCAATTTGTTATCGAACGAGCGAATTTTTAAATAGCGTGGCTAGAATGACACTTAGATCCGCGCTAGCACCGGCACCATTTCTCCTTTCAAGAGATTAGAACTCATGACTGCTTTAATGAATGTCTTGTTTAATAATAACCGACCTTGAGGCTTGTCCCTAGCTTGTGCCACCGTCTTAAACTAGTCGTGAAATGGTAGGTATAGCGTACATTCGCAGATTCTCGATAGATAGAAGAGGGCATTTCATAATGGCTGGATAAGGTATGATCTTAGTGATCTAATGATGATCGAGGCCAAACAAAATAACGATAATTCAACAAAATTCACACCTTTTCACCAGCTTTCACTTACCTGAAAATGAAATCCTTCATGCAATAATATAATAAAATGAAATAGGCGCTGGGGAAATTGTCACAAATATAATATCCCGGAGTTAAAAATTGGCCGTGGCATGTTCGTGGGAGATGGCAACTGGTTATATTTACTAGCACCGGTACCGACCCAAACATCGACCATCACCCATCGATGCATCCTTCAATATCTCACTCATTTTCGATGCGTTCGACTCAATATCTTCTTAGTCCAGTAGATACTATGCCAAGTTTTTTTTTGCCACTCGCAACGCACTCTGGTGAGAAATTGCTGGGAACAATATCGTCGTTGTCTTTGAGGGTGTGATCGAAAAGAGGTTATCAAACCAGCTATTACTGAATGTTATTTCGAT
>Ga0193743_1002451_pt1 | contig 13123 bp, 14 predicted proteins | sample L2c2metaG_FD_143038 | JGI IMG/M metagenome (GOLD analysis project Ga0193743, IMG submission 143038) | Soil microbial communities from a riparian zone of the East river system, Colorado, United States - L2c2 | ecosystem: Environmental > Terrestrial > Soil > Riparian zone | place: USA: East River... | reverse complement strand
TCCGGGTGCAGGGGACCCGGGTCGCGGGTCAGCCGCCAGATCAGCACGCCGGTGGCCGCCGACGCCACCACCGCGACCGAAATCAGTACCGCCAGAACCTTCTTCACTCCCGCGCCACTGCCGCCGAGCCGGGGAGAGCGCCCTCCTGCTCGGCGAACACCGGCCGGTTGCCGCCGAAACCGGGGATCAGCGAGTCGCCGTTGTAGCTCACCAACGTCTGGGCCAGACCCAGGATGAGCACGGCGCTGATCGCCGTGAAACCGATCCACAGGTCGGTGTAGATCAGCACCCCCATCGCGCCGCCCGCGACCCAGCCCAGTTGCAGCACGGACTCCGACCGGCCGAACGCCGAAGCGCGCGACTCCTCCGGCAGGTCGTCCTGAAGCGATGCATCGAGTGATGCCTTGGCGACCGCGCTCGCTCCGGACGTGACCAGTGTGGCGAACGCTGCCACCAGCAGGTTGCCGGTAATTGCAGTTGCCAACGCGACGGCGGTCACCGCGATCGTGGCCCGCACCACCAACTGCGCGGGATGCCCGAGTTTCAGCCGGGCGCTGGCGAAGTTGCCCGCGAAGTTGCCGATGGCCGCCGCGGCGCCGATCAGGCCGAGGATGCGCAGTTGTTCCCAACCGCTGGCGTCATGCGACTTGGCCACGAATGCCGGATACAGGAAGAGGAAGCCGGTCATCACCTTGATGGTGCAGTTGCCCCACAACGAGGTGATGATGTTGCGCCCCAGCGGCTGTCGGGTCTTCTCGGACTTCGGGTCGGGCAGCCGGCCGAGATGCTCGGTGGGGCCGTGATAGGTCAGGGTGGCGGGCACCTCGCCCTCGGTGATCTCGACCCATTTCGGAATGCGCATCGACAGCACCGCGCCGCCCACCGTCGCGGCGACGACCACGTACAGCGCGCCGGGCAGATGGAACATGTTGAACGTGTACTCCACTCCCGCGGCGATGGCGCCCCCGAGCATGGTCCCGCCGAGCAAGCCGAACACCGTCAGCCGCGAGTTGACCCGGACCAGGTCGATCGTCGGCGGCAGCACGCGCGGTGTCATGGCGCTGCGCAGCACGCTGAACGACTTCGACAACACCATCATCCCCAGGGCACAGGGGTAGAGCACCCACGACGGGAAGCTGCCTGTTGCAGGGTCGTAGTTGGCGATGAGCACCACCGCCAGCACGGTGCGCGCCACGAACGAGGTGGCCAGTGCCACCCGGCGGCCGTGCTGCAACCGGTCGAGCGCCGGGCCGATCAGCGGGGCGATCACGGCGAACGGCGCGATGGTGATCACGAGGTACAACGCGACCTTGCTCTTGCTCTCGCCGGAAGCGGCGGCGAAGAACAGCGTGTTGGCCAGCGCGACGGCCATCGCGGCGTCGACCGCGAAGTTGGCCATCACTGGCCAGGTCAGCGCGGTCAGCCCGGACTTGTCGGCGCCGTCGGCGGTGGCCGCGCGGTGGACCAGACCGTACATCTTCGAGCCCATTTCGCGGCTGCGTTGCGCCGCGGCCTGGGTGACCGTGATCCGCTGGCCGGCGGCCTGGCCGGCACCGCGCGGCGGGGGGTCGGCGCGCTGCCCCCGGTGCTCGGTGGCCTGCGTCTCGTCCAGTGGTGGTAGCCACCGGTTGGCGCTCGGGCCCTGAGGATTGCGCGGCGCGCGGCGCCGGTAGCCGGCGTCGCCGCTGGGGTAGTTGGCCATGCCGGGGTGCTCGCCGGAGTCGGCAGGTGGCCGCGGGGGATAGTAGCGGGGATCCCTCGGGTCTCCGGCGTTGCCGGGGTCACGACGCGATCCGCTCACGGTTCCGATTCTTCCCCATACCCACCGCAGCCGCCCGTAGGGCGACCGGTGTGGCCTTGCTCATGAGTTGTCAGGCAGTATTGATGCCGATGGACAGCATGATCGAAGCCGCCGAGCAGGACGCCGCGGTCCCCCCGTCGGATGGTCGGGCGGATCTTGCGACGGTATTGACGGCTGCCGTTGACCTGGCTCGCACGGCGATCGTCGAGTTCAGCGGGCCCGACGTCGTCGGCGAGTACCTCGGCGCCGGCTTCGACGATCCGACCGCTGCGACCCATCGCTTCCTCGCCGACATGCCCGGTTATCAGGGCTGGCAGTGGGCGGTGGTGGTGGCGGCCTATCCCGGCGCCGAGCGCGCCACGATCAGCGAAGTGGTCCTGGTGCCTGGGCCGACGGCGCTGCTGGCGCCGCAGTGGGTGCCATGGCAGGAGCGTGTCCAGCCGGGCGACCTGAGCCCCGGTGATCTGCTGTCTCCGGCCACCGACGACCCACGGCTGGTGCCCGGCTACCTGTCGTCGGGTGATCCGGACCTCGACGAACTGGCAGGCGAGCTAGGTTTGGGCCGCCGTCAGGTGCTCAGCGAGTGGGGCCGCATCGAGGCCGCGCAGCGCTGGCAGGACAGCGATTTCGGGCCGGATTCGACGATGGCCCGCTCGACGCGCCGGGTCTGCCGGGACTGCGGCTTCTACCTGCCACTGACCGGATCGCTGGGGACGGCCTTCGGGGTGTGCGCCAACGAGATGTCGGCCGACGGCCGCGTGGTGGCTGACGAGTACGGCTGCGGCGCGCATTCGGAGACGCCGGCGCCGGCAGGGATCGGGTCGCCGGCGTTCGATCCGTACGACGACGGCGTCATCGAGGTCACCGATGTGGTTCAGGTGGCCAGTATCGATGACGTAGTCGACGACGCGACCGACTTGGCTGACGCGGGAGAACCTGCAGAGCCCGTCGAGTCGGTAGAACCCGTCGAGTCGGCAGAACCTGCGGAGCCTGCGGAGTCGGTAGAACCCGTGGAGTCGGTAGAAGTGACCGAACCTGCGGAGTCGGCGCAACCGACCGATCCCGAGGAAGCGCCAGGACCGGCGAACTAATCGGTCTCGGCGGCCGCCTTGATGCGCACCAGCGAGTCGTTCATCCCGTCGACCAGTTCGCGCTCGAAGCTCGGTACGCCGCCGAACAGGGCGCCGACCATGAAATTCGACACCGGCTTCACCCCGTTCTCGGCATGCCGGCTCTCGATGACGCGGGTGCCCGTGTCGGTTGGCTCGAGCTCGTAGCTCCAGATCGTGTTGTTCTCGTTCACGCGGAAGGCCAGCTTCTGCTCCGGGAACACCTCGATGACCTGGCACGTGGTCGGCCAGACCATGAACTTGCGCCGGTTGAGGTTGACGGTCTTCGTGCCCTGGCGCAGCGGGCCGAACGCCTTCATCAGCCGGCACTGAGGACTCCAACGCGGCATGAGGCGGAAGTCGGAGATCAGCGCCTACACCTTCGCGGGCGGCGCATCGATGTCGATCTGCGCCTGCAACAACGGTTCTGCCATTAGCCCTCCGTCGGTCAGTTGAGTCCGGTCTGCGCGCCACGGGAGCCGCGTCGTACGGCGCGACGCTGCCACAGAAAGATCGACGTGCCAAGCACTCCCACACCCAGCCCGGCCACGGTCACCGGTCGCCAGTCGTGCAAGCCGGGCACCGTGAAGGCCACCACGAGGGCGACCAGCCAGCCCGCGGCGATCGCGACGATCACCGGCCAAGGCCGCAGCAGTGCGGCCGGTAGCGGGGGTGGCTCCGGTGATTTGTTGCTGGGCTCGGGTGTCGTAGCTGCCATCGCGGACAAACGTAGCCGATCGGCACGATTGCAGCGTCTGCGAGGAATCTGGCAGGCGTATCGGTACTGTTTTGCACGTGAACGACGCCGACGCCCGCCTGGCCAGCGACTTGTCGCTTGCCGTCGTGCGCTTGGCGCGGCAGTTGCGTTTCCGGCGGCCGGACTCGCCGGTGTCACTGTCCCAGTTGTCGGCGCTCGCCACGCTTGCCAAGGAGGGCCCGATGACACCGGGCGCACTCGCGATCCGCGAACGCGTGCGCCCACCGTCGATGACCCGGGTGATCGCCTCGCTGTGCGAGCTCGGCTTCGTCGACCGGGGCCCGCACCCCGACGACGGCCGCCAGGTATTGGTGTCGGTGTCGGCAAAGGGGGCCGACCTCATCGAAGTCGAGCGCCGCGCCAGCCGGGAATGGCTGCAGCAGCGGCTGGCCGAACTCGAGCCAGAACAGCGCAAGACGCTGCTGGTAGCGGCCGATTTGATGCTGGCCATCGTCGACGAAAGCGCGTGAGCGCTCGGCGGGCGGGAGCGAAGCGACCGGGGAATTGGCACAGCTGATCGTGGTCGACGGTCCCGCCGATCCGCGGCTCGACGACTTCCGAGATCTCAACAGCATCGATCGCAGGCCCGACCTGCCCACCGGCAAGGGCCTGGTGATCGCCGAGGGCGTGCTGGTGGTGCAGCGCATGCTGGCCTCGCGGTTCATCGCCCGCGCGTTCCTCGGGACTGAGCGCAGGCTCGGCGAGCTGACCGCCGATCTGCATCGCACCGACGCTCCGTTCTACATTGCGAGCCCCGAGGTGATGGCCGACGTCGTCGGCTTCCACCTCAACCGAGGAGTGCTGGCGGCCGCGCCGCGTCCACCGGAGTTGTCGGTGGCCGAGGTACTCGAGCACGCCAGCACGGTCGCGGTCCTCGAGGGCGTGAACGACCACGAGAACCTCGGCTCCATCTTCCGCAACGCCGCGGGCCTCGACGTCGACGCGGTGGTGTTCGGCAGCGGTTGCGCTGACCCGCTGTACCGGCGTGCCGTCCGGGTTTCGATGGGGCACGCGCTGCTGGTGCCCTATGCCTGGGCGTCAGACTGGCCGGGTGATCTGGAACTGCTGCGCGACAAGGACTTCCGGCTGTTAGCCATGACGCCCGATCCGGCCGCGAGTTCGTTGGCCGAGGCGATGTCCGCGCTGGCCGATCAGCGGGTGGCCATCCTCGTCGGCGCCGAGGGGCCGGGCCTGACCGAGCGGGCGATGCGGGCCTCCGACGTCCGGGTTCGGATTCCGATGTCGCGGGGCACCGACTCGCTGAACGTCGCGACGGCCGCCGCCCTGACGTTCTATGAACGGGCTAGGGTGGCGCCGTGACCGACGAGGCGACTCCGTGGGGGACCGGGCTGACGGTGGCCGCCTTCGTCGCGGCGGTGACCGCTGCGGCGATCATCGTGCTGAGTCTTGGCCTCACCCGGGTGCATCCGCTGTTGGCGGTCGGGCTCAACCTGGTTGCCGTCGGTGGGCTGGCCCCGACGGTCTGGGGTTGGCGCTCGCGACCCGTGTGGCGGTGGTTCGTGCTGGGCAGCGGGATCGGCGTGGCCGGGGGATGGCTGACGCTGCTCGGGTTGGCGCTTGGCGCGTAACGCCATTCGCGACCGTCAGGTCAGCCGCGCCGACGTGTAGGAGGCGTTGAACAACCCGGTCATGGCTTCGTCCGGATGGAAGGTGAGTCCGTTCGCCACGAACTCGTCCTCAACCGTCACCGTCGAGGTGCGCCAGCCGCGCAGCTGGAGATACTCGACGACGCTGTTGCGCTCACCCAGATAGGCCAGCTCCGCAGGGTCAGCGAGATCGAATCCCTTCGCTCGCTGGCTGGCGCTGATCGCGCGGACCCGCTCGTTGGTCACCGCCAGCATGTCCGGCTGCCAATCGGTGGCGATGCGGCTGCCCGGCCCAGAAAGTCGGGTGATCTCGTCGAACAGCCGGTCCTGCGCGTCCGGCGGCAGATAGCCCAGCAGTCCCTCGGCGATCCACGCCGTGGGCACCTTGGTGTCGAACCCGGCCAGCAGCAGTTCCCGTGTCCAGTTGCGGCGCAGGTCGATGCCGATGGAGTGCAGCGTGGCCGCCGGGGTGACGCCGAGGTCGGCCAAGGTGCGCTCCTTGAACTCGATCACCTGCGGCTGGTCCACCTCGAACACCGTCGTTCCCGACGGCCACCGAAGGCGGTACGGCCGGGCGTCGAGGCCGGAGGCCAGAATGACGGCCTGACGCATTCCGGCGTCGGTCGCCGAGGTGAAGAAGTCGTCGAAGTACTTGGTCCGGATCGCCATGCCGTCGGCGAGGTGCTGCGGGTCAAGGAGCACGCCGTCCTCGTCCTGTTCGATCTGCCCATGAGCCATCTTGGTGAAGTACTCGACGCCGACGGCGCGCACCAGGGGTTCGGCGAACATGTCTTCGATCAGCGGGTTCGGGCCCAGTGAGGCGAGTGCGCGGGAGGCGGCCACGCCGGTCGCGGTCGCCCCAACGCTGGAGGCCAGATCCCACGTGTCGTCATCGGTACGAGGCATGAAATTTACGTCCTTAGCTGCGGAATCATAGATATTAGTTAGTCAACTTAATCAATGATGCCACAGCAGGCGACCACGCGCAGATGGGTGTGATTCGGTGAAGGAGCTAGACGCCGGTCACGGCTGGCTGGCGGAGCGGACGCCCAGCAGGACGTCCTCCCAGCCGGGCACCTCGGGCTTGCGCTTGCGGGCGCGCGTCGGCTTCGGTGCCGGCGGGGGTTCTGGCGCGACGACGGGCTCGGGAGCGGCGGGGACCGGGGGTGCGGTGAAGTCGAGCTCGGGCACGGGCGCCACCGACCGCAGCGGTGGACGGGCGAAGTGGGGGTCGATGAGCTCGGCCGCGGCATCGTCGAACGAGGTGGCCGTGCCGCCGTGCGCGCCCGGCGTGAAGCGGAAGTGTGCGACGTTGTCGGACCTTCCCGCCTTCCATGCCAGCTGCACCGTCCACCGGCCGTCCTCGTTGCGCCAGGCATCCCACGTGGTGGCTTCGGGATCCAGGCCGCGGGACACCAGTGCGGTGGTGACCGTCTCCAGCAGCGTCATGACGGTGGGCCCGTCGACCAGCACCGGGTGGGCGGCGGTGGCCAGCTCCGCCGCGCGGGAGCGTTCCAGCAACACGGGGTGGGCAAATCGTTCTATTCGGCTGAGGCTCTCCCCGGCCGCTGACGCGACCTGCTCAACGGATGCACCCGCGCGGATTCTGGCTTGAATGTCCTTGGGACGCAGCACGGTTGGAACCTCGGCCTCGATCTTAGATGGAGTGAAACTGGCATTGTCGCCGTGCAATGCAGCCTGCAATCGGTCGTCGGGAGTCAGCACGAATTTGTCGCTGGAGTCGGCCGTCTCGCAGATGATGCGTTTGCCGTCGACGTCCAGTCCGACGACTTTGAGTTCGCGCATACCGACCTCCTAGGGGCCGCCCAACCAAGCGTGGGTTAACGCGTCACCCTACTGCGTTATCGACTCGTAACCGCGCTGACACGCGGGTGTACTCAGAGGCGCTCGACCACCCAGTCGACGCATGTGGTCAGCGCGCTCACGTCGTCCGGGTCGACGGCGGGGAACATCGCCACCCGCAGCTGGTTGCGGCCGAGTTTGCGGTAGGGCTCGGTGTCGACGATGCCGTTGACCCGCAGCTGCTTGGCCACCGCGGCGGCGTCGACCTCATCGGAGAAGTCGACGGTGCCGACCACCTGTGACCGCAGCGCCGGATCGGAGACGAACGGCGTGGTGTACGTCGCCGCCTCGGCCCACGAATACAGCCGCTGCGACGAATCGGCGGTCCGCTTGACGGCCCAGTCCAGTCCGCCGTTGCCCAGCAACCAGTCGAGCTGCTCGGCGAGCATGACCAGGGTGCCGATGGCAGGGGTGTTGTAGGTCTGGTTCTTCAGGCTGTTGTCGATCGCGATCGGCAGCGACAGGAAGTCGGGGACCCAGCGGCCGGACGCGGCGATGGCCTCGACGCGCGCCAGGGCCGCGGGGCTCGCGATCGCCAGCCACAGCCCGCCGTCGGAGGCGAAGTTCTTCTGCGGTGCGAAGTAGTAGACGTCGGTGTCGGCGATGTCCACCGGGAGCCCGCCCGCGGCCGACGTCGCGTCGATGACCACCAGTGCATCGCCGGCCGGTCGCTGCACGGGCACCGCGACGCCGGTCGACGTCTCGTTGTGCGCCCAGGCGACCACGTCGACCGACGGATCGGACTGCGGCTCCGGCGCGCTACCGGGATCGGCCTTCACGATGATCGGATCACCGACGAACGGGTTGGCGGCCACCGCCGAGGCGAACTTGGCGCTGAACTCGCCGTAGGTGAGGTGCAGCGAGCGCTTGTCGATGAGGCCGAACGCCGCGGCGTCCCAGAACGCGGTCGAGCCGCCGTTGCCGAGGATGACCTCATAGCCGTCGGGCAGCGAGAACAGCTGCTGGACACCGTCGCGGACCCGGCCGACGAGGTTCTTCACCGGCGCCTGCCGATGCGAGGTGCCGAAGAGGTGGCCCGCCGCGGCCAGGGCCTGCAGTTGCTCGGGTCGCACCTTCGACGGCCCGGAGCCGAAACGGCCATCCTTGGGCTTGAGGTCGGCGGGAATCGTGAGTTCGGCCATGCGGTCAAGAGTAGTGACCGGACTCATGCACTCTCTGGGGGGAGGGTGGGCGGAAAATACCGGAAACGTGGGTAAACACCTGATACATCGACTCCGCTGTGTCCATACTGTGATCTGTCGGGGACTGAGCCTATGGGGGCTGATGATCAGTCGCGGGAAGACTTCGACGTTGATACCGGTCTGTGCAGCGGCGGTGGCGGCCTTCGGTTCGGTGCTCGCCGCGGTGCCGGCCCAGGCCGACGGTGACCAGGGCGGCGCGGTGCTGAGCGAGATCAACGCCACGCGCGCGGCGAACGGCTGTGGCCCCGTCGCGGCCAATCCGCAGCTGACGGCGTCCGCAGCGCGGCAAGCCAACGACATGCTCGCGAACGGAGTGCAGGGCCACACCGGTTCGGACGGCTCCTCCCTCGTCCAGCGTGTCACGGATGCCGGCTATACGTCGTACGCCGATCTCGGCGAGGTCGTCTTCTGGGGCACCGGCTCCTTAGGCAACCCGGCTACCGCGGTCACCTGGTGGATGAACAGCCCGGGTCACCGCGCGATCATCACGGACTGCGGACTGACCGAGGCGGGGTTCTCGGCGGTCAGCAACGGCAACAAGATGACCGCGGCGGGCGACTTCGGGACGAGGTAGCCCCAGCGAAGAGACTCCCGCTCGTCGTTAGTTGGTCAAGATGCGGGCACCATCGCGCGTGATGGCGACCGTGTGCTCGCTGTGCGCGGCCCTGGCGCCGGTGGCCGTCCGCAGCGTCCAGCCATCCGAGTCGTGCACGTAGTCGTCGGTGCCGTCGGCGATCAGCATCGGTTCGATGGCGATCACCAGACCCGGGCGCAGTGTCATGCCCTTGCCGGGGCGACCCTCGTTGGGCACGTGTGGGTCCTCGTGCATGGTGCGCCCGATGCCGTGGCCGCCGTGGTCCGCGAGCATGCCGTAGCCGGCTCCGCGTGCCACCTTTCCGATGGCATACCCGACGTCGCCGAGCGTGTTGCCCGGCCGGACCGCGGCGATCCCGGCCGCCAGCGCCGCGTCGGTGGCTGCGATCAGTGCGGCGTCCTGCGGGCGGGGTGTGCCGACAATGAAGCTGCGGGCGGCGTCTCCGCACCAGCCCCGCAGAGTGGCGCCGAAGTCCACCGACACAAGGTCGCCGTCGGCCAGCACCTCACCGTTCGGGACGCCGTGGACGACGGCGTCGTTGACGCTGGTGCAGAGCACCGCCGGGAACGGCGACGGCGCCCACGACGGGTGGTAGTTGAGGAACGGCGAACCGGCTCCGTGTCGGGCGAGCACATCGGCAGCAACCTTGTCGAGGTCGGCGGTGGTGCGTCCGGGCCTGGCGTGTTCGATGACGGCGCGCAGCGCCTCGGCCACTACGGCACCCGCGGCGGCCATCGCCTCGATCTCGGCTTCGGTCTTCAGCTCGACCATCAGTTGTGACTTACATCACATGTGACGTGTACTACCTGGCTGGGCCACATCTCAGAAACGCCCTGTTCAATTCCTGGGACCTCCGGTACCGTGTTGTACACCAAGCTAGTCAATGTAAACCTCAGGAGAGGGTTCGAATGGCTCGCACGAAGATGATCAGGCGTTGGCGTCGCAACATGGACGTGATTGACGATGCCGGGTACGTGGACACGCTCACCACACTGTCCGAGGGGTCGGTGCGGCGCAACTTCAATCCGTACACCGACATCGATTGGGATTCGCCGGAGTTCGCCGTCGTCGACAACGATCCGCGGTGGATCCTTCCGGGCACCGACCCGCTGGGTCGCCATCCCTGGTATCAGGCACAACCGGTCGAGCGTCAGATCGAGATCGGCATGTGGCGTCAGGCCAATGTCGCCAAGGTCGGCCTGCACTTCGAGTCGATTCTGATCCGCGGCCTGATGGAGTACGCGTTCTGGACGCCCAACGGCTCGCCGGAGTACCGGTACTGCCTGCACGAGGCGGTCGAAGAGTGCAACCACACCATGATGTTTCAGGAGATGGTCAACCGCATCGGTGCCGACGTGCCGGGCATGCCGCGCCTGCTCAAGTGGGTCCAGCCGTTGATCCCGCTGGTCGCCGGTCCGCTGCCGATCCCGTTCTGGTTCGGCATTCTCGCAGGCGAGGAGCCCATCGACCACACCCAGAAGAACGTGCTGCGCGAGGGCAAGTCGCTACACCCGATCATGGAGCGGGTGATGGCCATCCACGTCGCGGAGGAGGCCCGGCACATCTCGTTCGCGCACGAGTACCTGCGCAAGCGGATTCCCCACCTGCCGCGGCGCAAGCGGTTCGTGTTGTCGATCTATGTCCCGCTGACGATGCGGATCCTGTGTTCGGCCATCATCGTGCCGCCGCGGGCGTTCTGGAAGGAATTCGACATCCCGCGCTCGGTGCGCAAGGAGATCTTCTTCAAGTCGCCGGAGTCCCGGCAGATGCTGCGCGACATGTTCGGCGACGTCCGGATGCTCTGCCACGACACCGGTCTGATCAACCCGGTCGCCAAGCTGGTCTGGCGGATCTGCAAGATCGACGGCAGGCCCAGCCGATTCCGCAGCGAACCGCAGCGTCAACACGTAATCGCCGCCGCGTAGCGGGGATTGGCCGACTTCATGCCGCACGTCATCACCCAGTCGTGTTGTAGCGACGGGTCCTGCGTCTTCGCCTGCCCGGTGAACTGCATCCACCCGACCCCGGACGAGCCGGGTTTCGCCACGGCGGAGATGCTGTACATCGATCCCGCCGCGTGCGTGGACTGTGGAGCCTGCGTCTCCGCCTGCCCGGTCGGGGCCATCACGACCGTCTCGAAGCTGGCCGAGGCGCAACTGCCGTTCATCGAGCTGAACGCATCGTTCTATCCGGAGCGGCGGGCCGACGAGAAGGTTCCGCCCACCTCGAAGCTGGCGCCGGTGATGGAAGCGCCGGTGATCGGGCCGCGCTCCAGTGGCCCGCTGACCGTGGCCATCGTCGGGTCCGGACCGGCGGCCATGTACGCGGCCGACGAACTGCTCTCCCAGCGGGGGGTACGGGTCAACGTCTTCGAGAAGTTGCCCACCCCCTACGGCCTGGTCCGCGCCGGCGTCGCGCCCGATCATCAGAGCACCAAGCGCGTGACCCGGCTGTTCGACAGGATGACGCGGCTGCCCGGGTTTTCGTTCTATCTCAACGTCGAGGTCGGTCGGCACGTCAGCCACGCCGAACTGCTGGCGCACCACCATGCGGTGCTCTACGCCGTCGGTGCGCCGAATGACCGTCGGCTCGACGTCGAGGGCTTCGGGTTGCCCGGCAGCGGCACGGCCACCGAGCTGGTGGCCTGGATCAACGGCCACCCCGACTTCACCGATCTGCCCGTTGATCTGAGCCACGAACGCGTGGTCGTCATCGGCAACGGCAACGTCGCCCTCGACGTGGCACGCATCCTCACCAGCGACCCGGACGACCTCGCCCGCACCGACATCGCCGACCATGCCCTGGCCGCGTTGCGCGGATCGCGCGTGCGGGAGGTCGTGATCGCGGCGCGGCGTGGCCCGGCCCAGTCGGCGTTCACGCTGCCGGAGTTGATCGGCCTGACCTCGACGTGTGACGTGGTGCTCGACGCGGCCGACCACGAACTCGTTCAGCGCGACCTCGCGGAAGAATCGTGTTCCCCAACGGCACTGACCCGCAACAAACTCGAGATCCTCGCCAAGCTCGGCGACGCTCGGCAGATGTGGGACGCGCCCGGCGCCCGGCCCCGGATCCGGCTGGCCTACCGCATGACTCCGGAGCGTCTGCTCGGCGCGGATCGAGTGGCGGGCGTGGCGTTCACCGCTACCGGCACCGACCAGACCCGCACCCTGGAGGCCGGCTTGGTGCTGACGTCGATCGGCTACCGCGGCAAGCCCATTCGCGACCTGCCGTTCGACGACGACGCCTGTGTGGTGCCCAACGACGGTGGCCGCGTGGTCGACCCCACGTCGGGCGCACCGGTGCGCGGCGCTTACGTCGCAGGCTGGATCAAACGCGGACCGACCGGCTTCATCGGCACCAACAAGTCGTGCGCCGCGCAGACCGTGCACGAGCTGGTTGCCGACTACAACGATGGTCGGCTCCATGACCCCGTCGCGAGACCGGCGGCGCTGGATCGCCTGGTCCGCGACCGCAGGCCCGAGGTGGTCGACGCCGCCGGGTGGAAGGCGATCGACCACGCGGAGATCTCCCGCGGGGGAGACGAGCGGCCGCGCAACAAGTTCACCGCGGTCGAGGACATGCTCGCCGCTGCGGCCTCCGCGCCCCCGTCGCCGCTGGGGCGTCGATTGCTCGCCGGGTTGCGCCGGTAGCGAGTGGCTCGTCCGTTACCCACCAAGCAGGACCGCGCGTACGAGGTTGGTTAGAACGGTGGCTTGTCGCCGTCAGGCGTCGATGGTGGTGGCGGAGGTGGTCGCCAGTCGGCGGTGATGTGCTCGTCTTCGGGTGGATCGTTCACCCAGGTACACCATGGACTGGCGCTTGGCTCGCCTTTCAGGACGGCGAGGGTCTTGCGCATGTCGTTGCGCCACTTGCGTAGGTCGAGTTCTTGGCGCCGGCCACGATTGACTTCCCGCGTTTCCGCGTTGGGCGCGCGCTGCGCGTTGAGCTTGCGGCGCGCGACCGCGGTGCGTGCCGACTTCTCGCGGCGTCGACTGTGTTTTCGTGGCACCGGTTCGGCGCATGCGGGCCGTAGCTGGGGAAAGAGCTCGGTGCCAGCTGGGGAGTTGCGGTAGATGCGTCCCGTCGGAGACGTCAACACGATGGTGCCGTCGGGAAGCTGCTCGTCCTGCCATCCGAAAGGCCCATTGTGAAATGTCTTGAGCCGATGGTGGTGTCGGCAATAACACTT
>Ga0193743_1002450_pt1 | contig 13128 bp, 10 predicted proteins | sample L2c2metaG_FD_143038 | JGI IMG/M metagenome (GOLD analysis project Ga0193743, IMG submission 143038) | Soil microbial communities from a riparian zone of the East river system, Colorado, United States - L2c2 | ecosystem: Environmental > Terrestrial > Soil > Riparian zone | place: USA: East River... | reverse complement strand
GGCCGAGTGGCGTCCAAGGTCCGCGAGGGCAAGGAGGAGTCCGGGGCCAAGTTCTCCGACTACTTCGAGTTCAGCGAGCCGTTCACCAAGCTCCCGTCGCACCGGATCCTGGCCATGTTCCGCGGCGAGAAGGAAGAGGTGCTCGACCTCGTCCTGGAACCGGAGGAACCACCGGCCGAGGGACCCAGCAGCTTCGAGCGCAGCATCGCGGCCCGGTTCCAGGTGTCCGACCGGGGCCGGCCCGCCGACAAGTGGCTGACCGACACCGTGCGCTGGGCCTGGCGCACCCGCATCCAGGTGCATCTGGGCATCGACGTGCGCGCCCGGCTGTGGCAGGCCGCCGAGGACAGCGCCGTCGACGTGTTCGCCGCCAACCTGCGTGACCTGCTGCTCGCCGCGCCCGCCGGCACCCGCGCCACCATGGGCCTGGACCCCGGCCTGCGCACCGGGGTCAAGGTCGCCATCGTGGACGACACCGGCAAGGCGGTGGCCACCGACACGATCTACCCGCACGAGCCCCGCCGGCAGTGGGACGCCAGCCTCGCGTCGCTGGCCAAGCTCGCCGCCGCGTACAAGGTCGACCTGATCGCCATCGGCAACGGCACCGCGAGCAGGGAGACCGACAAGCTGGCCGCCGAACTGGTGGCCAAGATGCCCGAGCTGAAGCTGACCAAGGTGATGGTCTCCGAGGCCGGCGCGTCGGTGTACTCGGCGTCCGCCTACGCCTCGGCCGAGCTGCCCGAAATGGACGTCTCGCTGCGCGGCGCGGTGTCCATCGCCCGCCGGCTGCAGGACCCGCTGGCCGAGCTGGTCAAGATCGACCCCAAGTCCATCGGCGTGGGCCAGTACCAGCACGACATCTCCGAGCAGAAGCTGTCCCGCTCGCTGGACGCGGTGGTGGAGGACTGCGTGAACGCGGTCGGGGTGGACGTGAACACCGCGTCCGCGCCGCTGCTGCGCCGGGTCTCCGGGATCACCGAGGGCCTGGCCACCAGCATCGTCAGCCACCGCGACGCCAACGGCCCGTTCCGCACCCGCAAGTCACTCGCCGGGGTGCCCCGGCTGGGCCCGAAGGCCTTCGAGCAGTGCGCCGGCTTCCTGCGCATTCCCGGCGGCGACGACCCGCTGGACTCCTCCAGCGTGCACCCCGAGGCCTACCCGGTGGTGCGCCGGATCCTGGCCTCGGTGGGCGCCGAGCTGCCCGCGCTGATCGGTGACGCGAAGACGCTGCGCACGCTGCGCCCCGACCAGTTCACCGACGACACGTTCGGGCTGCCCACGGTCACCGACATCCTCGCCGAGCTGGAGAAACCCGGCCGCGACCCTCGGCCGGCGTTCAAGACCGCCACCTTCGCCGACGGCGTGGAGAAGCTGTCGGACCTGAAGGTCGGCATGGTGCTGGAGGGTGTGGTCACCAACGTGGCCGCGTTCGGCGCATTCGTCGACGTGGGCGTGCATCAGGACGGCCTGGTGCACGTCTCGGCCATGGCCAACCGGTTTGTCTCCGACCCCCGCGAGATCGTCAAGCCCGGCGACATCGTGCGGGTCAAGGTGCGCGAGGTGGACATCCCCCGCAAGCGGATCTCGCTCACCCTGCGGCTGGATGAGGACGCGGCGGCGGAGCGGCGGCGGGGGGACGGCGGCCGACCCGGCGGCGATCGGGCCGGCGGGGATCGGGACGGTGGCCAGCCGCGCGAGGACCGGAACCAGGGCCGGTCGGACGGACGCGGCGGGCGCGGTGGCGGCCGGGACGGACGTGGGGGAGACCGGCGGGGCGGCGCGGACCGCGCGGGCGGCGGCCGGGACGGAGCAGGTCGGGGTGGCGCGGGTCAGAGCGGCGCGGGTCGGGACGGTGCGGGCCGGGGCGGCTCCGGCGGCGGCCGGTCCGGCTCGGACCGGCCGGTCAGCGGCGCGATGGCCGATGCGCTGCGCCGCGCCGGATTCGATCCCGACAAGCGCTGAATGCGCCGTGGTGCCCACCGAGGATGCCGAAATACTTCTCCAGCCCAGCGTGACAATCGGGGCTACACTCGCTACGTAGCGTGTCGCTCGGCGTCACTTTTGGCACAGGGGTTTCATGTGCCGCGCACAGCTCGCGCATAGGTCTTGTTGGTAGCTCGGGCCGGGATCTATCGGCTTAATGAGAGTCCGGGCAAAGCCATTGTTTCCGGCGCGCTGGGTTTGCTTAGCTTCGGCGCCGTCAGATGAATTGTGGTCGGAGGCGGCGGACGGAGCCCTCGGCATGAACCTGCGGGAAACACTCGTGATCGCGCTGCGCAGCCTGCGCGGAAACCGATTGCGTTCCCTCCTCACCACCCTGGGCATCATCATCGGGGTGGCTGCGGTGATCATTCTTGTTGCGCTGGGCAACGGGGTCAGAGCGAACATGGATGCTCAGCTCAGCCGGCTGGCCAACCAGATCACTGTCACCCAGGCCACCGGTACCGTGCCCAGCGGTGGCGCGGCCCGACCGCTGACCGACCAGGACGTGGCGTCACTGCAGAACACGGTTGCGGCGCCGGACATCGTCTCGGTGACACCGAGCATGACCGGCACGGTGTCGCTCACCTCCGGCACGAATAACGAGCGGGCCAGCATGGTTGGCGCTACCTACAACTACCTGGACATCGTCGCGCGGGACATGGCCGTGGGTAACTGGTTCAGCCAGCAGGAGGTGCAGGGCAACGAGAAGCTGGTGGTGCTCGGCCAGCAGGCCATCAGCCTCCTGTGGGGTCCGGAGACGAACATGGGCGAGATACTGGGCAAGGATGTCCGGCTCAACCGCACCACGTTCAAAATCATCGGTGTGCTCGCCTCCGACGGGCAGAACGACAACGTGGCAATCGTGCCCTTCGGCGCGGCCCGGTCGTACCTGGTGGGCAACGCGAACCAGGTCAACCAGATCATTGTGAAGTCGACCAGCGCGTCCACGGTCGGCATCGCGCAGAATCAGTTGACCCAAATTCTGGACGCCCGGCATTTCATCCGAACCCCGTCCGAACGTGATTACAACGTCCGCGCCTTTCAGAATCTGATTGAGCAGCGCACCCAGTTCATTTCATTCCTGACCTTGTTCACCGCCGCCGTGGCGGCGATCTCACTGATCGTCGGCGGCATCGGGGTAGCCAACATCATGCTGGTATCGGTGACCGAACGGACCCGGGAGATCGGGATCCGCAAGGCGATCGGCGCACGCAGGAGCGCCATCCTCAAACAATTCTTGATCGAGGCGGTCGCGCTCACCGGTCTCGGTGGGTTGATCGGCGTGATCATCGGCGTGGGGACGGCCGTCGGCGGTGGAGTTCTGCTGCCCAGATTCGTACCGTCCTTCCCCACCCCGGTTCTCACTTTCACTCCGGTGGTGGTCGCCTTCGGGGTGAGCTTGGCGATCGGGCTCATCGCCGGCGGTTACCCGGCACACCGAGCGGCCGGGCTGCGGCCCATCGAGGCACTGCGTTTCGAGTAGCCGCCTCGGGTGGCCGCGTTTCGAATAGCCGCCGAGGGCTTCAGTTAGGGTGATCGAGTGGACGTGGAGGTCACTCGGCTGCCTGGGGTCGGGATCAAGCAGGAGTTCACCACGGCGACCGGGCGCCGGCTGGGTGTGCTCACCTACCGGGACGGGCACCGTGAGCTGCTGGTCTCCGATCTGACCGACCCGGACGCGTGCAGCGCGACGGTGCCGATGACGGAGCCTGAGTGCGTCGCGCTGGGCACCCTGCTCGGCGCACCCAACCTGGTTGCCCAGTTGCGTGGCGAACACGCCGAGGTGCCCGGGGTGGGCACCGCGCAGCTGCCGGTCACGCAGGGCTCCCCGTATGCGGGCCGCACGCTGGGCGACACCGCGATGCGCACCCGCACCGGCGCTTCGGTGGTGGCCGTGGTGCGCGCCGGCTCGGTGCACGCCTCTCCCCGGCCAGATTTCCGCTTCGAGGCCGGTGACCTCGTGGTGGTGGTGGGCACCCCGGACGGTCGCCGGCACGCCGCGGCGATTCTCGAACAGGGCTGATCGCGTCCCGTGGGGCACACCGCCACGGCGCTGATCGAGCTCGGAGCTCTGTTCTTCGGGCTGGGTGTGCTGGGCCGGTTGGCCTCGCGGATCGGGGTCTCGCCGGTGCCGCTGTACCTGCTGGGCGGGCTGGCTTTCGGCACCGGCGGGCTGCTCCCGCTCGACGGCATCGCTTCGTTCGCCAATCTCGCCTCCGAGGTCGGCGTGGTGCTGCTGCTGTTGCTGCTCGGACTGGAGTACACCGCCTCCGACCTGGTGTCCGGGTTGCGCCGGTCCTGGCTGGCCGGCGTGGTGGACATGCTGCTCAACGCGCTGCCGGGGGCGGTCGCCGCGCTGCTGCTCGGCTGGGGTCCGCTGGGCGCGCTGGCCATGGCCGGGGTGACCTGGGTGTCTTCCTCCGGGATCATCGCCAAGGTGCTCGGCGACCTCGGTCGGCTGGGCAACCGGGAGACCCCGGCGGTGCTGTCCGTGCTGGTGATGGAAGACCTGGCGATGGCGCTGTACCTGCCGATCACCACCGCCGCGCTGGCCGGGCTGGGCCTGTGGGCCGGGCTGCGCACCGTCGGGGTGGCGTTGGCGCTGCTCGCGGTGGTGCTGCTGGTGGCGCTGCGTTACGGGCGGTTCGTCTCGCTGCTCGTGGAGTCACCCAGCTCCGAGGTGTTCCTGCTGCGGCTGCTCGGGGTGGCGCTACTGGTCGCTGGGCTGGCCTCGGAGCTGCAGGTGTCCGCCGGGGTGGGCGCGTTCCTGCTGGGCATCGCCATCTCCGACGAGACCGCCGAGAACGCCACCCGGGTGCTCGCCCCGCTGCGTGACCTGTTCGCGGCCATGTTTTTCGTGGTGTTCGGGTTCAACACAGACCCCAGGGAAATCCCCGCCGTGCTGCCGGCCGCGGTGGCGCTCGCGGTAATCACCACATTGACCAAGATCGCCACCGGGTGGTTCGCCGCGCGGCACGCCACGGTGAGCCCGGTCGGGCGGCTGCGCGCCGGGGCCGCGCTGGTGGCCAGGGGTGAGTTCTCCATCGTGATCGCCGGGCTGGCGCTCACCTCGGGCACGCTGAACCCCGGTCTGGCCCCGCTGGCCACCGCCTACGTGCTGATCATGGCAGTGGTCGGCCCGGTGCTGGCCAGGGTGATGGACCCGCTGGCCCGTGCCCTGTTCCGGCGGCGGGCGGCGTCCGGCTCTGGGCCTTGAGCGCTGGGAGCGCCACAAGACTCAGGTCGCTGTGATCGGGAGCATGACGTCCAGCTCCGTTCCGTTCCCGGCCGAACTCTCGATCGACATCGATCCGTCGAGCGCCTCGACCCGGTCCTTGAGCCCGAGGAGACCGGACCCTCGGGACAGGTCCACCCCGCCGTCGCCGTCATCGCGGACCCGCACCCGCAGCACAGCGCCGCGCTCGGCTTCGCCGGTAAACACCTCGACCTGGACTGCCGAGGCGTGGGCGTGCTTGGCCGCGTTGGTCAGCGCCTCTGAGACCACGTAGTAGGCGGCGATCTCGGCCTGCGCGGGCAGCCGCCGCTCGACCCGGACATCCAGCTCCACCGCGACGACCGAACGGCGGGCCAGCGTGCCGAGCGCCACGCGCAGCCCACCCTTGGCCAGGACCGAGGGGTGGATACCGCGAGCCAGCTCACGCACCTCGTCGATCGTCTCGGTCAGCTCGGCGGCCACCTCGCCCAGCTGTGCCTTGAGCTCCTCGGACCCGGGTGGCGGCGCCATGCCGCGCAGCTGCAGAGCCAGCGACACCAGCCGCTGCTGGACGCCGTCGTGCAGATCGCGCTCGATACGCCGCCGGGCGGTGTCGGCGGCGGCCACGATTCGCGCCCGGGACGCGGCCAGCGCGGCCTGCGCCTCGGCGTTGGCCAGAGCGGTAGCCACCAGCTCGGTGAACCCGGCCAGCCGGGCCTCGGTGTCCGCCGGGGGCGGTTCCTCCCCAGTGGACGCGACATTGACGATGCCCCACGGCCGCCCGTCGACGCTGATGGGCACACCCACCGCCGAGCGCATGCCGATCGCCCGACCGAGGTCGGCGGCCGGGCCCGTGGCGGTGGTGTAGTCGTCGATACGCGCCGGACGGCCCGTCTGGAACACCAGGGTGTGCAGGGATCGCCCGCCGAGCGGCACGCGCCTGCCGACAGCGAGGGGCAGGGCGCCGGTGCTGCTCCACATACCGATGATCGTGCCCGCACCGTCCGGGTCGTACCGGGACAGAAGCGCGATGTCGGCGCAGAGCACCCGTCCGACCGAGGCGGTGACCTCGGCGAACACCTCCTCCGGTGGCACCGCACGAGCCACCAGGGTGGCCACTCGGCGCAGCGCGGCCTGCTCGTCCGCGTAGCCCCGCAGCTCCACCCGCGCCTGCGCGTTGGCGATCGCGGTGGCGACCAGCTCGGTGAACCCGGCCAACCGGTCCTCGGTACCCGCCGGCAGCGGCTGCGTGTCGCCGGTCGCGATGACCATGGCGCCCCACAGCCGACCGTCGACCTTGATCGGCACCCCGACCATGGCGCGAATGCCGAACCTGCGATCGACGCCGCTACAGGGGCCGGAGGCGGCGCCATAGTCGTCGATCCGTGCCGGCCGGCCCGCCTCGAGCACCAGAGTATGTATGCCGCCACCGAGCGGGATCCTGGTACCCACCGGAGCCGGCACAGCGCCGCCCATCCGGCTCCACGCCCCGACCGCGGTGGCCGCCCGGTCCGGGTCGTATCGGCTCAGGAGCGTGTAGTCGACGCTGAGCAGCCGCCCAACCTCCTCGGTGACCGAGGCGAACACCTGCTCCGGCGCCGCCGCGCGGGCCACCAGAGTCGCGACCCGCCGCAGCGCGGCCTGCTCTTCGACGATCCGGTCGCCCACTTGGGTAGCCACCACCATGGTCCCCGCCTCGGCGGATCGGCCGAGCTTAGCAGCGGTCAGTAGTAGATCGGGCCGCGCTGGCCGCCGCCGGTCGGCACCGCGTCCCCGGTGATCGCCACACTGCGCGGTGAGGCGAGGAACGCGACCACCGAGGCCACCTCGGCCGCGGTGACCAGCCGGCCGATGCTGACCCCCTTGGCGATGTCGGCGGCCGCCTGCTCGGCGCTCACCCCGCGCTGCGCGCCGAACGCCGCCAACGTCTCCGGGGCGCGCTCGGTGACGGTGAAGCCGGGGTGCACCACGGTGACGTTGATCCCGGCCGGGCCCAGCTCGTCGGCCAGGTTCTTGGTCATCGCGGCCACCGAGACGTTGCGCATCGAGCCGATCAGCGAGCTGGCCGTCCGGGCGTTCAATCCGCTGATGTTGATGATCCGCCCCCAGCCGCGCTCGACCATGCCCGGCGCCAGTGCCCGCGCGCAGCGCAGGTAGCCCAGCACCTTGGTCTCCAGCTCGGCGCGCAGCGCGTCGTCGGTGATCGCGGCCAGCGTGGGCGGCGGACCCGGCTTGGCCGGCTCGGCCGCGGCGTTGACCAGGATGTCCACCCCGCCGAGCAGCTGGCTGGCCCGCGCCGCCATGGCTCGCACCGACTCGTCGTCGGCGGTGTCAGTCGGGATCGCCACCGCCCGCGCCGGCCGCCCGGCCAGCTTGTCCAAGGGCGTGCACGTCGCGCTGGCGGCCCGGGCCGCCAGCGCGACGTGCACGCCCTCGTCCAGCAGCGCCTCGGCCACCGCCAGCCCGATGCCCCGGCTGCCGCCGGTGATCAGCGCGCGCTTGCCGTTCAGCTGTAGATCCATGATGCGCTGGTCAGCTCCTCGGGCCACCGGCGACGTAGATCACCTGGCCGGACACGAATCCGGACTCCTCGCTGGTCAGGAAGGACACCGTGTTGGCGATGTCCTCCGGCTGGCCGACCCGGCCGACCGGGATCTGGCTGGCCGCGCCCTTCTGGAAGTCCTCCCAGGACACGCCCACCCGCTCGGCCGTTGCCTTGGTCATCTCGGTGGCGATGAAGCCGGGGGCGATGGCGTTCACGGTGATGTTGAACTTGCCCAGCTCGATGGCCAGCGTCTTGGTCAGGCCCTGCAGACCGGCCTTGGCGGCGGAGTAGTTCGCCTGGCCCCGGTTGCCCAGCGCGGACACGCTGGACAGGTTCACGATCCGGCCCCACTGCGCCTGGGTCATGTGTGCCTGGGCCGCGCGGCTCATCAGGAACGAGCCGCGCAGGTGCACGTTCATCACCGTGTCCCAGTCCTGCTCGGTCATCTTGAACAGCAGGTTGTCCCTGGTCACGCCGGCGTTGTTGACCAGGATGGTGGGCGGGCCGAGCACGTCGGCGATCCGGGCCACCGCCTCGTTCACCGCCTCGGCGTTGCTCACGTCGGCGCCCACACCGAGCGCGTGGCCACCGTCCTTGGTGATCCGGGTGACCGTGTCGGTGCAGCTCGACTCGTCCAGGTCCACCACGGCGACCGCGTGGCCGTCCCTGGCCAGCCGCTGGGCGGTGGCGGCCCCGATGCCGCGAGCCCCTCCGGTCACGATCGCCACTCTGCTCTCGCTCACCAAGCCTCCTGCGTTGTCTTTCGCCGGCCGGAGTTTGTCCAGCCGGGTGTCGGTCGTCTTTCGCTCATCCTGGCGGCTCGTCGATCGGTTCGCGCGTTGACGTGACCGACCTATCGTGGGACAGGGGTGCGGCCGAGGCGGATGCCCAGGACGCTCCCGGCGGCGGTCAGCAGCACCACGCAGGTCACCCAGAGCAGCGGTAAACCGCCGCTCGGCAGGGGCATCGCCGGGCCGGGCTGGGTGAGGGTGAACTCCATGTTGCCGCTGAACGGGGAGCCGCGGCCGGTCACGCCCTGGTAGCGCACCTGGTAGCGGCCGGCCGGGCCGAGCTGACGCAGATCCACCGACATAGCTCGCCCGGACGGGTCGATCTGCTCGGCGTCGATGTGCTGCCACTCGGTCCGGCCGTCCGGGCCGACCACGGTGATCGCCGGGGAGCCGGACCTGATGCGCCATTTGAACGTCAGCTTCACCCGGTCCGGCGGGGTGGCCAGCGCCGCACTGGCCGGCGGTTCGCTGCCGGTCAGCACGTTGTCGTGGGCCAGCGCCGGGCGGCTGGTGACCAGCAACAACACGCCGGAAAGCAGCACGGCCGCGGTCAGTGCCAATACCGGGGCCAATACCGGGGCCAGCACAGACCGCACCGAGGAACCGGCCGGTCCGACCCGGATCGCATCGTGCACGACTACGTCTCCCAGAGTGCGCTGCGCCGTCCGAGTGGGGCGTTCCCGCTGTCAGCCAGCCTCCCGCTGCGCTGAGTGATGTTCTACACCACGCAACTACCTGCGCTGGGCGGGTGGCCAGAATCCCACGGCACGTGTCGCTCCACGCACTTGTTGCGCCGGCGCCAGGTGATCGAGGCTGGTGCCGTGACTGAACTCGGACTGCGGCCGGACACGCCGGAAACCGGCGGACGCCGCATCCACCCGGCCTGGGCGGTGGCCGCCGCGACCTTCCTGGCCCTGGTCGGCGCGGCCGCGTTCCGGGCCACGCCCGGCGTGTTGATCGACCCGCTGCGCGCCGAGTTCGGCTGGTCGGTGGGCACCATCTCGCTGGCCATCGCGATCAACATGGCGCTGTTCGGGCTGACCGCGCCGTTCGCCGCGGCCCTGATGGAACGCTTCGGGGTGCGCCGGGTGGTGGTCGCCGCGTTGGTGGTGGTCGCCGCGGGCAGCGGGCTCACCGTGTTCATGACCGCCGCGTGGCAGCTGGTGCTGTGCTGGGGCGTGCTGGTCGGCCTGGGTACCGGCTCGATGGCGCTGTCCCTGGTGGCCACGGTGACCGGCCGTTGGTTCACCGCGCGCCGGGGGCTGGTGTCCGGGGTGCTCACCGCCGGCTCGGCCACCGGGCAGCTGGTGTTCCTGCCGGTGGTCGCGGTGGTGTCCGAGCGGTGGGGCTGGCGCCCCGCGTCGCTGGGAGTGGCCGCCGCGGCACTGGCGGTGGTGCCGTTCGTGCTCTGGCGACTACGGGATAAGCCCAGCGACCTGGGCGTCCTTCCGTACGGTAGTGCACCGGGTGAGCCAGCCGCGGTCAACGCAACCGCGTCCGGCGGGGCGGCGGCGCTGGCGTTGCGCACCCTCGCCTCGGCGGCCCGGGTGGGCCCGTTCTGGCTGCTCGTCGGCGGGTTCATGATCTGCGGGGCGACCACCATGGGCCTGCTGCAGCCGCACTTTATCCCGGCCGCGCACGACCACGGGATGCCGACCACGGTGGCGGCCGGGCTGCTCGCCGTGGTGGGGCTGTTCGACCTGGTCGGCACGGTGCTGTCCGGCTGGCTGACCGACCGGTTCGACCCGAGGGTGCTGCTGTGCGTCTACTACGTGGGCCGGGGCCTGTCGCTGATGTTGCTGCCCGCCCTGTGGGGCCCGGTGCCGGGCGCCAGCATGATCAGCTTCATCATCTTCTACGGGCTGGACTGGGTGGCCACCGTGCCGCCGACGTTGGCGCTGTGCCGGCGGTACTTCGGTGACTCCGCGCCGGTGGTGTTCGGCTGGGTGTACGCCTCGCACCAGGTCGGCGCGGCCATCATGGCCTTCGCCGCCGGGCTGCTCCGCGATCACCTGGGCAGCTACGACTCCGCCTGGTACCTCGGTGGCGGACTGTGTCTGGTGGCCGCCGCGCTGTCCGTCGGGCTCCGCGCCCGCCCCACCCCGGCGTCTACAGCGGGCGGGACCAGTTCTGCCCGATGACGCCTTCGCCGAAACCGTCGTGCGGTGCTTCGTTGTCCAGGGTGAAACCGGCGCGCTGGTAGATCCGCCGCGCGCTGTCCAGCCCGGAGGTGGTCCAGAGCGTGATCCGGGTGTAGCCGGCCCGCCGGGCGAACCGCAGGCACTCGGCCACCAGGCGCTCGCCGATGCCCATCCCGCGCGCGGTCGGCTCCACCAGCAGCAGTCGCAGCCTCGCGGTACCGGGCTCGGACTGGTCATCGGCCATGCAGGCGATCGACCCGACCGGCTGACCGTCCACCTCGGCGATCCACACCGCCTCCCTGGCCGGGTCGTGCCGTTGCGCGTACTCCGCCACGATCCGCGCCACCATCGCCTCGAACCTGGGGTCCCCTCGGTACTCCTCGGCGTACAGCGCGCCGTGCCGAGCCACGATCCAACCCAGGTCGCCGAGCCGAGGTGGGCGCAGCACGAACCCTCGGTGGCGCTCCGACCCGCCCAGGACGCGCTCGATGGTCGCCATCGCCTCGGTCAGCGTGGCGCGCTGTCCCGCCGACAGCGGCTCCAGCAGCCGGCGGACCGCCGCGACCTGCCGCTCATCCAGGTCGGCGAACCCGGCGCGGCCGGCCTCGGTCAGCCGGATGAGCTGGCGCCGCGCGTCCGAGGGGTGGGGATCCCTGCGGATCAGCCCGGCCGCGTCGAAGCGGGCCAGCACCCGGCTGAAGTACCCGGCGTCCAGGTCGAGCAGCCGGCGCAGCTCGGTGCCTTCCATGCCCTGGGCGGCGCCCTCGCGGTCGCTCTCCCGGCGGGCCAGCTCGTGCAGCACCCGCGCCTCGCCGAGGGAGAACGGCGACCCCACCAAGCTGTCCTGCAGTACGCCGATGGACCGGGTGTAGAAGCGGTTGAACGCGCGGACCTGGGCGACCTCGTCCGTGTCCGGCGCGGTGCGGGTGGGCATCGTCGACCCTCCAGTTCTCTGCTTTAGTCAGAGAGTTTACTGACTACGTCAATGAGTTTGCCTGAGGTGTGAATATCTCGGCCTTGGGAACTGAAGGTCACCGGGCGACGACTATCCCGGTGATGCCCGAGACAACCTTGACGCTGGTGCAGTTCCTCCGCGACGGCCTGGACCCGGTGCCGGAACTGGCCCGGTTGCGGGTTGAGCAGCCGGTCAGCCCGCTGCTCATCCCCAACGGTCCGACTGCCTGGCTGGTCACCAGTTACCGCGACGTGCGCGCGGTGCTGGGCGACGTCGAGACCTTCAGCAACGACTTCGGCAACCTGGCCGGGGCCGGTGGTCCGGCCGGGGACCGGGACCCGGGCGGACTGGGGTTCGCCGACCCGCCCAACCACACCCGGCTGCGCAAGATGCTCACCCCGGAGTTCACCGCGCGGCGGCTGCGCGAGCTGGAGCCCCGGATCGTCGCGGTGATCGACGAGTGCCTGGACAACACCGCCGCCGCCGGGGTGAGCGGCGAACCGGTCGACCTGGTGCGCACCTTCGCCCACCCGATCCCGTCGCTGGTGATCTGCGAGCTGCTCGGCGTGCCGGCCGACGAGCGCGCCGATTTCCAACGGATCAGCAACAACCGCTTCGACCTCTCCGGCGCTCCGGACGGCGGGCTGGACGCGGTCGGCCAGTCCCTGGAGTTCCTCGGTGGCCTGGTCGGCCGGCAGCGGGCCGAGCCGGGCGATGGGCTGCTCGGCCGGCTGATCCGCGAGTACGGCGACGACCTCACCGACCGCGAGCTGGCCGGGCTGGCCGACGGGCTGCTCACCGGCGGCCACGACACCACCGCCAGCATGCTGGCGCTGGGCACCGTGCTGCTGCTGGAGAACCCGGGGTACCGCGAGGCGGCGCTGGATCCGGCGCGGGTCGGCGGCCTGGTGGACGAGCTGCTCCGGTACATCTCGGTGGTCCAGGTGGCGTTCCCCCGGTGGGCGCGGCGGGACACCGAGATCGGCGGTCAGCGGATCGCCGCCGGTGACATGGTGATCTGCTCGCTGTCCGGGGCAAACCGCGACCGTGAGCTGGGCCCGGACATGGACCGGGTGGACCCGGACCGCGAGATTAAGCCGCACCTGGCGTTCGGCTTCGGCATCCACCACTGCGTCGGAGCGCAGCTGGCCCGCCGGGAGATGGCGATCGCCTACCCCGCGCTGCTGCGCCGGTTCCCGTCATTGCGGCTCGCGACGGCGCCCGAGGAGCTGGGCTACCGCCCGTTCTCCATCGTCTACGGGGTCGGCTCGCTGCCGGTGACCTGGTAGCGGCCGTCGTCGCTTTGCTCTGCGCACATATATGCAACAGCCACGCAACCCCGGGGGTGTTGCGTCGGTGTGCGCAGAGCAAAGCGCGTCGCATCACCGATTGGCCCGAGGCGGCGGTGCCGGCTGGCAGGATGCGCGTGTGCAATGGGACGAGGCGGCGGCGGATCCGGGATTCCTGGAGTTCTGGACGCAACGGCGAGTGTGCGCGCT